>OUNM010259775.1_pt1 | contig 10425 bp, 10 predicted proteins | sample 1769961 | NCBI WGS metagenome assembly OUNM01 (sample SAMEA3914820, study PRJEB12502) | metagenome | biome: forest; material: soil | place: USA | collected 2012-03-12 | depth 0.3 m
CGCGCAACATCCGCGTAAACGGCATTCGCATCGGCACGGTGATGTCCGAAATGGCGCGGACTCATTATCAAACCCCCGGTGTCACCGAACGCTTCGTGCACGAAATTCCGCTCGGCCGTTTGGGCGAGCCCGAGGATATGGCCAAGGCCGTGCTGTGGCTGTCCGACGGCGCCTATATCAGTGGCAGCATGCTGGATGTCAGCGGCGGCAATCAGGTCACGCGCTTTCCCTTCATCGAGGAACTGCCAGGAGCAGGCGCAAGCTATGAAGGGTCCGGCGCGCTGCACGATCGCAAGATGGGCAAGGGCTACAAGCAGGGCGCGGCCTGAGCCTCATCCACCGGCGGGTAAGCGCACCGGCATCATCACGATGTCGGTGCGGGCTTGGTGAGGAGTGAACATGATCGAGCTTTTCGGCGGCGACTCGCCCAACGTGATCAAGGTTCTGATCGCGCTTGAGGAGCTGGGTATGGATTATGTCCGCCGCCCACTGGATATCATGACGGGGGAGCAGTTCAGCCCCGCCTATCTTGCGATCAGTCCCAACAGCAAGATCCCGGGAATCGTTGACGATGCGCCGGCCGATGGCGGCGCACCACTGTCTCTCTTCGAGTCTGGTGCGATCTTGCTCTATCTGGCGGAGAAGGCAGGCGCATTGCTCCCGACCACACCCCGCGCGCGCAGCACCGTCCAGGCATGGCTGATGTGGCAAATGGCAGGGCAGGGACCGATGCTCGGCCAAGCCGGCCATTTTCGGAACTACGCGCCCGACCAGATAGCTTACGCCATCCAGCGCTACACGATGGAAGCAGCGCGGCTCTACGGCGTTCTCGACGCGCGGCTGAAGGGGCGCGAGTTCGTCGCAGGCGACTATTCGATCGCGGACATCGCCTGCTGGCCCTGGATCCTGTTTCGCGATCATCACGGGATCAATCTGGCCGATTATCCCGAGGTCGACCGCTGGTTCCAGGCGATGAGGCTGCGGCCGGGGGTCGAGCGCGCAATGACAGGGATTGAGGTATCGCCCCCGCAGAGTTTTGACGACGAGACCAAGCGGATCCTGTTCAACATCTCGAGGGAATGACGCGATGCCGCCTGCCTATGTCAGGGTCGAGGACGCGATCGGCTTGCCCGGGCTGCGCGTGGCATTCACGCAAGGCGTGCCGGGCCCTTGGGGAGAGGCGGTCAAGGCCTTCCTCGCAATTAAGGCCATCCCCTTTACGCCTGTCATACAGGTTGGCGGTGCCGCAAACGAGGCGCTGGTCCAGTGGACCGGGCAGAATTCGGCGCCGGTTGCGGTGCTCGATAACGAGCGGCCTCGCACTCACTGGTCTGAAATCCTGATGCTCGCTGAAAGACTTCAGCCAGAGCCGAGGCTGGTTCCAGTCGATGAGGATGAGCGCGCGATCATGTTCGGGATCGCGCACTCGATCTGCGGCGAGGACGGCTTTGGCTGGTCAGCCCGGCTGCTCACCTTCGAGGTCATCCAGAGCATGACCGATGCAGTGCCAATGGATCATATGAAGCGCAAATTTGCGAGCGGCGCGTCGCTCGATCATGCGGGAAAGCGGTGCGTGGCCATCATGGACATGCTCGCCCGGCGTCTGGAGCGGCAGGCAAGGGAGGGGCGCTCCTATCTGGTCGGCGACGCGCTGAGCGCGGCCGACATCTACTGGACCGCCTTCTCAAACATGGTGGCGCCGATGGACGCGGCCGCCTGTCCGATGCCCGACTATTACCGGGCCTGGACGACCGCCGCGGGCGGGATGCTGGGGGCGGCGGTGCCCGACGTCCTGATCGCGCATCGTGAGCGCATGCTCCGCGATCACTTCCAATTGCCGATGTGGCTCTGAAGACGCTCGGGCGGGCTCCCGAAAGGGCGCAATATCGCTGGCGACGTTCTCGGGCGCCTCAGCATCAGTCGATGCGCTTGCTCCCGGGCCATTGTCATAGCGTTCGCCAGCGTACGATAAGCACTGTTCAGCAAGGCACCGGATTGTGTAGGCCTTGGGACAGAAACATCGGCTCCGGAAAAGAGAGCCGCGATAGGAGCTGGACCTTGCCTGACACGCCTCGTCTCATCGGCACCCTCAACACCACTATGGCGCGCTTCCTCGGGCCGGACATCGGTTACGCGACTGACCAGGAGGCGATCATGGCAACGCTCAACATCGTCGAATCGCGCGAGGCCTACGGGGCGATGCTGTTCGAGGCATGGACCACGCGCCTGGCTGATCAGCTGGCGGAGACCTCTCGGCGCCTCGAGCTTGCCAGGGCCGAGCCCGAGATTGATGCGTACCTGCATCGACTGCGCGCTGAAATACTGGCCAGCAAGCCGCACGACATGGCGGCCCGTGACACCGAGGAGCGGCGCCTGCTTTCAGCCTGGGCGGATCTCGCTGGTCGCATCACAGGCTCATCAAAGCTGCCACACGACCAGCGCCTTTCGGTGCTACGCGACGTGACCAGCGCCGAGCGGCTGCGCACTGTCGAGCTGATGGGCGGCAACCGCCCGCCCACAACGGAGGAAGACCACGAGCTCACGCTCGAACGGCTGGAAGCCTATTTGCGCGATCGCTTCGGCGAGCCGGGCCTCAAGGTGGTCGCCTTCAAACCGCTGCCGGGCGGCTATGGCAAGGAGACGACGCTGTTCGAGGTGCAGGGTCAATCGGCTCATGGTGACTTTGTCATGCGCCGCGACCGCCTTGCGCCAACGATGGACAATGATTGCCATCGTATCGAGCGCGAATATCAGGTGATCCGGGCGGCCTATGAGCGTGGCTTCCCGGCGCCCGAAGCGCTGTGGCTGGACACCGAGCATCGGCTGCTGCCGGGGGGCCATTTTCTCGTCATGCGGCGCGCCCCCGGCAGCTCGGGTGGGGACGTGTTCCAGGCAAGTGGGACGATCTCGGGTGACTTCACCGATCTGCTGGCGGCCAGCATGGCCAAGCTGCATCTGCTGCCACCACTCACCGAGCTTGGCACCGTTAGCGAGGCGATCGCGCCGGAACTGTGGAGCCTGACCTGCGCGGAAGCGACCGAGCGCTACATTCGACAAATCCGTGACATGTACATCGCCGAGATGAGCGTGCCCTCGCCGGCAGTCCTGGGCTTTTATGAGTATCTGCTCGCCGACGTGCCCCCCGCACCCGAACGCGCGGTGCTTCTCCATGGCGACATCGGCTTTCACAACATGATTGTGGACGAAGGCCGGCTGAGCGCGCTGGTCGACTGGGAATTTTCCCATATTGGCGATCCGGCGGAGGATGTGGGCTATGTCCGCAACACCGCCGGCAGCTCGCTCGACTGGGATCGCTTCATGGCGACCTATCGCGCTGCCGGCGGTCCTGAGATCGGGTCCGAGCGGCTGCGCTTCTTCCGCATCTGGGGCCATTTGCGCAACCTGACCGCCTGTCAGCTCACCAGCAACGCCTATGAGAAGGGCAGAGTGCACGATCTCAAGCTCGCGCATGTCGGCCATTCGATGACGCCGATGTTTCTCGACGCGATCAGCGCCGTCATCGCCGAGGCGGCCTGACATGACGGTGCGCTCAGCCGAGATGACCGATGGCCTGCCCGCGCTGGTGCCTGGCACTCTGACCGGCGTGGCCTTTCCCACCAGCATCGCCGCGCTCGTGGAGGCAGGGCCAGATTTTCTCACGCGCGCCTTCCACGCGACCGGCGCGCTTCCATCCGAGCGACGCGTGGTTGCCATCACTAAGACCCGCGAATTCTTCGGTGGCGGCATGGGCCGCAAGCTGTTGCTGGATGTGCGTTACGACCAGCCGGAGGAAAGGCTGACCGAAAAGCTCTTCGTCAAATTTCCGCGCGATTTCGGCGATCCGCTGCGCGAGCTGTTCGGCCCTCTGATGGAGCCCGAGGTGCGCTTCGCACTCCTCTCACGCCGCGACGATTTTCCGCTGCGTGTGCCCATCTGCTACTTCGGCGACTATGATCATGCCACCAGGAGCGGCCTGCTCATCACGGAGCGTGTGCCGTACGGCGAGAACGGCATCGAACCTGCCCACGACAAGTGCCTCGATTATGAGGTGGAGGATCCGCTCGGACATTATCAAGCCGTGACGCGGACCATGGCGCGGCTCGCAGCGGCCCACAAAGGCGGACAGATCGGCGCTGAGATAGACCGGCAATTTCCGTTTGACCCAAGCGGCAACGATCTTGGCAGCCGCATTCCCTACACCGCGGAAGAATTGGACCAGAAGCTCGCCAAGCTGCGAACGTTTGCGGCTGACCATCCCGAGCTGTTTCCACATGGGCTCGGGGATCCGGGCTTCCTCGACCGCTTCGCTACAGATGCGCTGATGGTGCTCGAGGATCAGGACGCGATCCGGCGGCATCTCAACGGACAGGCTGACCTGATCACGCTGTGCCACTGGAACATGAACCTCGATAACGCCTGGTTCTGGCGCGACGGGCAGGGTGTAATCCAGGTCGGCATGCTCGATTGGGGCAGCGTCTCGCAGATGAACCTTGCCCAATCCTTCTTCGGCATGATCTGTGCCGCCGAGACGGATTTTCTCGACGCCCATGAGGAGGAGCTCATCACCCTCCTTCTTGAAGAATATCAACGTCTTGGTGGGCCGTCGGTCGATCGCGACGCCTTTGTAGTCTCGCTGCGGCTGGCGATGGCGCTGTTGGGGGTGGCCTGGATGCTGGATGCGCCGGCGCTCATCGAGCGCGAGGTGCCCGAGATCGGCGAGGTGAAAGACCGCACCGACCCGCGCTTGCGCGATGTCTTCCTGGCCCGCGCCCAGCTTCAGCTGTTGGTCGTGCTGCTCAACGAGTGGCGGCGAGAGGACATCGGCTCCGTGCTACGCCTCTTCCGGGAGCAAACGACAGGGTGACGCCGAAGGGGCCTCGAAGTCTTGCGCCGAGCCTTGGCTGCGGTTCGAAACATGATCTTGGACCGGGCGGCTAGAGGCGCACCGGCAATTCGAGATGTGTCTGGTACACAAAATCCCGATGTTCGAAGAGGATCGGGTCGGCAGCGTCGATGATGGCGGGGTCCGTTGCCGAATAGCTCGCATGTAGGTCGGAGCTGATGGAGCACAGATCGAGCGGCAGCGGACGCACCATCGCCATGAAGCACGCCGCATAGATGTCGATCGCAGTCAGTTGCTCGCCGATATAATAGCGGCTGCCCATCACCTGCTGTGCCTTGAGGAGATCGACCAGCAGCCCGAGCACCGCGGCCATTCGGGCGCGCGCATGGGCCGCGTCGCCGCCATAACCATATTTGCAGTTCATGCGGTCGAACCCGCTGCGATCGACCGAAGAGCTGAGTTTTGCCATCGCCGCCTCCGCATCCGCGAAGAAGTGCAGGCGCCGGTTCCACCCGAAGCCATCTTCCGAACAGAGTTCATGCGCCAATCCGAACATGGCCGAGCGATCCCGCTCGTTCGTCGGGATCAAGCGCGGTTCGGGGGCGAGACGTTCTGCAAGCAGCAGGATCTCGGCCCATCCGGCTCGGGGCGGATCCCCCTCGTAGACAACTATGGGGGCGCTGTTCAGACCGGTCCAGGCGACAAGATCCGGGTTCGCCTCGCCTGCGTGCTGCGCCACGCGAACAAATTCGAGGCCTTTGACGTAGAGGATGCCTTTGGCCGATTCAGTCCACGGATTGGGAATGCCGGGCGTCGTGACGAGGCGCAGGCCAGGCATCGTCACCGCCTGACCTATGGACACATAGTCGCTCATCGTCCCTCTCTGTGTCGCTTGCTGCAACTGGATCCATAGCTTGCGCAATCCGGGTCACCGGGCAAGGGTTGGTGATAGTTGGCACGCAGGCGAACGATAGATATACGCACCATTATCGGAACGCGGCGGGGGTTTTCGGGACTTCCCTCATCCGGCATAATACGCTAGTTCACTATTAGCCCTCAAGGGCCACTGAGGAGAGGTTCACGCATGGCGATCGAAATCATCCTGCCCAAGCTCGGTTTCTCGATGAACGAGGGCGTGCTTGCCGAGTGGTTGGTGGCCGACGGCGGCGAGGTCAAGGAGGGCGAACCGCTCTTCGCGCTGGAGAGCGACAAGTCCACGCAGGAAGTCGATGCACCTGCCTCCGGCACGCTCAAGATCCTGAAGCAGCCCGGCGAGACCTATGAGGTCGGCACCGTACTTGGCGAGATCCTCTGACGTTCAGCGCCCGATCCGGTCGGACTGTTCTACGATAAAATCGCGCGGCGTCGCCCCGCGCCTGGAGAGAGCCATGAAGAAGTCTGACAAGGTCATCATCACCTGCGCCGTCACGGGTTCGATCCACACGCCGACCATGACGCCGCACCTGCCGATCACGCCCGACCAGATCGCTGCCGAGGGGATCGCCGCAGCGGAAGCCGGCGCCGCGATGCTGCACCTTCACGCCCGCGATCCCAAGACGGGCAAGCCGGACCAGAATCCTGAGTTGTTCAAGCAGTTCATGCCGCGCATCAAGCAATCGACCGACGCGATCCTCAATATCACTACGGGCGGTGGCCTGGGCATGACCCTCGATGATCGCCTCGCGCCGACCAAGGCGTTGAAGCCCGAGGTCTGCTCGATGAACATGGGCTCTATGAACTTCAATATTTCGGGTGCGGGCGCCAAGATCAACGAATGGAAATTCGACTGGGAGAAGCCCTATCTGGAGATGACCAAGGACTTCATCCTCTCCAACACCTTCGCTCAGATCGAACGTGCGATGACCGAGTGCGCGGGGCAGGGCACCCGCTTCGAATTCGAATGCTATGATATCGCGCATCTCTACAATCTTGCGCACTTCGTGGACCGCAAGGTCATCGAGCCGCCCTTCTTCATCCAGGGCGTGTTCGGCATCCTTGGCGGCATCGGGCCGGAGCCCGAACATGTCATGCACATGAAGAGCACCGCGGACCGACTGTTCGGTGACGACTATTACTTCTCGGCCCTAGCGGCCGGCCGCCACCAGATGCGCCTCGTTACGCTCTCGGCCCTGCTGGGTGGCTCGGTGCGCGTGGGGCTTGAGGACAGCCTCTATCTCGGCAAGGGTCAGATGGCGACATCCAACGCCGAGCAGGTCGTCAAGATCAAGCGCATTCTCGAGGAACTGAGCCTCACCGTGGCGACGCCGGCCGAAGCGCGCGAGATGCTGAAGACCAAGGGCGGAGACAATGTCGGCTTCTGAGGCCGTGGCTGCTCGCGCGGAGGGCGCAGTGCTGGATCTTACCGGCCTGCTGCTGCCTTCCGATTACCCGAACACGCACGCGGCGCGCATGCCCGATCGCGTGGCGATCCGCTTCGGCGCGCATGAGTGGACCTATGCTCAATATGACCGCGCGTGCGACGCGATGGTCACCATCTTGCGCGAGGCAGGCGTGGGGGTAGGCGGCCGCATCGCCTATCTTGGCAAGAACAACGATCTCTTTTTTGCGGTTCTGATCGGCGCAATCCGCGCCGGGATCGTGCTGGTGCCGATCAATTGGCGCAACACCATGCCCGAGATCCGCTATGTGCTCGACGATAGCCAGGCGACATTGGTGCTGGTCGACACCGAGTTCCTGGCGACCGCGCGCGAGGCGGACACGCGGGGCCGAGCGCTGATCGTGGTCGACGCTGAAGGGGCGGAAGGGCTGCGCCAGCGGATCGCATCGGCCGACCCAGCACCGCGCGCGGCGCTCGATCCCAGGGTTCCCTGCCTGCAGCTCTACACCAGCGGCACCACCGGCCGGCCCAAGGGTGTGGTGACCTCACAATATGCCATTGGCGTCCAGCGCGAGATGGAGCTGCAATCCGGCTATTTCGATGATTGGGGCGACGACGAGGTCATTCTCTCCCCTTTGCCTAGTTTCCACATCGGCGGAATGTCCTGGGTTCTGACCGGGATCATCCGTGGCCAGACCGCCGTCGTCACCGCGGATGTGACGCCCGGTGGCATCCTTGACGCCTGTTTGGCGAATGCCATCACGCGCACCTTTATCGTGCCAACGCTGGTGCGGGCGCTGATCGGCGAGATGGATGCGCGCGGCGTGCGCGTGCCAAGCCTGCGCGGGATTCACTATGGCGCCGCGCCGATGGATCCGGCGCTGCTCGATCGCTCGGTCGATCGAATCGGCTGCCGCTTCCTGCAATATTACGGCATGACCGAGGTGTCGGGCAGCATCACCGTGCTCGGTCCGCAGGAGCATGACAGCTCGCGCCCGACCCTGCTCCGCTCGGTCGGGCGGCCGCTGCCGGGCTTTGCGATCGAGATCCGGGGGCCCGACAGGCAGCTCCTGACCGCCGATCAGCCGGGCGAGATCTGGGTCAAGGGTCCGAGCCTGCTGATCGAATATTGGAACCGGCCCGACGCGACCGCCGAGGCCCTGATCGATGGATGGTATCGATCAGGTGACGGTGGGCGGATCGACACGAACGGCTTCCTGTTCCTCACCGACCGGATCAAGGACATGATCGTCTCGGGTGGGGAGAATGTCTATCCAGCCGAGGTGGAGGCGGCGCTGCGCGACCACCCGGCGGTGCTCGACTGCGCGGTCTTTGGACTTCCACATCCCAAATGGGGCGAGGGTGTCACCGCTGCGCTCGAATTGCGGCCGGGCCATTCGACGACGGCGGATGAGATCATCACCTACTGCCGCACCTGTCTTGCCGCCTACAAGATCCCGCGCCGAATCGAGATCGGCGTGGTGCTGCCCCGCACAGCCTCGGGCAAGGTGCAGCGCGGGTTGATCCGCAAGACTTATCTCGATGCCGGGACGAGCACCGCCTGAATAGATTGCGGACCTTCGCGGGAGAGAGACATGTACCTGATCGCCACGCTCGAACTGTCCTATGCGGGCATCGCCAAATTCCTCGAAGTGGCGCCCAGGGTGCGCGCGCTGATGGAGGAAAAGGGCTGCCGGATGCTGCATGCCGTGTTGCAGGATACAGGCCGGCTGAACACGATCGTCCACATTTGGGAGCTCCCCGACGCCAACACCTATTTCGAGGCAGTCGCGGCGCTCAAACAGCATGAAAGCTTTCCCGAGATCGTGGCGGCACTGGCCGAGGCGGTGGTCGACGAACGGCTCGTCTTCGCACAGGACACGCCCTACTCGCCGTCACTGTCCGCCGGTTGAGCGGTCATGCAGATCCCCGAAATGCTCGCCCGCGAGGCGATCCGCTACACGATCGAGCTCTACAACCGTAATTCCGACACCGCCGATTATGACAGGCACCGGGATGTCTTCCACCCCGACGCGGTGATGGAGGTGCAGGACGGCCCGCGGCTGGAGGGCGTGGACGCCATCATCGCGGCGATGCGCGCCGGTGCACAGCAGCGCCGGGCCTACGATCCGGGCCATTTCCAGCGCCACAACATCACCTCCACGATGATCGAGCTGGTGAGCGGGGACAGTGCGCGCGCCACCATCTATGTGATGGTCGTGACCGAGCGCGGGCTCGACCATGTCGGCCGTTACGACGACGAATATCGTCGCGTCGGCGATCGTTGGCTGATCTGGCGTCGTCAGGCGCGGATGGAGTGGGCCGATCCGGGCTCGCGCTTCGTCGCCTGGCTCGGCTCCGCGCGGCCGCAAAGTCGCTGACTGCTCGCCATCGGCTGAACGGATCGGCGGCATCCGGCAACGCCTTTTCCTTTCGAGCGTGGATCGTACGCAGCGCTGCTGCATTTCAGTCTCGTCAGGGAGACGAGCATGATCCGGCTTGGCTATAAACTCATGACCGAGGAGCATGGGCCGAAGGCACTCATCGAAAATGCCTGCCGTGCCGAGGCCGCGGGTTTCGACTTCGTCTCGATTTCCGATCATTTTCATCCATGGCTTCAATCGCAGGGCCACGCGCCGTTCGCCTGGAGCGTTTTGGGCGGGATCGCGCAGGCGACGTCTACTATCGGGATCGCAACGGGGCTGACCTGCCCGATCCTACGCTACCATCCCGCGATCGTCGCGCAGGCGGCAGCGACCATGGCGGTGATGAGCGAGGGACGTTTCACGCTCGCGGTCGGTGCGGGCGAACGGCTCAATGAGCATGTGACGGGCGCCCGCTGGCCTTCAATCCCCGAGCGCCATGCCATGCTCGGCGAGGCGATCGATATCTTCCGCACCCTTTGGCAGGGCGGGGCGCATAGCTGGAAAGGCGAATATTTCGTGCTCGACCACGCGCAGCTTTTCGATCTGCCGGACGAGCCTATCTGTCTGGTCGTTGGTGTGAGTGGCGCCGCCTCGGTTGCGCTCGCGGGAAAGAAGGCCGACGGCATCATGACGACCGAGCCCAAGGCGGAGCTCGTCAAGGGTTTCCGTGACCATGGCGGCGCCAGCGACGGACCCGCCTATTCCGAAGCTGTCCTGGCTTATGCCGAGAGCGAGGAGAAGGCGCTGGAGGTCGCGCATCGCCAGTTCCGCTTTGCGGGGCTGGGGTGGGCGGTCAACAGCGAATTGCCGACCGTCGA
>OUNM011020917.1_pt1 | contig 10425 bp, 6 predicted proteins | sample 1769961 | NCBI WGS metagenome assembly OUNM01 (sample SAMEA3914820, study PRJEB12502) | metagenome | biome: forest; material: soil | place: USA | collected 2012-03-12 | depth 0.3 m
CCGCTCATCGTGATGCAGGACCAGAAGCTGCTGGAGAAGCGCGCGCGGGCGGCGGGGCTCGGCGACATCACGGTCAACTGGCTGCTGCTGGACGGCGGGAACGTCATCAACGACGCGATGATGGCCGGCGCGCTGGACATCGCCGGCATCGGCATGCAGGGCATGCTGACGCTATGGTCGAAGGCGCGCGGCCTGCCCGGCGTGGAGATCGTCGGCGTCAGCGGGCTCAGCTCCACCGCGCTCTGGCTCAACACCAACAAGCCCGGCATCACGTCGCTGAAGGATTTCACGCCAGCCGACAAGATCGCCGTGCCGGGGATCAAGAGCTCGCTGGCCGCCGTCCTGCTGCAGATGGTCACGGCGAAGGAATTCGGCCGGGAGAATTTCACCAAACTGGATCCGCTGACCGTCAGCATGCCCTATCCGGAAGGGCTGGCGGCCCTCACCTCCGGCAAGACCGAGATCACCGCCCAGTTCACCTCGCCCCCCTTCTCCTACGTCGGCGCCAAGAGCCCGAACGTTCACCGCGTGCTGAATTCCGTCGATTATCTCGGCAACATCACGCTCGACGTCACCTTCGCGCCCAAGCGCTTCGTCGACGCCAACCCGAAGACGACGGCGGCGTTCCTCGATGCGCTGGAGGATGCCAACGCCCTGATCGCCAGGGACAGGCAGGCCGCCGCGGAGATCTTCGCCAAAAGCTCGAAGGTCAAGGTCGGCGTCGAGGAGATCGTCCAGATGCTGGACGACCCCGACACCCGGTTCGCCACGACGCCGGTGGGCGTCATGACCTTCGCCGATTTCCTGCATGCGGCCGGAACCATGAAGGTCAAGCCGGCGGACTGGTCGGAAGTGTTCATTCCCCAACTGCGCTCGCGCAGCGGCAGTTGATGCCCCTTGCCCCATCTGCCGATCCGGCTCAAGACGAAACTCCCCTAAGTAGGCGCTTTCGCAGGGATGCAGCGGTCGCGGTCGTCCGCAAACGGATTCCAAGCAGGCTTTCCGAGCTTCGCCCGCCCGTGGGCGGGCTCGGAAAGCCTGCTTACGAGGCCATCACCTTCGTCAGGAAGCACTGGACCTGGTCGCGCAGATGGTCGGATTCCCGGGCCAGCGTGCCGGCCGCGTCGAGGACGGCGCTGGTCATGCCGTCGGTGCTGCTCATCGCCGACGACGCGCCGCCGATGTTCACCGACGCTTCGCCGGCCCGCCGCGCGGCCCGCTGGATGTTCATCGCGATCTCCTGCGCCGCCGCACCCTGCTGCTCGACCGCGGTGGCGACGCATTCGGTGATCTCGTTGATCTCCAGGATCACGCCGCCGATGTCGGCGATGGCGTCCGCCGATTCCTGCGTCGCCTTCTGCACCGACAGGATCTGGTCGGTGATGCTCTTGGTGGCGCGGGCGGTCTGGTCGGCCAACTGCTTGACCTCGCTCGCCACCACGGCGAATCCCTTGCCGGCCTCGCCCGCCCGCGCCGCCTCGATGGTGGCGTTGAGCGCCAGCAGGTTGGTCTGCGCGGCGATCTCGTGGATCAACTGGACGACCGTTTCGATCCGGCGGGCGGCCTGGGACAGCAGGGCGACCTTGCCGTCGGTCCGCCGCACCGTCCCCGTGGCGTGGGCGACGATGCGGGAGGAGCGTTCCATCCGCGTGGCGATCTCCCGGATCGAGGCCGACAGCTCTTCCGTCGCCGACGCGATGACCTGGACGTTGACGTTGGCGTCCGCCGCCGCTCCCGCCGCCGCGGTCGCCTGCTCCTTGGCGCCTTGCGTCGTCGACGACAATTGCGACGCCGTCTCGTGCAGCCGGTAGGCCGAGGCGCCGACGCTGTCCACCACATGGTTGACGCTGTCGTGGAAGGAGTTCGCCAGCCGTTCCATCGTCGCCCGGCGCTCCGCCGCCGTGCGGTGCTTCGTCGCCTCCCGCTCCTCGTTGAGGCGGTTCATTTCCAGCGCGTTGGTGCGGAAGACGTCCATCGCGGCGGCGACGTCGCCAAGCTCGTCGCGGCGGTCGCGGCCGGGAATCGCCACGGCGCTGTCGCCCCGCGCGAGCTGCCGGATGGCGGCCACCATGGCCAGCAGCGGGCTGGTGATGCCGCGGCCGATCAGCCAGGCCAGCAGCAATCCGACCGCCATGGCGGCCGCGACGCCGGTCCCCAGCAGCCGGCCGGCGCGGGTTCCCTCGTCGCGCATGCGGTCGAGCTCCACGCCCTTGGTCCGTTCCGCCTCGAGGATGGCCGCGGCGGCGCCGGCGGCCAGGTTTTCCGCCAGCCGGGCCTGGGCGGCCCGGGCCTCCCGGATCGGCGCGAGGCTGTCCTGATAGCCTTGGATCTGCTGCCGCAACGTGCCGATGATGGTTCGCGTCCGGTCGTCCTCGACCTGGAAATACAGCGTCGCCGCCGCCTCCGCCAAGGCGTCGGCCACGCCGGCCAACGACCGCCACAAATCCTCGCCCCCACCGCTGCCGGCGGCGGTGGAGGCGGCGGTCAGGACCGTCTCGCCGGCTTCCGCCCGGTTGCCGAGCGCCACCGCCGTGACCGCGGCGATCCGCAGGTCGGACGCCTTGGTCAGGGCGAGCTGCGCGTCGTCGAGGCGGCCGTAGATCGCGGTGCGGATGTTCAGGCTCTCGTTCTTCAGGGCCTGCACGGCCCGGGACACCGCTTCCAGGCCGCCGCCCGCCATGCCTCCACCTGCCAGGGCGCCGCCGGTGTCCGGTGCCGCCGCGAGACGCGCCGCGGCGTCCTTGAGCGTCTGCGGCGCGTCGGGCGTCGGCATGCGGGACCGCAGCGCATCGGCGAGCGAGGCGATGGTCTTCAGGGACTGCGCGACGCGCGCCCGCCGGTCGTCGGAAAGGGCCTCCCCGGCGGGCTGCGCGTGCCGGGTCTCGGCCCGGGTCTCGGCCCGGATCTCGGCCCGGATCTCGGCGAAGTTCTGGACGATGACCGACACCAACTGGTCGGCGGCGTCGGCCTTCACCAGATCCTGCCACGCTTCCTTCGAGACGGCCTGCGCCTCGGCGACCCGGGCCGCCTGTGCCGCGGCGATGGTGCCGGACAGCTCCTGCAGGGAACGGATCACCGCGCGGCGCGTGTTCTGGAGGGTGGCGATGGTGGCCTGCTGCCCCCGGTGCTCGGCGGCCGCGCGCTCGAAGGCCCGGACCGGCTCCTCCAGGGCGGCGCGGGCGTCGCCCGTCGCGTTCTCCAGCGCGGCGATGCGGGCGACCATGTCCCCGGCATCCCGGATGGCGCTGCCGAGGGCCTGGCCGCCGCTGCCGCCATCGTCGGTGCCGCCGGCGTCCAGGCGCATATCCAGGCGCATCCGGTCGCTGGCGGCGACCATGGCGCCGACCTTGACGGTCAGCGTCTCGGCGGCCAGGGCGGCTTCGACCCGCCGGGAAAACTCGTTCAGGCCCCGCCAGCCGACGAAGGCGACGGCCAGGGTCAAAAGGAAAAGAACCGCGTAACCTCCCAGGATCTTCTTCTTGATCGACATTCCGATCCTCCTGATGGCGTCGGGCCGGCCTTGTCGGCGCCGCATCCCGGACATGGAAAAAGGACGAGCCCCGCCGGTGATGGCACGAGACGGGGCCCGCGAGTTTGGGAGGACGAAAGACCCGATGATGGTTTGTTTTCTTTGAAGGCGATTTCTACAGCGGCGAGAATTCGGTCGAGCGCAGCAGCATGGTGGTCTGGTCCTGCAGGAAACCGGATTCGAACAGCTTGCGGCGGTAGGCCTGCCAGGCCGGATCGCCGTCCATCGCCCGGCGCTTGCGCTCGCGGTCGGCGTGGCTTTCGAAGCCCCAGAGATGGACCACCCGGTTCAGGGGGCCGACCTCGCTCGTGAAATAGCCGATGGGGGGGCCGAGATGCAGTTTCTGCGTCGCCAGCCCTTCGCTGCGGTAGAGATCCAGGAACGCTTCCGTCATTCCCGGCAGCAGGGTGTATTGCCTGAGCTCCACGATCATGATGGTGATCCTCCGAAACGCCGCCCGGCGGCTGGGATGGGAATTAGGGCAGGGCCGCCGTTTCCCGCCGGCGATCCCCGGCGGGATCCCGGGCGTATTCCGGGGCTTTCCCCAGGGTTTTCCCCATGGCTTTCCCCATGGCTTTAAAGGCTTCGGCGATCTCGTCGAGGATGGCGGGATCGTCGATGGTGGCCGGCACCTTGTGGTCCTGGCCGTCGGCGATCTTCTGCATGGTGCCGCGCAGGATCTTGCCCGACCGCGTCTTCGGCAGCCGCTCCACCACCAGGGCCCGCTTGAAGTCGGCGACCGGCCCGATGCGGTCCCGCACCAGTTGCACCAGCTCCGCCACGATGACGGCGTGCGGCCGCACCACACCCGCCTTCAGGCAGACGAGACCCAGCGGCACCTGCCCCTTCAGCGCATCGGCCACCCCGATCACCGCGCATTCCGCCACGTCGCGGTGGCTCGCCAGCACTTCCTCCATGCCCCCCGTCGACAGCCGGTGGCCCGCCACGTTGATGATGTCGTCGGTCCGCGCCATCACCGAGACGTAGCCGTCCGCGTCGATGAAGCCGGCGTCGCCGGTCTGGTAATAACCGGGATAGTCGGACAGGTAGGATTTCACGAAGCGCGCGTCGGCGTTCCACAGCGTCGGCAGCGTCCCCGGCGGCAACGGCAGCTTGACGCACAGCGCGCCGATGTCGCCGCGCGCCACCTCGCGCTGCTCGGCGTCCAGCACCCGCAGGTCCCAGCCGGGCATCGGCCGCGTCGCCGAGCCGTGCTTGACCGGGAAGGCGTGCACCCCCAGCGGGTTGCCGGAGATCGCCCAGCCCGTCTCGGTCTGCCACCAATGGTCGACCACCGGGACCTTCAGATGCTCCTCCGCCCAGCGCAGCGTGTCGGGGTCGGACCGTTCGCCGGCCAGGAACAGCGCCCGGAAATGCGACAGGTCGTATTTCCCGAGATGGGTCGCCTCCGGGTCCTCGCGCTTGATGGCGCGGAAGGCGGTGGGGGCGGTGAACAGGGCGGCAACCTTGTGCTGCTCGATCACCCGCCAGAAGGTGCCGGGATCGGGGGTGCCGACCGGCTTGCCCTCGAACAGCAGGGTGGTGCAGCCGGCCAGCAGCGGGCCGTAGACGATGTAGGAATGGCCGACCACCCAGCCGACGTCGGACGCTGCCCAGAAGACCTCGCCGGGCTGGACGTCGTAGAGGTTGCGCATGGTCCAGCGCAGGGCCACGGCATGGCCGCCGTTGTCGCGGACGACGCCCTTGGGCTGGCCGGTGGTGCCGGAGGTGTAGAGGATGTAGAGCGGGTCGGTGGCGGCGACCGGCACGCAGGCGGCCGGTTCGGCGGCGGCCGCCGCGTCCGCCCAGTCATGGTCGCGGCCGGCGACCAGCGCGGCGGTTTCCTGCGGGCGCTGGAAGACGATGACGGCGGCCGGCTTGTGGGCGGCCTGGTCGATGGCGGCGTCGAGCATCGGCTTGTATTTGACGACGCGGTTGGGCTCGATGCCGCAGGACGCCGCGACGATGACCGTGGGCTTGGCGTCGTCGATGCGGGTGGCGAGCTCGTTGGGGGCGAAGCCGCCGAAGACGACGGAGTGGATGGCGCCGAGGCGGGCACAGGCGAGCATGGCGACGACCGCCTGGGGGATCATCGGCATGTACAGCAGCACCCGGTCGCCCTTCGCGACCCCCCGGGCGCGCAGCGCGCCGGCGAAGCGGGCCACCTGGTCCCGCAGTTCGGCGTAGGTGATGGTCTGGACGGTCCGGGTGACGGGGCTGTCGTAAATGATCGCCGGCTGCGCGCCGCGGCCGGCCTCGACATGGCGATCGACGGCGTTGTGGCAGGTGTTGAGTTCGCCGCCGACGAACCAGCGGTAGAAGGGGGCGCCGCGGTCGTCCAGGACCTGGTCCCAGGGCTTGGACCAGGTGATGTCCCGGGCAGCCTCCCCCCAGAACCCTTCCGGATCGGACAGGGAGCGGGCGTGCATCCGGTCGTAGAGTTCGGCGGTGTTCGGGCTCATCGGGGCGTCCCCTCTGTTATCGTTGGTCGGTGCTTCCTCGCCTGCGCACGACGATCCGTCGCGCGCGCCGGATCACTCTGCGCCAGAAGCACGAACACCGGCAAATATACGAAGGTCGGGGGTGCGGCGACTCGCCGCAGCCTCCCTAGTGTTCCGACTCCGACAGGCCGTACCCGGCCTGTCGGCCCGTAACCCTAGGATTTTATTTGTTTTGCAGGTTTTCCGAGCCCGCCCATGTGTGGGCGGAGTTCGGAAAACCTGCTTAGAAGCTGACGCAGGACGGGCGCAGGACGGTACCGACCGCCTGCTGCTGGAAGCGCCGCTTGTAGGCCTCGGCAATCTCGCGGATCAGCGCCAGCTTGGTCGTGTTCCGCTCGGTCAGCAGGATCACGACCTTGCTGGGTTCGCGGATCAGCCGGCCGGTGACGCTGTCCCGCCAATGGCCCGACGCGTCCTGGATGGTCAGCCCGTCGGGAAAGCGTGGGGTGATCTCCTGGTCGACGAACTGCGCCCAGGCCCGGTCGGTGACGCCCAGACCGTCGCCGATGTTGCGGCCGAAGAAAAGCTCCGCCTCGATCATCGGGCTGCCGGCGAGAACCGCGCATTCCGGTGGCGGAGCGACGAGCTGTGCCGACGCCGGGCCGGCGATCAACACCGGACCGCCGGCCGTCGAAAGGAGAAGGGCGAGGGACAGGAAAGCCTTGCGATTCATGGCGGTCGTCTCCGGGAAGGTCTGGCCGATGATAGGTGATTTCCCGTTGGAGGCGAAGTAATTGCATGGCATTTCCCGCGCCTGCTTGACTCTGGTCAGAAGCCCGCCGGATCGTTATGCATGGGCGATGTCCGCCGATCCACCCATCACCGGGATTCGCCCGATCCTGACCGTCGTCCACGGGAACGGCGAACGGCTGATCGTGGCCCGGCTGACCAATCTGGGCGGCGGCAGCCAGTCGAACCGGTTCGTGCTGCGCCGGTCCGACTTCCGCGCACCGTGGGAACAGCCGGACAAGGGCTATTTCGGTTATGCGGAGGTCGCCCGCGCGCTGGACGCCAACGGCTGGCGCGGCTGCACGATCGAAGCGATGCCGACCGCCGACCTGGAAGAGCGGCGCGCCCGCCTTCTGGCCCGCAAGAAGCTGCACCTGCAATGCGTCGAGGCCGCCATCCACCGCATCCAGGATGCCGGGGCGGCGTGATCCACCCGCGACCACCTGCGATACGGGGGGGCTTTGTCCCGGAGCCCGCTACGCTTATATCCGTGATACCAATCGTCTGGAGGGTTTGATGACCAGCAGCGCCGCCTTGGCTGCAACCGACAGCCCCGATCTGGGCAATCTTCCCGCCTGGGACCTGAACGACCTGTATCCCGGCATGGATTCGCCCGAGCTGAAGGCCGACCTCGACCGGATGGAAACCGCGGCGAAGGGCTTCCGCGACCGCTATGCCGGCAAGCTCGACACGCTGACCGGCGAGGGGCTGGCCGCCGCGATCCGCGCCTATGAGGACATCGACGAGACGCTGTCGCGCGCCATGTCCTACGCCAGCCTGACCTACAGCGGCAACATGGTCGACCCGGCCATCGCCAAATTCTACCAGTCGGCACAGGAGCGGGTGAACGTCATCTCCGCCCATCTGATCTTCTTCACGCTGGAGATCAACCGGCTGGAGGAAGCCGGCCTTGCCGCCAAGCAGGCGGCGTCCAAGGAGCTGGCGCGCTACGCCCCGTGGCTGCGCGACGTCCGCCTGTTCCGCGACCACCAGCTTTCCGACGAGGCCGAACGGCTGCTCCACGACAAATACGTCGTCGGCCGCGCCGCCTGGAACCGCCTGTTCGACGAGACCATCGCCAGCCTGCGCTTCCCGATGGGCGGCAAGGAACTGACCTGCGCCGAGGCCCTGAACCGCCTGTCCGACCGCGACCCCGCCGTCCGCCGCGAGGCCGGCGCGGTGGTCGGCCGCGTGATGGGCGAGAATGCGCGGCTGTTCGCGCTGATCACCAACACCCTGGCCAAGGACAAGGAGATCGAGGACAACTGGCGCAACTACCCGACCCCGACGGCGGCCCGCAACCTGTCCAACCGGGTCGAGGACGAGGTGGTGGACGCGCTGGTTTCCGCCGTCAAGGCGGCCTACCCCGATCTGTCGCACCGCTATTATGCATTGAAGGCCAAATGGTTCGGCCAGGACCACCTGGATTACTGGGACCGCAACGCCCCCTTGCCGGACGACGCCGACCGCACCATCCGCTGGGACGAGGCGCGCGACATCGTGCTGGGCGCCTACGGCCGCTTCTCCCCGGAACTGGCGAGCCTGGGCAAGCGCTTCTTCGACAACCCCTGGATCGACGCCCCGGTACGCCCCGGCAAGGCGCCGGGCGCCTTCGCGCATTCGACCGTCCCCAGCGTCCACCCCTATCTGCTGGTCAATTTCCAGGGCAAGACGCGCGACGTGATGACGCTGGCGCATGAATTGGGCCACGGCGTCCATCAGATCCTGGCGGGACGCCAGGGCCATTTCCTGTCCGACACGCCGCTGACCCTGGCCGAGACGGCCTCGGTGTTCGGCGAGATGCTGACCTTCCGCGCCCTGCTGGCGTCCGAGACCGATCCCAAACGTCGCCGCATCATGCTGGCCGGCAAGGTCGAGGACATGCTGAACACGGTGGTCCGCCAGATCGCCTTCTTCGACTTCGAACGGCGCGTCCACACCGAACGCCGGGAGGGCGAACTGACGGCCGAACGGATCGGCGCGATCTGGATGGCCGTGCAGACCGAAAGCCTGGGTCCGACGCTGCGCTTCGACGAGGGGTACCGGAACTACTGGTCCTACATCCCGCACTTCATCCATTCGCCCTTCTACGTCTACGCCTACGCGTTCGGCGACTGCCTGGTGAACTCGCTCTATGCGGTCTATCAGGACGCCGAAACCGGCTTCGCCGAGAAGTATTTGGCGATGCTGTCGGCGGGCGGCACGCTGCGGCACCAGGATCTGCTGGCCCCCTTCGGACTGAACGCATCCGACCCGGCCTTCTGGCAGAAGGGGCTGAGCGTCATCCGTGGTTTCGTCGACGAACTGGAAGCGACCCCGGCGAGCTGAAGCCCGGCCCATTTTCCTCCCTCATGCGGACGGTCCCGCGGACGGTCCGCACGAGGGGCGAACCCCACTCTCACCGCCGCCCCAAATGGCAAGGGGCCGAAACCTGCTCGGTTTCGGCCCCTTAAAGATGGTGGGCGCACAAGGACTCGAACCTTGGGCCCGCTGATTAAGAGTCAGCTGCTCTACCAACTGAGCTATGCGCCCATCTTTTGTACCCATTCGATTTCCGATCGCTCGAAAACCCAGCCCGGATGACAGGGCTGCCGAGAGATGGTGGGCGCACAAGGACTCGAACCTTGGGCCCGCTGATTAAGAGTCAGCTGCTCTACCAACTGAGCTATGCGCCCATCTCTCGATCGACAACCCGCCGACGCTCGCGCAACCGACTGGTCATCATCCCGGCCAAGCCGCAGGCCCGGCCGGTGTGGCGCGCTTTATAGCGAAGCCCCCGGAAGCTGTCGATAGCAAAATGCCCGAAAGCATGCATTTTTTGTGAAGCGGCACGGCGAACCGGCGGTTACAACGCCGCGGGACAGGCGGGGCCGGACAAGCGGTGTGGAGAGCGGACATGACGGGCTGGACCGAAGGTTATGTCGGCGGGATCGACTATATCCACGCGTTCTACCGCGACTGGTCGCCGGCGCTGCTGTCCTTCGCGCTGACCCTGAAGGGCCGGCGCCCGCCCGAGACGCTGCGCGACGGCACCTTCACCATGGCGGAGCTGGGCTGCGGCCACGGCCTCACGACCGCCGTGCTGGCCGGCGCCAACCCGCGGGCGCGTTTCGAGGCGATGGACTTCAATCCGTCCCATATTGCCGGCATCCGCCGGCTGGCCACCGACGGCGGCCTCGACAACGCCGTCTTCCGCGAGGAAAGCTTCGCCGACCATGCACGTCGCGACGCCCCCGAACTGGACGTCGCCGCCCTGCACGGTGTCTGGTCCTGGGTCAGCGCGGAGAACCGCGCCGTCCTCGTCGATGTGCTGCGCCGCCGCCTGCGCCCCGGCGGGGTAGCCTTCGTCAGCTACAACGCCCTGCCCGGCACGCTGGCCCACATGCCGTTGCGCCGCATCCTGGTGGAGCATTGCGCCGACCGCAGCGGCCCCCTGCCCGCCCGCATCGAGCAGGCGGTGGCCTTCGCCTCCCGCCTCGCCGCGCTCAACAGCGGCTGGTTCGCCGGAGCCGACGGCGTACCGGAACGCATCGAGTCCCTGCGCCACAAATCGCCCAACTACATCGCCCACGAGTATCTGAACGGCGATTGGACCGCCTTCTACCACGCCGACGTGGTCCGCGAACTGGCCGCCGCCAAGCTGGATTTCGCCGGAGCCGCCGTGCC
>OUNM010975541.1_pt1 | contig 10423 bp, 11 predicted proteins | sample 1769961 | NCBI WGS metagenome assembly OUNM01 (sample SAMEA3914820, study PRJEB12502) | metagenome | biome: forest; material: soil | place: USA | collected 2012-03-12 | depth 0.3 m
CGCCACGGCCTGGAGCAGCCCGCCGTGCGCAAACGGATGGAAAACGATGGCGCACAGCCCGGTGCCATGTCGCCCGACGCTTTTGCCAACTTCGTGAAACAGGACGTCAAGCGCTGGGCCGCGGTGGTGAAGTACTCGGGAGCCCAGCCGGAATGACCCTGTCCAGCGGCAATGCCGTCGAGCCCGTCCAGTTGCCCGCCACGCTCGCACAAAAACTTGTCGCGCGCGCGGCCGGCGTGACGCACGTCACGCCGGGCAGCATCGTCATGTGCAAGGTCGACCTGGCGATGTCGCACGATTCCAGCGGCCCGCGACGCGTGGCGCCGCTGTTGCGAGACCTCGGTGCGAAGGTCTGGGACCCATCGCGCTTCGTGGTCGTCACCGATCATTTCGTGCCCGCGTCGGACCCGGACGCCGAAGCCATCGTCCGGTTCACACGCGACTGGGTGCGCGAGGCGGGCATCCCGAACCTCATCGACAACGAAGGCATCTGCCACGTCGTGCTGCCCGAGCGCGGGTACGTGCTGCCCGGCCGCTTCATCGTCGGCGGCGACAGCCACAGCCCCACGGGTGGCGCGTTTGGCGCGTACATGTTCGGGATTGGCGCGACGGAGATGGCCGGCGTACTGGCCACGGGCGAGATCTGGCTGCGCGTGCCGCACACCATCCGGCTCGACTGGCAGGGCACGCTCGGCGACGGGGTGTGCGCCAAGGACATGATGCTGTTCCTGTGCGCGACGCTGGGGCTGGCCGGCGGCCGCTATGAAGCCATCGAGTTCACGGGCGACGCCGTGTCGGCGCTGCCGATGCAGGAGCGCATGACGCTCACGAACATGTGTGCCGAACTCGGGGCGCAGACGGGACTGGTCGCGCCCGATGCCACGACCATGGCCTGGCTGGCGCAGGCCGGTGTCGACGCGGCCACGCTTGCCGCCATCGATCCGCGCCAGTGGCGCAGCGATGCGAATGCCCCCGTGCTGGCCCTGCATCGTTTCGATGCCACGACGCTCGTCCCGCACGTGGCCGCGCCGCACACGCCTGCCAACAGCGCGCCGGTGACACAGGCCACGAACGAGTCGATCGACATCGCCTACATCGGCGCGTGTACCGGCGCCAAGCTCGAAGACCTGCGCATGGCGGCGCGGGTGCTGCGCGGGCGCAAGGTGGCGCCCGGCGTGTCGCTGCGCGTCGCGCCGGCCTCGCTGCGCGACCAGCAACAGGCCGCGCGCGAAGGCACGCTCGCCGTGCTGCTCGACGCGGGCGCCGAGTTGCTGCCCAACGCCTGCAACGCGTGCGCCGGCTACGGCGCGAGCCGCTTCCCGGCCGGCAGCCGGGCCATCGCCTCGACCGCGCGCAATTTCGCCGGCCGCATGAGCGATGCCGGCAGCGCGGTGTGGCTGGCGTCGCCGCTGACCGTCGCGGCCACCGCGGTCACCGGCCAGATTACCGATCCGCGAACGCTGCTCGCATGACTCCTGCCCCTGAACGTTCCCATCCGCCCACGGGCCGCATCTGGCGCTTCGGCAACGACGTCGATACCGATGCGATGGCTCCCGGCAAATATATGAAGGCGGGGCTCGACGAACTGGCGCGCCACTGCCTCGAGAACCTGCGGCCGGAATTCCCCGCGGCGGTACGCCCGGGCGACATCGTCGTGGCCGGCCACAACTTCGGCATGGGATCGTCGCGCGAGCAGGCCGCCCAGGCGCTGCATCACCTAGGGGTCGCCGCCGTGCTGGCGCCGTCGTTCTCGGGCCTGTTCTATCGCAACGCCATCAATATCGGCCTGCCCGTGCTCGTCTGCGGGCAAGCCGATACGCTGGAAGACGGCGTGCGCGCCACGTTCGATCTAGATGGCGCGCGAGTGCGGCTCGAGGACGGGACGCACGTGGCGTGCGAACCCGTGCCCGAATTCCTGCGGGCCCTGCTGCATGCGGGGGGGCTCGTGCCGCACCTGAAAGCGCGGCTCAACGCGCGCGCGGGCCGTCCATGAACGGCGCATCGCTGCGCGGCCACGCCGCCTGAAGCGGCAAGGTCGACGCGCAGCCCGCCTCGCGCAACAGCGCCATGGCCTCGTCGTCGGTGGTCTGCGTGAAATCGAGATAGAAGGCGCCGACCGCACCAAAGCTGGGCGGCGTGTTCAGGCACACCACCTGGTCGGCCACTTCGCGCAGCGTGTCGAGCCCTTCCGACGATCCCACCGGCACGGCCGCCACGACCTGCGTCGCGTGGGCCATGCGTGCGGCATCGAGCGCGGCACGCATCGTGGCACCGGTGGCCACGCCATCGTCGACGACAATCACGCAGCGGCCTGCCATGGCTGCCACCGGCCGTCCCATGCGATAGCGCTGCTGGCGACGGCAGATCTCGCCCAGTTGCCGGCCGCGCTCGGCGTCGAAAGCGCCGGATTCCAGCGCGCGGCGGACCCACGGATCGTCGTTGACCACGGTGTGCGGGTCACGGCCGCTGGAGTCGCCTTCCACCACGGCACCAAGTGCCAGTTCCGGATAACCTGGCGCACCGATCTTGCGCACCAGCAGGATGTCGAGCGTGCCATCGATGGCCGAGGCCACCTCGTGCGCAACCGGCACGCCGCCGCGTGGCAACGCCAGCACCAGCGCCGGATCACCGCCCGGCTGGCGCGAGAATCCGAGTTCGACCAGCCGGCGGCCAAGATACTGGCCCGCCTCGCGGCGATCGGCAAAGCAGGGCGGCAGACTCATGGCAGGCTCCTGCATGAGATGTCAACGAAGGTTGGCAACGAAGTAAAGGACCGCTCCGCCTCGGGCGCAGTTCCACAGCCACTATAGTCCCGTGCCATCGCTGCAGCGATGCTTTCTTCACGCAGATTTTCCCGGGCATTGTTGGCGCGGGGGAGCGGTGGCGCAAACCAGACCTGCGCGGCCTGCGCTGTTGCGCATTCGCCGCTATGCGCCCGCTATTCACCGCTGCGGGCCGCTATGGGCCGCTATGAACGCGATAGCCTGCAACGATTGATCCCCGATCTGGAACAGTCTTTTCAGCGCTGGCCCGCTGATCCGATGCGTGTCGTTGCGTAGGATTGCTGCGTGGCGGCAAACCCGTCCATCTTCGCCATCCCATGCAACGCGGCGCCCAGGAAGCCCGCCTTCGACCGAGTGAGAGTTATCGTGACCCTGCAACACATTTCCCGCACCGACGACGTCGTCGATCAACCTGAAGCCGACCTCGATATCCCCTTTGGCTCGCTGGAAGCCGCCGCCATGGTGGAGCTGCCCTATACGTTCCGGCAGACCGGCACCTGCACGCGCTTCTATCAGGAATATTTCGGCTGACGCACGGTTCGGCTGACGCATCGATCCGGGCCACGCGCCCGGATGGCGCCACGGCCGGCGGTCGAACATATCCAGGGTGGCCGGACCCGAACGGCCGGCCACCCTGGCGCCCTCAGTGGTTCAGTACGTCTCTCAGTACGTCTTGTAGGGCAAAAACTTTCCGGACATCTCGATGCGGACCCGATCGCCATTCGGGTCGGCTTCGCGCTGAAGATCCATGCGGAAGTCGATGGCGCTCATGATGCCGTCGCCAAACTCCTCGTTGATCAGCGCCTTGAACGTGGTGCCGTACACGCTGATCAGTTCGTAGAAGCGGTAGATCAGCGGGTCAGTGGGTACTTGCGTTGGCAGCGAGCCTTTGTAGGGCACGATGCGCAGCCAGGGCTCGGCCTCGGCGGGCAGATCGAAGATCTCCATCACGGCGCGTGCGCCGGCCTCGTCGAACGTCATCTGGCCCAGGCAGGCGGCCGTCGTCCATTCCTTGCTCTTGCCGACCCGCTCGGCCACCTGCGCCCAACTGATACCACGCTTGACCTTGGCTTCGATGATCAGGTCGGTCACGTCACTGCGATTCATGGTTGGTCTCTCCATTTGTCGTGAATGAAACCCGGAGAGAACGCCACGCCTGGAGCCACGCTACGGCGCCTGCGTGCGCTCCAGCACCGCAACGGCATCGGCGCCGCCGTCGTCGAAGTGCGCGCGTGCAAACTGCGGCACGGTGATCGGGCTCAGGCCTTCGAGCGCCTGCAGGACCAGCACGATGAGCATGACCGGCATGACGTCCTCCCTCGGGAATACGGCAAACAGACTTGCGCAAGCTTCGTGCCATCAGGTTGGCACGTTGTCCCTCGCACTTCCCCCGCACTTCCCCCGCAACATGACGCATCGTGGGGCGTATCGGGGCCAGCAACCTCACCACGGACACGCTTCACGCACCGCGTCGGGGAAGCCGGTAACCGGCGCGACCTGACTGAAGCGTACCCGTTTCTGCGCACAACCGGGAGCACGTGCGTGGCGATGACAACGTCAGTCTTGATCGCCCGGCGCGCTCTGGACGGCCCGCAAACGTTGCGCGAGTCATTTCCGATGTAACGCCACATTACCTGCGCCTGACGGGTCAGACATCTCCGAAACGCCTGCGTCACATTCCCGCAAACCCTTGCTGCACAAGGCTTGGCGGGACACCGGCGGGATCCTCTGGCAGGGCAGCCAACGCACGTGCGGATGTGAAACAGCCTTACAAGTGCAACCGCGTGCGCGCACTCCTCGCCGCTAGAGTGAAGCCGTGTTCAACGCGAACCGGATACGGAGTCCCTCATGAAACGCGCAATCACCCTGGCCATCCTGCTCACCGCCACCAGTGCCCTGCTCTCGGCCTGCATCGTGGTGCCGCCCCGTGGTCCGCACTACCACTACTACCACGACCGCTACTGATCCCCGCGCCTCTGGCGACCCACTGACATATCCGGCCGCCCCGGACTCAAGGAGAACCTCATGAAACGCCAACTCTTGCTTGCCGCCGCCGTCCTCGCCACGGGTGGTGTCTTCGGTCTGCTGTCGCCTGCCGCGCAGGCCCACGACGACTACAGGCACCAACCGCCCCCGCCGCGCCACGAGGTTCGCCCCGCGCCGCGTCCGGGCCAGGTCTGGGTGCCGGGCCACTACAACCGCGCCCACGACAACTACGCCTGGCGCGGTGGCTACTGGCAGGCAGCGCGCCCCGGCCACCGTTACGTGCCGGACCGCTGGGTACACGGCCCGCACGGCTGGTACCAGCGCCCCGGCTACTGGAGCCGCTGAACCACCTTTGTCGTCCCGGTTAAGTCAGTGCATGCTTCCCCTGTCCGTGTGATCGCGACATGGGCATGCCCTGGCCAAAACGGGCCGACGAACTGAAACACGGGCCGGACCCACGGGCATGGGGTTCGGCCCGTCGTTTGTCCGGGGATGGTTGCAGGCCTAATCCCCGGTAGGATGCAGAACAGGCGGCCGCAACGGTACAACCGATTTTTCTTTCCTGCGGAGGCACGATCCGCGTCTCATCCTTTTGCACTAGGCCGAGAGACTCCCCACCAAAGTCGCAACCCCGAATACTGCCGTCCGAAACATTTGCAACGGGTTTCAACATTGCGCCATCGACGCGATTACAGTTAATGCCGCACCCCCCAAGCGGGTGAGTTTTTGATATTCACGCGGCCATTTTCATTCGAATCGGTTGCATGCGTGAAACATCCTATGAAAACGCTGTATCAATCGTGAAACCCCCGTGACAGGCCGCTCCAGATGGCGTCGCACAGACATGGCCCGCCAAATGCACGAGACTGGCGAGGGATTATGAGCGGGTCTGCATTACAACCCTGGTTTAGCCACAACCCATTCGCTTGCATTCGTTCGGACCAGCCCATAAGATGAATTTAAGTTTCGATTTAGGAGCGAGATTTTCTTTCGGGTAAGGGTACGGGTCATACTTCCGGTCGCGCGGACAAGCCCCTTCTTAGAACCGGGCATCGACTGACACGGAAGCACGGGGTTACAGCTGCATTCGCGGCACCATCCACGGTGTCCGCCCTGGCCAGCGGTGTATTCCCGCACGCAAAGCGTCCCGCATCTCACCCACAAACGGGGAGTGAAGAAGAATGAACGCCTTGCTGATCGAGGAGCATCCACTGCTCCGACTCGGGCTGCTGCAGATGCTCGAAGCCATCCAGGAATCCGGACACGTGCTCGCCATTGCGCCGGCCGATATTCACCGCCTGGAGATCCCGCACCGAAACGCCGACCTGCTGGTCTTCGGCATGCCCGCCGACCAGGCCGCAGGCTGGGAACAACTCGAACAGGCACGAGAGTGGCTGGCGCCGCAGCGCATCCTGCTGCTGGCCGATGCGTTGCCGCTGCACCTGCCGTCGCCCGAGGCCGCGCGTGGCATTTGCGGTTGCCTGCCGAAGTCGGCATCGCTCGCGGTGATCGAGGCCGCCATTCGCCTGGCCATCTCCAGCGTGCAGGGGCTGATGTTCGCTGGCGATGCGGTAGCAACGCCGGTGGCGTCCCGTTCGGCCATGCCTGCAGCCACGTCGCTGGCATCGGCCGCCCCGTTGCCGCTGTCGCCCGCCGTGCCGCAGGACCCGACGTCGACCGCCGTATGCGCCAGTGCGCTGCGTGCTGCCGTGGCGGTGCGCGATCTCACCAGCCTGCGTCCGGGCCAGCCGATTTCGTCGTCGCCCGCTACGCCGGCCAAGGCCGTGTCGCTGGCCGAGGAAGAGCCGAGCTACGACGAAGCGGAAATGCTCAAGATCACGCCGCGCCAGTACGAAGTGCTGGTACTGCTGGCACGCGGGTATCCGATCAAGACCGTCAGCCGCATGCTCAATATCTCCGTGGCCACGGTAAAGAGCCACGCCTGCACGCTCTACCAGCGGCTCAAGGTCCGCAACAAGGGCGAGGCCGTGTACGCCGCGCTGCAGCGCGGTGCCACCCTCGAATGGGTCAGCGGCGACGAGCCGACCGCGCGCGGTTCGCATCTTGCCTCGTCCCGACGTCGCGCCATCAGCCGCGACATCGGCTGCGACCCGAACCCGCTGAGCGTGTAAGCCTGTGCCTGTCGGCGTCCATGCGCGGTAGCGCACGGACGCCGGGCGCGCGTTGTCCGATCATCGATTCCTGCCAACAGGCTTCTGGAACGGAACGATGGACAAACACAACGCCCTGAAAGTCGCGATCGTGCATGACTGGCTGGTGGTCTACGGCGGTGCCGAACGCGTGCTGGAGCAGATCATCGATTGCTTCCCGGACGCCGACCTGTTCAGCCTGGTCGACTTCCTCGGGGATCGCGACTGCCTGCGGGGCAAGCCCGTGCACACCTCGTTCCTGCAGAAGATGCCGGGCGCGCGCAAGCACTACCGTCACTACCTGCCGCTGATGCCGCTGGCAATCGAGCAGCTGAACCTGTCCGGCTACGACCTCGTTATCTCGAGCTCGCATGCGGTGGCCAAGGGCATCATGACCGGGCCCGACCAGCTGCACGTCAGCTATGTCCATTCACCGATCCGCTACGCGTGGGATCTCCAGCATGAATACCTGCAGAGCGCGAATCTCGATCGTGGCGTGAAGTCGGCGCTGGCGCGGATGATCCTCCACTACATCCGTCTCTGGGATGCGCGCTCCGCGCAGGGCGTCGATCACCTGATGGCGAACTCGCGCTTTATCGCGCGCCGCATCCGCAAGGCTTACCGCAGGGACGCCACCGTGATCTACCCGCCGGTCGACGTGGAGTCGCTGCGCATGCGCAGTGACAAGGAGGCGTTCTATGTAACGGCATCGCGCATGGTGCCGTACAAACGGATCGACCTGCTGGTGAAGGCGTTTTCCATGACTCCCGAACGGCGTCTCGTCGTGATCGGTGACGGCCCGGAATTCCGCCGCATCGCCAGCCTGGCCGGCCCGAACGTCACGCTGCTCGGCCACCAGCCCTTCAGCGTGCTGCACGATCATCTGCAGCGGGCGCGCGCGTTCGTGTTTGCCGCGGAGGAGGATTTCGGCATCTCCGTGGTCGAAGCCCAGGCCTGCGGCACCCCGGTGATCGCCTATGGCAAGGGGGGCGCGACCGAAACGGTGATTGCGCCGCCCGCCGCAAGCCCCACCGGGCTGCTGTTCGACGCGCAGACGCCCGCCAGCCTGCTGGCAGCGGTGGACCGCTTCGAACACAACGCTCACCTGTTCACGGCGCAGAACTGCCGGCTCAACGCGGAACGGTTCTCGGCGTCACGGTTCCGCGCGCAGTTCGCGTCCCAGGTACAGCACTGGAGCAACGATTTCCAGATCGAGCTGCGCGGCCAGCCCGCCATCGGGCGCGTGCACACCGAAGAGCGGATCACGGAAATCGCGACCTGAAATCGCGACCTGAAAGCGCAACCCGAACCGCGCCAGCCCGGCCTAGCGCCGGGCGCGTACATCCTCGAGCACATCAAGCAAGCGGTGCGCGGCGGCGTCCCAGGTGAACGCGCGCGCGTGTGCCAGGCCCCTGCGGCGATGGTCTTCCTGCAGCGCCGGCTGCTCCATCATCGAGCGAATCTTCGCGGCGATATCGTCGACCTGCAGCGCGTCGCAATACATCGCCGCATCGCCGCACACTTCGGGCAGCGACGCCTCGCGCGACGCAATCACCGGGCAGCCGCAATACATCGCCTCCAGCGGCGGCAGGCCAAACCCTTCATAGAGTGACGGAAACACGAAGCAGCCCGCGCTCTCGTAGAGCGCCTTCAGCTCGCCGTCCGAAACGAAACCGGCCATCACCACGTTGCGCGGCACGTCAGCGGTATCGGGTGCGCCCGCGCCAAAGATGCGCGCATTGCTGCCGCCCACCACGACGAACTTGTAGGGCACAGCGCCGCCGATGGTGCGGATCGCCGCCAACATGCGCGCGAGATTCTTGCCCGTGGAGAGACTGCCGACCAGCAACACGTACTGCCCCTGCGACAGGCCCAGCCTGGCCACGACGCCGGCATCCGGCACCACGCGACTCAGGTGGTCCACGCCGTTATGAATGACCGCGACGCGCGCCGCATCGATGCCGAGCCGTTCGACGATGCGCGCCTTCGAGAAGGCCGACACCGTCAGAATCCGCACCGCACTCCATTTCAGCAGCCAGAACACCAGGCGATACCAGAGGCGGAACTTCCACGAGTAGTTTTCGGGGATATCGAACACGGCCATGTCGTGGATCATCACGACCTGCCGCGTCAGCGCAAGCGGCGCCACATTGCACAGGCTGATCAGCGTCCTGCCGCGCACGGCGGACGGCAGCGACAGCTGCTCCCACCAGATGCCTGTCAGCCTGCCACACGGCTCCACGTCGGTGATCGATGCACGATCGGCGTTCGCATCGGGCGGCACCAGCACGGGCAGGCGCTCGCGCGGTGAAAGGATGCGCTGCAGCGCGGCGGTCAGCTCGGACGCCACCCGCTGGACACCGGTGGTGCGTTGCGAGGCGAACTTCCCATTGACCACGAACGACCACGGCAGCACTTCCGTAGCCGCGTCACCGCGCGGCGGATTCGTGACTGACACGACAGCGGAGGGATTTCCCTCCGCTTCCCGCATCTGCGATGCTCTGAACATGGTTGGCCCCGATATGAGTTTCCTCGACCATGCCAGCTTTGCCCAGGCTGCCGATGCTGTCTGTTACCTGCCGTACCTTGGCGCAGAGGGCGCCGCGTGCGTTTCAGACCTGCGGCATCCTGCCATCGAAGCGGCCACGGGACATGTGGAGCAGGAACGACGGAATGCCGGTCAGCTTGGCCGCCAGCCACGGAATCGAGGCCTCGTCGTCGACCGGAATGCCCTTGAGGCGGAACGGGTCGGTCGTGGCGTCGTTCCAGCCGACATCGCACGTACGCGCGGATCGGTATCCGGCGCGCTTTACCAGTTCTGCCTCGCGGTCGCCGTAGCGGCCATTGGGGTAGGCGAAATGCGTGCACGGGGCCTGCACCATCTCGCTGACCTCCTCGCGCGAGAGCGCGATCTCGGTCCTGCACTCTTCCTCGTCGCACTGCGGCAGTACCGGATGAAACCGCGTGTGGGCCTGGAAATCGGTCCATGGCCGCATGATCTCGATGTCCGCCGCCGACAGCGCCGTGGCGGCCCCTTCCTGCGTCGGCGAGAAGCCTCGCGCCTGGAGATGCGCAAGACGCTCGGCATTCGGCATGCGCAGCAGGCGTGCCACGCCCTCGTGCCTGGCGCCGTCGTTGAGCCACCAGAACTGCCGTGTGGTGCCGACGATGCGGCTGCAGATATAGATCGTGGGCCGCACGCCGTGCTTGCGAAACACCGGCACCAGGTGCGCATTGCCGGCATGACCGTCGTCGATCGTGATCACCGCGCGCGGCCTGCCCGTGGAGGGCTTGGCCACATCGTCAAGCGAGACGATCGTGCAGAACTTGCGCAGATAGGTCAGGTGACGATCCAGCGATTCCGGGCTTGGATCGTGATACAGCAGAATGGCCACCCGATCGCGCCACAGCAGACGGCGCGCCAGGTGGGCAAGGCCGCTCCAGAAGAACAGGTGCCCGACGGCCTCCCGTACCAATCGCTTCAACTTCATATCGATCCCCTTC
>OUNM010265529.1_pt1 | contig 10419 bp, 8 predicted proteins | sample 1769961 | NCBI WGS metagenome assembly OUNM01 (sample SAMEA3914820, study PRJEB12502) | metagenome | biome: forest; material: soil | place: USA | collected 2012-03-12 | depth 0.3 m
AGCGTTTGATACGTGTCTCGCCACGCACCGATCGGGAGCTCGGGCCATTCGCTCATGACGCACCTTCCTCGTCACGAGCATGCTGAACCACGGTGCTCGGCGCAATGCCGGCAAGGATCACTCCGGCGACGCGTCGCTGCCCGGATCGCCGGCGTCATCCGCCGAGGCGGCGTCCATGACGGAGGGCATGCTGGGCGCAGAGGCATCGTGCGACGCGCCGCCGTCGCTCACCGGAGCAGGCATCACCGGATGCGGCGCAGGCGCGGTCTTCGCGAGCTCGCTCGCTACCCAGCGGAACAGATCGCTCACGAGCACCGACGCCGAAGCGGCCTGGTCCTGCTGTTGCTGCAAGATGATGTCGCTCGCGCCGGTCAGCGTGATGCCGTTTGCCGCCGCCTTGCCTTGCAGCGTGAGCGTGAACTCACCCGGGTTCACCACGGTCACCGTGAAGAACGCGAGATCGGCGCTGAGCGCCGTCGAGTTGACGATGGACAGCGAATACGGTTGACCCGCGGGCCTGCTCTGCGACGTGTGGAGCTTCGTGTACGGCGAGTGATCCATCGCGAGCGTCACGCCGAAGTCCTGCGTGACCGCGGTCGCGAGCGTGCCGTGCTTCGTGCCCGCGTTGAACTGCGAGAAGACCGGCGCACCTTGCGAGTCCTTCACGGTTCCGATGCGTCCCGTGTCGGCGAGCAGCGTCGTGAGCCGCGTGAGCACCGCGTCGCCGGTCTCGCCTTGCGCGCCGACGATGCATCCGCTGAGCGTCGTATGCGCGCTCCCGGCGATCGCAGCACCGGACGAGTCCGTCTTCGCAGACGTGTGGACGGTGGGCGTCTTGCACTGCGCGACGGTCAGCGTCGTGAGCGCATCCGCGGAGGTCGTCCCCTCGTCATCGGTGACCGATGCGCATGCGGCGGCGGTGGCGATGGCGAGCGAGAGAGCAGCGAAACAGGCGAGCTTGCGCATGGGAGATCCTTCCGAGTTGGATCCCCACCTAGCTACATTGGTGCCAATGTAAGATACGCCGAGACGAAACCCAAACGCTCGTAATCACTCAGATCTGGCGGTGATCGATTCGATCACGTGGAGGCCCACTGGCTCGAACGTGGATCAGGCCTCTCTATAGAGAGAGCGAGACGCAGAGACAGAGCGAGCGGCTAGGGGGGACACCCCCTAGTCGCGCGCGAGCTTCTCGGCCGTCGTTCCCATCGCGCGCCGGAGCGCCGCGCGCGCCACGAGCTGATCGTAGAGCGCCGTCTGCATCTGGCCGCGCGACTGCGTGAGGAGAGCCTCGGCGTCGATCACGTCGAACGACGTCGCCGCGCTCGCTTCGTAGCGCTTCTTCACGAGGCGGAAGTTCTCCTCCGCCGATGCGACCGACGCCTGGGCGACGACCATCGCCTCCGTCGCTGCCGTGAGCTCGAGGTACGCCTGACGGACCTCGAGCCGGATCTGATCCGAGATCCTCGTGCGACCGAGCGAGGCCTGGCGAGCGCGCGCCTTTGCTTCGCTGATCGCGCTCGTGTTGGTGCCCCAGTCCCAGACGTCCCACGAAGCGGCCGCGCCGACATACGCGGAGTTCGTCTGCTGGAACTGCGAGCCTTCGTTGTGAATGTACGCGCCGACGATGTTCACCTGCGGCGCGAGCTTCAGGTACGCGACACGCACTTCCTTCTCGGCCTGCTCGAGACGCTTGTCGACCTCGACGAGCTCGATGCGCTGCGTCTCGGCGTTCTTCTGCGCCTGATCGAGCGTGAGCGCCACGCTTTGCGGTTGCTGCTGCTCGGCGCTCGCCGGAATCGGCTGCGGGTCGATGGCGAGGTCCGGCTGCCCGACGAGCACGGCGAGCCGTGCCTGCTCGAGCGACACGCGCGAGCGCATCTGGATGAGGCGCTGCTGCGCGTTCGCCACCGCGAGCTGCGCGCGCAGCACGTCGTCCTGGCTGACCACGCCGTTCGCATGGAAGGAGTTCGACTGCTTCAGCTGCGCCTGGAGCTGCTCGACCGAGGCCACGGCCACGTCGACGAGGCGCTCCGCCTGGATCAGGTGGTAGTAGCTCTGGATGACGCTGAACGCGGTCTGGCGCCGCGTGCTCTCGCGCCGGATGTTCGCGACGTCGACGCCGAGGTTCCTGATCTTGTACGCGTCGATGATCGCGAACAGGCCCGTGATGGGCTGCGACGCCGAGACGGTGGCATTCCACTCGAACTGATCGCGCACCGGGAAGTTCGTCGGGCCGAACGGGATGTTGAACGGCCGATCCCACTCGCGCGCATACGCATCGACGCGGATCGACGGACCGATGCGCCCGCGCGAGCCGGCGAGCTGCGCTTCGCTCGCGTTGACCTCTTCGCCCGCGGACTGCACCTCGACGTTGTTCCGGAGCGCGAGATCCACGCACTCGTCGAGGCGCATTCGGCGCTCGTGCGCGGCAGGCGCCGCGGGCGGCGGTACGGGAACGGATGCCGGCTGAGCGGCGGGAGCCGGAGGCTGCGCGCCTGCCGATGTGGGAGCAGCGGCGACGGCAAGGGCGGGAAGCACGGCAACTGCAGCGCGAAGGACAGAATGACGGCGCATCTTGGGTTCTACTAGACAGTATACACCAAATGAATCAAGATTCATCTCGTCTCATGACGGCTCACTCGCTGCGTGCCAGGTTCAAAGCGACGGTGACCGAGGCCATCCTCGACGCCGCCGAGGAGCTCGCGGCCGAGGTGGGCGTACCTTCGACGAACCTCCAGGCGGTCGCGAAGCGAGCGGGCGTCGCGGTGGGGACCATCTACAACCACTTCGAAGATCGCAGTGAGCTCTTCGCCGAGCTGTTCGCGCGGCGCCGCCAGGAGCTCCTCAACGCGCTCGACACCGCGGGCAAGAAGACCGCCACGGCGCGGTTCGATGCACAGCTCGAGTCCTACGTTTCGACCGTGCTCTCTTTCTTCGACGCGCGCCGCACGTTCCTGCGCCTCGCGATGGAGGGCCAGGCTCACAAGCCGCCGCCGCCGCGAAAAGCCGGCGAGACGCACGAGTCGATGGAGCAGCTCACGATCCGCGCCGAGCGAATCGTCCGCGTCGGGGTGAAGGAGAAGCGGATCCGCGCCGACATTGCCGATCTCGCTCCCTACTTCCTCACGGCTGCGCTGCGCGCCGTTCTCATCGCGCGCGTCCACGCGACGAAGCCGTTCGCCGGCGAGACCGCTCGTGTCATCGAGCTCTTCTCCAAGGGGACGGCACGATGAGCGCCGCGTCGCCCACCTTCGACGGGCCCATATCGGCATCTCGCCCGGTGCTTGCCGCGCCGGTGCCGATCAACAAGTGGCTGGTCACCGTCTCGATCGCGTTCGGCTCGCTCATGGCGTCGATCGACTCCTCGATCGTCAACGTCGCGCTGCCGCAGATCCGCGGCGCGGTCGGCGCGACCATCGAGGAGATCACGTGGGTGTCGACGGCGTACATCATCGCGACCGTCCTCGTGATGCCGCTCACCGGCTTCCTCGGCACGTTCTTCGGGCAGAAGCGCGTCTATCTCCTGAGCCTCGTGCTGTTCGTGCTCGGCTCGGCCCTGTGCGGGCTCGCGCGCTCGCTTCCGATGCTCGTGGCATTCCGCGCGATTCAGGGCTTCGGCGCCGGCGCGCTCCAGCCCACGCAGCAGGCCATTCTCCGCCAGACGTTCCCACCGAAGGAGCAGGGCATGGCGATGGCGATGTTCGCCATGGTCATCATGGTCGGCCCGGCCGTCGGCCCCACGCTGGGCGGGTACATCGTCGACAACTACAGCTGGCAGTGGATCTTCTACATCAACGTCCCGATCGGCTTCATCGGCACGTTCATGACGTGGCGCTACGTGATCGAGCCGCCGGACGTCCTCCGCGCGAATCGCGAGCGCGCCGCGTCGCAGCGGAAGCATCTCGACATCGCCGGCATCGTTCTCATGTGCATCGGCGTCTCGACGTTGCAATACGTGCTCGAAGAGGGACCGCGCGACGATTGGTTCGACTCGCCGGTGATCACGGGTCTCTCGGCGCTCGCCGCCGTTTCCCTCGGCGCGTTCATCATCCGCGAGCTCACGGCGGTCGCGCCGGTCGTGAATCTGCGCCTCTTCCGTGACAAGACCTTCGCGTCCGGCACCGCCATCGGCGGCGTCATGTTCGCGATGCTCATGGGGAGCATGTTCCTGCTGCCGGTCTTCATGCAGGAGCTCCTCGGCTTCGACGCGACGCAGTCGGGCATCACGCTCATGCCGCGCACCCTGGCCATGATGGTCGTCACGCCGATCATCGGGCGCATCTACAACCATGTGCCGCCGGCGATCATCGTAGCCATCGGCGGAGTGTTCTTCGCGCTCGGGTCGTATCAACTGAGTCACATCACGCTTCTCAGCTCGTCGACGGACATCGTCATTCCGCTCCTGATCACGGGCGTCGGGTTCGCGTGTCTGTTCATCCCGCTGACCACGGCCGCTCTCACGTTCATCCCGCGACCACAGCTCGCAGATGCCGCCGGCCTCAACTCCTTCGTCCGTCAGATCGGCGGCTCGTTCGGGCTCACCATCTTCGCCACGCTGCTCAGCAACTACGGCAAGCGCGCGTCGGCATCGGTGAGCTGGCACATGACCAACCTTCGTCCGGAGGTCGCTCAGCGCGCCGACGCGATGGCGGCGAGCCTCCAATCCCACGGCATGAGCGCGCTCGACGCGAAGCAGACCGCGCTCCGCGCCCTCGCCGGCGCGGTCGCGAAGCAGGGCACCGTCCTCGCGTTCGAAAAGACGTTCCTCTTGCAAGGCATCACCTTCCTTGCAGTCCTTCCTCTTCTCTTCTTCCTTCGCGTCGGTCAGGGGCCGAAGGCCGAGCACATCGACATGAGCATGGAGTGAGCATGGCAACGGCAGAAGCACTCGAACGAGCACCGAAAGAAGTCCCCGCCGAAGCGCATCCTGCGCCGGTCGCGAAGAAGAAGAGCGCGCGCCCGTACATCATCTTCGGCGCGATCGTCGCGGTCGCGGCGATCGCGTATCTCTTCTTCCACTTCCTCACGGCGGGGAAGGAGAGCACCGATGACGCCCAGGTGAGCGCCGACATGGTGCCGATCGCGGCGCGCGTCGGCGGAGTGCTCATCGCGGTGCCCGTCACCGACAACCAGGCCGTGAAGGCCGGCGATCTCCTCGCGCAGATCGATCCCGTCGACTACGAGAACAAGGTCAAGCAAGCCGACGCAGAGCTTCGCGCCGCCAAGGCGCAGGCGCAGGCGGCGGACGCACAGATGCGCATCGTCGAGGCGAGCTCGAAGGGTGGGCTCTCGACGGCACGCGCACAGCTCTCGGGTACCACGTCGTCGGTGGCCGGCGCCGATGCGCAGGTCGCCGCGGCCGACGCGATGGTGGCGAAGGCGCGCGCGGATGCGGAGAAAGCCGACAACGATCTGAAGCGCGCGCAGTCGCTCCGGAAGGACGACGCCATTCCGCAGGCCCAGGTCGACAACCTCACGTCGCAAGCGGCGGCCATGCACGCGGCCGTCGCCCAGGCGCAGGCGAACCTCGCTGCGGCGCAAGAGATGAAGAACAACGCGCGCACGCGCATCGCGGAAGCGGCGGGTCGCGTCGAGCAGAGCGCGCCGGTCGACGCGCAGGTGGCGGTCGCGAAGGCGAACGCGGATCTCGCGGCATCACGCGCGGCGGCTGCAGAGGTCGCGCTCGCGCAAGCGCAGCTGAACCTCTCGTACACGAAGGTCGTCGCGCCGCGTGACGGTCACATCTCGAAGCTCGGCGTCCATGCCGGTCAGCTCGTGCAGCCTTCGCAGACCATCACCAACGTGCTGCCCGACCAAACGTACGTAATCGCGAACTTCAAGGAGACGCAGGTCGGAGAGATGAAGATCGGCCAGACCGCCGAGGTCTCGATCGACGCGCTACCCGGACGCACGCTGCACGCGAAGGTGGAGAGCGTCTCCTACGGCACCGGCGCGCAGTTCTCGATGCTGCCGCCCGACAACGCGTCCGGCAACTTCGTGAAGGTCGTGCAGCGCGTGCCGGTGAAGCTCGTGTGGACCGATCTCCCCGCGGACATGCACCTCGAGGCCGGCCTCTCGGCAGACGTGACCGTCCACATCAAGTGACCGTTCACCTGCTCATTTGACGAAGCTCTCGACCATCTCGCGCAGCTGACGCGGCGCGAACGGCTTTTCGATCCGCTCGTTCGCGACGCGCGTGAGGAACGCGTGCGCTTCGGGCGTGAACGCGCCGCCCGTGACGAACACCATCTTCGTCGCGCACACCGGATTGGTTCGCGCGAGGTGCTCGTAGAGCTCCATCCCCGACATGCCGGGCATCATGAGGTCGGAGAGAATGACGTCGACCTCCAGCCCCGTGTCGAGGGCAGCCAGCGCATCCTTCGCGCTCGTCACGACCGTCACGTCGTGACCCTTGAGCACGCGGCGGACGACGTGGCCCACTGACGGCTCGTCGTCGACGACGAGCACCGTCGCGTGCGCGCGCGGGGGAGCGTCCACGACGGCGGCGTTCGCGTCCATGGGAGCCACGGCGGACGAGGCCGGGAGCACCACGCGAAATGTCGAGCCGCGATCGATGACGCTCTCGGCCGAGATGCGACCGCCCATTCCCGTCACGATGTTGTGACAGATCGCGAGGCCCAGGCCGGTACCCACGCCCACCGGCTTCGTCGTGAAGAAGGGATCGAAGATGCGCGCGAGCACCGCGGGAGGGATCCCGAGCCCGGTGTCGCGCACCTCGATGACGGCGTTGCCATCGGCGTCCGTCGAGGTGGCGATCCGTATCTCGTTCGCGTCTGCGTTCCCTGGTGGCAGCGCCTGTGCGGCGTTGACGAGGAGGTTCACGAACACCTGCCCGAGCCGCGCGTCGTCTGCGTCGACCAGCGGCACCTTGCCGTAGTCCTTCACGAGGCGGCCACGGTGGCGAATCTCGTTGAACGCCATGTTGATCGAGATCTCGAGCACGGGCGCCAGATCGGTCGGACCACGTCTCTCTTCGTCGAGGCGGGAGAACGTCTTGAGACCGCGGACGATCTTCGTGATGCGAGCGGCTCCTTCGCGAGCCTCCATCAGCATCTCCTCGAGGTCCTTGAGACGTCCCGACGCCGAACCGCCGGCGAGCGCGCGTATCTCCTCGATGGCCGTGTCGACGTTCGCCGCGACGTAGGTGAGGGGATTGTTGATCTCGTGCGCGACGCCCGCCGCAAGCGTCCCGACCGACGCCATCCGGTCGGCGAAGATGAGCTGCTGCTGGTAGCGCGCCTCTGTGGCGGCGGCTTGACGCTGGGCGGTGAGGTCGCGGAACACGAGCACCGCGCCGCTCATCGCCCCGCTTGCTGTTCGTATCGGCGCGCAGCTGTCGGCGATGGGCACCTCCGCTCCATCGCGGCGGACGAGGAGCGCGCCGTCGGGAAGGCCGACCGCGCGGCCCTCGCGCAACGCGTGGGTCGTCGGGCTCTCCACCGCCTGCCGCGTCGACTCGTCGATCAGCGCCAGGACCTCGCCGGCGGGCCGTCCCTTCGCGTCTGCCATCGTCCAGCCGGTGAGCTGCTCGGCAACCGGGTTCATGCGCAACACGGCGCCCGCCGCGTCGGTCGCGATGACGCCGTCGGCGATGCAGTACAGCGTGGTCGCCAGGCTCTCGGAGAGCTCGCGCAGCGAATCCTTGATCGCTCGGCCGTCGGTGACGTCACGCGTGGCGGCGTAGATGACCGAGCCGCTGACCGACGTCGCGCACTGCCACTCCAGCCATCGATAGGTGCCGTCCTTGCGGCGATAGCGATTCGCGAAAGCGACCACCGCTTCGCCTCTGACGAGCTCTCTTCCCGCGGCGATCGTCGCCTCGCGGTCGTCCGGGTGCACGAAGTCGAGCCACGGCCGCGAGGTCAGCTCTGCGGACGACCAGCCGAGCACTGTCGTCCACGCGGGGTTCACCCTCTTGAAGAACCCATCGAAGCCGGCGACGCAGAGGAGGTCGAGACAGAGATCGAAGAACGCCGTCGCGTCGGCCTCGACGTGGCGCGCCGCCATCGCGTTCGCAGCGGCACGGTCGCAGAGACGGAGGCGGCCGCGCAGTGCGTCCTCGCCGAGTGACTCGACGAAGAAGTCGTCGGCGCCCGCTTCGATGACCGACTCGACACCCTGCTCGTCGGGGAGCGCGGCGAGGATGACCGCGTCGTGGGCGGCGGGATGGGCGCGAAACGACGCGCACGAGGCCGCCACCTCGCTCGCGTCACGTCCGCCGACGACGATGATCGATGCGCGCTCGCCAGCGCCGAGACCGAAGCCTTCCGCGGCGTCAGCCGCGAGCGTCCACGAATGTCCGCTGGGAAGCGCGCGGAGCCATGCGGCGACGCGCTCCGAGACGCACGAGAGCACGTTCGAAGGCATGCTCGAACGATACACGCGTCGCGTGCGCAGCACGTGCCGCGGTGACGCGCCTGACCGGTTGGTCCGCGAGTGATGTGGCGCGCGAAAACAGGAGAATTGATTGTCGGATTCGGCGCTGAAGCGGGATCATGGGCCGTTGCGCGTCCTCATCACCGAGGGCTCGCACGTCGCCGCGCGCCTGATCGCGCGCGTGGCGCAAGTCCGTCGCCGCGCCACTGCGGGGATCGACGCGACGTTCGCCTACCTGCAGAAGCCCATCACGGTCGAGACGCTGACGACGAAGGTGCGCGACGTCCTCGACGGGCCGCAGCGGTGAGCGTCACATCGTGCAGCAGATCGTGGTCGGCGACGTCGGCGTAGCAGCGCCGGTGGGCTGGCCGCCAACCGCCGTGCATGTCCCGCCGCTTGCCGCGGCGGCGCTGACGTTTCCGCTCTTGACCGTGCCGATGTTGAGGCAGGTCGTCGTTCCGGTCACGAAGGCCTTCGCCCCCGCCGTGCACGCAAGGTCGGTGTACATGGTGGCCGTGTCCGTCGCGCACGTCACGCCCTGGGGCGCCGCGCACGTGCATGCGGAGCACGCGCGATTGTCGGTGAACGACGCGTAGGCGGTCTTCTTCACCGGGTAGGCCGCAGGACATTGCGCGTCGTCCGGTCGGGCGATGCAAAGCGTGTTCGGCTTCTCGGGAAGCGACGGCGACGGGACGCACACTTGATCGGCGCCACACGTACCGGAGGGCGGCGTCGTCACGGCGCAGAGGCGATACGTCGTCGACCATGCCGCGGGCGTCACGTTCGACGTCGCCATCGGCGGGCAGCTTCCTCCGGTCGGGAGCGGCGGACCGATCGTCGCGTGCGTGCTGCTGCACGCCGAGTCGCCGAGGATCGTGCACGCCGGCGTGGTGACGAGGGGCTGGTTCTTCGTCCCGCACGACGTCATGCAGGTGGCGTCGCTGAAGTAGTTCACGAGCGGCCCCGAGCACGTCGCGCCGGTGGCCGCACCGCACTGACACGTGCACGCCGGAGGAGGAGCGATCAGCGCAGACGTGCCGTCGTACGCGGTCTTCGTGAACTCGCCGCCGCAGTCGGCGGGCGCGGGAGCGGGCGGCCCTCCCGTCGCCTCGTAGTACGAGAATGGCCCGTCCCAGCCGGCCGGCGGTGCGCCGGCGCACGTCTTCGTACACGGGGTGCTCGGGGCCGTGTCCGGGCTGAGGCCCGCGTCTCCGGCGTCGGCGTCAGCTTGCAGATCGATCGGATCCTCGATGCCCAGCACCGCCGCACATCCCGGAAGGCCGACCAGCACCGACAGCGCTGCGGTCGCCATGACGCGCGCGGCGTTGCGCCCGGAACGAGCGAAGGTCGCGGTTCCCAACACTTCCCGAGCATATAGGCGCGTTTGGCCTCTGACCAGCGCAACGCGGACGCACGCGGACGCGGACGCGGACGTGCAGACCGCACGTATGTCCAGGACCTGTCCACGCGCACCGCGGAAAACCGTACCTATCACTCGGTCGCCGAGGTGCGAGCCAGCGTGTACCATTGCCGTTGGTCTTGGCTACGCGACCTCAAGAGCAGTCGAATTCGACGAAGGTGGAGGGCGAGGAGCCCGTCCAGACCGGCAAGGTCACGATCACGGCGCGCCGTTCCCCGTTCGCGCCGGGCTCGCTCGTCGGCGGAAAGTACCGCGTCGAGCACGAGCTCGCCGAGGGCGGGCTGGGCATCGTCGTCGTCGCCACGCACGCAGGCCTCGGGCAGAAGGTCGCCATCAAGTACCTGAAGCCGAGCGTGCTCGAGCGAAAGGTGCTCGTCGAGCGGTTCCAGCACGAGGCGCAGCTGGCGGCCTCGATCCGTTCCGACCACGTCGTCCGGATCTACGACGTCGGCGTCCTCGGCGACGCCGGGCCGTACATGGTGATGGAGTACCTCGAGGGCGAGGACCTCGGTACGCGTCTCGGCCGCGGCCCCATCCCCGAGAGCGAAGCCGTCGACTACATCGTGCAGGCTTGCGACGCGCTCGCAGAGGCGCACGCG
>OUNM010566173.1_pt1 | contig 10419 bp, 9 predicted proteins | sample 1769961 | NCBI WGS metagenome assembly OUNM01 (sample SAMEA3914820, study PRJEB12502) | metagenome | biome: forest; material: soil | place: USA | collected 2012-03-12 | depth 0.3 m
CACCGATACCCCCTCGCTGATCTGGGAGGCGATCGAGGCGCGCGCCGCGGCGCGAGCCTAGTTCTTTCTTTCTGCGCCTGTCAGGCGTCGGCGTTCGCGCCGCGTTCGGGAAAGTCGAGGGCCAGCATCTTCGCCGCGACCGCGTGCTCATCTATGGGGTAGGCGCCGGACGCGATCAGAGACTTGATCGCCTCGACCTTCTTGGAGTCGATCGGCGGCGGGGCATCGCCGAGCAGCGAGATGAGGTTGGCCACCTCGCTCGCTGAAGGCGGCTTCGCCTGCACGGGCGGCACCGGAGCGGCTGCGACCGGCACGGACGCCGGTCGAAGCTGCACCAGGTTGCTGCCTCCACCTAACTTGTCGATGCCATCCATGTGCCGGGTCCTCGAGCCCAATGATAATCCTGAACCCGGTAACGACAGCAGCCGGACGATCTTTAGTGCCGATGCAAAAAATCTTTATGCGCGCGGATGCGCTGCCCGATAGACGTCCATCAGATGCGCTGCATCGACAGCCGTGTAGATCTGCGTCGAGGACAGGCTGGCATGGCCGAGCAGCTCCTGGAGCTGGCGGAGATCGGCGCCCCGCCCCAGCAGATGTGTCGCGAAGCTGTGGCGCAGCGCATGCGGCGTCGTGCGCTCGGGCAGACCGAGCCGACCGCGCGCGGCGCGTACAGCGCGACGGACGATCCCGGCATCGAGCGGGCCGCCCTTAGCGCCCCGAAACAGCGCCGTCCCCTTGGCGAGTGGATAGGGACATTCCCGTGCATAGTCCGCGATCGCCTCGCGCACGACAGGGAGCAGCGGCACCACGCGCGCCTTGTTGCCCTTGCCTGTGACAGTGATCGCCTCGCCGAGCGGCAGCAGCCCCGCATCGAGTGCCATCGCCTCGCCAACACGCAGGCCGGCGCCGTAGAGCAGCAGCAGCACCGCGAGGTCGCGCTTGGCGAGCCAGGGCGTGTCGCGGGCGTCGGCGGCATCCTCGGCGAGCGCCTTGGCCTCGGCCGGCGCAATCGGGCGCGGCACGCCCCGCTTGACGCGCGGTGCGCGCAGGCGGGGCGCCGTCGCCCCCTCCCCGTTGGCGAAGGCCAGGAAAGCGCGGACGGCCGAGAGCTCGCGCGCCGCCGACGCGTTGGACAGCCCGCCCTCGCCGCGCCGCCGCGCGAGATAGGCGCGCAGGTCCGCCGCCTCCACCGATGCCATTACGGCCGCATCGACCGCCTCGCCGCGGTGATGGCCCAGGAAGGCGATCAGGCGATGTGCGGTCGCGACATAGGCGCGCACCGTGTGGGTGGAGCGCAGGCGGTCGCGGCGGAGATGATCGGCGAAGGCGGCCGCGGTGAGGCGGGCCGGATGATCGTCCAATGTCAGGGGAGCAGCCACCGCCCCACCATATGCGCGAGCGTCGCGCCGAGGAAGGCGAGCAGCTCCGATCCGTGACGCGTCTCGAAGCGCTGCTCGGCGCGTTGGCCCAGCGCGATCAGGCCGCAGGGCAACGGCGCCGGGTTATCGAGCCGCACCAGCGCCTCGGCCCGGATCAGCGGGGCGGCCGGCCCAAACAGCGGATGGCCGTGATCGACTCCGCGAAGCACCACTCCGTCAACGCCGCGCAGCGCTCGCGCGATCACGCGCCGGTCAACGAACTGGAGGCCATTGGAATCGGCGCGCAGCCCCGTCTCGCCGACATGCAGCGCCAGCGCCACCGCATCAACGCTCAGCATGTCGGGCCAGTCCTGCGTCACGATATGGATCAGGTGATCGAGCCCGTCCGCCTCAATGGCGGCGATCACCGCGGTGTGGATCGCCGCCACCGCGCCGGAATGGCCGCGCGCGAAGGCAATAAGATCCTGATTGGCCTCCTCCACCTCCGCGACGCGTGCACGGAGCGTGGCCACCGCCCGATCCTGGAAGTCGATGACGCTACCCATGGAACAGAGATTAGCGCCACATGGTTAAAAGGAAATGGCGACGGATGCGCGACCTGTCCCGCAACGACAAAGGCCGCTTCCCCGATCAGCCTTCAACGAACAGCCGGCTCTCGCCGCCATGCGCAGGCAACATCACCCGGCCCGTCTCGCGGAAGCCAAGCGTGCGCAGCAACGCCGCTGATGCCGCATTATGGGGCGCGGTGATCGCGAGCAGCGGCCCGAGCTTGAGCGCCTGCCGCCCCCAGTCGATCAGCGCCCGCGCGGCTTCCTGGCCATAGCCCTGGCCGGTGTGCTCCTCGAGGAAGGCGAAGCCGATGTCGGGCGCATTCAGCCCCTCGCGCCGCACAAAGCCCACCGTGCCGATCGGCTCGTCGCTCTCCTTGAGCTCGACGAGGTACATGCCGAAGCCATGCTCCTCGTAGGAAGCGAGCACGCGATCGCGAATATAATCCTCCGCGTCCCCGAGCGTACGGACGCCGCGATCGCCGATCTGGGCGAGAAAGCCCGGATCGGTCAGCATCGCGAGCATGAAGTCCGCATCATCCAGCTCAATAGGTCTGACCGCCAGCCGCTCGGTTTCAAACATCGACTCCCCCCTCAGCGAGTTTGATCTATGTAAGCATCTCTTCGATCGTTACGAAAGCGTGAAGTCCATTACCGCTGCGTAAAATTCGGGAGGCGGTTGCACGGCCGTGCGCGATCTCCGATGGGAAGGGCCGATGTCCCGCGCTCGCGTCCTTCTGCTCAACTCCGCCCTCGGACCGCTCGACTATCGGGTGCCGCACGGCATGGCGGTCGAGCCCGGCTCTATCGTCCTCGCACCGCTGGGTCCGCGCCAGATCGCCGGGGTGGTGTGGGAGGCGGAGCGGATGCCGTCCGATGCCGAGGTCGGCGATAACCGGCTGCGCAACCTCGCTGCCGCCTATGATCTGCCGCCGATCGCCGCACCGCTGCGCCGGCTGATCGAGTGGACTGCCAACTATTATCTCGCGCCCCCCGCCGCCGTGCTGCGCATGGCGCTGGCCTCCGCCAGCGCTCTGGAGGGCGGGAGGACCGTGATCGAATATCGCGCGACCGGCGACGTGCCCACGCGACTCACCCCCCAGCGCGCGCAGGCGCTCGAACGGATCGGCGAACGGCAGGGGCTGGTGCGCGAGCTCGCCGCCATCGCCGACGTCACCGACGCCGTGATCCGCGGGCTGGTGAAGGCGGGCGCGATCGAGGCGGTAGAGGTGGCGGTCGACGCCCCCTTCGCCATGCCCGATCCCGCCTTCGCCCCTCCCACGCTTTCGGCAGAACAGCGCGCCGTCGCCGACATCATCGTCGGTGCTGTGGAGGCGCGGGCATTCGATCCGATGCTGCTCGACGGCGTCACCGGATCGGGCAAAACCGAGGTCTATTTCGAAGGAATCGCGGCGGCGATCGAGGCCGGGCGGCAATCGCTCGTCCTGCTGCCCGAGATCGCGCTGACCGAGCCTTTCCTCAAGCGCTTCGAGGGGCGCTTCGGCCATCTGCCGGTCGCCTGGCATTCGGACCTGCGCCAGTCGCAGCGGCGCCGTGCATGGCGCGCCATCGCCAGCGGCGAGGCCAAGGTGGTGGTGGGCGCGCGCTCTGCGCTGTTCCTCCCCTATCGCGACCTCGGCCTGGTCGTCGTCGACGAAGCGCACGAGACGAGCTTCAAGCAGGAGGAGGGCGTGATGTACCACGCCCGGGATGTCGCCGTGATGCGCGGCCATTTCGAGGGCGTGCCCGTGCTGCTGGCATCAGCCACCCCGGCGATCGAGACGCGCCAGATGGTCGCGGCGGGCAAGTATCGCGAGCTTAAGCTCCCCGGCCGCTATGGCGTCGCGCGGATGCCCGTGATCGAGACGATCGACCTCACCACCGACGAGCCACCGCGCGGCCGCTGGCTCGCGCCCTCGCTGGTCCAGGCGCTGGAAGAGACGGTGAAGAAGGGCGAACAGGCGCTACTGTTCCTCAACCGGCGCGGCTATGCGCCGCTCACGCTCTGCCGGCATTGCGGGCACCGCTTCCGTTGCCCCAACTGCACTGCCTGGATGGTGGAGCACCGGCTGATGGCGCGGCTTGCCTGCCACCATTGCGGCCATGTCATGCCACCGCCCGCCGCCTGCCCCGAGTGCCATGAGGAGGACAGCCTCGTCGCCTGCGGCCCTGGCGTCGAGCGCATAGCAGATGAGGTTGCCGCGATCCTGCCGGACGCACGCGCGGCGGTGGTGACGTCCGACACGATCTGGTCCCCCGCCAAGGCGGCCGAATTCGTCAACCGCATGGAGGCGGGTGCGATCGATGTGGTGATCGGCACCCAGCTCATCACCAAGGGCTACCACTTCCCCAACCTCACGCTGGTCGGAGTGGTGGATGCGGACCTCGGCCTCGCAGGCGGCGATCTCCGCGCCGCCGAGCGCAGCTTCCAGCAGATCGCGCAGGTCGCCGGGCGCGCCGGGCGCGGCGCCAAGCCGGGCCGCGTCTTCCTCCAGACCCGCGAGCCCGGCGCGCCGGTGATCCAGGCGCTGGTGACGGGCGATGCCGAGAGCTTCTACGAGGCCGAGACCGAGAGCCGGCGCGAGGCGGGTGCCCCGCCCTTTGGCCGATATGCCGCGATCATCGTCTCGTCCGAAAAGCAGGACGAGGCGTTCGAGACCGCTCGCCGCATCGGCCGCGCCGCGCCCGAAGTTGAGGGGATGATGGTGTTCGGCCCGGCGCCTGCCCCGCTCGCCATGCTACGCGGGCGGCATCGGCAACGCCTGCTCGTCCATGCACGGCGCGCGCTCGACGTGCAGGACGTGATCCGCGGCTGGCTGGGCAGCCTCGAATGGCCGCGAGGCGTGCGCGTGGCGGTGGACGTGGACCCCTACAGCTTCCTCTGACGCACGATAGGCATCACGGGATTGGCGTGAATCGTTTCGCCTGCCACACAGTCGCGCATGACGATCCACGCCCCGCTTGCCGCCGCCCTTCTCGCCCTCACCGCTGCCGCGCCGCTCCCCGCGCCGGAAACGCGCATGATCGTGACGCTGCCCAACAGCTGGCACGGCGACGCCTCGGGCCGCCTGCTCGTCTTCGCGACGCCGGTGAAGGCAGGCAGTAGTGCGGCCGACGTCGACACCTCAGTCTTCGATCCGCAGGCGGTGTCGGTCGCCGCACGCGATGTCGCGGGCTTCGGCCCCGACCGCTCGGTGCAGATCGACACGCAGGAAGACGCCTTCCCCGCGGGCTTCGGGGCACTGCCCCCGGGCGACTATCGCGTGCAGGCAGTGCTCGATCGGAACGGCGACTATAACTATGGCGGCCGCGGACCGGGCGACCTCGTCTCGAAGGCGACGACGATCCACTGGCCGGAAAAGGCCCCTGCCATGCTCTCGCTCGATCCGCCGCTTCCCGACAGCGGGCCGTGGGATTTCTCCCAAGAGTCGCAGGAGACCCAAGCCAATGTCTCCGCCGCCCGGCCACATCTACACGAGCTGCTGTTCCAGAGTCCCGCGCTAAGCGCCTTCTGGGGTCGGCCGATCACGATCAAGGCATGGGTACTTACGCCGCCCGGCTATGACGGCAACGCTAACCGAACCTGGCCCACCGTGTTCACGATCGGCGGCTACACCTCGACGCATAAGACCAACATCGCCGCGGCGGGCGGCATCTGGCAGCTGGAGGCGGACAAGGCGATCCCGCCGATGATCTGGGTGTTTCTCGATCACAGCTCGATGGGCACCGGCACCACCGAGTTCGCCGACAGCGTCAACAACGGACCGTGGGGCGAGGCGCTCACCACAGAACTGATCCCGGCCTTGGAACTCGATTATCGCATGGACGCGAGGCCGTCGGGTCGTTTTCTCACCGGACACAGCTCGGGCGGCTGGGCGACGCTGTGGCTGCAGGTGCGCTATCCCAAGGTCTTCGGTGGCACCTGGTCCACCTCACCCGACCCGAGTGATTTCCATGACTTTACTGGTGCCGACCTCTATGCCGCTGACGCCAATTTCTACCATGACGCAACCGGCCGGCCCCGGCCGCTGATCCGCGACCATGACAGGCTGATCGCCACCCTCCCCGATTTCGCGCGGCTGGAGGCGGTGCTCGGCCACAATGGAGGGCAGTTCCGCTCGTTCGAATGGGTGTTCAGCCCGCGCGCGCAGGATGGCACGCCGATGGAGATGTTCGATCGCACCACCGGCGCGGTGAACCCGGCGGTGGTCGCCTACTGGCGCGACCATTACGACATCGCGCACCGGATCGAGACGCGCTGGCCCGAGCTCAGGGCCGATCTTGACGGCAAAGTCCACCTGATCGTCGGGACAGCGGACACCTTCTACCTAGACGGGGCCGCGCACCGGCTCGATGCGGTGATGAGGAAGGTCGGGGCGCGGGCCAGCTTCAGCTACGTGCCGAACAAGACCCACTTCGATCTCTACGAGCGGGCCGGCGACAAACGTGCGCTGACCAAGGACATCGCTTGGGCGATGTATGCGGTCGCACGGCCGGGAACGAAACGTCCGGTGGAGACGCTGGCTGCCGTGCGATAATCGAGGAGCTCTGACGATTTTCAGGGGGAGCAGGGGAAGCACCGTGCGCGGCATGATTGCAGCCATGATAGGGGCGATGGCAGCGCTGACGACGCCGGCGCGGGCGGCCTGGTTCGAAGCCAGCACCGATCATTTCATCATCGACGCGGACACCACCGAAGCGCGTATCCGGGATTTCGCGACCAAGCTCGAACGCTTCGATTCCGCGCTGCGGCGGCTCTACAGCATCAAGGAAGACGTGAACGGCCGCTCCAATCGTGTCCATGTCTACGCGGCCGGATCCAATACGATCGTCAATCTGTGTGGATCCGGTTGCCCGCAAACGGTTCGCGGCTTCTATCGCCCCCGGGCGGGCGGTTCGATCATCTTCACGGCTGCCCTGTCCGGCGCGCAGGGAATCTATGATATCAGTGCGCAGCAGGTACTGCTTCACGAATACAGCCATCATTTCATGTTCTCAAACTTTCCCCGGGCGTTTCCGATGTGGTTCGCCGAGGGGTTTGCTGAGTTCAACGCGAACGTGAAATTCGAGGACAACGGCTCGATCCGGATTGGCCTGCCTGCCAACTACCGGGCCTATGCGCTTTTCGTCGGCCAGCGGATCTCGATGCATGAGCTGTTCAACCCGCCGGAACGCGACCTCGACAATCCGGCGACGCTCGACGCGATCTACGGCCGCAGCTGGCTGCTCGTGCACTATCTGATGATGGACCCCGCGAGGCAGAAGCAGATCAACGTCTATCTGGCCAAGCTCAACGGAGGCCAATCCAGCGTCGACGCGGCGACGGCCGCGTTCGGCGACGTCAAGAAGCTGTCCTACGCCTTGGAGAGCTATCTGAGCGCCAATCGCTTCCCGCAAATGGCCGTGTCTCCCGCGCCGGGGACAATCGCAATCGATGTGAAGCCGCTCTCCGATGGCGCAGCTGTGATGATGCCGGTGCACCTGCGCTCCACCAGCGGCATAACCATTCAGCAGGCAAAGCCGCTCGCGAACGAGGCTGAAAAACGCGCCGCGCCATATCCCAACGATCCCCGCGTACAGGTCGAGCTGGCCGAGGCGGAATATGACGCCGGCAACGACGCAGCAACCGATGCCGCCGCCGACCGTACGCTGGCTGTCGATCCGTCTGATCGGGCGGCGATGCTATACAAGGGTCGGGTCGCGATCCGCCGCGCGATGGCGGCACAGGCGACGGACGCCAGGACGTGGGCGGCGGCTCGAAGCTGGTTCGTGAAGGCCAACCGCGCCGACCCCGAGGCGGCGCAGCCGCTGCTGCTCTACTACAGCAGCTATCTTGCCCAAGGGGTTCGGGCCCCCGACCTCGCCGTAGATGGCCTGTGGAAGGCGGAGATGCTCGCGCCGGAAGACGCCGGCGTGCATTGGCTCCTCGCCGCCCGGATGCTGATGGACGGAGACACGGCGACCGCCCGCTCCCTGCTCGTCCCGATCGCCTTCACACCCCACGGTGGCAACCGTGACAACGCTGCGCGCGCCGTCCTCGACCTCATCGACGCCGGCAAGATCGCCGAAGCCAAGGTCAAGATGAACACTGGCGGCGCCCAGAAGAGCGACACCGGCGTGGCAGCGCCAAAATATCAGCCGAAGAACTGACCCTGGCGGACAGGCTCCTTCTTCGACTCGCGCTCCAGCAGTTCGGCCTTCACCTCCAGCCCCCAGGCATAGCCGCCGGGGCTGCCGTCGCCGCGGCGGGCGCGATGGCAGGGGATCAGTACCGCGACCGGATTGGCGCCGCACGCGGTTCCCGCCGCGCGCGCCGCGCTCGGATTGCCGGCGCGCGCGGCGAGCGCCGCATAGCTCAGGCTCTCGCCTGGTGGGATGCGCGAGAGCTCGCGCCACACCGCCTCCTGGAAGGCGGTGCCGCGCACGTCGAGCGGCAGGTCGTGCGCACGGCCGGGTTCCTCGACCGCCGCCACCGCGCTATCGACCAGCGCCGCCATGCCCTCGCCGCCCGGCTCGATGTTGGCGCCGGGGAAGTCGCGACGGAGGATCTCCGGGCCGGCGCCGAATGCGAGGCGGCAGATGCCCCGCTCAGTCGCGGCGACCAGGATGGTGCCGAGACTCGTTGGCGCGGTCGCCCAGCGAATCGTCGCGCCCTTGCCGCCACCCTTCCAGGCGGACGGCGCCATGCCGAGCCGGCCCTCGACTTCCTCGTAGAATCGGCCGGGCCCCGAATAACCTGCCTCATAGATTGCGTCGGTCACTCGCTCCTCCTGCCTCAGCGCCGCCTCCATCCGCCGCGCGCGCACGGCGCGGGCATAGGCGGCAGGCGTCACGCCCGTCCGCTTGCGGAACAGGCGATGGAAATGATGCGGCGCATAGCCTGCCACCGCGGCCATCTCGTCAAGCGTCGGCGGCGTCGCGGAGCGTTCGATCAACGCCACCGCACGCGCCACGCCCTCGGCATCGCGTGCCACCTCGTCGGGCTTGCAGCGCAGGCAGGGCCTCAGCCCCACCGCGCGCGCCGCCGCACCATCAGCGAAGAAGCGCACATTTTCGCGCTTGGGGTGCCGCGCCGCGCAGGACGGGCGGCAATAGATGCCCGTCGTCAGCACGCCCGTGACGAAGCGCCCGTCCAGCGCCCGGTCCCGGGCCAGCACCGCCCTCCACGCCGTGTCGGCATCGATCGATTCGCTTCGTTCCATGGGCAATATTTAGGGTAGCCGAGCGCCCGTCGCATCCCGATGCTTGCGCTCAAAGCCCGGTTTCGGGCGACCGAAAACCCGCTCCCTCCCGGCCTTGCATCCTCCCCCCTCCCCTGCTAACCGGCCCGCAACCCATGCGGGGACGCCTTTGGGCGCCCCCTTTTTTGCATGGGCATTACAGCTACCCGGGGGATTCGGCGCGCGTGGACATTTCCGGCGGTATTCAGGCTAGCCTCAGCGGTCGCTATGCGATGGCGCTGTTCGAGCTGGCACGCGACGAGCGGGCGCTCGACGCGGTTTCGAAAGATCTCGACACGGTGAAGGCGGCTCTCGCTGAAAGCACCGACTTCCGCGCGCTGACGCACAGCCCGCTGATCGGCCGCGAGGACGCCGGCAAGGCGATCGCCGCGACCGCGCAGGCGCTGGGCCTCGGCAAGATCACCGGCAATTTCCTGGGCGTGCTCGCCCACAACCGCCGTCTAATCCAGCTGCCGGCCGTGATACGCGCCTTCAAGACGCTGGCCGCCGCGCACCGGGGCGAGACCACCGCCGAAGTCACCTCCGCCCATTCGCTCGATGCCGAGCAGGTCGCCAAGCTCAAGGACAAGCTGCGCCAGCGCATCGGCCGCGACGTCGCGATCGAGGCGAAGGTAGACCCCGCCATCCTCGGTGGGCTGATCGTGAAGCTGGGCTCGCGCCAGATCGACGGCTCGATCCGCACCAAATTGAACACTCTCGCGAACGCGATGAAAGGCTGAACATGGATATCCGCGCCGCAGAAATCTCCAAGGTCATCCGCGACCAGATCGCCAATTTCGGCACCGAGGCGGAAGTCTCCGAGGTCGGCCAGGTGCTGTCGGTTGGCGACGGCATCGCGCGCATCTTTGGCCTCGACAACGTCCAGGCCGGCGAGATGATCGAGTTCGCCAACGGCACGCAGGGCATGGCCCTCAACCTCGAGGCCGATAACGTCGGTGCTGTGATCTTCGGCTCGGACGCCGAGATCAAGGAAGGCGACACCGTCAAGCGCACCGGCACCATCGTGGACGTGCCGGTCGGCAAGGGCCTGCTCGGCCGTGTGGTCGACGGCCTCGGCAACCCGATCGACGGCAAGGGCCCGATCGATTCCACCGAGCGCCGCCGCGTCGAGGTGAAGGCCCCGGGCATCATCCCCAGGAAGTCGGTGCACGAGCCGGTGCAGACCGGCCTCAAGGCGCTCGACGCGCTGGTGCCCGTCGGCCGTGGCCAGCGCGAGCTGATCATCGGCGACCGCCAGACCGGCAAGAC
>OUNM010939544.1_pt1 | contig 10418 bp, 2 predicted proteins | sample 1769961 | NCBI WGS metagenome assembly OUNM01 (sample SAMEA3914820, study PRJEB12502) | metagenome | biome: forest; material: soil | place: USA | collected 2012-03-12 | depth 0.3 m
CTACAACGGCCCCGATTCCTTCACCTACAACGCCAAGGACGCCGCACTGAACTCGAACGTCGTCACGGTGTCCCTCACCGTCACCCCGGTCAATGATGCGCCGGTCGCGGTGGCCGATAGCTATACGGTCGCGGAAGACGCCGTGCTCACCGTGAATGTGGCGACGGGCGTGCTCACCAATGACAGCGACATCGATGGCGATCCTATCACGGCGGTGCCCGTGACGGGTGTCAGCCATGGCTCGCTCTCGCTGAACAGCAACGGCTCCTTCACCTACACGCCGACGGCCAACTACAACGGGCCGGATTCCTTCACCTACAACGCCAAGGACAGCGTGCTCAATTCGAACATCGTCACGGTTTCCATCAACGTCACTCCGACCAACGATGCGCCGACCGCGGTGGCCGACAGCTATACCGTCGCGGAGGACGCCGTCCTCACGGTCAATGCGACTTTGGGTGTCCTCGCCAACGACAGCGACCTGGATGGTGACGCTCTCACCGCGGTGCTCGTGGTGGGCCCCAGCCACGGCACGCTGACGTTGAATCCCGATGGCTCGTACACCTACACGCCCACGGCCAACTACCACGGGCCCGATTCTTTCACCTACAAGGCCAACGACGGCTCGGCGAACTCGAACATCGTCACCGTGGCCTTCACGGTGACCTCGGTGAATGACGCCCCGGTTGCCGTGGCGGACAGCTACACGGTCGCCGAAGACGCCGTACTCACCGTCAACGCGACCTTGGGCGTGCTGGCCAATGACAGCGATGTCGACGGCGACGCCATCACCGCGGTGCTGGTCGGCAGCGTCAGCCACGGCTCGCTCTCGTTGAGCAGCGACGGCTCCTTCACCTATACGCCCACCGCCAACTACAACGGTCCGGATTCCTTCACCTACAAGGCCAATGACGGCTCGCTGAACTCGAACATCGTCACGGTCTCCATTAACGTCACCGGCACCAACGACGCGCCAGTCGCGGTGGCCGACAGCTTCACGGTCGCCGAAGACGGCGTGCTCACGGCGGGTGTGCTGGGCAACGACAGTGACGTCGACGGCGATACCATCACGGCGGTGCTCGTGAGCGGAGTCGGCCACGGCGTGCTGACGCTGAATGGCGACGGCTCGTTCACCTACACGCCGACGGCCAACTACCACGGCCCGGATGCCTTCACCTACAAGGCCAATGACGGCACGACCAATTCGAATGTCGTCACGGTCTCCATCAACGTCACCTCCGTCAACGATGCGCCGGTGGCGGTGGCCGACAGCTACACGGTGGCCGAAGACGCCGTGCTCACGGTCAATGCAGCGGGCGTGCTCGCCAATGACAGCGACCTCGATGGCGATGCCCTTACCGCCGTGCTCGTCAGCGGAGTCGGCCACGGCTCGCTCACGCTGAATCCCGACGGTTCCTTCAACTACACGCCCACGGCCAACTACGCCGGCGCGGATGCCTTCACTTACAAAGCCAATGACGGCACGGCGAATTCGAACATCGTCACGGTGTCGCTCACGGTCACCTCGGTGAATCATGCACCGGTCGCTCTCGGCGACAGCTATACCGTCGCCGAAGATGCGGTGCTCACGGTCAACGCCGCAGGCGTTCTGGCCAATGACAGCGATGCCGATGGGGACCCCATCACCGCAGTCATCGTCAGCAGTGTCGGCCACGGCGCGCTCACGCTGAACGCGAACGGTTCGTTTACCTACACGCCGACGGCGAACTACAACGGTGCGGATTCCTTCACCTACAAGACCAGCGACGGCACCCTGAACTCGAACATCGCGACGGTTTCGATTAACGTCACCGCCGTGAACGACGCGCCGGTGGCGGTCGCCGACAGCTACACGGTGGCCGAAGACCAAGTGCTTACGGTCAACACGCCTGGCGTCCTGGCCAATGACACCGACCTCGAGAACGACACGCTTTCCGCGGTGCTCGTCACCGGCGTGGGTCACGGCACCCTCTCGCTAAACGGGAACGGTTCCTTCACCTACACGCCCACGGCCAACTACAACGGCCCTGACTCCTTCACCTATAAGGACAATGACGGCGCGACGAATTCGAACATCGTCACGGTGTCCCTCACGGTGACCCCGGTGAATGATGCGCCGGTAGCCCTCGCCGACAGCTACACCGTCGCCGAAGACGCCGTGCTCACCGTCAATGCAGCCGGCGTGCTCACCAATGACAGCGATGTCGAGGGCGATGCCATGACCGCGGTGCTCGTCACTGGCGTCAGCCATGGCACCCTCACGCTGAACGCGAACGGCTCGTTCACCTACACGCCCACGGCCAACTACAGCGGCGCGGATTCCTTCACCTACAAGGCCAATGACGGCTCGCTGAACTCGAACGTGGTGACGGTCTCCATCAACGTGACGGCCGTCAACGACGCGCCGGTGGCGGTGGCCGACAGCTACACCGTGGCGGAAGACGATGTGCTCACCGTCAATGCGGCGGGCGTGCTCGCCAATGACACCGACCTCGACGGCGACGCCCTCACGGCGGCGCTCGTTACCGGCGTCAGCCACGGCACGCTCTCGCTGAATGGCGATGGCTCCTTCAGCTACACGCCGACGGCGAACTACAACGGTGCGGATTCCTTCACCTACAAAGCCAATGACGGATTGCTGAACTCGAACATCGTCACGGTCGCCATCAATGTCACCGCGGCCAATGACGCGCCGGTGGCGGTGGCCGACAGCTACACCGTGGCGGAAGATGACGTGCTCACCGTCAATGCGGCGGGTGTCCTTGCCAACGACAGCGACCCGGATGGCGATGCCATCACCGCGGTGCTCGTCAGCGGTGTGGGCCACGGCACGCTCACGCTCAACGCGAACGGCTCCTTCACTTACACGCCCACGGCCAACTACCACGGCGCGGACTCGTTCAGCTACAAAGCCAATGACGGCTCGCTGAATTCGAACGTCGTCACCGTGGCGCTCACGGTCACTTCGGTGAATGATGCGCCGGTGGCTCTCGCCGATAGCTACACCGTCGCTGAGGACGGCGTGCTCACGGTCAATGCCGCGGGCGTGCTGGCCAATGACAGCGACGTGGATGGAGACACTCTCACCGTCGTGCCGGTGGCGGGCCCCAGCCACGGCTCGCTCACGCTGAATGCCGATGGTTCCTTCGTCTACACGCCGGCGGCCAACTACCACGGCGCGGATTCCTTCACCTACAAGGTCAGCGACGGCACCCTGAACTCGAACGTCGTCACCGTGACGCTCACGGTCACGGCGGTAAACGATGCGCCGGTGGCGCTCGCTGACAGTTACACCACGATCGAAGACCAGGTGCTCACGGTCAATGCGGCGGGCGTGCTCGCCAATGACAGCGACCTCGACGGCGATACCCTCGCGGCGGTGCTGGTGAGCGGGGTCGGTCACGGCACCCTCTCGCTCAATGGCAATGGCTCCTTCGTCTACACGCCGGCGGCCAATTTCAGCGGCGTGGATTCCTTCACCTACCGGGCCAGTGATGGCGCCCTGAGCTCGAACGTCGTGACGGCTACCATCAATGTGACGGCCTCCAACACCGCTCCGACCGCCGTCGCCGACAGCTACACCGTCGCCGAGGACGAAGTGCTCATCGTCAATGCGGCAGGCGTCCTGGCGAATGATACCGATCCGGACCACGACACGCTCTCCACGGTGCTGGTCGGCACGGTGAGCCACGGCACGCTGTCGCTCAATGGCAACGGTGCTTTCACCTACACGCCGACGGCCGATTATCACGGGCCGGACTCGTTCAGCTACAAGGCCAGCGATGGCACGCTGAACTCGAACATCGTCACCGTGGCCCTCACGGTCACGCCGGTGAATGATGCGCCGGTGGCTTTCGATGACAGCTACACGGTGGCCGAGGATCAAGTGCTCACCGTCAATGCCGCGGGCGTGCTCGCCAACGACAGCGACGTCGATGGCGATGCCATCACCACGGTGCCCGTCGCCAGCCCCAGCCACGGCGCGCTCACGCTGAACGCGAACGGTTCCTTCATCTACACGCCGACGGCAAACTACCACGGCCCGGATTCCTTCACCTACAAAGCCAATGACGGCACGTTGAACTCGAACGTCGTTACCGTGTCCCTCACGGTCACGCCGGTGAACGATGCGCCGGTGGCGCTCGGTGACAGCTACACGGTGGCCGAGGATCAAGTGCTCACGGTCAACGCCACGGGCGTCCTCGCCAATGACACCGACCTGGACGGCGACGCGCTCACCGCGGTGCTCGTCGGCGGCGTCAGCCACGGCACGCTCACACTGAATGCGAACGGTTCCTTCACCTACACGCCCACGGGCAACTACAACGGTGCGGATTCCTTCACTTACAAGGCCAATGACGGCACGTTGAACTCGAACGTCGTGACGGTTTCCCTCAACGTCACCACGGTCAATGATGCGCCGGTGGCGGTGGCCGACAGTTACACGACTGCGGAGGATACCGCGCTCACGGTCAATGCCGCGGGCGTCCTGGCCAATGATAGTGACCTGGATGGCGACAGCCTCACGGCGGTGGTCGTCGGCAATGTGAGCCACGGCACGCTCACGCTGAACGCGAACGGTTCCTTCACCTACACGCCCACGGCGAACTACAACGGTGCGGATTCCTTCACCTACAAAGCCAATGACGGCACACTCAACTCGAGCGTCGTCACGGTCGCGCTCACGGTCACCCCGGCGAACGATGCGCCGGTGGCACTCGGTGACAGCTACACGGTGGCGGAAGACGGAGTGTTGACGGTCAACGCCACGGGCGTCCTCGCCAATGACAGCGATGTCGATGGCGACAGCATCACGGCGGTGCTCGCGACCGGCCCCAGCCACGGCACGCTGACGCTGAATCCTGACGGTTCCTTCAGCTACACGCCGACGGCCAACTATTCGGGTGCGGATTCCTTCACCTACAAGGCCAATGACGGCACGCTCAACTCGAACGTCGTGACGGTTTCCCTCAACGTCACCTCCGTGAACGACGCGCCCGTCGCCGTGGCCGACAGCTACACCGTGGCCGAAGACACCGTGCTCACGGTCAACACGCCCGGCGTGCTGGCCAATGACAGCGACCCGGATCACGACACGCTCTCCGCAGCGCTCGTGACCAACGTCGGCCACGGCACGCTCACGCTGAACGCGAACGGTTCCTTCACCTACAAGCCCACGGCGAACTACAACGGCGCGGATTCGTTCACCTACAAAGCCAGCGACGGCACCCTGACCTCGAATGTCGTCACGGTTTCCATCACGGTCACTCCGACCGACGATGCGCCGGCCGGCATTCCCGACAGCTACACGGTGACGGAGGATCAGCCCTTCACGAGCCCCGCTCCGGGCGTCCTGGGCAATGATACCGATGCCGAAGGCGATACCCTTCACGCGGTCCTCGTGGGCAATGTCAGCCACGGCACGCTCACGCTGAACGACGATGGTTCCTTCACCTACACCCCGGCGCCCGATTACCACGGCACCGATTCCTTCACCTACCATGCCAGCGATGGCACGACGGAATCCGGCGACATTCTGGTCACGCTCACGGTGAGCTCGGTGAATGATGCCCCGGTGGCCATCGCGGACGCTTACACCACCGCGCAAGGCACCACGCTCAACACCGCCGCGCCTGGCATCCTGGCCAACGACCACGACGTGGATCACGATACGCTCAGCGTTGCGCTCGTGGGCGGCGTCTCGCACGGCTCGCTGACTCTGAACGCCAATGGTTCGTTCCGCTATACCCCGACCTCGGGTTACCACGGTCCGGATTCCTTCACCTATCAAGCGACCGACGGCACCCTCACGTCCGCGGTGACCACGGTTTCCATCACGGTGACCTTTGTGAACAGCGCGCCGGTGGCGAAGGTGGATAGTTACACCGCGACCACGGCCGTGGCCCTCAACACTCCGGCCTCCGGCATTCTCGGCAACGACACGGACCCGGATGGCGACAGCCTCACGGCGACGCTCGTCGGCAACGTGAGCCACGGCACGCTCACGCTCAACGCGAACGGCAGCTTCACCTACACGTCGGTGGCAGGTTATCACGGTCCGGACTCGTTCACCTACAAGGCGAATGACGGCACGGCTGATTCCAAGGTGGTCAAGGTTTCCATTACCGTGACCGTGCCGCCGCCGAACCGTCCGCCGGTGCTTACGGCGCCCGCGACCTTGGCGACCACCATCTCCACCGACGTCAGCTTCCCGATCGGCACCAGCGACCTGGACGGCGACACGGTGACGGTGACCTTCACCAACCCTGCGCACGGCACCATCTCCGGCAGCGGGCCCAACTACATCTACACGCCCAACGACAACTACGCGGGCTCGGATAACTTCCAGGTCAAAGCCGACGACGGCCACGGCCATGTGGTCAGCCGCGCGGTGCACGTCAACATCACCGCGGACGAGGGCACGGTAGGCAACTACGCGTTCTTCCTCAACGACAACAACGGCGAGATCGCCGGCCACATCCTGATGACTACCACCAAGATGGGCCGCGCCACCGGCGTGCTGACGATTGGCGGCATCCGCTACACCATCCGCGGCTTCTTCGGCGGCGCACCGGCGACCATGCTGCCCCGCGCCAAAGGCGTGGCCGCGGCGACGCTGCAACTGAGCGTCGATGCCACGGACCCCGTGCATCCGGAACTGGTCGTGAGCGCCACGGACGCGGCCGGTACTTACGTCGGCCAAAGCCGGCCTTCGCCGTATTCGAGGACGAATCCCGCGCCGCAGGCCGGCACCTACACGCTCATCGCCTCGCGCCACGAGATGATTCAGCAGCGCACCGGCATCGTCCTGCCGGCCGATGACGCTGCGCCCACCGTGGCTTCCGTGCTCACCGCGCGGGTCCTCCCGACCGGCCAGCTCACGTTGAGGGGCTACACCGGCCACGGCTATGCGCTCACCTGCGCGAGCTACGTCATGCAGAACAGCCAGGTGCCGTTCTACGCCGGGCGCCGGGCGCCGGGTGCGAGCATCCAATACTCCATGTTCACCTTCCCTGCGGATCCGTCCTACATGGAAGTGGACGCGAATGCGCCGGCCATCACCGGCACCCTGCGCTGGATCGCCAGCACCGAGCACCGCATCGCCACGGCGTTCGACGCCGACTACGCCGTGCTCGGCGCTCACTACAGGCCGCCCACCACCGGCACCCAACTGCTGAATAGCTCGTCGATCACCCTCAGCCTCGACATCCCGAGCTATCCGGGCCTGGGGCTGGCCACGCCTTACGAGGAAACCCGCACGCTCGTGGGCAACAGACTCCCGCAGTTTGGCAGCAATGTCTCGCCGACACGGCTGGTGTTTAGCTCCGGCTTGTTCCTCGGCCGCGTCATGGGCCGGGTCACGCGCCCCTACTTCGGAGTCATCATCCAAGGCGAGGGCATCAACCGCGGCCTGGGTGGCCTGCTCGACTTCAGCGGGCTCGGCACCTGCGAACTGCGCCCCTAATCAAAAATAAAACCTCGGGGAGGGCCGCCTATGAAAGTGGGCGGCCCTCTTCGCGTACAGAAGTGTTGAGCCTCCGGTTGGACAAAGGGTCGTGGGACGGACGCCAGTTCTTGGAACCGAAGGTAGTGCCTCTCAAAGGAGCGGAGCGACTTTAGGTAACGGCACAATGCGCAGAGGCCTCTCAGGATTACCCGCATCTTTGTGAAATGGGATCCACCGCCGACATGATCACTGACTGCCCGCTCTGGTCTTCCACTTCCCAAACGCTCATTCTAAAACATGACCTTCGCGGCGCACAGGTCCTTCACGGCGCGTCATCATTTTGTCCGCCATCATTGTGTCGTTCTTAAAAACGGCGCTGCGGCCCATCGACGTCGTTTCGCGAGAACGGCGATGTGGGAAACGACAAAATGATGACGGACAAAATGATGACGCGCTCTGAAAGAGCCCACGCGCAGAAGAAATGGAGCGTTGCGGGATCGCCCGCGAACACGTCGAACCACCTCCAACGTCTCCGTCCCCACACCGGCGGCCCGTCTCCTCGCGGTCTCTTTTATAGCTTTTCAATTTTTCGGTAGTCGCTTCCGCGACTTTCCGGTCGCAGCTATATTGCTCCGGCGCGCCTCGCCAGCGGCTACATCTTTATTTACTTCGTTCTAAAAGAAAAGATGTGGGTAATCTTGAGAGCCGATCACTCCGGGAGCACTTCCTTCCAGCTTACGAGATCAAAGCCGAGGAGGGGGCCGATGTTGAGTGCGAGGGCTTCGTCGTAGTGAAACTTTCCGGCGCTCTTCACCCACACGCTGCCACCAATCACCGAGCCTGAGAAATTGCCGCTGCCGCTGAAAACGAGCGAATGTTCCGGGGCGTAGATCGTCGCTTCCATGTCGGACGTCAGCGAGAAGGACATGTTGCCCTGGCCCGAGTTTGGTTTCAGTCCGTAGATTTGCAGGTTTGCGGCGCGATGGCTGTCATTCTGCCAGGCGCCCCCTGCCGTCGCGATGGCTCCCTGCACATACACCCGGGCCTGCACGCCGTCGTCGAGGATGAGTTTACCGGTGAAATCGCCGGTCACCCAGATGTCCACATTGGTCCCCAGTCCCAGCAGGCCTCTCGTAATATGAAGCGTGCTGCTCACTGACGTAAACTTGTACCGCGCCGGCAGCGGGGCCGAGCCGGCCGAGACCGTGGTCGGCAGGATGACCAGTGGCGGCGCGCCGGCATTCCCGCTCCACGTGGGCGAGCGCAGCGGCGGCGCGGACTTGTAGCGGTCATTGGCCACCTTTCCGGTGATGCGATCCGTTTTGGCAAAGTTGGAGCCATTCGTGAAGACATCGCCAAAGACGTATCCCGGCAGGGTGATTTGGGACCCGTCGGTTTGGACCATGGCGTCCTTCAGCCGCTTCGCCAGATCGTAGCGTCCGGAGGTCGAGGCCGTCGGCAGCAGCGAATTGAAGCTGTCGAAGACCGCTTGATCATTGTCCACTTGCAGGGCGCCAAGACTGATCAGGCCGCTCTCGAACGGCAGGGCCGGACGCAGCGTCACCTCCACGGTGCGCGCCACATAAGGCCGATCCACGTTTTGCCGCGCCTGCCGATCCCACACGAGAATGGGCCGGCGCAGCTCGTTCTCCGCTTTTTCGTAGCCGGCGGAATGGCTGGAATCGAGATAGGCGATCCCCGTCGAACGGATGCGAACCATTTGCAGCGAAAGGTTGCCCTGCAACAAACTCAGCAAGGTGTTCGGAATGGCGTCGACCGGCAGCACCTCAATGGAAACCTTGGCCTGCTGGGTGGTGTTGCCCTCGCCTTGGATAATCAAGGGCGGTGGCGTCAGCGTGAGGTTGAGGTTCAACGGCAGCCCGGACGCCCCCGGCTGGAGCGAGATGCCCAAATCAAGGACGCTCAGCAGATTCTGCGGCACGCTCAGACCCACGACTTCCTGCGAGTTCACGCGCACGTCGGGCAGGGTCGAGGTCAGTTGCGCGATCGCCATGTCCACCCCGGCATCCGCGGTGACGAGCGCCTGCTGCCAATTCGCCGCCCGGTGGATGGCGCGATAGGACTCGCGGATGCGCAGGAGGATTTGCCCGGCCACCAGGCTGAGCACCGCCAGCGAGGCCACCACGAAATAGAGGACGTATCCGGACTCGGCTGCCGGCAGTCGTTTGGGGAACTGCATTTTCATTGGTTGGGTGTGGGTGAGGTTACCAGATCGCCGTCCTGGTGGAGATGATGGCGTTCGTGGTGGTGGCCGGCATTTCGGCCGGCTGATTACTGTAGCGCGCGGGAAAGGAGAGGACCGTGGAGAGATGGCTGCCACTCTGCTGCACGTTGAAAGTGGTCTGGCGGGTGGCCACCGTTTGCACGAGGTTGTTTTCCGTGCGGGTCAGGCGCTTATTGGCAAACGTGTAAGTGACCGTTTTGGTGGTCGGCGCCGAGGAGCCGCCTGGCAGCGAGAGCAGCCCCTGCAGGGTGGCGGGAAGCTGCAAGAGCAGCAGCCCGGGCTCATTGGTCGGAATCGTGAGCACCACACAGGAACCGCCGCCGCGGACCTCCGCCGCGGTGGCCGAGCGGGCGTCGCGCTGCAGGGTATCCACGGCGCGCACTTGCTCGAGGTGCGAGGTGATAAAGTCCTGCGAAGCCGAAAAGCTTCGCTGAAGACTGAGCACGCCCGCCGTGACCGCCGCGAGGACCATGCTCATGATGGCACCGGTGACCAAGGCTTCCACGAGCGTAAAGCCGAGGCAATGGGATTGGGGTAGGGATTTCATTTCAGGAGACCGGAGAGTGAAACGACCGAGGCGACTTCCCGCGTGCGTTCGCGGTTGCCATTGGCCGAGTTCCATTTGAGCTGGAGATCGACGCGCACTGCCGTGAGCGACCGCAGCGAAAAGCCCGACGGCGGCTGAGAAATAATGGTACAAGTGCCATCCGGCGCCCGTTCCACGAC
>OUNM011333243.1_pt1 | contig 10416 bp, 8 predicted proteins | sample 1769961 | NCBI WGS metagenome assembly OUNM01 (sample SAMEA3914820, study PRJEB12502) | metagenome | biome: forest; material: soil | place: USA | collected 2012-03-12 | depth 0.3 m
CTCGAACCGAGACCGGTCGTGGGCGGCCACGATTAGTTCGACGAAGCGGCCGACCGGGTGTTGGCGGAAATCTCCGGACACGAAGCCGATCCGCCGGCGGTCGTGGGGGACGGGAGTGTAGGCGGGGAATAGGGGGCCACTCACGTTGTTAGCGACCCAATTCTCGGCCTCGGCCAGCATGGCGGCGGGGGTTGCCTCGGTGCCGTAGCTCATGATGACCATGAGGTTGCTGTGGACGGCAGGGGACTGCGGCTTGATCTCGAGGGCTCGCCGGAAACAGCCCAGCGACTGTTCAAGGAACCCGCCGGTGGCCAGAACGATGGCGAAATCGCCCCAGGCATCGACTTCGGCCGGATTGCGCTCCAGGTAACGGACAAAGAACTGGGTGGCCTCGTCCAACTTGCTGGACTGAAGGCAGGCAAGCCCGTAGTTGACGCTCGCGTCCACGGCCGCGGAATCCAAGGCGAGGGCGGAGTCATAGGCCTGAATGGCCCGCACCGGATCTCCGAACAAAAGCCGGGCGTCACCGAGGGCGACCCAAGCGTCGGGGCGTCTCGGCCAGGTTCGAGTTGCCCGCTCCGCTACGACTATCGATTCTTGTTTCCTTTCCCGGTGCAGGGCGCGAACGAGATTCAAAGTGGCGTCGGGATCGTTGGGGGCGAGCACGACGGCTTGGCGGAGCGCGGAGATGGCTTCCTCGAATCGTTCGAGTTGGCCAAGGATGCCGCCAAGGTTGTTCCAGGCTTGTGCGACTCCAGGCTGTCGGCGGGTGGCCTCTCCAAACGCCTCCACGGCCTCCTCAAACCGACCCAACGAAACAAGGGCGACACCCAGGTTGATACCGAGTCCGGGAAAATCTGGATCCCGTTGAGCGACGACGCGATACTCTTCTACCGCTTCCGGGTGGCGGCCGCAGCCGATGAGCGCGTTGGCGCGATTGAAGCGGGCGGGGACGTGGTCGGGTTTTTTGGCCAGCGCCTGTGAGTATTCGAAGAGGGCGGCGTCCAGACGGCCCGTTCGTAGGTGGGCGTTCGCGGTTTGGAAGTGACTCTCCGCATCGACGGCAACGGGGTCCGTGGTGAGTCGGTCGCAAACGACGGAAAAGCGCTTCAGATTCTTCATGACGCGGAGGCGGGACGCCATTTAGAATCTCGGTCGAAAACGGTAATTCGGACAGGGTCGCCTGTCGAAATCGAAATTTCCCCCGTAACCTGACGAGGGACCGACCATCTGCCGATACCCAGAGAAGAGGTCTTACGACATGAAGGCAGTCATTTTGGCGGGCGGGCTTGGTACCCGGCTGGGGGAGGAGACCAAATCGGTCCCGAAACCGATGGTAGAGATCGGAGGAAAGCCGATTCTGTGGCACATCATGCGCCACTACGCTTCTTACGGGATTGAGGAGTTCATCCTGGCGCTCGGCTATAAGTCCGAGGTTGTGAAGCACTACTTCATGAACTTCCATGCGATGAACGGGGACGTTTCGATCGACCTCAAAACGGGGCGGACGACGCTCCATGAGTCGGCCTCGACGCCCTGGAAGGTCCACCTCGTCGACACCGGGCTTCACACCCAGACGGGTGGGCGCGTTCGGCGTCTCCGGGACTGGATCGAGGACGAGACGTTTATGCTCACGTATGGCGATGGCGTCTCGAACGTCAATCTCGATTCCCTACTTAGTTTTCACTGCGAGTCCGGAAAGCTTGCGACGGTGACGGCGGTTCATCCCCCGGCCCGGTTTGGCAACCTCAGTCTCGACGGCTGCGAGGTGGATCACTTTGCGGAGAAGCCGCAGGCGAACGACGGTTGGATAAACGGCGGTTTCTTCGTGATGGAGCCCGGCGTCCTCGATCTGATCGAAGGCGACGGCACGGCGCTCGAGGGCGCCCCATTAGAGCAACTCGTTCAGATGAACCAGTTGGCGGCCTATCGCCACGACGGGTTCTGGCATATGATGGACACGCCGCGCGACCGCGAACTGTTGGAAGGCCTTTGGTCTAGCGGCATTGCCGCCTGGGCGCCGGAAGAGAAAGCGCATGAGGAGGAGCGATGGCCGCTTTTTGGTCTGGCCGCGTAACTCTGGTCACGGGGGCAACCGGCCTTTTGGGCGGTTGGCTCGTGCGGCGGTTGGTGGCCGAAGGCGCGGAGGTCGTGTGCCTCGTCCGCGACTGGGTGCCGGATTCGATCCTGCTTTCGGAAGACCTTCTTTCCAAAGTGCGCCTCGTCCGGGGCGATATCGAAGATCAGGCCTGCATCGAGCGGGTCCTGAACGAATATGCCGTCGATACGGTTTTTCACCTGGCGGCGCAGACGATCGTGGGAACGGCGAATCGGAACCCGATTTCCACTTTTGAGGCGAACATCGCGGGGACTTGGAGGGTGCTGGAGGCTTGCCGCCGCTCGCCATGGGTTAGGCAGATTCTGTTAGCTTCTTCGGACAAGGCGTACGGCGAGCAGTCGGTGCTGCCCTATACGGAAGAGACTCCGCTGCAGGGGCGTCACCCGTATGACGTGAGCAAGAGCTGCGCGGACCTGATTGCACAGAGCTACGCGCACAGTTACGGCCTGCCGGTCTGCATCACGCGCTGCGGAAACCTGTTCGGTGGGGGCGATTTGAATTTCAATCGCTTGGTGCCCGGAACGATTCAGAGTGTCTTGAAGGGTGAACCCCCGGTCATTCGCTCGAACGGTAAGTTCATCCGGGATTATTTCTATGTGGAGGATGCGGCGGACGCCTATCTTTGCCTTGCCGAGCGGTTGGCGGAGAATCGCGGGCTGATCGGCCACGCGTTTAACTTCGGCAGCTATCGCCCGATGACGGCGTTGGAGATGGTGGAGGAGATCCTCGCGGCGCAGGGGTCGTCGTTGCGGCCGTTGATTTTGGATCAGGCGAACAACGAGATCCCGGATCAGCATCTGGACTGTTCGAAGGCGCACGAGTTGCTTGGCTGGTCGGGTGGCGTACGGCTGGAGGTGGCCTTGGGGCGGACTTGCGACTGGTACGAGCGGCACGCGCGAGCGGGCACTTCCGTTTCCGCATAGTTTTATGTGTCGAGAGCGTGTCGCTCTCGTGCCTTTCAAATAGGTCCTGTTTCAGTAGCGAGACGAAAGCTGGGAGGTACGAGAGCGGGACGCTCTCGCCACGTAAGGGGCTTTAAAGACTGAGCAGGCCCGTCACGTCGTCGGCGCCCATTTGGCCTTCCGGGAGGAAGGTTTCGACTCCTGAGAGAACGAGGTAGGTGGGGCAGCCGGCGGCTCGGCCGGCGGCTAGGTCGGTGTCTTCCCGGTCGCCGACGACCAGCGCTTCTTCGGGGCGGAGGGCCGCTTCACGCAGGATTTCTTCCACCAGGAATGGTTTTGGTTTGCCGACAACGAACGGTTCGGTTCCCGAGCAGGTTTGGACGGAGGCGACGATGGAGCCGGCGCCGGGGCAGAATCGGCCGCCTTCGAGGGGATAGGTCGCATCCGTGTTGGTTGCGACAAATCGGGCACCGCCCAGGATCTGGTTCATGGCGCCGTCCAGCAGAGGATAGGAAAGGCTTCGGCACAGGCCGACCACTACGGCTTCGGCCTTGTTGGCAGTGGCTTGGACGATGCCATCCTCGCCAGCGTTGACCACCTCGATTCCTTGGTCTCGCAGGGTTGAGACGAGGCCAGGCATGCCCATGGCGAAGACGGTTTTGACGCCTTCTTCCGAGAGATAGGTGGCGGTGCCGGTGGCGGAGGAGTGAACCTCTTCCGGTCGGGCGGGGAAGCCCATGCCGGTGAGTTTTTCGACGAACGCCGCGCGGGTCATCGTCGCGTTGTTAGTGATGTACCGCACGAGGACGCCGCGGTTTAGGAGTTCTTGCACGGTTTCCACCGCGCCGGGAATGGCGGTTACGCCGCGATAGAGGGTGCCGTCGAGGTCGAAGAGTACGGCGCGGTAGGGGAAGGGGGTGTGGTTTGTGGTTTTTGGTTTGTGGTCTGAGAGTGACATTTTTAGATTCTTCCCTCAGGCCACCCACCACAGACTACAGACCACATCACCGCTTCCCTCGCCATTGACCGCGTTTTCGTTTTCGGTCGCGGGGGTTTCGGCGTTGGCCGTTGGTGACCATGGCTTCGGTGATCTCGACGAACATCTTGGTGCGGGCGGCGACGCCTTTCATCCAGCCGAGTTTGGTTTCTTTGTGGGCGTTGGAGACGCCGCGGAAGATGATGCGGACGACGCGGGAGCGGCGTCTTTTGGCGGTTTGGTTGAGGGCCACTTCGATGCCCATGCCGAGCCGTTCGATGTTTGGCACGGCCTCGAACAGTTCCCGGCGCATGGCGCGTTGGCCGGAGAGGGCGGGGGAGACTTGCATGGCGGCGTCGCTCCATTTGCCGCCGCCGCGGAAGATCGCGACGCTCATTTCGCACTCGCCGGTGAGAAGGGGGAGGGCGAGTTGGTCGAGATGGGTGCCCCGCAGGCCGTCCAGATCGGCGTCGATGAAGAGGACCAAGCGGGCCTGGGTCGATTTGACGCCGGCGTTCATCGCGGAGGCTTTGCCTTGATTGACGGCGAGTTCAATCACCTTGACGCCGGGGAAGGTTCGAGCTACGTCGCCGGTGCCGTCGGTGCTGCCGTCGCTCACGACGATGACTTCGGTTGGGAGCTTGGCTTCGAGGACGGCCTTGATCACGCGGCCGATTCGGCCCGCCTCGTTTTTGGCCGGAATAATTACGGCAAGCTCACGCTTGGTCTCTCCCGGCATGGCTAGGAGGTTACCCGGCAGCCGTCGGGCTCGCATCTAGGCCCAAAGTCCCGTTTAAAAAAGCTGGGAACCTTAAGCGACGTGTCCTAGTCTCCTTTCCGGTCGCACCATTGCTTTCTTGTGCAATGGTCGGCATAATATGGTTGGTGCCCCGAAGGAACGGTGCGACCCGACCGATATAGCAAGGATTGCGAGGACCCTAGGAAACTCAAGGATAGTTGGGGTTGGAGCAGTACGCGCTCTTTCGGAACGGAAGCCTGTTGAATTCGTGACATCACCGAATCCAATAGGAACAAAAATGAAGCGCAGCAGCAAGCTTGCCCTCTCTCTGGTCCTCGCCGCCGGTATCACCGGTTCTGCGATGGCCCAGGACAATTTCCCCGACGTCCCGGCTAACCACTGGGCCTACGAAGCTCTCGCCCGCATGAAGAAGGACGGCCTTCTCGTCGGTTACCCCGACGGTCTGTACCGTGGCGGCCGCCCGGCCTCGCGCTACGAGCTCGCGGTTGCGATGCACGCCGTGTACACGAACCTCAAGAACGTCACCGACGGTCTTGACGCTCAGATCCAGGCGCTGAAGAATGCCAACACCGGCAACTTCGCTACTCAGGCCGACGTGGCCGCTCTCAAGGATGCCATCGCTGCTCTGCAGGCTGATCTGGCCGCCATGAAGGGCTACGGCGACGACATCGCCGCTCTGAAGCGCGCTTCCGAAACCTTCGACAAGGAACTCAAGAGCCTTGGCGTTGACGTCGAAGCGATGAAGAAGGACCTCGGCGACCTCGCGGGCCGCGTGAAGGCTCTCGAGAACAAGAAGCCTTCCGTCGAAGTTACGGGCGACGTGAACCTTCTTATCCTTGCTGGTCACAGCTCAGGCGACCTCCGCGGTCTCAGCCAGGACGGCCGCACCTTCGGTGTGGGCGCCGACGGCGGTACGGTTGGTCTCACCGACGACCTGAACGTGCTTCACGAAGCCGCGTTCACCTTCACCGGCACCAACACCTCGGGTGTGAAGTGGACCGGTACGGCGGTCGTGGGCAACATGATCTCCGACGGTACGCAGGGTGACTCGTTCGCCAGCCAGTCGGTTCTTCCGACCGGTAAGTACAGCGACGGCGTTTCCGAGGATGTTTACATCCAGAACCTGGAAGCCATGTTTGGCGCCGAAGCGTTCGGCACCGGTTTCGACTTCACGGTCGGCCGAGTCGGACACAAGGTCAGCCCTTACATGTTCCAGCGCCCGGACACGACGAGCTACTACTCGAACGACCGATGGGACAACGGTAAGTACGCTTTCGACGGCGGCATTGTTGGCTTCAAAGCCTTCGGTGCGAAGTTCACCGCTTTCGGCGGCCGCAACTCCAAGCTGTACTCCGTCAACGGCATCGACATCAACCAGATCGTGCTTGGCAACAACCGCGTGGCCGGCAACCCGACGGGCAACCTCAACTCCTCCGACGAGACGACCTCTCTGACGGGCGTTCCGGTTAACAACAACTCGGTCGATCGCTCGCTGGGTCTCCAGCTCGCCTTCCCGCTCACCAAGGTCGGCAACCTCAACCTTGCTTACCTGTGGCTGGACAGCGACTCCACTCCTGGCTCCACGTTCCTCAACACCGCCGGTGCGAACCGCGTCGAAGTGTACGGCGGCGACGCTGACTTCACTTTCGGCCGGATCAAGCTTGGTGGCGGCTTCCACCAGAGCAGCATCAACGACGGAACCACGGCTCTCGTTAAGAACGACGAGAACGCTTGGGACGGCAAGGTGTCCTTCATGGGCAATAAGTTCGGCGTCTACGGCGGCTACTCGGAAGTCGGCGGCAACTACGTTGCTCCTGGCGACTGGGGTCGCGTTGGCATCCTGCGCAACCTGGCCGGCGTCCGCGGTTGGGACTTCGGCGGCAACCTGAACATCAGCGATGCGCTGGTGCTCTCGGGATCCGGCAAGATCCTCTCGGGCTTCGACCACGGTAGCGATATCGCGATCAGCCCCTTCGACGGTAACTCTGAGATTCAGACCTGGACGGTTCGCGCCGACTATAAGCTGAACCCGAACCTCTCGGTCTTCGGATCGTACGAGGACAGCCGATTCAGCGACCTGCTCGTTGGACCGGGTGGCACGGCTGAGTACCGCTACTCGACCCTCGGCCTGGGCTACGGTCTCAGCTCCAATGCGAAGCTGAACCTGAGCTACCAGTACAGCGACGTCAAGAACGAAGCGTTCCTTGGCGGCGCCTTCGGCGACCGATACAAGGGCGGCCTTCTGACCACCCAGCTCACGGTTAAGTTCTAATTCCCTTCGGGGAATAAGAAGCTACGGCCCCTCTCTTCGGAGAGGGGCCGTTTTTTGTTTGGGGGGTGGGTCGTTGGTCAGTCGGCGGGCTGGTCCTTAAGATTAGAGGCCTGACTTTCGTCTGGCTATTCCCGGAATGTCCGGGGGCTCTCGAAGAGTTGCATCGATGCGACACTCACGGACTTTCCGGTAGCGACGTCCGCCATCTTCAAACCTTGTTCGCCACATTCGTTGAGGAAGTAGAGATCTCGACCGTCAGGGCTAAAAACAGAGAAAAACGACCCTTTCGAGTTGGACATCGGGCGCCGAGCGCCGCCGGATCGGTTCGTGACGAAAATCTGGTGATCCGGGGCGTAATTCCCGATCGAAATGGCGAGTCGATTTCCATCGGCGTTCGTCGCGGGGAAAGACCCTTGATCGGCGATGACCCTCGCTTTCTCCGGATGGTTCGAGGAGGCGATGGAGGCACCGTCGCCATACCAAACCATCCACTTCCCATCCCGCGAGACCCGGGGGCCAAAGACCGGAAAGGTCGGGGCCTTCAGCAAGGTCTGTCTTTTGCTTTCGATGTGGATCTCTCGCAATCGCCCGCCTTCGAACCAACTCGATGACAGCCCGCCCCACCGGTACTGAGTTTCCACCGTACAAAGGATCGATTTCCCGTCCGGTAGGAAAGATGGGCTACTGACGTTCTCATCCGAATCGGTGAGTTGGACCACTTCACGGGTTGCAAGGTCGATCACGCAGAGTTGATCCGCGCGGACGCCGGGGACTCCGCGCGTGAAGGCAACCCGTTTGCCGTCTGGCGAGAAGGTTGGGCAAATATCGTAGCTCCCGGACGACGTTAGGGGAGTGACCTTACGGGTGATGAGGTCGAACAGGTAGAGATCGCGCCCACCTTCACCAACGCCGGCTAAGACGAGGGTTCGTCCGTCGGGTGAAATGTCGAAGGTGAAGTCGCCGTTTTCATGGCGCGAGTGTTCAATCATGCACCCGCGGAGCACGTAGGCCAGCGGGGCCAGACAGCAGCAACCGCCGATTGTTGTAAGAACGGCGACGATGCGCGCCGGCTTTCGGATGGAGGGCGAATTCAGGTTGCGCACCACTCTTCGTGCCTTAGTGATCGCCAAAGGTTCAATCCTGGCCGGGCGGAAGAAGGCTCTGGCCTTAGTCTTCCTGGCTATGGTGGCCTTCGAATAGGTCCTGCTCGCCAAACGAGCAAACCACCTATGATCCCGCAACCTTGTATCCTCACAAGATGCGACGTGTTTCTCGTCCCGTTCTCGTTGGCTTGGCTCTGCTGGCGGTGGTGCCGCTGGCGGCGCCTCAGTTCAAGGCGATTCTCAAGGTAGTTGGTGTGGGGGCGGCGGTGAAGCAGTTTGGGCCGCAGATCAACACGGCATTGAACAAGCTGTCCTCCCACAAGGATTCGGTGAAGGTTAAGACGAAGGTTGTACCGATCATCAGCGCGGGGGTGGCGAGCCGGCAGGCGATCGGGGCGGCTCAGGTCATGGGGCCGGCGGTGGAGGTGGACAAGGTCCAGGCGGTGGCGCAACTAGACCAGGACGTGCTCGGAAAGGAAGTGAAGATTCGGGCGATGATTCCGGTCGACAGCATGAATCCGACCAACATCAGCCGGGTGGAGGGCGTTGGGGTGAGCGGGATTGTGGATCTGAAGCTTTAAGGGAAAAGGGAAAAGGGAAAATTTTCCGGCTCCTTTTTCCTATTCCTTCTTCCTTTTTCCCTCTTTTCCTTAACACGGGTAAAAGAGAGACGCCATGTTCACGCTGACTCTCGCGATTCTTGCTGCCGGCGGGCGCCTTCAGGCGCCTCCCATGGGGGACCAGACTACGATTGACGCTATCATCCGCGAAGGAAAAGATCATTCGCAGGTGATGAAGCGGCTCACCTACCTCTCCACGAAGATCGGGCCGCGACTTACGGGTTCGCCCGAGCTGGCGGCGGCGCAGAAGTGGGCTCTGAGCGAATTTACGAAGATGGGCCTGAAGAATGTCCACCTGGACGAGTGGGGTGAGGCGCCGGTGGGATTCGACCGCGGGCCTCTTCAGACGGCTCGTATGGTGGCCCCTTACGCTTTGGACATGGTCTTCACCACGCCTTGCTGGACCAATGGCACGAACGGCGTCGTGACGGCGGAGGCGGTGCTTTGCCCCGATTCCGTTGAGGCGATCGATGCGGCGAAGGATTCGCTGAAGGGCAAGTGGGTGGTTCTGCCTGCTCCGGACGCTGCCGCCGGGGGTGGCGGGTTTGGCGGCGGCCGTCGCGGAGGCGGTGGCGGCGGTGGGCTGGGTGGTGGCGTTGGTGCGCCGACGGGTGCCGGTGCAGGCGCGGGCGGCGGACTAGGGGGTGGCGTTGGAGCTCCTTCGGGGACGGCCGGTCTAGGTGGGGCGGCCGGCGGCCAGCGGCCGGTGGCGCCGCAGACCGACCTCGTTAATGCGCTCGACAAATTGCCGATCGCGGGCATCATCCGGGGCAGCCGCAACGAGCTCTGCGTGACGGGTGGCCGTTGGACGGGCAAGACTTTTGAGAGTCATCCGGGGGTTCCTCAGCTTACGGTTCGAAAGTCGGACTGCGACCAGCTTTTGAGCTGCTTCAGCTTCAACCAGACGGTCAAACTGGCCATTGGCGCGGATAATCGCTGGTATCCGGGTCCGGTCAAGCAGTACAACGTGGTGGCCGATCTTCCCGGTACCGAGAAGCCGGACGAGATGGTGATCGTCTCCGGCCACTTCGACTCCTGGAACGGTCCGGGTTCGCAGGGGACGACGGATAACGGGACGGGTTCGATGACCGCCATGGAGGCGGCGCGCATCCTAACGAAGGTGAAGGCCAAGCCGAAGCGCACGATCCGATTTATCCTCTGGTCGGGCGAAGAGCAGGGTCTTTATGGCTCGACGGCGTACGTGAAGAACCACGTTGCGGAACTCCCGAAGGTGAGCGCGGTCCTCGTCGACGATGGCGGTACCAACTATCAAGGTGGCTACGTCGGCTTGGCGACGCAGAAGGATATTTTCGAGAAGGCGTTTGCTCCGGTGGTGACGGCTTTCTCGGACATGCCCGAGGTGTTCCGCGTCTCCGAACGGATGCCACGCGGTGGTGGCAGCGACCATGCTCCGTTCAATGCGGCGGGTGTTCCCGGCTTTTTCACGATCGAGACGGGGCGGAATAACTACACCTTCGTGCACCACACCCAGCACGACAATCTGAGCCAGGCGATCCCGGAGTATCTGGTTCAGTCGTCGACTAATCACGCGGTCGTGGCCTACAACCTGGCTTGTCTGCCCGGGTTGTTGCCGCGGGAGATTCCGGCTCCGTAGTCGGGGTTTTGCCTCGATTTGGAAGGCTCCCGCCCCTCACCCCTGCCCC
>OUNM010105123.1_pt1 | contig 10401 bp, 7 predicted proteins | sample 1769961 | NCBI WGS metagenome assembly OUNM01 (sample SAMEA3914820, study PRJEB12502) | metagenome | biome: forest; material: soil | place: USA | collected 2012-03-12 | depth 0.3 m
GCTGAACAGATGCTCGTTCCAGTGATGGACGCGCGTCACGGTCTCCACGCCCAAGGCAGTGGTCGGCACCAGCGTCTGGTTGCTCACAGGCCGGCCTCCGCGGCGGCGGGCCGCCCCACCGGTTGGTCGACGAGAGCGTACATCGTAAATCTCCAATTTTGCACGGCGCCGCATAATGCGAGCAGATCGCAAGAGCAAATGATCAGAACTTGTCCGGCGCCAATCGCTGCTTGCGGGATTGCATCGGGGCGGCGCGCCCCCTAACAGATGACGCGGCCACGATCCAGTCGTGGCGCATGATCGCGCCGGTGCCTCGAAAGGGGCCTAGAGGGAATGCGGTGCAGGCGGCTTGCCGCCCTAATCCGCGGCTGTCCCTGCAACTGTAAGCGGTGAGCGGATTCTACATCGCTCCTTCCCTCAGGCGGAAGGGGCAGCCACTGGGCCGGACGCTAAATCCTGCGAGGCCCGGGAAGGCGTAGATCCCCGCGATGACCCGCGAGCCAGGAGACCTGCCGGCGTCGGTCGCTCTTGCCTGGCCCAGGGGATGGCCGTGGCACGGATCTGTCCGTCTGAGCGACGAAGCGGCGGGGGCCGCATCGATGCCGTGGAACGGGCGCGAGGCGTCCGTCCGATCCACGTCGCCGACCGTCCGCAGACGGCACGCCCCGGCCAGTCGTTGCTCGACGCCGACAGGGACGAGGCCATGCTGGCCGCTCAGCACCAAGGATCATTCATCGCCGGCCCCGCCCGCTGTCTGCCGAGCCGCGAAGCCCATCCCCTATCAGTGAAAGCGCTTCGACAAGATCGACGTGCGCGCCTGACCATTCATTTCTCGAGGATTCCCATCATGGCCAAGGTTCCCACCACCGTCATCACCGGCTTTCTGGGCGCGGGGAAGACGACGCTGATCCGCCATCTTCTGCAGAATGCGAAGGGGCGCCGGCTCGCGCTGATCATCAACGAGTTCGGCGACGTCGGCGTCGACGGCGAGCTGGTGAAGGGCTGCAACGACGCCGCCTGCCCCGAGGACGACATCGTCGAGCTCGCCAATGGCTGCATCTGCTGCACCGTCGCCGATGATTTCCTGCCGACCATGCAGAAGCTGCTCGCTCGTCCCAACCCGCCCGAGCACATCATCATCGAGACCTCCGGCCTCGCGCTGCCCAAGCCGCTGGTGAAGGCGTTCCAGTGGCCGGACATCCGCGCGCGGGCGACGGTCGACGGGGTCGTGGCGCTGATCGATGCCGATGCGGTCGCGGCCGGGCGCTTCGCCACCGACGAGGTAGGGCTGGCGGCGGCGCGTGCCGCCGACCCCACGCTCGATCATGACAGCCCGCTCGAGGAGCTGTTCGAGGATCAGCTCGCCTGCGCCGATCTCGTCGTGCTCAACAAGGCGGACCTGATCGACGCGGCCGATCTCGCGACGGTGGAGCAGGACATCGGCGCCGGCACCCGCGCCGGCGTGCGCGTGCTGCGCGCGAGCCACGGCGCCGTCGATGTGGCGGTGCTGCTCGGCCTCGATGCCGGCGCGGAGGACGATCTCGACGCACGCCCCTCTCACCACGACGGCGATGCCGATCACGACCATGACGCTTTCGACAGCTTCGTGGTAGAGGGCGGCGCGCCCGCCTCTGCGGAGCCACTGCTGGCGGCGATCGGCGAGGCGATCGAACGCCACCACATCCTGCGCGTGAAGGGCTTCGTGGCGGTCGACGGCAAGCCGGCGCGGCTGCTGGTGCAGGCGGTCGGCCCGCGCATCCAGCATCATTACGATCGCGCGTGGAAGTCCGAAGAAGCGCGCCGCACCCAGCTCGTCGTGATCGGCCAGAAGGGGCTCGACCGGGCCGCGATCGAAGCCGCGCTGATCCAGGCGATCGGCTGACATGCACCTGCTGTCCGCCACGCCCGGCACAGTCTCCTCGGGCGAGGAGGCGATCGACCTCGGCCAGTCGCCGGGGGACATCGTGGTGCTCACGGTGGCGGACAGCGAGCTCGCCTGCTTCGCGCGGGCGGCGGAGACACTGGGTGAGGGGGCGCCGTCGATCCGCCTCGCCAACCTGCTCCAGCTCAAACACCCCTATTCGGTCGATCTCTATGTCGAGGGCGTGGTCGCGCACGCGCGCTTCGTCTGCGTCGTGCTGCTCGGCGGCAAGAGCTACTGGCCCTATGGCATCGACGAGATCGCGCGGGTGGCACGCGAGAAGGATATCGCCTTTGCCGCCATCGCCGACGGGCGCGAGCCCGACCCGTCGCTCGATCGTGCCTCGACCGTGCCCGCGGAGGTGCGCGAACGGCTGCGCGGCTATCTCCGCCAGGGGGGAGTCGCCAACGCCGCCGGCTTCCTGCGCACCGCCGCCCGATTGATTGGCGTGGATGCCGGCCTGCCCGACGATCCGGTACCCGTCGCCGAGGCCGGGCTCTATCGCGCAGGAACGGAACGGCCGACGTTGGCCGATGTCCGGTCGCGCTGGATCGAGGGGCAGCCGATGGCGCTGGTCGTCTTCTACCGCGCCATGCTGGTGGCCGGCACGCTGGAGGCGGTCGATGCGCTGGTGACGGCGCTGGAAGGGCAGGGGCTCAACGCCGCTGCCGTGCACGTGCGTGCGTTGCGCGAGCCGTTCGTGGTCGACTGGCTGGGCGGCGTGCTGCCCGAGATCCGGCCCGACGTGATCGTCAACGCCACGGCTTTCGCCTCGTCCGCGCCGGGCGAGAACCGGACCGCTGGCGTCCTCGAACAGGCGGATTGCCCGATCCTGCAAACGCTGTTCGCCGGCTTCGAGCAGGCAACGTGGGAGGCGAGCCCACGTGGCCTTGGCCCCCGCGATCTGGCGATGAACGTTGCGCTGCCCGAGGTTGACGGGCGCCTGTTCACTCGGGCGATCGCCTTTAAGACGGCGGCGCGCTTCGACGTGCGGACCGAATGCGCGATCGTGGTGCCGCAGGTCGTGCCCGATCGCGTCGCCTTCGTGGCGGAACTCGCTGCCGGCTGGGCGCGGTTGCGGCGTACGGCGGTGGCCGAACGGCGCGTGGCGCTGGTGCTGGCCAACTATCCCAATCGCGATGGCCGCATCGGCAATGGCGTGGGGCTCGACACGCCTGCCAGTGCGGCCGCGATCCTCACTGCACTGGCCGAGGAGGGCTATGCCGTGGAGGGCGCGCCCGCCAATGGCGCGGCGCTGATGGAGCGGATGCTGGCCGGCGTCACCAATGCCCCCAGCGCCGCGGACCGGCCCGGCGACGTGGCGCTGGCGCTCGCCGATTATCTCACTGTTTTCGCTGGCCTGCCCGAGACGGCGCGTACCCTGATGACCGAGCGATGGGGCGAGCCCACTGCTGATCCCTTCTTCCGCGACGGGCATTTCCGTCTGCCCGTCCACCGCTTTGGCCGCGTCGCGATCGCGGTGCAGCCGGCGCGCGGCTATAATATCGATCCCAAGACGAGCTATCATGATCCGGCGCTGCCGCCACCGCACGGCTATCTCGCCTTCCACATCTGGCTGAACCGCCAATTCGGCGCGCAGGCGGTGGTGCATGTCGGCAAGCACGGCAATCTTGAATGGCTGCCCGGCAAGGCACTGGCGTTGAGCGAGGCCTGCTTCCCCGAAATCTGCGCCGGCCCGGTGCCGCAGCTCTATCCTTTCATCGTCAACGATCCCGGCGAGGGCACGCAGGCCAAGCGCCGCATTGGTGCTGCGATCGTTGATCACCTTACTCCGCCGCTCACCCGCGCGGAGAGCCATGGCCCGCTCAAGCAGCTGGAGGCGCTGGTCGACGAATATTATCTCGCCGCCGGCATGGACCCGCGCCGGCTTGACCGGCTGCGGCGCGACATCGTCAATCTCGCGCGGTCGCAGGGGCTGGATGCGGACGCTGGCATGGTCGGCGACGGCGACGACGCGCTCGCGGCGCTCGACAATTATCTGTGCGAGTTGAAGGAGATGCAGATCCGCGATGGTCTGCACATCTTCACGCAATCCCCCGGGGGGCGGCTGCGCGATGATCTGCTGGTGGCGCTCGCCCGCACCCCGCGTGGCTATGAGCGGGACGGGCAGATGTCCGTGCTGCGCGCGCTTGCGGACGATCTGGCGCTCGGTTTCGATCCGCTTGACTGCTGGATGGGTGATCGCTGGGGCGGACTTCGGCCGGATGCGCTGGCGGCGGTATCGGGCGATCCGTGGCGCACCGTCGGCGATACCGTCGAGCGGCTCGAACTGCTGGCGAGCGCGCTGGTCGCCGGCGCCGATCCTGCGCTGGGGGAGCGGACACGCGCCGTGATCGGCTCGATCCGTGAGGACCTCGCGCCGCGCGTCGATGCCTGTGGCGCGGCGGAGAAGGAGGCGCTTCTTGCGGGTCTCGACGGGCGTTTCATCCTGCCGGGCCCTTCGGGCGCACCGACGCGCGGGCGGCCCGACGTGCTGCCCACCGGTCGCAACTTCTTCTCGGTCGATACTCGCGCGGTGCCAACTGCCACCGCCTGGGATCTCGGCTTCCGCTCCGCGCAATTGCTGGTCGAGGATTATCTCCAGCGCGAGGGCGCCTACCCCGCGGCGATGGCGCTGTCGGCGTGGGGAACCGCGAACATGCGCACCGGCGGCGACGACATCGCGCAGGCGCTCGCCTTGATGGGGGTACGCCCACGCTGGGACTGGACGTCGAGCCGCGTCGTCGGTTTCGAGATGATGAGCCTCGCCGAACTCGGCCGACCGCGCGTCGATGTAACCTTCCGCGTCTCCGGCTTCTTCCGCGACGCCTTTCCCGAGCAGATCGACCTGATCGACAGCGCCGCCCGCGCGGTGATGGCGCTCGACGAGCCGGCCGACGACAATCCCGCCGCCGCCCGCCATCGCGCCGAGACGGCGGCGCTCGTCGATCAGAGTGCGGATCCCCGTCAGGCGGAGCGCCGCGCCGGCGCGCGCGTCTTCGGATCCAAGCCCGGCGCTTATGGGGCGGGGCTGCAGGCGATGATCGACGAGCGGATCTGGCACGATCGCGCCGATCTGGCGGAGGTCTATCTCGACTGGGGCGGCTATGCCTATGGCTGCGGCGTCGAGGGCGATGCCGAGCGCGATCTGTTCGCGGCCCGCCTCTCGCAGGCCGACGCCGTGGTGCAGAACCAGGATAATCGCGAGCACGACCTGCTCGACAGCGATGATTATTACCAGTTCGAAGGCGGCATCGCCGCGGCGATCGAGCATTTGAAGGGCGTCCGTCCGCGCTCCTACCACAATGATCACAGCCGGCCCGAGCGTCCGGTGATCCGCACGCTGGAGGACGAGATCGGCCGCGTCGTCCGCGCTCGCGTCACCAATCCCAAGTGGATCGCGGGCGTGATGCGCCACGGCTACAAGGGCGCGTTCGAGATCGCCGCCTCTGTCGATTATCTCTTCGCCTTCGCCGCCACCACGCAGGCGGTGAAGGATCATCATTTCGACGCCGTCCACGCCGCCTTCATCGAGGATGATGCGGTGCGCGCCTTCATGGCCGCGGCCAATCCGGCGGCGTTGCGCGAAACCGCCGCGCGCCTCGCCGAGGCGCTGGAACGCGGATTGTGGAAGCCGAAATCGAACAGCGCGGGCATGCTGCTCGCCGAATTGCAGGAGGGCCGGTGATGCAGATGAGCGACGAACGCCACGCCGAGAAAATGAAGAAGAAGCAGGCCGCGCTTGAGAAGATCATGGTGAACAAGACCGAGGAGAAAGGCCTGCTGATCGTCCACACCGGCAAGGGCAAGGGCAAGACCACCGCCGCTCTCGGCATGGTGGTCCGCTCCATCGGCCACGGCATGAAGGTGGGCGTCATCCAGTTCGTGAAGGGGGCGATGACGACCGGCGAGAAGGCGATATTCGATGCCTTTCCCGATCTCGTCGAGTTCAAGCCGATGGGAGAGGGCTTCACCTGGAACACGCAGGATCGCGCCCGCGACATCGCGATGGCGCGCGAGGCGTGGGAGGAGGTGAAGCGGATGATCGCTGATCCCGCCTACCGTTTCGTGCTGGCCGACGAGCTCAACATTGTGCTGCGATACGATTATCTGCCGCTCGACGAGGTGATCGAGGTGCTGGCCGCCAAATCCGAGGACAAGCATGTCGTCGTCACCGGCCGCAACGCGCCCGAGAGGCTGATCGAGATCGCCGATCTCGTGACCGAGATGACGCTCATCAAACACCCCTTCCGCTCGGGCGTGAAGGCGCAGGCGGGGATCGAGTTCTGACACCGCCGCTCGGCCTGATCGTCTCGGCCGCGGCATCGGGCAGCGGCAAGACGGTAGTGACCGTCGGCCTCCAGCGCGCGTTGCGGCGTCGCGGGTGGCGCGTCGCCGGGGCCAAGACCGGGCCGGACTATATCGACCCCGCCTTTCACGCGGCGGCGACCGGCCGGGCGTCGGTCAATCTCGATGGTTTTGCGATGTCGCCGGATATGCTCGCGGGGCTGGCTGCCGGGGCGGGAGCGGACGCCGACATCGTCGTCGCGGAAGGCGCGATGGGGCTGTTCGATGGCGTCGCGGTAGGAGGCCGATCAGGTGCGACGGCCGATATCGCCCGCTTGCTCGGCTGGCCGGTGCTGCTGGTGCTCGATGCCGGTGGTGCGGCCCAGACAATCGCGGCGACGGCGCATGGCCTCGCCACTTTCCCGGGTGGGCCGCGCGTGATGGGCGCGATCGTCAACCGCGTGGCGAGCGATCGCCACGGGCGAATGATCGCGGCGGGGTTCGAGCGGGCTGGGCTACCTCTCCTCGGCATGATCCAGAAGGACGAGCGGTTGGCGTTGCCGTCACGGCATCTCGGGCTCGTCCAGGCAGAGGAGACCAAGGCGCTCGATGCGCGGATCGATGGGATTGCGGATGTGATAGCGGCGCATTGCGACCTAGAGGCCATCCGTGCGGCCGCTGCTCCCGTTGCGCCGGCGTCGCTGGTCCCGTCCGCGATCCGGCCGCCGGGCCAGCGGATCGCTGTGGCGCGCGATGCCGCGTTCGGTTTCCTCTATCCCCATCTGCTCAACGGCCGGCGGCGGGCGGGTGCCGAGATCCACTTCTTCTCACCCGTCGCCGACGAGGCGCCTCCTTCGGGCTGCGATGTCTGCTGGCTGCCGGGCGGGTATCCCGAGCTTCATGCTGGCCGCCTCGCATCATGCACGCGTTTCCTGGACGGCCTGCGCGCCTTCGCCGAGGATCGGCCAGTGCATGGCGAATGCGGCGGCTACATGGTGCTGGGGCAGGCGATCGAGGATGCCGAGGGCGTGTCGCACGCGATGGCGGGCCTGTTCCCTATCGCGACGAGTTTTGCGCGCCGCCGGCTTCAGCTCGGCTATCGCCGGGCGACGTGGCGGCTGGCGATGCCCTTCGCAGAAGCCCGGCAGGTTAGCACCGGCCACGAATTCCACTACGCGACGCTGACCGAAAGTGGGGGCGATCCGCTCGCCGACATGGCAGACGGCGAGGGGCACGCTCTACCGCCGGCCGGCACGCGGGTCGGCCACGTGACCGGCGGCTTCTTTCACCTCATCGCGTGATCCTGTCGCTGGCGCGCACCTTCTCCGCCAGCAGCGCTACGGCCTTGGGGAAGCTTGGCCCCGCGCAGACCGTCAGCGACTGCGGGATGTAGATCCGCCGCACCGGCGACACGACGCGGTCTAGCAGCGGGTGGTGCAGCATCGCGCTGCCGCGATCGGACACGACCTCCGTTCCGCTGTCCATCAGCAGGAAATCGGGATGGGCGAGCGCCATTTCCTCCAGCGACAGCTTGGACAGCGCCGGCCGGCCGATCCGCGTCGTGAGGTTCACCAGCCCGACCCTGCGCATCATGTCGTCGACCAGCGTGCCGGTGCCGGTCAGATAACCCTGTCGCTGATAGTAAGCGGCGACCCGGCCACGGCCCGGCGGCGGGCCGATCCGCGAAAGCTCGGCGCGGATGGATGCGATCAGCGCCTCTCCGCGATCCGGATGACCGACCGCCGCGGCGACGGTACGGATCGAGGCGTCCATGCCTTCGCCGCCTTCCTTCATGGGCAAGTCCACCATCGGCACATGCGCGGCCTTGAGCGGCTTGAGCGCCGCCTTGGTCCGATAAGGAGCGCCGATCACCACATCGGGATGGAGCGCCATCACCTCCTCGGCGCTGCGGTGGGTGATGGGCAGCGCCTCGGCGCGCTCCGCATAGAAGGAGAGATCGGGATCGCGCGCCCATTCGGTGAGCCCGGCGATCTGCCCCGGATCGGCGAGCGCGATGATCAGCTCGTCCGCGCACATGTTGAGCGATACGATCCGCCGGGGCGGAGCGGGCGCGGCGGTGGCGCCCAGCAGCACGGAGAACAGCGCGGCGGAGACAAGACGGCGGAAGCGGAACACGGAACCCTTTCTCAAAGCACGCGAGGCAGCTAGGGATGCCTGCAACGGGCCTAAGACACAATCGTGACGGGCCAGACCGATCAGCAAGAGGTCTGCCGTGAACCATTCGCCCGCAGCGGGACGTTCTGCCCCGTTGCTCATCGCTCTTCTTGTGCTGGTATTGGTCGCGGGGCTCGTGTCGCTGCTGATCGGGCCCGCTCCGATCGGCTTCCGGGCCATGCTCGACGGTTTCGCCGGCAAAGGCGATCCCGTGGTGCGGGCGATCCTGTTCGATCTGCGCCTGCCGCGTACGATACTGGGCCTGCTGGTCGGCGCGATGCTGGGGGCGGGCGGCGCGGCCTTGCAGGGGTATCTGCGCAATCCGCTGGCCGAACCGGCGGTGCTGGGCGTCTCGGGCGCAGCGTCGCTCGGCGCAGTGGTGGCGATCTACTGGAAGCTGGCCGTGGCGCATCCCGCGCTGCTGCCCCTGCTCGCGATCGCCAGCGCGCTGGCGGCGCTGGTGCCGCTGTTTCGCCTGTCGGCGCGCAGCGAAAGCTCGCTGAGCCTGATCCTGGCCGGCGTCGCACTGGCGGCACTGGCGGGAGCGGGGATCAGCCTGGCGCTCAACCTTGCGCCCAATCCGTTCGCGGCGATGGAGATCACCACCTGGCTGCTCGGATCGCTCGAGGATCGCTCGTTCAGCGACGTGTGGGTGGCGCTGCCTTGTGTCGCGATCGGCCTGCTGCTGCTGTTCTGGGACGGACGCGCGCTCGATGCCTTGTCGCTCGGCGAGGATGGCGCGCGGGCGCTCGGCACCGATCTGAAGCGGGTGCGCCTGCGACTGTTGCTGGCGCTGGCGATCGGCGTGGGTGGCGCGGTCGCAGTGTCGGGGGCGATCGGCTTCATCGGGCTGATCGTGCCGCATCTGGTGCGGCCGTTCACCGATCGCAGCCCATCGGCGGTGCTGCTGCCCTCGGCACTGGGCGGTGCGGTGCTGCTGCTCGCCGCGGACGTGGCGGTGCGGCTGATCCCGACGCCGGTACCGCTCAAGCTCGGTGTGCTGACCGCCTTCCTCGGCGTGCCCTTCTTCCTCCATCATTTGTTGCGGGAGCGCCGGCTGTGGTGACCATCGTCTGCGAAGGGCTGGAGGTCGCGCTCGGCGGCCGGCCCGTGCTGTCGGGGATCGACCTCAGGCTGGACACGGGCGGCTTGATCGGCGTCATCGGCCCCAACGGTGCCGGCAAGTCGACGCTCGCCCGCACAATGCTGAATCTCGTGCCTCCCTCGGCGGGGCACGTGCTGATCGACGGCAGCGAGGCGACCCGGTTGCGGGCGCCGGAGGTGGCGCGGCGCATCGCCTATCTGCCGCAGGGGCAGGAGCTGCACTGGCCCTTGTCGGTCGAGCGGCTGGTCGGGCTCGGCCGCCTGCCGCATCTCGCGCCCTTCTCGCGGATCGGCGCGGCGGACGGCGAGGCGATCGAGACGGCGATGCGCGACACCGGCACGCTGGAGCTCCGCGACCGCGTCGCCACAGAGCTTTCAGGGGGCGAGCGCGCACGCGTGATGCTGGCGCGCGCGCTGGCGACTGGCGCACCGGCGCTGATCGCGGACGAGCCGCTCGCCTCGCTCGACCCCGGTCACCAGATGGAGGTGATGGCACTGCTCGCCGATCGCGCACGCGCCGGGGTGCTGGTGATTGTCGTGCTGCACGACCTTTCGGTGGCGGCCCGCTTCTGCGACCGGCTGCTCCTGCTCGACGAGGGGCGGCTGGTTGCCGATGGCACGCCGGCGGCCGTACTCACCGATGCGGCACTGGCCGAGGTGTACGGCATATCGGCATGGCGGGGCGAGGCGGAGGGCGTTCCGTTGCTGGTGCCGCTGTCTCGGTTGGGTTGAGGCTTTCGGGAGGCTTGCCGCTGTCGAAAGCCTGACGTAGCGCTCGGCGCATGACCGCGCCCGATCTGTTCGCCGAAGACGCCGCTGCCGAGCGGCTCGCCTTTCTCGCCGCCGAGATCGCGCGGCACAATCGCCTCTATCACGATCAGGACGCGCCGGAGATTTCCGACGCCGACTATGAC
>OUNM010584830.1_pt1 | contig 10398 bp, 7 predicted proteins | sample 1769961 | NCBI WGS metagenome assembly OUNM01 (sample SAMEA3914820, study PRJEB12502) | metagenome | biome: forest; material: soil | place: USA | collected 2012-03-12 | depth 0.3 m
CAACAACAGCCCGGACAGCACACCCTGTCTGTTCCTTTCTTTGTTCTGACTCTGCCGTTTCTTTCTCGGGAAATGCAAGTTTGCGTTGCCCAGCCCAAGACAAATGGATCCATTATTTTGCCCAGCTAGAGTCCATGGCAGCAGGTCTGGGTCGGCGGGTTTTGCAGTCTGGAATACTTCGTAAATAACGCAAACAATGTCTGCTGCGAAAGCTGCGCTGGCGGCCTCACATAGAGTTGCGTGTTCTTTGGACGAGCTGATGGCTGCGGCTCAGCTTCAATAATCCAATTGCGACCTCGACGCGCTGGGCCGCAACATCCGATTGGCCCCGCACGCCGAAAATCCAGCGCCAGCGACAGGGCCTAACGGCCCTAACCGCCTTAGCAGGCGTTAGGCAGCCTCGAGCCAGGGCCCTGTTGCGCCCGTCTGCCGTGTGGTCCCTGCGGTGAGAGCTGCTGCGCCACGGACGTGCAGGGAACGGCACGGAGCCAGAACGATCAACGTCGATCAACGTTCAACGGTTCAACATCTCAACGTTGTGTCATCGGCATTCATCAATCCATCAATCGCCAACAAAGCCGCCACTCACAAAAAATACTTGCGAACAGCCAACCGCTCACTCTCAATTGCATTGAGGCTCGGCGTCCCTTGCTCGAGCCGAGCCGCGCCAGTCGCGCCACTCGCTCGGTCGCTCAGTCAGCCAGCGCAGCCGTCCGATACGGAGTACCGAGTACGGAGGAGTCACCGGTATCCGCTCTCGGCCTGGTTGACGCCGGGATCATCGGCCTTGCCGGCGCTCCATCTTTCACTCGGGTCCCCGAACACGGAGCCGGGCAACCGCCGCCCGCAGCCCGCAACCATGGACAGCTCACAGCAGCCCGTCCAGGACGAAAAGACGCGCCTCCAGGAGCATCTCCGCCGGCAGCAACAACAGCAGCTGCCCCCGTCTCCACAGGCATCTCAAAGCCGCGGCCCGGCCTCCGGAAGCAACACGGTCCCCATGACCGACGAGGAGCTCGACTCCGACTCCATCCACACTCACCTCCAACCGTCCTCCCCTCACTCCCTCCCCTCCCCAGCCTACACCACCGGTCCTACCCCTCGCTCCCCGACTCCACCTCCTTACTCCGGCCCCTCCACCCCAGCCCAAGAGCCCTCCCCAGACCAAAGCAACGCCCCGGGCCTCGTCCCAACCGCCAACGGCGGCCCTCCCAAACCTCCGCCGCGCTACCCGGGCCTGCCCCATCTCGACTACCGCCTCTACAACCCCCCTCTCTTCGACCTCTCCCAGGACAAAACGACCATCAAGTCCTCGGTGCCCTACCTCTCCACCAACGCCTCGGCCCTGGCCGCTCTCATCCGCCAGCAAGCCACCGTCCCGCCCAAGCCGCAGGTCCACATCGTCGGCCGCCGTGGCGCCGCGCCGACGGCGTCCGGCCGCGTGGACTTCGACATCCGCCTCAACCTCATGTCCCTGCTGGTGCCCGAAGACCCGCGCCGGCGCATGGACTACCTGCGGTGCGTCGGGCCCGGCGAGGTGGCCTTCCGCGGCGGCACCAAGCCGAGCACCCAGCCCGAGGTGGAGGGCGAGGGCGGCCTGGAGGCGTGGGCTGAGAAGTTTGTCGCCGACAGCGGCAGCGTCAAGCAGTTTGTGCTGGAGCGCGGCGTCGTGAACCTGGATTTCGACTGGCTCGAGGGCCAGATCCGCTCGCTGGTCGCCGCCATGAGGTACCCCGGCACCGTGGTCGTGTCGTTCCCTGTCACCCACTCGCGTGTTGTGGTGCAGAACCCGGACCGCGTCAACAAGTTTATTACGAGCGTCACGGGCTTCTTTGCCGGGAAGAGGAAGTATGAGGTCGTCAAGGCGGTGTGGCCATTTGCGACCATGCCGAGGGGGGCTGAGTCGGGGACCACGAGGCGGTGCGCTGTGCAGAGCGAGGAGGTGTGGTGGCGCGAGTGGAAGGGCTCGATTCGTCATGGTATGTCTTTTCCTCCTCTCTCAGCTTTCTCTTTTTGTGCTGCGCTGACTTGACAACAACAACAAACAGCGATCGCCACCAAGCGCCACGGCTGGGTCACGAACGAGGACAAACTCGAGGCACTCATGGAGGCCACGCCGTCAAGCGCGCCCGTGCACGTGGATTGGGGGCCAGACTGGTCGTAGGCGTGGCCTTCTACTACCGTGGTTCTGGTTTGCTTTGTCATTCATAGCGTTGGAGTTTGGGTTGCGCGGGGGAGATTGGATATGTCGGTGTGTATTAGGTCTGTTGGTAATGCCATGAACCTTATTTAGGCCACGACCACGGCTGTTGTCGTCAATGGGATCCCGTCCACTCTCCCGGGACGTGACGGAGTTGGTGATACAAAGAGACTCGGTAGCACTCTGCTGCAGCCACCTGGCGTGCCTGCCTATCACAGCAGAGACCACGTTTTATTAAGATCTTCGTTGCTGGAATGCTAAATACTGTCAACGTACCCCTTAAATTCGGTATATAAACCATCACTCACTCAGCCACAGAGCATTCATCATCCACCAGCCATCATTCCATACTTACTTACCCAGCTACTTATCAACCTAAGTATCTCAGCCAAGACGCACCATAATCAACACCCGGTCCTCACCCCTCACCAACGACCCAAAATGCCCCGCTGGGACTGCAGCGACTGCCGCAAGGAGCTGGCTGGGGACTGCTCCAAGTGCCGGCAGCTGATCCGGGAGCGGGAGGCGCGCGAGCGGGACGACAAGCGGCGGAAGGAGGAGGAGCGGAGGCGGGAGGAGGAGAGGCGAGAGAAGGAGCGGCGGGAGCGGGAGCGCAAGGAGGAGAGGCGGCGCGAGGAGAAGATGAGGGAGGAGATCCGCCAGCGCGAGGAGAGGCAGCGGAATGAGGAGCGGAGGAGGAGGGAGAATGAGAAGAGGGAGAAGGAGAGGGAGGAGGAGAGGAGGAAGAGGGGGGGGAAGGGAGGGAGTTCGTATGGGTTTTGATTTGAGAGAGGGTTGCGACGTGTATTTGCGTTTGGGGTTTGCGTTGAGGTTTTGGGGCGGGAGGTGATAGAACAGCACAGCTACCTATTGATATCGTTAGGTTGAATCCAGTGGTTTTCTCGTTCTCGATTTTTACCTCCCTGATAGCCCCCGAAGATAGATTACCTACCTAGAACATAGGTAAGTTAACTGAACCAAACATACCTAGGTACATATCCACCCCTTCTCACCTCGGCCAGTCTTTTTGCCGCTCTAGAAAGCGCGCCTCGATTCCCCCTGCAGCCAAAATTCCCAGGGCGTCGAGCTTGTGGCCAAACATCTCGTACGACCAGCACGCGAGCCTGAACAGCTCCTCGTACCACTCCTGCCTCGCGGCCGGGTTAGCCCAAGATAGGACCCCTGTAAAGAGCTGAGGATAAGAGCCCGGGCTCTGCTCGGCGACTTCGGCAGCGTCAGGCCGCCAGCCCCCTGCATTCCTAATGACAGTGCACGCGGTGGGAATTCCCGCTTGTAGCGAAGGTTCTGTCATTTTGTTTTGGCCAACAAGGCCCAAGAAGCGTTTAGTTAGTGTCTGGGACCATTCATGTTGCGTGGAAATAAGCTAGTAACAAGTGCTTGGGGGAAGGGTTGGACGTGGATGAAAAGTAACGAACTGGATAAAAGCGCCATAGGCATGCTCAAAGAGTTGACGTTCAACCACGCCCGCTGGCACTTGAAAGCAGATGAATTCTAGATACGGATCTAGCCATTCATTGAACCAAGTAGCCCCCATGCCTTGGGGCACGAGGAGGGCTTGGTGTTTCAGCGGCGCGACCAGGTGGACTGACGATGCGGCAAAGTCGTCCAGTATCCGCCGATAGTCTTGTGAAGCGGCTCCCCGCGAATGTTCGCTCTCCCAGACTAAAAAGACAGCACAGGTCAGCAAACGCAGGAGAACATCTGACGCAGTCACTGCCCATTGGTGGGTTGTTTTCTGACCTGTCAGCACAGCAATTTTCCTCTTGTGCTCGACATCGCGAGCCCAAAGGGCCTTGACAAAGCCCGGCAATATGCTCAGCTGGTCCTTGAGCTGGTTGTGTATGTGGGAGCCTTGACGTTTAGGGGCACGGGTTTTGAGTTGCATCCAGACGACGTCAACAGAGTTATAGCTACCATGGAGGGAGGCAGGGTGTCTCCACCAGCGCGGGATCGGGGGCGTGTTGTCCGCGTTCAGCTCGCCCCGCGCGGCCGGGAACAGGCGCGTTTTTTCCCGAGCGTCGCGGATGCTGCGGTTGAGGGTTCGCTGTGCAAGTCCTTCAAGATTGGAGAGGTCGGCGCTGCATTGTTGCGGGAAACCCGGGTTGAGAATGGATGCTAAGCTGTTGTGCTGCGCGGCTGGCTGTCGCGGTGCATCATGATGGGCCTCTGGCTGTGGGGTTTGGTTGATGAGTTGAGCCGCTTTTCTTGAGACGGTTGTTGGCCTGTCGGCCTGAGAGGATGGCAGTGAGGCTCGTAGCCTGTTAGATAGCTCCTCGACGGGACGGCTGTCGTAGCGTGCTCTATCCCAAGCCAGAAACGCCGTGAAAACGGCCTGCGTAGTCGCGGCGGCAGCTTCCGCCGGGGTTGGATCGAAGAAAGTCGAGGCGTTGTCCTCGAGCCATACAGCATGCGAGTGTTGGAGGCCATAGTTCCCGTTGGTAACCGAAGAAACAAGCGTCTTCCAGGCCTCTTCGACAGCGGACCGACGTTCTGGAGACGACGCATCTTCGGCGGCCATAGTGACCGAGACCACATCAACCACAGTGGCTCTGTCCCGGGCGTCACCGCCACACCCAAACCTCGGCGCGCCAGATGGGCCCAGTTTAGCGCAGCGGTTGGACACGTGTACGTCAGGATTGAGCAGCCCGATGATGGGGGTGAAGCCCGGGGAATACTGGAACTTGCGCCAGGCGGCCGTGCTGTCCCAGTGGACCAGGCAAAGGACGGACGTCGGCCCGGACGGACGGCTGTCCAGCCTCGACCCCCACTTGACGGCGGAACAGCCGGGGATGGAGCCGATGTAACGCAATGCGGCGTCCCAGAGCCTCCGCGGCGACCCAGACTCATCGTACATGTTGATGCCGGGCTTCAGCGCGAACTCCAGGACGCCGAGGATGGGAGTTTCTGGTCCTTCCTCTTTCCCTCCCGGGCGGATTTGGCACCAGAGCACGCCGTCGACAGCGGGACCGAACCGTGGAGGTGCATTGCGTCGCATCTCCAATTGACGCTGACGCGTCGCCTCGCGCACCTGCTGTCTGTAGTCGTTGCTGCTGTCGGACATGGTGGCAGTGCGGCAGTGCGGTACGGGATGGCGTGGAGAGCATCAGATGTGGAGAAGAAGATTGGTTTAAGTCACATCGGGTATGATGTGTCACGGGATGTCCCCGTAGCCAACAGGAAAACACAGGATGGAAGCTTTCAGTCCATTTCTGCAGGGGCTAAGCCCATTGTGTAAGGCATTTCCGTCAAACTGTGGGACAGAAAACTGGCTCTTTGCCTGAAAAAGCCAAACAGTCTATTGCTCAGAGTTATCATTTGTACAAGATCCCAACACGCAAGTGCCTACCCAAGTAGATGGGCAGACATTAGGTAACGTTAATACTTTAACATTTCCAACGGCAGTCCTAACATGCGCCTAGTCTGAACCTTGGCCCAGCTTTTCCCATGTGGATTGCCATTCGTTCAGCCACTTCGCCGTCTCCTTGACCCTGGCTTGCGGTGGCTTGGTCGAGTGCGGGAACGCAAGCCTTTCGGTAGAAGTCTGAGGTCCAGAGTTCAGGTATCTGTCCAAGATGAATGCTCGAGTCTCGGTGTCCACACTGGGATGGCGTTAGTCCGTTACCATGAACCAGTGGATGGAGAGGAGAGTTGGTCCTACACTTGATCGCCGGTGGTGGCTGCTGAGACTTGCGATCCGGTAGACATGATGCAACGTGATCGAGAAGATCAGGCACAGACGTGTCACAGTTTGTTGAGACGCAACGGTGGTTGGATGAACCAGAAATCAAGGTCTCCATTGCTGCAACAAAAGAGGAAACTGGAGTCTATATAGGTAGATCACGACCGCCCCCTATTCCTACCGCCCATGATTCTGGACTTGGTCGGGCGTGACTTGGGGAAAGCATAACGACTCCAATACTAAAAGATTTATCAAGCACAACACTACAAATTTCACCAGGCACAACACTCCACAACTGGACAGCTCTTTCGGAATCAATCGAGCGCATCAACGCGCTCCCTTGTGCTGGAGAACGTGACCACGCTCATGTCTCTCCCCTTCTCCGGAGCGCAGCGACCCTGGTTCTGTGCCTTGCTCCGCAGAGCAAACTTCTGGGACTTGTGTTTGGTGCCTTGGCGCCGTCGAGAGCGCAAACACCCTGGTTTTGTGCTTTCGTTTGATTGGCTACCTACCTCCCAAGGACAGTGGCTGGCAACCTCCGGACCACTCAGATCTCAGACGCCAGAGCACACCCGAGCTGTCTCTTGTGCTTATGTTGGTTTGGGCTCAGCCGCAGGCTCCGTCCCGCTTTTTACCCCAAAAATCAGCGGCTCCGTCCTCTTGTGTTTGTGCGCTGCTTCACTCAGGAACAGTCACGCTCGGTTTTCTCCGTTCCCATGAACCCTCCCCGAGATTATTTATTACCTTAGGTACCTCGGCAGCATCAACCCAATGCCGGGAGAGAGCAGGACGAGCGGATCTTTTAGGGGGTTTCCTTCTCCATCAGCCCTGCGTCGAGTCGGCAAACGCCGCAGCATCAACCCGCCCAGGAAGCGCAAATCTTTTGAAGGGGGTTCTTCTTCATTGGCCAAGCGACGGCGGGAATCTGTCTCAGGTGACGATGGCGATGACGATGGCGACGACGATGACGATGCCGAAACCACCGAATACATCAAAGGCATGGATGGAGGGATTTCGACCAAAAAGAGTTCGACCGAAAGGAGTCCGGCCGAACGTGCCCCGGCCGAACCGTTGAGTTGCCCGTTCCGCAAAAGAAACCGAGAACGTTTCAACTTTCGCGACCATGTCCAATGCACCAGGGCTTTTAAGAACTTAGCTCTCGTCAAGTGTGTCCGCCCAGCTCCCCTGCAAGTACCTCATCAGGTAGCCACCATAATACTGACAACTGTGTAGAGCGCATGTGAGATCCTGTCATCAGTTCCAATTAATACATGAATGGTAGGTGGCCCCTGATCAGTTTCATGGGTACAGCTCCTCAACTCCACCGTGCCTGCGGCACCTACCTAGTCACCGATGTAAATTTCGATTTCCGTCTTTGGAAACCCTCCAAAAGCACGCAGAACAGGGCCCATTATGCGTTCTAGAGCCGCCAGTGGGGTCGCCAGCAGGGCGAGATGATGAAGATGGGATTGGGCAGTACGTCTATGACCGGCTGGTTGCGAGGTCGTCGAACCAAAAGGTGGCCACCTGGGAGGAGTTGTGGAGGACGCTGTTTCCTGGTGATGCGACCATCCCTTCGCCAAGTATGTGTATTCCCTCGTTCTGACCAGATTTTCAGAAGCCAGTCTCTTACCTCCCTTGACAGCATACGAGCCTTTTATCTTGACCGAGACATTTGTGAACGAGCCTGTTGATGCGAATACTGCGAACGAGACCGATGCGGCGCCGGAGTACGGGCGGCGGTCGGCATCACCGATGGCCCAGCCTCTGCAGATGGAATCACCCATGGCCCAGAGCATGTCGGCGGCATCGCTCGTGGCCGGGCCTGCATCACCCGTGGTCCGGCCTACGTCACCCGTTGTGGTTCCGAGTTGGCCTTCGACATATCTCGAGTACACCTCGTTGATAGATGACGTCGGGCTCTGGGCCAACGGGCGCGAAAATGGGCCATTGTCTTCCCATGCCTTTTTGCAACTTGATGACGAGCTACAGCAGCAAGTCTCCCCGCATATTTCAGTCTTCGGGCGACTCGTTCCCAATCCCCCCTGGTCACCTAGGTACGATTCGGGGTCTTTGCATTTCTCCCAGTCATTTATCAACGAGATGCGCTCTTCCCAAGACTTACAGTCACGCGACGAGAAGCTACCGGTATCAACGTCCTCGACGGGAGAAAACCATGGGGGTCGGGGTGAAGAGCACACAAAGACAGCACCCCCAGCGGCAACGAGCGTTTCTCGGCCCGATGCTCGACATTACATTTTGGAACTCGCCAACAAAATTGCAAACAGCCTCACATCCGATGTTGATGCAAAAGAGCTGCTCAAGTCACGGCACGCATTTCCCGAGCTGATCGAGGGCTGTTCCGTCAAGTTTGGCCTCAAATCGGGCTCTCAAATTGACCGGGACGTTATGTACTTTGTAAACAAACATCAGCGGTGAGCCCAAGACAACCTCGATGTCTTTATCTCCATTCTTGACTAACCAACCGAGCCAGAGACATTGCCTTGCAACTCGAATCCATTCTGGCTTGCCGTGATACCGAGGCTACCGCCAGCACGATGAACCATGGGCTAGACAAGATATCTCTCTCCCAGAAGTTGGACTTGCGGGACAGGCAAGCCCCCACGGATGATGTCAAAGATCTCGACGAAGGCGATGAGAACATCAACCTTGGTGGACTTTCAGAATTTCGCAGTGTGCTCTCCACGAACAAAGCAGTGTTTTGGCTAGCAAACAGACTCCGAAACAGATCATCGTTGCAGTGGGGAAGCGATGAGACCAACGATCTCGAGGTCCACAGGGTTCGCCAAACCATTCTCGCGGCACTTCCGACCAGCACCATCAGCAAACGAGAGCCGCCTCGACAGCACCAGGTCAGCTTTCGACTCGAGTGGGGCCATATCATATCTCGATTACCGCAAGACGAGACGGATGGACGCCAGGCCATTGCCATGACGGTTTGTTCTGGCAAGGCTCAAGTGACTTCGGTGAAGGAGTATTTACAGCAGACTTGGCCCTGGAGCGGGTGGTGGTCCTGTGGAAGCAATGTTTTGGACCTCCTCCGACGCACAACCTGGTTCAAACAACAGTCACCAGATGCCAGCGGTGGCAAGGAGTGTTCTTCCTCCGGTGGTAAGCTCGAATCTCCACGTTGCTAAGTAGGTACCTACCTAATTGGGGCATAATTCGGCTGACTTTTGTAGATTCAGAACTAGTCTCCTTTGCATGGGACGGCGCCAACATCTCGATGCGGAATGACGGCGACACTCTAGTCTTCACCGCATCTGGTCCTGCGCACACGCTCGCCGAGCTTGGCGAGCAGCTTGCGTGGGTAGCCGCTGCCATGTGGCCTCGGGCTCTCGACGCCACCACGGCTCATTCACCCTTGGTTGTTCGACGCGCCTCGCCAGACGTCTCAGGGACGCCCGTCTCGGCGACGATTTGCTTTGATGTGCTAGTGCACCAAAAGCCGATGACCCCTGAGGAGGTCTGGTGGACTGACCTTGTCGGGCTTCGCCCTGTGCTCGTTCGCGGGTTTCCGGTTCAACGCCGGCCAGAGGGTTGCACTGGGCTCGAGCTTTCGTTTCAAATGCTGAAAGAAATAGGATATCACCCGACTGGTATCTACTTTAAGGAGATGCGTCTAACCGTGCTCAAGACAACGTTGGCGCTCGTTAAACGAGTGAGGGGGGGTCTGAGGACGGTGTTGGTTTGGAGAGACGTTCGCTGCCTGGGACACAACTGCTACGCAGCAGACAATTCAGAGCAGTCTGTCGGAGACAAGGGAGACGCGATCCGCCAATCTGAACTCAATTCGGGCATTCATATTGTCCTTTCTTGCCGGAACATCGGCAAGAGGGGGGGTGATGTTGGCCCAGTGCCAGCGCCGGACAGCTCGAAATGCAGCAACGCAGCCGGACCAAGCATGACTGACGGCGAGCCGGGCTTCTCCCATCCCGAAAACGGCGGCGCATGGAGAACAGACCCAGCACAACGGAGCAGCTCGCCGCCGCCAACATGCGGTGATCTCGTGGACTTAGCGCCCGGAAGCTCAGCGCCGACTCCAACCGACACGTCGTATGAATCCGACCTTCTCTCCATGTCGGACTCTGACTCTCTCGAGAGTCTTTTGCCGCTGGATCAAAGGCAACCGGCGATGCCGTTCCTGCGGGATGCCATCGTCCGCCGCCTCGTCTCGGGCTATCAGTCTTACGCTGCTACTAACAGCGCGGCTATTAATACTTTTTCAGAGAGGAGTGGGACGACGACATCATTGACAAACTCGAGCTCAGGGCCAGGCTTTGCCAACAACTCTTCAGGACCCCCGAGACCAAACAACAAGAGAAACCGCGGCGATGACGACGACGACGACGATGACAACAACAAGCCGCCATCCAAACACTCCAAACACACTCCCTCCCCCAGCACCATCAAATACCTCGCCTGTCCCTTCTGGAAAGCCAACTCCCACCGCCACGTCGCCTGCTTCCCCTTGACC
>OUNM010381007.1_pt1 | contig 10397 bp, 3 predicted proteins | sample 1769961 | NCBI WGS metagenome assembly OUNM01 (sample SAMEA3914820, study PRJEB12502) | metagenome | biome: forest; material: soil | place: USA | collected 2012-03-12 | depth 0.3 m
AGATCTCTAGGACCTTGACCTTGAATAGGTAGTCCCGGAGACCTATATCGCCTATGCGGGCTTAGATCAGAAGAGAGCTCTAGGCCTTTGTTAGACCTTAGTGTCTCTTTAAGGCTTTGTTAGTAAAAAGGAGTTCTAGAGGGTCTTTGTCGGCTAACCTTTTTAGAGGCTGGTCTTTCCTCTGCTATTGCCACCGGTCTTGCTAAGCTAGTTCTACCACCTGATCAGTAGTGAGCTTCTTTCCCTTCTTCTCCCCTGTTTTCCACTGCTAGTTTGCCTACTTAGTCACTATAACCGCGGCTTGTTCTACTGCGGTTAGGCCTTATAGGCTAAGCCTAGGCCGTTATCCTTGACCTTTCCTCCTTCTTTAGAACCTTCTGAAGAGCTTATTGCACGCCTTTGTAATAATATGGGCTGCTAGGGCTTTAGGGGTCTTTAGGCCTAATCCGGTCTAGAGAAGTGGCTATTATAGCTAGGCTTCGAAGTCTGCCAACCTCTTATTAAGATATAAGTCTAACAGAAGGACCTAAGTCTCTATCTCGAGGCACCTAGTTAGAGTGCTCTTGTAGGCTCTTGCAACTATCCTTAAGCTTCTATTCTAGGCCTTTGCCAAAGTCTTAGCTAAGCCTATAGGTTTTCCTTTGATTAGTGTTAAGGTGTAGTAACTAGAAGCCCTATAGGCGATGGCGCTCTATATGTATTTCAAGTAGACCTCCTAGGCCTTAGCTAGGCTCGGGCTTTAAGTCTTTGCTGCTATCCTTAATAAGACAAAGTCTTAGGTCTTTAGCTTCTTGCCTAGGGCTTTGCAATAGGCCTTCTAAGAGAGCTTCTAGTCTAGCTAGACTCTAAAGAATCTAGCTAATTCTATTGGCTTGATCTAGCTAATGCCCTCTCTCCTAAAGAGGGTTAAGCTGACTATATCTAGCCACTATTTCTTGCCTTTATTAAAGTGGATCAGTTCGCTTTTCTAGGCCTTAAAGGCCATTCCCTAGGTCTCTGCCCACTATAAGCATGTCTTCTAAGCTCCCTCTAGTTGCTAAGTATTTGCTCTCGAGCTCTTGCTAAAGGCTAAGAGGTTAGTGTTGTCTGTGAATCCTACGATGCTAATCAGGGGGTAGGCTTCCTTTATAGCTGTATATAGCGAGGCTATATAGAGGATGAAGAGGATTAGGGAGAGAGGCGAGCCTTGTAGTACCCTAGCGGTGACTAGGATGTCTTTTGTTTGTTGACTGTCGAAGTGGAGGGAGGCTACCCTCTTTGTGAGCTAGGCTCTCACCTATAGGACTAGCCACTAGGGGAAGCCTTAGTCCTAGAGGGTCTTTATTAGTATATAATATAGGGCAAAATTCATTGTAAAGAAGAAGCTCTTATAAAATAAAGCAATTAAATCACAGTTTAGTTATATTACTATATTAAGACACTTACATAAGTTGTTATAACGTGGTTTATCACCGAAAGCTCTATATCACCGAAAGCTCTATAAAATCGCGTCTATACAACATCTTTGTTTTAACACTTACTTTCTTCGCAACCTAACATACGATAAAAGAATAACGAAGGCTAGATTATCTTAGCCTTCTAAGCTCTTGGAAATAACCTAACTTTAAGCCTTAGAGCTATAGCCGAGATCTATTTGGTCTATCATACGAAGCTGAGCTGCCGCTAGCGCGGTAAACAATCACGACGCAACATCATAGCTAACTCGCAGAAATTGACCGATTTAGAGGAATCGGTTATTATTCAATATATCCTCGACCTAGATTCGAAAGGATTTCCTCCCCGTCTATCTAGTATAGAAGATATGGCCGATCGATTGCTTGCCGAACGCAATGCTAGACACGTCGGCGCGCTCTAGGCGTATCGCTTTATCAAACGGCACCTAGAGCTCACCATACATTTTAATCAGAAATACGACTACTAAAGGGCCTAATATAAAGATCTAGAGATTATTCGCGGTTGGTTTACGCTTGTGCGGAATATAATTGTAAGGTACGGTATCTAGGAAGCGGATATCTATAACTTCGACAAGACTAGGTTTTAGATAGGCGTTATCTTAACTATAATAGTTGTTATAAGCTCTAAAAGGCGTGGCAGGGCAAAGTCGAAGTAGCCTAGTAATCGCGAGTAGGCAACGGTAATCTAGAGCATTAATGCTACTGGCTAGGTGATCCCGCTGTTTATTATTGTTAAGGGTAAGCATTATCTCTCCTCTTAGTATAAGAATAGCCTATTACTAAACAACTAGGTTATCGCGACATCCGAAAACAGTTAGACAACTAACGAGAGAGGCTTAGAATGGATTTAGCACTTCGATAAGCATACTAAAGCTCGAATAGCTAGGGTTTATCGCCTCCTCGTCCTTAACAGCTATAACAGCCACTACTCGACCGACTTCAAGCTCTACTACAAAAAGAATAACATTATCACGCTCTATATGCCTCCTTACTCGTCTTATATCCTCTAGCTACTTGATGTTAGATGTTTTAGCCCGCTTAAGACGGCATATAGTAAGCAGATTAAGGGGATAATGCGAGCAAGCATAACCTATATCACTAAGGAGGACTTTCTTCCCGCGTTTTATGCAGCTTTCTAGGCCGCTATAACGCCTGAAAACATTCAAGGAGGTTTTCGAGGTGCTAGGCTTGTTCTTTTCGATCCCGAGAAGGTGATCTCCTAGCTCGACATCCGTCTAAAGACACTAACGCCCTCGAACTCACGACCTAGCAATGCCTACGCCTAGGTTTCTAAGACCCCGAACAATCTAATCGAAGCCTCCTTATAGTCTACCTTTATTAAGGATCGAATTGCCTAGCATCAAAATAGCTCTCTAACTAAGATTTTAAAGGCGGTTGACATCTTTATGAAAAGGACGTCTAAGGTTATGTATTAATTAGCATTATTGAAGGTAGAGAACTAGAGCCTCTGAGCTATAAATAAGGCATTTAGCAAGCGTCGGAGAGCTAAAAAACAACGGCTCCGATAAGGAGGATTGCTTACTATATAAGATGTATAGGATTTGCAGGGCTAGAGAGACGTTAAGGTGTAGATTAAGGAGGAAACGTAGGCGGATAGTGGTCGGAAGGCAAGGACGGAGACGTATATGCGGCGTTGTAGCAACTATGGCGAGCTAGGCCACAATGCTCGCACTTGTCAGATAGTAGTAGAAATGTCTGAGGAAGAGGATTCCGAGTAGTTTCATTGTTTTGAACTGTGTTAGTGGAATTGATGGACATTTGATTGAGAAGGTGCGATTTTGTGGAGCTTTCGGTGATATGGAGCTTTCGGTGATAAACTACGTTAAACCTTTTAGCTTTACTAAATCTTTACTTTATAGCTTTCAAAGTATAAGTTAGATAGATTCGTTATAGGTAGCAACTTGTTAACTAGGCTATTAATTGCTCTCTTTCCTTTGCCTTGCTTTTAATTGTAATAAGCTAAGCTTTGCAAAAGCTTTAGTAACCTTTAGCCGAATCCTTAAGTGTCTATCCCCTAGCTAACGATGCTACTACTAATAACTCTATCATATTTACCCCTTTTTATTTGTAGTCTCTATTTAGTTAGATAAGGACTAATGCAACGTGTTAGCTATTTTCCTCTCTTTCTTTTTACTTCTTTAAACTTAGTTAGACTCTCTAAAAAACCTTGTAGAATCGTTATTATAGAGTTGCAATATACTTCTAGGATTGTAACAATTATAAAGAATATATGTAGGCCTTAGTGACTATCGCCTAGGTCTTATATTTGCTTAGCTTCACCTTATCATGAACATAGTTATAACTATAAGCGTATGAAGTTATCTATAGCTATAGAGCTATATCTTTCTATAGCTTGTATAGAGTTGCTCTAAGTTAGCGCGCAATTACAAACATTGTATAACTACTTATTATAGGGCTAACTGCCTAATCATAGCTGCGATATTCCTAGATGATGTAGTAGCTACTAGAGAACGTACCTTTTTGGCTAGCTCGATATGTACTTTTTCTGCTAGCAGAAAGGTGGCTTGTAGGTGGGTAGTTGAGTGAAGAGATGCTATAGTACAGCACGCTTACGCTCAACCTCTTGCTGTGCCCTCTCTAAAACAAAAGAGACTAATAATTATAGCTAACACTATTTCTAGCTTTTCATAGCAAGGATGTTGTCTATAAATAGCTTTTATAGTTAGACTAACCCTACCTAAGCTTAGCATTGTCAAATTGGGCAAATAGCCTCTACTCTTAGAAATAGCTCCTATCCTCTTACTATTTAGTAATTAAGCATATGCGTTAGAGCATAGAGGTCTGATTGGCTAAGCGGGGGGGGGGCGCTATAATGGAGCCGTTGGCTAGGGGTGGCTTAGAGGCCGCTGCGCGATGCTCTCTAGATGTCGCGGAAGACCATGTGACCACGTGCCTTCCTTTCTCTAGACAGCCCACCTGCCCTAGGTTTTCCCGACCTTCCATACTACAAGCACTCCACCAGAGAATACCATTACCAGTTCTACCTATCTTTAGGTGTTTCCCACCATAGGTTATACGCCCTCTCGCTTTCGCTATATTTAAAGCAGTTATTTAAGCTTCTTTTCAGCTAAACCAAAGCAATCGGTAGCCTTATAGCCCTCGGTCAGTCGGTCAGCACGTAGTGACGTATAGCCGAATCGCGAAGGAAACTACATCGCTAGTCTATTCAACCGCCATCAACGACCTATCTAGGCCGTTAGAAAGCTCTAGCGACTAGTCCTTCGACTTGTTATTGATCGAGCTTTTCTTAGCCTTTTTCAGCAATTCGCATCATTAAGCTAACGATCTTATTTCCCTTCAGTCTAGCCACTCTAATATTAAAGCAAGATGTCAGAAGTGTCGACTCTAGAAAGCTCTAGAGAGCAGAACTTTAAGTCCTTAATCCTTAAGCTTATAACTTAAAACGCTGAACTAATGATAAAGCTCACTAACTAGCATTTAAGCTTAACTACGACCTAGCTGAGGACTATTCCCCTCGTTGATAAGCTCGTCAAATAAGAGGACTTCCTAACCTAGCGAAAGATAGTCATCTAGGCTTTGAATCGCTTCGACCTAGCTAAGTATATCCTTTCTAACATCTCTAAGCCAGTCGATCTTGCTAAGGCTAAATAGTAGCGTCTCGACTATGCCAACGTTAAAGAATACCTCTACGCGGTAGTCCCTAGCTATAAGACCTAGTCTAACCTAGAGGGCCTTGGTTAGAACGTTGAGGATATAGACCCGAAGAAAACGTAGGATAGGCTTGCCTAGTACTTCGAAAAGGGTTTAGCCACTAGTAACTTCGATATGTTCAACGAACTAACAACTATTTAATACAACTCGTTTGATAAGGTCGAGGCCTACTAGTAATGACTGAACTACCTACGCTAGCGACTAGCTAGTACCTTGTTTAAGCAGACTGACAAGGTCTATACCTAGTATACATTCCAAGGCATCGTAAAGGAATACCTAGAGCTATATAGCCGCAGCCTCACCAACATCTAGAATAATAAGCTCACTTAGGCCAACCTTATAGCTGAGCTCTAGCAACTAGCTATTAATAAGAACGCTAAGCCTACGATGACTATTGTTAAGATTAATAGTAAGAAGACTACTACTAGCAGCGATAATGACAAAGCTATAGCCACTATACCTAAAAAGGTCACCTACGAGGAATACGACTAGTGGATGTAGAAGGGCTCTAAGCACTGCAAAGTCTACTAGAGACACTTTAAAGGCGATAGCTATTAGTATTACAACCTAGAACAAGCATTAGACTAGTAGAAGCTAAAGGAACAGCGGCTAAAGAAGAAGGCTAAGAGCTAGACCTCTACAACCAGCCCCCTCCACCAGCAATCGGGCAATGCCCACCCTACTAGCTCGACCAACGCCCTACAGTCCATCCTAAAGAAGACCAACGACTAGAAGAAGGTCTTCTTCTCTACCAACCTCGCCTTAGCCAACATGCTATCCAATCCTCTATCTTTTCAAGCAGGCCCCTGGCACAACTAAGTGCCGAAGTCTAACAGGCCCTTAAGGCAATGCCTCCAGGCGCGATGAAAGATACTATCGTCTACGATTCCGGCTATACGACTCCTATCTTTAACGATAAGAAGTGGTTCAAATCTATAGAACCACTACCTACAGCTATATCGACCCTATCGTCAAGTAGCGACTTCACCCAAATAACCCACGTTAGCGTGGTCAGCTTCGCCACGATGACCTCGTTAGGAACAAAGGTGATAATAGAGATCGCAGAGGCGCTCTTCTAGCCTAGTTCGCTATACAACCTCGTAGCCTCTTTAAACCTTCGTCGTTATAGCGTGTTCTAGGATTAGAATCGCGATACCCTCTACCACTGACCTAGCGGTCAGATCCTAGCTGACTTACACTGCCTAATAGACATGCCTATTATCTACAGCGAACCTATAGCTACCTAGACCTCTACGTCGACCGCGCTCACCTTAGTACCCTACCGCAAGATATACTAGAGGCTTATATATGCTAGCAAAGGCGTCGTCGAAGAAGCCTATCGGCGCACAAGCATTAAGCTCTTAGCTAAAGACGACTATTTTTACGAAGGCTATGCCTTAGGCAAGGCGACTAATAAACTAGGCAAAGAGGCCTTTAAATAAGGCAATAAGCCGTTTAACTTTATCTAAGTCGACCTCGCTATACATAAGAACGCTAGCTATCTAGGATATAAATATAGCCTATATATCATCGACGTTTAGTCAAATTACTACTAGGTTAAGCTCCTCTAAACTAAGGATGAGGGCTTGAACGCCTTAAAGGATTAGGCGGAAATGATCTACAACTAGATAGGCTACTAAGTCAAGATCATTAGCGTCGACAGCAGCATAGAGCTAGGACAGACGTCTAAGCCTTTCTTCGATGACAAGTTTAAGGCCTAGATAAAGACAAGGGGAATCATCGTGTTCTAGACCCTACCGAATACATCTTAGATGAACGGCAAGATCGAGCGCGCGGCTAGAGAAGTCCTGGAAAAGACCTGGTCGACTCTCCTAGCTTACTACATTCTAGAGCACTTGTAGCCTTTTATGATAGAGACCGTCATCCAAGTTATGAACACCTTGCCTACGAGGGCCAATCCAGACTTATAGAGCTCATATAAGCAGTTTGCTATAGCGCTAGGCATACCTAAGTCGGCTAAGAAGCCGTATATTCGTCACTTTCGAGCCTACTTCTATGAAGCCTACTACTATATTAAGCTATAGAAACGAGTTCAGTTAGACAAGTTCATTGTAAGAGCTGAGAGAGGCTAGCTTATTAGTTACGCTGATCTATATAGTAAGCTCTACTAGGTTTAGAACCTAACTATAGGCAAGATCGTTCGGGCTACTATAGTTCGTTTCAACGAGGGTCCCGACTTCGAGCCTAACGACGATGTCGAGGCCGAATACAAGGCAGTCGTTACTAACCTAATATCTGAAGAGGAGGACGCAGCTGTTAAAGCCTAGGAACGGATTACACTAATCTACCCTGATAAGCGTATACAAGACATTAGCTTCTAGCAACAAGAGGACCTAGAGAGCGAGAAGGAGGACAAGCTAGAACCGCTTTCCTAGCAACCGGCCTAGACATAGCAGTTACCTACGCCTAAGGCAACCCTAGAACTATAGAATAGCTATAGCGACCTGGCAAGTGATTTAGTAGGCAACCTGACAAGCGATTCCGCTAACGACTACTTTAACGCAAAGGATATCTAAGACCTTTAATAAGATGCCCCTATCCCACCTAATACCACCTTTACACTATATATCGATGCGATATTCGTGCTCGACGAACAATAGAAGGAGGTCTAAGAAGATATAGAGGGGTCAACAGCGACCTAAAACTCCTAGCAGCCAACCTAGGCAACTCGGCTAACTAAATAGGCCTCTAGCTGTCTCTACTATGATAAGGCAAAGTATAGGATAGGAAACGAAGAAGGTTACTATGCTAAGCTAGCAGAGGGAAGACTTCTAGGCTAGTCATTTTACTCGGTATACCTTATTAAGCTAGACCTGCTAGCGCGAACTATCGACTTAGCTCTTATAGCGATGAAGGTTAAGTACGACATCTAGACCTATTAGAAGCCCTCACTTCTCTAGAACTATTGCCAAGCAAGCCGAATGAACAACTTCTAATAGTACTAGCTTCTAGCGATGCGAAAACAGGATGCTAGCCTCTAAGAGAAGGAAGCCTACGACTTGGTTCCTAGGCGGTATAGAATGATAGTCCTTCTAAGCAAGTAGGTCTTTAACGAGAAAACTGACCTTGATACTAGCATTACGACCGTGTAGGCGCGATAGGTTATTTATAGCAACTTTGACTGAGGCTCTTAGAATTCCTACGACCTATATACGGCTATTGTCAATAGTGTTACTGTCAAGACCTTCTTTGCCCTAGTGGCTGTCTAGGATCTAGAATACTACTAGTTCGATTTTAAGACTATATTTCTAAACGCTAGTATTCCTAACAGCATAGAATATTATGTCTAGCTACCTGATGGCCTGAACAAGCCGGCAAGTATGGTCTATAAGCTTAGGAAGGCTTTGTATAGACTGCAGCAGAGTCTACTCTACTAGTTCTTAACGATTAAACCTATAATAGAATCACTAGGCTTTGAGAGCCTAGAATCTAACGTCTGCCTTTTCAGGCATAAGGAACTAGGTATCTTAGTTGTTCTCTACGTCGACGACCTTCTCATCGCTATACCTCACGTCGACCTTATTGACTATATACGCGATGGCTTAAAGTACTTGTTCGACCTTAAGGAGCTAGGCGAGGTCAAACGTTTCTTAGGCTTCGATGTCATTTACGACTGGCAAGTTAAGAAGGTCTTCGTTTCCTAGGAATCCTATGTTAGGGCCTTCTTCGAGAAGAGGGATATAGACGACTATAATCCTATCGTTACTCCTTAGCCGGCCAACTTCGAACTGCTAATAATATAAGAACTATTGATAGATCGGCAGAAGGCTTATATCAAGGATATAGGAGCAGTTAACTAGGTTGCCTACAGCACCTAACCTAACATTGCTTATACAGTCTCCTGCCTAGCTAAGGCTAATATAGGGCTATCCTAAGCCCACCTAGACCTTATGAAGCACCTCTTACGATACTTGAAAGGCATAGCGAACCGCGGTCTCGAATTCAGGGGCCTAGATCTTACTACTATGGACCTGTTAATGCTGACATTTACAGACGCCTCCTTAGCTGACTGGATGCTATCACAGCACTCGACCGGTGGCTATATAGTATTTGTGGCCAGAGCACTAGTTATATAGAAGACGAAGAAGTAGACATTTGTTGCTTTTAGCATGATAGAGGCAGAGTTTGCTAACCTCACGCTAGCCGCTCTCTCTGCGAAGTAGGTAGCCAGGATCCTAGAGGAATGCAGAGCTCTACAGCCGAAGCCGACTATCTTATTTACTAATAGCCTAAACGCCTATCTCACTATAATAAACCCTCTCAATAAGGCGTGTACCTAGACTATCGATATTCGATACAAATAGGTTATTGAATAGGCGGAAAGGAAGCTCTTAGAAGCTAGGCATATAAAGGGCATCGATATACCTACAGATAGGTTGACGAAGCCTTTATAGAAGGAGAAGCATGCTATCTTCGTAAGAATGCTAGGTATAGTAGTCAGGAAGGCGCTATAGGCCTAAGATTGATAGATGCTAACACTACAGACTTATTTGTATATATAGAAAGGAGGGTTAGTGATGGCTTTATACCCGAGCGGTGGCGCTGTCTGTAGGGGGGTATCGCAGAAGACCACGTGACCACGTGCCTTCCTTTCTCCAGACAGCCCACCTGCTTTAGGTTTTCCTGACCTTCTACACTGCAAGCACTCCACTAGAGAATACCATCACCAGTTCTACCCATCTTTAGGTGTTTCCCACCACACTAGAGGCTGAGGTTGGCCGAGGTTCGCTAAGGCCTTTACAAGGCTTAGCGCGTTACACTTTAGGATGTACATGCATAGGAGCTTTTGAATATAGCGGGCTAATAGGGGAACCTGTAGCATAGCTGAAGAGTAGGAAAAAGGATCCCTAAGATCTAGCCTAGCTTAACAATGCTACGAGATCTAGGTATAAAATACTTGCTTAAACAGCAACTATACTAGGTAGTTACTCGTTCTGAGGAGTTTTCTAGTAGTTAGTCCTACTTCGCTAAGTGAGCTTTGCTCGTTATATTAATTCGTAATTATCAGCTAATAGTGCTTGCGTGTGGCGACTTCAGACGCAACCCGGTTTCGTCTAAGGCATATGACTGCTAATACACGCATTTGCTTTTATTGGCGGCGAGGCACATACAAACCTCGGCCAGCTAGTTTCGTCTATAGCGTGCGGCGTGAAGCTATACCCAGAAAAAGTACTGAGTTTCGGAGCGCCATTCGCTGAAGCCTGAACC
>OUNM011026253.1_pt1 | contig 10393 bp, 4 predicted proteins | sample 1769961 | NCBI WGS metagenome assembly OUNM01 (sample SAMEA3914820, study PRJEB12502) | metagenome | biome: forest; material: soil | place: USA | collected 2012-03-12 | depth 0.3 m
GGACAATTCTTTTTGCCATACCCCTGGTTCTCGTGTTCCTGTTTACTTGGGGCATGCTGATGTCGATGTTGTCGGCACGTTTCCGCGACATGCGATTCATGCTGCCATATACGGGTCAACTCCTGTCGACCTTGACGCCGATCTTTTGGCACGCCGAGTCCCTTCCGCCGACTCTTTTGATGATTTGCCGACTGAATCCGATGTACGATTTAGTACAAATTATCCGGCTACCTTTACTAGGTCAGGCGCCGGATGATATCTACTGGACCATGTCCTTGGCCTATACGGCTGTAGGGATCGTGTTATGGTTGATATTCTTCACGACCTTCCGTCGCCGTATTCCTTTTTGGGTGTAGTCTGGAGTTTTCATGTCAGTGGTCGTAGACCTTAAGGGTATTGAACTCAGCTACCCGATCTATTCAACAAAGGCCAAGTCACTGCGTAACGCCATCGCCAATCTGGCCGTGGGCGGCACCTTGTTACGCGATGGCCGTGATGTCGTACACGTCAAGGCTCTGAGCGGCATCAACTTCAGCCTTGTCGAGGGTGATCGCCTGGGCATTATCGGCCACAACGGAGCGGGTAAGTCCACCCTGCTCAAGGTCCTGGCCGGCGTTTATGAGCCCGACAAGGGTCGCGTCGAAGTCAATGGCAAGCTGTCGTCCATGATCGATATCAATCTCGGGCTCGACTTCGAGCTGACGGGCCGGGAAAACATCATCACGATGGGCCGGATGCGGGGATATACGCTGAAGGAAACCTTGCGCAAAATCCCCGAAATCATCGAGTTCTCTGAACTGGGACAATTTATCGACCTACCGATCAAGACCTATTCGGCCGGCATGACCACGCGCCTGATCTTTGCCGTGGCGACCACTCTCGATCCCGACATCCTGCTGATGGATGAATGGATCGGCGCGGGCGATGCCGGGTTCTTTGAAAAGGCCGTCGAGCGGCTGAATGACATTCTGCGCCGTTCGCGCGTCATTGTTCTGGCCAGCCACAATTTTCACCTCATTTCCGAACTCTGCAACAAGTTGCTGGTTCTCGACGGGGGGCAGCAGGTGTTTTTCGGCGATGTCGAACGGTGGGATTTCGAGCGGCAGCAACTCAAGGATTTGAACGCGGCCTGACGTTGATAGCGATGCGGTCTATTCGTGAGATGTTACAAGTTTAGTCCATGCGGTATCAAATAGCTCACAAAGACGCCCTGTATGGGTCAGGCGGTTACTACGACTCTGTCCTGCGGCCTGATGAGATCGACTCCGTCGATGGAGCCGGCGACAACGCGGTCAGATATCTCTCGGAAGTTTTTCCCGGCGGCTCATATGCGCGCGCAACGCCCGCCATTCTCTCGGCAGATGAGGCGTTCCTTGAAAAGGTCACGAGTCTTTTCAAGTACATAAACGAAAATTTTGGATATTGCGCGCCAAGCTTGGCCTTGCGGTTTTCCCACGGCATCACGCATGATAGCGTTGTCTACCTTAGCGCCGCAAACGGCCTCTCGGTATTCTATCCAACTTATCGGGACAATGATCGCCCCTTTGTCCGGCTGCTGGACCTCGATCAGGTCGATATCTCGACCCACAAGGATATCAACAATAACAGACGTCGGCGGTATTTCTACCTGAGCTCCGCCGGAAGCTTCAACTACGGTCATTGGCTTGTCGACGACCTGCCCCGGATAAGGTGGCTGCTTCTCGATCCGCAGCCGACGACGATCCTGCTGCAGTCCTTTCCGGGCATGGACGAAATACGCGCACAGTCCCTGAACTTCCTGCTCGCCGGAACGTCGATGAAACTCGTTTTCCTGAATTCCGACGAGATCGCACGCTGCAGCGAATTGACCTATGTGACGCCGGTATCGTTCCATCCCTATCTCAAGAACGTGGCGGCATTGACATATCTGCGTCAGGCCGTTCGATCGAAATTACCCGCGACCCAGGCCATGGGGAAACGGCTATTTGTTCGCCGCCGCTCCGACCGCGGACGGCAAATTCTCAACCAAGCCGAAGTTGAGGCCTTGGTCGTCCGTTTCGGCTTCAGCATCATCGATCCTGAGGACTATGGCTTCGCAGGCCAGGCCAATATCTTCGCGAAAGCAAAATTCATCGTCGGGACCATGTGCGCGGCCATGTGCAATACGGCGTTTTCGGAAGCCGGCGCCCAGCTTCTGTACCTGGCGCCGAATGACTGGGTCGAACCGTTTTACTGGGATCTAGCCAGCGTCATGGGCCATAGCTACGTCGCCATCCACGGCGAACGGGCGAACGCCAACGAGGCCCCGCATCTCGACGATTTTCACATCGATCTCGAAACGTTGAAGTCGGCGCTCGAGGCGATGGTCGCCACGCCGTCTTCGTAGTGGAGTCGAGATGACATCACTAAACGTCTTCCTTGCCCGGTTTGGAGGATGGCTGGTCAAGGTGCGGTCCGCCGCGGTCCAGGCCTGGGTCCGTCTTGCCGCAACCGGCGCTATCACCTTGGGTTCGGCAATCGCGTTTCGGCGGGAAGACTTCGATGCCGAATCCTACTTGCAGAAATATCCGGACGTCAAAGCCCATGGCATCGACCCGTTCTACCACTACATTCGCTTCGGCTATCTGGAAGGGCGTACGGGACGCTTTTTCGACAGCAACTGGTATGCGCGCAAATATCGGACGGCGGTAGGAACAGCGTCGCCGATCGAGCACTATGTCGCTACCGGGCGGGCTTCGGGCTTTCGCGCGCGCTTTCTGTTATTGACGGTCCAGGATGATCCTGACCAGCGAAACGACTATTTGAAATGGATCCGGACCTACGAACCGAAACTTCGGTCCGCGGTCATTCACGGTGCCCCACCGAAGCTATCGGTCCTGATGGCCGTCTTCGACCCGCAACCCGCTCATCTGAAGGCGGCGATCGATTCGGTCCTCGATCAGTCCTACACCGGATGGGAGCTCTGCATCGCCGACGATGCTTCGACCAACCCGGAAATTGTTGTCATCCTCAAGGACTACGCCGCGCGCGACAGCCGCATAAGGTTGACCTTCCACACCGAGAACGGCCATATTTCGCGGGCGACGAATTCCGCATTGGAATTGGCGACGGGCGCGTATTTCGGGTTGCTCGACCACGACGACGTCCTGGCGCCGGAAGCCCTTTGCCACGTCGCCGAGGCGATCCAGGCCCATCCGGAGGCCGATCTCTTCTATTCGGACGAGGACAAGATCGACGCCCTGGGCGATCGTTGCGAGCCCTACTTCAAGCCGGATTTCAACTATGAACTGCTGCTTGCTCAAAATATGATCAGCCATTTCGGAGTCTATCGTACCTCGCGCGTCAGGGCGCTGGGCGGATTCCGCGTCGGCCTGGAAGGTGCGCAAGACTACGATCTGGCTTTCCGGGTGCTTGAAGCCTCCGGCGCGAGCCGGATAAGACACATTCCTCGCATCCTCTACCACTGGCGCGCGGCGGCGGGCAGCACTGCGCTGTCGCTCGGCGAAAAATCCTATGCATCGCTCGCGGGAATAGACGTCGTCAAACAACACTTGCAGCGGATCGGCGTGGCCGCGGAGGTCAGTTTTGCCGACCGCCGACTGGGTCACTACCGCGTTAGATATGCGCTGGCCGATCCCAAAGCGCTGGTCAGCATAATCATCCCGACACGGGATAAGGTCGAGTTGCTGAAAACCTGTATCGAGTCCATATTCGCTCGGTCCACTTACAAGCATTTTGAGATTATCGTTGTCGACAACGGCAGTGTTTTGCCGGAGACAAAAGCCTACTTCCAAAAAGTACAGTCCGATCAGGTCAAGATTCTCACGGAAGACGCGCCATTTAATTTTTCGTCATTGAACAACGCCGGCGCCCGCCATGCCGCAGGCAAATATATTTGTCTGCTGAATAACGATATCGAAATCCTCACGCCCGACTGGCTGGAGGAGATGCTATCCTTCGCCCAACGTGAAGATATCGGCTGTGTCGGGGCGCGGCTGTGGTACCCGGACAGGACGCTTCAACACGGCGGCGTTATCCTCGGCATCGGCGGCGTCGCGGGGCACGCCCACAAGCACCTTGACGATTCGGCGACCGGCTATTTCGGCCGTGCGGTCCATCACCAGAGTTACAGCGCCGTCACAGGCGCCTGTCTGCTGACCGCCAAATCGAAATTCGACCAGGTCGGTGGATTGAATGAGGCGTTGGCGGTCGCCTTCAACGACGTAGACCTTTGCCTCAAAATGATCGCCGCCGGCTATCGCAATATATGGACCCCCTATGCGGAAATGATCCACTACGAATCCGTGTCGAGAGGCCCCGAAGTCACCGAAGCGCAACAGACCCGGTTCCGCTCGGAAATCGACTATATGATCCGGACCTGGGACACATGGTTGCAGAACGACCCAGCCTATAATCCCAACCTTACGCTCGAGCACGAGGACTACTCGCTGGCTTGGCCGCCGCGGAGTGGCGGCTTGGAAGCCTTGCCTAGGTGAGGTGCGCGGCCCACTCGGCCAGGCAAGGCGCTTATTTTTGGCCCGTCAGAAACCCGTACAGCGACAGGTCAAATTCGAGGCGTTCCTCGAGAACCGTGACAATATCGGGATTTTCCGTGTCCAGTCGCCGTGCGTTCTTCGATACATTCTGCGGGTGAGCCGTAGAGATAGAAATGTCCAATATCTCGGCCAGTCGGATAACATCGCCGTCCAGGCTTTCCTGGAAAAGCACGAAGTTCAATAGACTTGCGTTATGTATTGCTTCGTCGAGATCAGGCGTTTGCAGAAATGAATAAAAGTCTTTGTCGATAGACCGGGCAAGATATCGAGTCTGCACATTATCGAACAACGATATGCCGACGGGCGAAAGTGACCCCAAATAACTTTCCAGTGATTTTGGATCAGCGAAATCGACTTGGCTAATGGAGAGGATTTCCTGCCGTATATGCGTGGGAAGCGCGCACAGCTCGTCTTCATAGCCTGGCTGTGTGAAGTGGTCCAACCAATGGATATGCGACGCCAACTGTTTGACGGGATGCCGGAACGATCCAACGACAAAGAAATCCTGCCGGTCCCCGGGCAACCGGTGAAGAAAGTCGAGCAAGGGCAGGTGCGACGAAAAATAGACTCTCCCCAACGCAAGCTCTTCGCCCAGGGCCAAATCATATGCGATGTGACACGCCGATCTTTCCGCGCCCAACGCCTGCGTGAAGACATGATTTATGTAGGTGCCGCCCGTCTTTGGGACGTGCATGTGAATCACTGGTTTCATCGCGGTATGCTACTTGTCTCGTCGGTTTACGAGGCCGATTGTCTCGACTCGGCCTCTACCCTTGAGGGAGGCTTAAAGAATCATCTCCCAAGGGTAGCGTAAAACCTGTTCACCATCCATCCGCCCGAAGCGTTAACCCACAGGCGGATGATCGGCGACAACTTCAAATACCTCGGCAAGAACCGCCGGCGCGACCTTTGTCGATCCAAAAAGCTGGATCGGAATGACTTCCCGGCCTTGAATAAGGGGAGAATAGGCAACGATGCGTTTCGCCGCCTTCGCCGCCTCCCCGATCAGTCGGCCAAGCATGAAAATCGATGAGGCTTCCAATACGGGAACATCCACGATTTTCCTGAGGAAGTCCGTTCGGGCCATGAAAAGGCTCGACGGAACATCTTCAACCGTTTGCGGTTTCAATGCCAGGGCGTAGGGACCCGCGTCTTCGACATGTTTCCCAACCCAGGCCGGGACATCGCGGCTGACAGCTTCCACCGGCTGGCAGGCCGAGAGGACGATGCCACGCGAATCATATCCCCGCCCGCCGGCCGCAACCGCGTTTTCGTGCATTTCAAGCAGCCTCATCGCCTCCCAGAATGCGTCCGGGCTTTCCGGCATGCAGCCCTCGACGACAACCATGACGAAGGTCGCCCGAACGGACTTCAGCACATCCCGGAATCGCCGAACCCCGTCAGGTTTGAACGCATCGGGGATACCAACGACCTCGATCTTGTGCTTGGTGGCGATCCGGGCCAGGACGGGCGGCGCCTCCGGCAATTGATGGTCGAGACCCAGGACAATGATCGTCGTTTTCGTCGGCGCCACCTCATTGCGCAATATGGCCAGTTGCTCGACCCCGCGCCAAAGCGGAAACGGCGCGATACGATACAAATCCGGCTTACGTGTCCGGTCGATATTCGCCTGCAACACGTTCCTGACCGAAGCCAGGGATCCTTCGTTCAACGAACCGGAATTGCTGCTGGATTGCTGATGGATGCGCCATTTGTAAAGCACGTGCGGGGCGTAAGCGATCCTGGCGCCGGCGCGCGAAAATTTGGAGACGGTATCCCAGTCGTGACAATACTCCGCGCCGACATCGGCATAGACGCCGAGGTCGAGGGCGGCTTCCCGTCTGAAAGCGCAGAGATGCCAGATATAGGAATCGTTTTGGTTTAAAACATCGTCGAAAGGTCCCCGGATATACGGAGACAGCACGTTGTCACCGACCAGCATGGTTTCATCGCTGAACACGAAATCGGCCTTATCCGCCTCCAGCTGGGCCGCGACGCGGAAGAGCGCGTCGGGAACCAGCAAGTCGTCCGCATCCATCGGCACAATGAGGTCGCATTCGGCGTGCTCGAGACAATATTTCATCGCCCGGACGATCCCGATATTCCGCGAGATCTTGAGCCGCTTAAAGCGAGGGTCGGATTGCAGTTTGGTCAGGATCGACGCAACTTCATCCGAGATCGGCCCGTTTTCAAGAATGACCCATTCCTGGAAGGGGTGATCCTGATCCAGCAGAGATTGCACCGTCAACCTGAAAAGGTCGACCGGCGTCCGCTCCCAAACCGACGTCAAAATCGATATGGAGCTGCGAATAGGTACATCCCTTGTCGTAAAGCAGCGCGCCATATAGGCAGCAACCGGATCGCCTTTGGCCTGGGCCACCGCGGCCGCATCGACCTTGGCGGCCGGATTTGCCACAATGGAATAGGCCGTGTCGACGGTCCGCCCCAACCGGTGCGGCCAGCGTGCATGCACGGAGTGCGTTTCGGTGTTCAGGATGAGTTGCGCCCGCATTTCGACCGCATTCGGCAACAGGGCGTCGGCGTCCTTCCGGCGTGCCGAAATCAGGGGCGAATAGATGACACGCCCCCTCCTCGATTGCGCAATCCGGCCCATCCAGATCGCCAGCCCGTCCAGGCTGATCGGCAAGTCCCGGGCCACTTTGAGCGTGTCGATAAGGATTTCAGGCCGGACGACGCAATGACGCGACGGTACGGCGTCACACGAGCGCGGTTTCCAGGCTTGGGCGAAATACCCCGGATCCTTGATGCTGCGGCCGGTGTTCGGGGATCGCACGCCGTCTCCGACATCGAAGTAGATATCCGCAGCTTGTATGGTGCTGCCGCTATGGATGCGGCCCCCGACAATGCAGGAATCGGGGAACATGTGCATCAGGCTTACGGCCTCCTGACACCACATCGGATCGTCGATCTCGACCGAATCGGCCAGCAAATGAATCAGGGCGCCCGATTTTTTTGCCGCCTCCGCGATCTCCATCAGGTCGGCCCGGGCTTCGATCCCGGCAATGCGCGCGATCGAGTGATTGGCAAAGGGCTGCTCGGTCCAGATCGGCGGAGCATCGCCACTGCCGCCGATGAGCACGGTGATGACCGGACGGTCCGACGCCTTGGTGTATACAAAACGCCAGTCGGGCGTGCCGGCGAACATCGGCGAATAGTCGAGCCGAATATGCTCCGGATCGCGGCTTCCGTTGATGAACTGTCCCAAGACGTTGCGATGCGAACTGGCGATATAGCTCTTGCTGTCGATGTTCGACGCCGTCGACATTTCATGCATCCGCCAGGTGTAGAGCACCTCCGGGATGTGGAGCGGCGTGTACCCGGCCTGATGGAACTTCGTGAATGTATCCCAGTCGTGGCTTCCGGTGGAGTTCGAGTCCGAATAGCCGCCGACCTTCAGCAACAGTTCGCGGTCGATAATGCACAGGTGCGCGATGTAGCACGAGTGATAGAAAAGGACCGGGTCCCAATCCGGCTTGACATAGGGGTCCCGGAAAACGGACGCCATGACCTTGTCTTCATCGGTATAGGCCAGTGCCGGATAATTGTTGGCCTTCAGGTAGTTGGCGACCACACTGAGACAATCCGGCGTCAGCAGGTCATCCGAATCGAGGGGAACGATATATTTGCGCGTCGCGCGTTCCAGGACGTAACGCATCCCGCCGATAATGCCGAGATTTTCCGTGACCCGCAGCAATTTGACGGACGGGTGACGTGCAATATCTTTCAATGCCGCGCGTGTCTCACCATCCTTGCTGCCATTATCAAGGATGATCCATTCGAAGGCCGTGCCCGAATTCTGCGCGAAAACGGTTTCGGCCAATTCGTACAGATATTCAGGCTTGGTATTCCAGACGGTCGTCAAAAAGCTGAAAATCGAAGCGTCCGCCGGCGGATGAACGCTCAATCGCGCATGCAGACCTTGCAGTCTCTGGAACTCATATTCTCCCGTCGGCCAGCGGTCGAACCCCGGCACATATCCGGTCGCGGAACGCCAGGGCAGCCGGGCAGCCTGCGGCAAAGGCGCAAGACCCAACAACTCCCTCAAGCGCTTCATGCACTCCGGAAGAACCTCTTTGAACGCATCATCCCAATTGTCCGGATAGGTGATGTCGACAATCGGTTCCTTCTGGGTAAAGGTCCGCCCAACGGCCAGGGCCAACATCTTGGCCAACGCCTCAACGTTCGGCGGCGCCGCCAGGATGTTCGGCGATATATCCTTCAATGCATCCGCCGACTTGTTGGCGAATTCGGAAGTCACGACCGGCCGGCCACAGGCGGCGAATTCGAGCGGCGGATAGCTTGGGTGAGGCGACTGCATCAATGACAGCAGAACGGCGCTCTCACGCATCTGACGGGCATATTCCTCAAAACCAAGCCACGGCGCGGGAACCAACTGCGCCCCATTACCGAGATCCTGCGGATTGATGGGCTCCCCCATCGCCACAAATTCCCATTCCGCGGGATTGGCAATGCCATCGGCCACGATCTTTTGCAGCGCCGCAACGCCCAACTCGAAAAGATTGCGCAAAGCAAAGGTCGGCCGCGCATAGAATAGCAAGCGCTTCTTGGCCTTGGGATCCTGAGATACGTAATGGAACTTCTTGGTGTCAATCGCTGGGTCAAAATACATCGCCTGGCGCGATATGGCCTCGTCTTTGAATATCCCGACCTTGTTCGTGACAAAGTAGTCTCGAAGAAATTTTGTATTGAATATCGGGATAATATCGAAATCGTAGGATTCCAGCGCAAGCGTTTGTTGCGTCGATCCCTCGTGCAGGATCGGTTCGTAATCCTGAATGAAATAAATAAATGTCCTGACCTTCATCTTTTTCACTGCATAGTGGGCCATCTGCGCGGTCCACCATGCGGTTGCAAAGAACAGGTCGTTTTCACCTAAATATAGTGGCTTGCTGCGATCCGAACCGTCGACGATCTCGATATCGACAGCCAGGTCTTCCGAGAGACCCGACAGAGTGCGGCAATGCGCGAAGATAGGCCCATGGTCGGCGTCAGGCGGCAAGTTGACGCTGACCAGCCGCAGGGGAATACCGAGCGCCGCCAAACGGTATACAAAATTCAGAACCGTATTGGGTCCGCCGGACATGGATTTCATGGACACCCAAGGCAGCAGGACATTCAGCCTGGGCCGAAGCGCCAGCATGGGGGCGGTGGCGATATTCAACGGATCGAACCAAGGCAACAGGCCCGGCGGCGGCACATACCCCACATCGCTCGTTGACGACGCCGATACGGATTTCTTCAGACGTTCAAGGTGCTTCGCCAGCGGCGTCGCGCCATCGCTGCCAACACTGTCAGTGGTCGCAAAGTTGCTGGCCGGCAGGTATCCACGTGCGGCGCCCACATCGATGTAATGCACCAACGGATTAAGCGATGGCGACGCGTCCGCCATGTAGGTACGGCGATAATAGTCCGGGTCGAATACCGAATTGGGCTTGCTTCCGGAATTGAACCCAATGCTCACATAGTGTTCGAGCGGATTGAGGCCACTTGCGCCGGGAACGCTTTCGGATTTGTAGAAAAGCGTGTCGAATAGCGGGTGAGGATTGGCATTTTCCGCCGCGCCCCGCAGAATGTAGTCCTCCAGCGGATTGAGTCTCGTATCTTCGGGCCGGTTAACCTGGCCCAGATAGTAGGCGCTATCGAACAAAGGGTGCGGATTTTCGTAGGTCAGTCCCTTGCCCGCAATGAAATGCAACAGCGGATTGCCACCGATCTCCTTCAGGTCCGCGTGACGGTCCAGGTAGTATTGCGCGTCGAACAGCGGATGAGGGTTGCGACCTTCGCGCGCGCCGTGAACGACATAATGGACAAGCGGA
>OUNM010100446.1_pt1 | contig 10392 bp, 6 predicted proteins | sample 1769961 | NCBI WGS metagenome assembly OUNM01 (sample SAMEA3914820, study PRJEB12502) | metagenome | biome: forest; material: soil | place: USA | collected 2012-03-12 | depth 0.3 m
CGCGCGCGAGCTGGTGGTCAAGATGATCCCGCCGCAGATCAAGCTGGGGCTGGGCGCGTCGATCGGCCTGTTCATCGCCATGCTGGGCTGCCGCGACGCCGGCATGGTGGCGGTCAACGTCAAGACCATGGCCCTGAAGCTGGGCGACTTCTCCCAGCCCGGACCCGTGGTGGCCTTGATCGGCCTGGCCGTCGCCCTGGCGCTGCAGGCGCGCAAGATCCCGGGTGCGGTGTTGGCCGGCATCGCCGCCGCGGCCGTCGCCGGCGTCCCGCTGGGCCTGACCAAGTTCCCGGCCAGCGCGCTGTCGCTGCCGCACGGCCTGGCGCCGATCGCACTGCACGTCGACTTCTCCGGCGCCTTCACGATCGCCGCGCTGCCTTACGTCTTCGCCTTCTTCGCCGGCGAGTTCTTCTCGACCCTGGGCACCACCCTGGCCATCGGCGCCAAGGCGGGGCTGACGGACGGGGAGGGCAACCTGCCGGGCATCGAGCGGCCGTTCCTGGTCGACTCCCTGGCCGCCGCCCTGGGACCGCTGATCGGCATCCCCGCCGGCACCGCCCTGGTCGAGTCCGCCGCCGGGGTCGAGGCCGGCGGACGCACGGGCCTGACGCCGGTCACCGCCGCCGTCCTGTTCCTGGGCGCGCTGTGCCTGCTGCCGCTGGCCATGGCCATTCCCAAGCAGGCGACGGCGCCCGCCCTGATCCTGATCGGCGTCTCGATGCTGGGCACCATCCGCCACCTGCGCAGCGAGGCGATCACCGATCTCTTCCCGGCCATGGCCATGGTCCTGCTGACCCTGATCTCCAACAGCTTCGGCGTCGGCATCGCCGGCGGCCTGCTGGTCCATGTCATCGTTCAGGTGCTGGCCGGCAAGGCGCGGGAGATCCCCGTCGGACTGCTCATCCTGGCCGTTCCGCTCGGCTACTACTTCTACACGGCCGCCACGCACTGATGACCCAGACGCCCAAAACCATCGGCAACGTCCCGGCCTCGACGCTGGGGCGTGTGACCACCGACGCCCAGCGCGCGGTCTTCCACGGCCTGCCCAAGGTCGAGCTGCACTGCCACCTGTTGGGCGCGGTGCGCCGCGAGACCTTCACTGACCTGGTCCGTCGTCGTGGCGCGCCGATCACCGAGGCCGAGATCGCCGCCTTCTATGAGCGCGGTCCCAAGCCGATCGGCGTGCTGCGCGTGCTGCGGGCGCTGGAGCAACATCTGCTGATCGAGCCCGACGACTTCCGCCGGATCGCCTACGAGTACCTGCAGGACGCGGCGGCCGAGAGCGTGCGCCACGCCGAGTTCTTCTGGAACCCGACGGCGACCATCCGCGACACCGGTCTCGGCTATGGCGAGGCCCAGGCGGGCATCCTGGCCGGCCTGCGCGAGGCGCGGGCGGACTTCGGGATCAGCGCCCTGCTGATCCCCAGCATCGATCGCGAGGCCGAAGCGTCCAGCGCGCTGGAGATGGTCGAGGCGATGTTGGGCCATCGTGATCCGACCGTCCCCGGCATCGGCATCGACTATCGTGAGAACGACCGCCCGCCGGAGCTCTTCCGCGAGGCCTACGGCCTGGCGCGCCGCAACGGCCTGAAGGCCACCGCCCACGCCGGCGAGTTCGGCATGCCCTGGACCAACGTCCAGACCGCCGTCGACCTTCTGGAGGTCGACCGGGTCGACCATGGCTACACCATCGTCGACAACCCGGACCTGGCCCGGCGCTATGCCGAGCGGGGCATCCTGTTCACGATCGTGCCGACCAACTCCTACTATCTGCGGACGCTCGAGCCGGAGCGCTGGGCGGTCGATCATCCTATCCGCGCCATGTCGGCCCTGGGCCTGAAGCTGCATCCCAACACCGACGACCCGACCTTGCACAATGTCAGCCCGGGCGGGGCCTGGGAGCTGATGCACAGCCATCTTGGCTATGACATGCCCGACCTGCGGGAGATGATGCTGAACGGGATCGACGGCAGCTGGGCGGAAGACGACCAGAAGGCCGAGTGGCGCGCCAAGTGGCCGGCCGAGTTCGACGCTCTGGTCGCTTCGACGGCCTGGCCCGCGCCGGCGGTCTTTGCCCGATGAGCCTTTCGGGGCTGACAGCCGACATCGTCCGCCTGAGCCGGGCCGCGGCGGCGGACATTCCCGAGCCGACGCTGGACATGGCGGGCCTGTGCATCCTGGACTGGTTCGGCCTGGCCCTGGGCGGGGCGCGCGAGCCCGTCACCCGTCTGCTGCGGGAGGTCGCGGAGGGCGAGGGGGCGCATCCGGTCGCGTCCGTCGCTGGCGCCGGCAGGGCCTTCAGCGCGCGCCAGGCCGCCTTCGTCAACGGCGTGGCCGGCCACGCGCTGGACTATGACGACGTCAATCTGGCGATGCGGGTGCATCCGACGGCGGTGATCCTGCCGGGCGTGCTGGCGCTGGCCGAGGTCCGGGGGCTTTCAGGCCGCGCGGTGATCGCAGCCTTCGTCGCCGGCTACGAGGCGGCGGGCATGATCGGGGCGCTGATCAGCGCAGGCCATTACGCCCGAGGCTTCCACGCCACGGGCACCATCGGCGCCTTCGGCGCGGCGGCGGCCTGCGCGCACCTGATCGGGCTGGACGAAGCGGCGACGGCGCGGGCCCTGGGCCTGGCCGGCTCGCAGGCCGCTGGTCTCAAGGCCCAGTTTGGCACCATGGCCAAGCCGCTGCACGCCGGCCGCGCGGCCGAGGCGGGCCTGACCGCCGCCCTCTGGGCCGAGGCGGGCGTGACGGCGCGGGAGGACATCCTGGAGCACCCGCGCGGCTTCATCGCCACCCAGACCGACGGGATGCCGCCGGAAGGGTTGCAATGGACCAGCCACGCGCTGGACCAGAACCTCTTCAAGCACCACGCCGCCTGTTTCGGAACGCACGGGACGCTGGAGGCGATCGGCGCCCTACGTCGCCGAGGCCTGCGCCCCGAAGACGTCCGCGCGATCCGGCTGAAGGTCGACCGGGGCGCGGACGCCATGTGCAACATCGCCGAGCCCAGGACCGGGCTGGAGGCCAAGTTCAGCCTGCGCTTCAACGCGGCCCTGGCGCTGCATGGCGAGAACACCGCCGACATCGCCACCTATGACGACGCGATCGTCGGCCAGGCCGACCTGATGGCGACGCGCGACCGCGTCACCGTCGAACTCGCGCCGGCGGGATGGCCGGAAGACGTCACCGAGGTGACGGTGGAGACCGTCGACGGCCGGACGCTGGTCCAGAGCCACGATGTCTCGAAGCCCGCCGGCGATCATGACGTCCTTCGGCAGGCGCTGCAGACGAAGTTCCTGAGCCTGGCCACGCCTTGCGTGGGGGCCGAGCGGGCTATCGATCTGATGACGCGGATCCAGGGTTTCACGGCGCTGGACAGCGTCGCCGGGCTGCTCGAAGCCGCGTTCTCGCAAAGCGCTCCAGGCCCATCGATATCAGCCCACCTTAAAGTCTACTAAAATGATCTGATTTCGTGCGCGAGCTTGGCCGGGCCAATCTCGCCCGATGCCGACCCGCCCGAAAACGCCACGACTCGCCGATGCGTCAGTCCTCTTCGATGAGGCTCTGATGCTTGGTGTCCGGCATGCGCAGATAGACGATCAGCGACACGGCGATCATGGCGGTCACGTAGATGTAGAAGCCGCGCTCCAGGTCGTGGCTCTTGAACCACAGCGCCACATACTCGGCTGTGCCGCCGAAGACGGTGTTGGCCAGGGCGTAGGGCAGGGCCACGCCCAGGGCGCGGATGTGGGCGGGGAAGAGCTCGGCCTTCACCACGGCGTTGATGGCCGTGTAGCCCGTGACGATGACCAGCGCGCCCAGCACCAGCAGGAAGGCGGCGAACGAACTGGTCGTGCCCTCCAGGGTGCGGAAGATCAGCCAGGTGAAGGCCACGCCCGCCACGCCGAAACCGACCATCAGCGGCTTGCGGCCGATCCGGTCGGACAGCGCGCCAGCCAGCGGCTGCAGCAGCATGTAGATAAAGAGCGCGGCCGCGGTGATCTCGGTGGCGGCCTCGCGGCTGAAGCCCGAGGTGTTGACCAGGAACTTCTGCATGTAGGTCGAGTAGGCGTAGAAGGCCAAGGTGCCGCCGGCGGTCAGCAGGATCACGGTCAGCGCCTGGCGGGGATGATCGCGGAACAGCGCCCAGCCGCTGGAGACGGCCGCCGCGTTCTTCTTGATCTTGGCGAAGCTTTCGGTCTCGGCCAGGCCCCGGCGGATGTAGTAGACCGCCACGGCCAGCACGCCGCCGGCGGCGAAGGGGATGCGCCAGCCCCAGGATTCCAGGTCCTTCGGCGTCAGCACGGCCTGCAGGCCCAGCAGCACACACAGCGCGATCAGTTGGCCCGAGATCAGCGTCACGTACTGGAAGCTGGAGAAGAAACCCCGGTTCTCCTTGCCGGCCATCTCGGAGAGATAGGTGGCCGAAGCGCCGTACTCGCCGCCGACCGACAGGCCCTGAAGCAGGCGCGCGACCAGCAGGATGATCGGGGCCGCGATGCCGATGCGGTCATAGCCGGGCGTCACGGCGATCAGCAGCGAGCCGGCGCACATCAGGGTCACCGAGAAGGTCAGGCCCGCCTTGCGCCCCTTGCGATCGGCATAGATCCCCATGATCCAGGCGCCGATCGGGCGCATAACGAAGCCCACCGCGAAGATCGCCGCCGCGCTCAAGAGCTGGGCGGTCGGGTCGTCGGACGGGAAGAAGCTGGGCGCGAAATAGAGCGTGAAGGCCGAGTAGACGTACCAGTCGTACCACTCGACCAGATTGCCGGCCGAGCCGCCGATGATCGACTTGATCCGTCGACGACGATCCGAAGCGTCACTCAAGATTTTCTCCTCCCAACGTCCGAAGGACCCGCCATCCGCATGGCGCGTTCGGCCCCTTATCCGTGTCGAACGGATCAGGCGCGCGTTTCCGCCATGCCTATCGTTATTCGCGAGCCGCTGACCGCGCCGGCGCCCAGAAACACCGCGCGCCATCGTCGAATGCGTCTGTCCGAGGTCATCCGCGACCGGGCCGCGCCCAACCGCCGCTTCATCGTCGACACCGTCGGTCGACGGAGATTTCCTGACTTGGGCGCGCGTCCGCGCCGCCCGCAATCCGGAGCGACCCCCGCATGGACGGTCTGACCGAACGCCTCGCCTGGTTCAAGGCCGTGATCCTGCCGCACGAGGCCGGCCTGCGTTCGCGTCTGCGTCGTCTGTGCCCGCCGGGGTTCGACGTCGACAACCTGGTGGCCGAGAGCCTGGCGCGCGCCTACAGCGCCAAGGACATCAGTCGCATCGGCTCGGCCGGGCGCGGCTATCTGCACACCATCGCCCGCAACCTGCTGATCGACGCCATCCGCAAGGACACGGTCGTGTCGCTGGACTTCATGGCCGACCTCGACACGCTGCGAGTCGACGACACCTTCGAGGCCTCGCTGACCGCGCGCGACGAACTGCGCAAATTGCAGGCGATCATCGAGACCTTGCCGCCGCAATGCCGCCAAGTCTTCATCCTGCGCCGGGTGCACGAAGTTTCTTTCCAGGAGATAGCGGATCGCATGTCGCTATCCGTTTCGACAGTCGAGAAGCATCTTGCTAGAGCTGTGATGCTCGTGGCCAAGGCTATGGCCGAGCGCGAGGAAGGCAGTGTTGACCGCATCACCCGCAGGTCCGGAAAGCCGGCAGGCGATCGAGGAGCAGGCGTCGGCGTTCGTCGCTAGGCTGCAGGGCGATATCGACGCCCGCGAGCGGCGGGCCATTCACGACTGGATCGAAGCGGATCCGCACCACGCGGTGGCCTTCGCGCGCATGGAGGCGGCCTGGGAAGCGGGCGAGCGCTTGCGGGCCTCTCCGCCGCCGATCGAGGCCGAGGTCGACACAACCCCTGTCCCGCGTTCCGTTCTGTCCCGGCGATCGGTCCTGGTCGGCTCGGCGGCGGCGACGGTGGTCGCGGCGGTCGGTACGGCCATCTGGCGCTATGCCCAGGACGTCGAGCTCTATCGCACCCAGCTGGGCGAGCGGCGCAACATCCGCCTGGCCGACGGTTCGCGCATCCACCTGAACACCGCCTCGACGGTCGAGGTGTCGCTGCGCAAGGACAGCCGGCGCGTCCACCTGGTCAAGGGCGAGGCCCTGTTCGAGGTCGCGCACGATCCCAGCCGGCCGTTCCTGGTCGACGCCGGCGCGGCCAAGCTGCGCGCGGTCGGCACCGCCTTCAACGTCCGCATCCGCGAGGCGGTGGTCGAGCTGACCGTCACCGAGGGCGTCGTGGCGGTGGCCGAGAACGCCGCCGCCGTCCGACGCGTGGACGCTCGCCACGTGGCGGCCGGCGACGGGGCGGTGATCCGGGGCGGGGCGGTGGCGCCCACCGCTCTGAATCCAGACCTGCTGCGCCAGCGCGTGGCCTGGCAGGACGGTGTGATCGAGCTGGACGGCGAGACGCTGTCCCAGGCCGTCGACGAGTTCAACCGCTACCGGTCCCGACCGATCATCGTCGGCGATCCGCGCCTGGCCAATCTGCGCGTTGGCGGCCGCTTCGAGGTGGACGAGGCGAGCAAGTTCCTGACCGCCGTCGAAGGCAGTTTTCCGGTCCAGGCCATCACCGCGCCCGACGGCAGCATCCTGCTGGTGATGCGCACTTAAAAATTTTCATTTCCCGAGTGGCGGTTCTCGCCCCGGCCGCCCGTTCGACTTGGTTGACACGGTTCAACTGCGCTTGGGGGCGTCGTTTTATGTCTCGCGGATCTAAGTTCATTTCCTGGCGTCGCGCCGCCCTGATGGCCACGGCGGCCGTCGTCGCGTTTCCGGCCGCCGCGGCCGAGAAGTCCACCGATTTCCACATCGCCGCCCAGCCGATGCAGAGCGCCCTGAACGCCCTGTCGCAGCAGTCGGGCGTGCGGCTGCTCTATCCCTATGACCAGGTCGCGGGCCTGCGTTCGCCGGCGGTGACCGGCCGCATGTCGACGCGCGAGGCGCTGGGCAAGATCATCGAGCGCTCGTCGCTGCGCGTGGCGATCATGCAGGACGGCCTGATCGCCCTGGCCGCCAATCCCGCCCCGGCCCTGATCCGGACCAGCACGTCGGGCGTGACCTCGGCCGTCGAGGCGACGCAGGCCGATCCGGTCGCCGCGCCCGAGGCTCCGCAGGAGGTCGAGGAGCTGGTCGTCACCGGCGCCCGCGGCGCGGCCCGCACGGTCATCAAGAGCGCCACGCCGATCGACGTGATCGGCTCGGCGGAGCTGGAGCGCACCGGCCGCGCCGGCGTCTTCCAGGCCATGCAGACCCTGGTGCCGTCGTTCAACCTGCCAGCCCGCGCCGGCGGCGGCACCTCGACGGTGATCTCGACGGGCGGCTTGCGCGGCCTGAACCCCGACCAGACCCTGGTGCTGGTCAACGGCAAGCGCCGTCACAAGACCTCGCTGATCAACTCGGTCTCGTCGCTTTATAACGGCTCGGTGCCCGCCGACCTGGACCTGGTGCCGACCTCGGCCATCGGGCGTATCGAGGTGCTGCGCGACGGCGCCGCCGCCCAGTACGGCTCGGACGCCATCGCCGGGGTGATCAACATCATTCTGAAGGAGACGCCGGGCGGTTCGCTCAGCGTCACCCACGGCGAGAACTTCGACCGCAACGACGGCCAGTTCACCCAGGTGCTGGGCAATTACGGCTTCAAGCTGGGCGACAAGGGCTTCCTGAACCTGTCGGTGGCGACCAAGGACCAGGCCCTGTCGAACCGGGCTATTCCGGTCGCTGACACCATCCAGATCTATCCGAAGATTGGCACCGCCGCCGATCCGCGCGAGGCCACGGTCAACCGCCTGGTCACCCGCAACTACGGCGTCCTGCCGCAGTGGGGCGTGAACCTGGGCTATAACGGCCACTACGACGTGGGCGAGGTCGAGCTCTATTCGTTCGGCACCTACAGCAAGCGCGTCTCGGACCTGCCGTTCACCTTCCGCGCGCCCAACAGCGTCAACGCCCTGCCGCAGGTCTATCCCGAGGGCTTCCGTCCCGACCTGGTGATCCGCGAGCAGGATTTCGACATCGCGGTCGGCGCGCGCGGAACCTTCCACGGCTGGTCGTGGGACGCCTCGTCGACCTTCGGCAAGGACCTGGCCAAGGAGCGCGTCTCCGAGAGCATCAACGCCAGCCTCGGCCCGACCAGCCCGACCAGCTTCTATGTTGGCAAGCTGGTGTCGTCGGAGTGGGTCAATTCGATCGACGTGACGCGCGGCTTCGACCTGGCCAATGGCGGCGACGTCCAGGTGTCGTTTGGCGGTCAGTATCGCCACGAGACCTATCAGGTCGGCGAGGGCGAGCCGCTGAGCTACGCGGCCGGGACCTATGTGATCCCGACCGGCCAGCCGTTCGCCGGCCAGCGTCCGGCCACTGGCGCCCAGGCCGCGCCGGGCTTCCAGCCCAGCGACGCCAGCAAGTCCAAGCGTAACAACTACGCGGGCTATGGCGAGGTCGGCTACACCCAGGGCAAGCTCTTCCTGGGCGCGGCGGTCCGCTACGAGGACTATGACGACTCCGCGGGCGACACCGTGGTGGGCAAGGTCAACGGCCGCTACGAGCTGACCGACTGGCTGGCCGTGCGCGGCGCGGTCAGCACCGGCTTCCGCGCTCCGGGCCTGGCCCAGGAGCACTACGCCGCCAGCTCCAGCCAGTTCCGCCTGGTGAACGGCGTGCTGGACCTGCTGCAGATCAAGACCCTGCCGGTCGGCTCCAAGGAGGCGATCGCGCTGGGCGCCAAGCCGCTGACGCCGGAGACGTCCAAGAACTACAGCCTGGGCGTCACCCTGGAGCCGCTGCCGCGCCTGAGCGTGACCATCGACGCCTATCAGATCGACGTCGACGACCGCATCGCCATCACCAGCACCCTGACGGGCACGGCGGTCAGCAACATCCTGGCCGCCAACGGCTTGGCCAGTTCGCTGAGCGCCCAGTACTACACCAACGCCATCGACACCCGAACGCGCGGCGTCGACGTGGTGGCCAGCTGGCGTCAGGACCTGGCGGCCTACGGCACGCTGCGGGTCAACCTCGGCTATAACCACAACGAGACGAAGATCACCCACATCATCGACAATCCGTCGCAGCTGGCGGCGCTGGGGTCGAGCTATGTGCTGTTCGATCGTCTGAGCCAGGGCTACCTGACCAAGGCCTTCCCGAAGGACAAGGTTTCGATCGGCGCCAACTGGGCGTGGGAAAAGCTGAGCGTGAACCTGCGCGGCACGCGCTATGGCGGCTACAAGATCGAGCAGAACACGGTCGCCAACGACCGCAGCTACGGTCCCAAGTGGATCACCGACCTGGAAGCCAGCTACCGCGTGACCCACGCCGTGACGGCGAGCGTCGGGGCCAACAACCTCTTCAACATCTATCCGTCGCCCAACGGCGTGTTCAACGCGACGATCGGTTCCGGCCAATATCCCGGCACCTCGCCGTTCGGCTTCACCGGCGGGTCGTACTACGCCCGCCTGCAGTGGGACTTCTGAGCATGCGCAAGCGCACTTTCCTGGGCCTCTCGCTGGGCCTGGGCGTCGGAAGCCTGACGGGCGGCCTCTCCCAGGCCGCGCCGAAGGGCTTCGCCGGGCGGGGCGAGATCCTGTGGGACAGCTACGGCGTCCCGCACATCTACGGCAAGGACGAGGCCGCCATCTTCTACGGCTTCGGCTGGGCCCAGGCCCAGAACCACGGCGACATCGTCATCCACCTGTACGGCGAGGCGCGGGGCAGGGCGGCCGAATACTGGGGCGAGAGCTTCGCGGACTCCGATCGCTGGCTGCTGGCCAACGACGTCCCGCGCCGCGCGGCGTCCTGGTATCGCGCCGAGACCGCCCAGTTCCGGGCCAATCTCGACGCCTTCGCCGAAGGCATCAACGCCTACGCCAAGGCCCATCCGGACAAGATCGACCCGGCCGTGAAGGTGGTGCTGCCGGTCAACGGCGTCGACGTGGTGGCCCACGCCCACCGGCTGATGAACTACATCTATATCGCCCCGCGCGAGAAGACGTTCGGCGGCGGCAATCCGGCGGCCAACGCCGGCTCCAACGCCTGGGCCGTCGCGCCCAAGAAGTCGGCCAGCGGCAACACCATGCTGCTGGCCAATCCGCACCTGCCGTGGCCGACCAGCTACTTCACCTATTTCGAGGCCGACCTGAACGGTCCCGGCGGTTTTAGGCTGTACGGCGCCACCCAGGTGGGTCTGCCGGTGCTGCGCTTCGCCTTCAACGAGCGGATGGGCTTCACCAACACCGTCAACACCCTGCTGGGCTCGACCAACTACGAGCTGAAGCTGGCTGACGGCGGCTATGTGTTCGACGGCAAGGTGCTGCCGTTCCAGACCCGCCAGACCAGCCTGAAGATCAAGGGCGCGGACGGGACCTTGCGCACCGA
>OUNM010316174.1_pt1 | contig 10387 bp, 11 predicted proteins | sample 1769961 | NCBI WGS metagenome assembly OUNM01 (sample SAMEA3914820, study PRJEB12502) | metagenome | biome: forest; material: soil | place: USA | collected 2012-03-12 | depth 0.3 m
AGCGGCCGGCCGGATGAGCAAGCGTTCGAACGGCTTTTCGCCGGCGAGATATTCCTTCGACAAGGGCGGCCGTTCGTAAGGCGGTTCCAGCTCTGTCCCGACGATCGCGATCGATCCTTCATGGCCGAGCTGGCGCAACGCGATCGCCGCTTGCGCGCCCCCATGGCCTCCACCGGCAATGACGATGTCGAAGCGCCGCGCCATGATGACTCTAGAAAACCACGACGCTGCGGATGCTTGTCCCCGCATGCATGAGGTCGAAGCCCTTGTTGATCTCGTCGAGGTTGAGGACATGGGTGATCATCGGGTCGATCTCGATCTTGCCGTTCATGTACCAGTCGACGATCCTGGGAACGTCGGTGCGGCCCTTGGCACCGCCGAACGCAGTGCCGCGCCAGTTGCGGCCGGTGACGAGCTGGAACGGGCGGGTGCTTATCTCCTTACCCGCCTCGGCCACGCCGATGATGATGCTGGTGCCCCAGCCGCGGTGGCAGGCCTCGAGCGCGGTGCGCATCACTTCGGTGTTGCCGGTGCAGTCGAAGGTGTAATCCGCGCCGCCGTCGGTCAGCGCGACGATCGCGTCGATGACCGCCTGGCGATCCTTGCCGCGACCGTCGATGAAGTCGGTCATGCCGAACTTGCGGCCCCATGCCTCGCGGTCGGGGTTGATGTCGACCCCGACGATCCTGCTCGCACCCGCCATCCTGGCGCCCTGGAGCACGTTGAGGCCGATCCCGCCCAGGCCGAACACGACGATATTGTCGCCGGGCTGGACCTTGGCGGTGTTGACCACCGCGCCCACGCCGGTGGTGACCCCGCAGCCGATATAGCAGCTGGTCTTGAACGGCGCGTCCTCGCGGATCCTGGCGACCGCGATCTCGGGCAGCACGGTGAAGTTCGAGAAGGTCGAGCAGCCCATGTAGTGGAAGATCGTCCGCCCCTTGTAGCTGAAGCGGCTGGTGCCGTCGGGCATCAGCCCCTTGCCCTGGGTCGCGCGGATCGCGGTGCACAAATTGGTCTTGCCGCTGAGGCACGACTTACACTGGCGGCACTCGGGGGTGTAGAGCGGAATGACATGGTCGCCGGGCTTGACCGAGGTGACCCCGGGTCCGACCTCGCGGACGATCCCCGCGCCTTCATGCCCCAGCACGCTGGGGAACAGCCCCTCGCTGTCGAGCCCGTCGAGCGTATAGGCATCGGTATGGCAAATGCCGGTCGCCATGATCTCGACCAGCACTTCGCCCGCCCTGGGCCCCTCCAGATCGAGTTCGACGATCTCCAGCGGTTGCTTCGCCTCGAACGCAACGGCGGCGCGGGTCTTCATGGGCATTCCTCCCTGGCTTGTCGGGGCCTGATGGGAAAATCGGGGGCGGGTTGCAAGCCCGGCGCGGTCGCAAATGCGACCGCCACCCCTCACCCGCTCCGACTAAGGCCGCGCTGAAGGAGCGCGACCTAAGTCTGCGCAGCCTTCTCCCCTGAAGGGGCGAGGGAGGAAGTTGCCTAGAACCCGATCGGATCGAGCAGGTCGATGCTCGCGCGCTTGCGGGTGGCGGGGGTCTCGACCGTGAAGGCGTGGCCGTCCTTCTTGCAGGCGGCGAAGAAGGCCTTGAGCGAATCCTTCTCGTCGTTCCAGGGCGACGGCCCCTTGCCCGGCTTGGCGCCGGCGACCGCCTTGTCGCGCTCGGCCTTGCGCAGCTTGTCGATCGCGTCGACTTCGTAGGTCAGGTGGATAACGTATTTGTCGGCCTTGGGCCGCACGCGCGCGAGCATCTCCAGCGTCTCGCGGTCGGGATTCTCGTACTGGCCATCGGCCGAGGCGACATAGTGATCGGCGGTCACCGTCTTGAAGAAATCGTCGGCCAGGTCGCGGCTGCTGGCGTGGTGGGGCATCTTGAGGATGTCGAGGTGAAGCTTGCCGTTCGTCAGCAGCTTGGCCTGTTTCAGCCCCTCGATGATGTAATCGCCGCGCGCATCGCCGGTGAGCAGGATCGTCTTGCCCTTGTAGCGCACCAGCACGACGATGCTCGAGAGATTGGGGATCGACGTGTCGGTATAGGCGGCGAGCGCGTTCCCCTTGGGAAGCTCCTTGGCGAATTGCTTCTGGAGGTCGGCGAGCTGCTTGGGGAGCGGGCCGACGACATGGAGTTCGAGATCGCCGAGCTTGTACGGGCTGCCGCCGGGTCCGGGATGGACCAGCCCGTCGAAGCCGGTGTTGACCGGCAGGGCGATCAGCTTGGCATTGTTGCGCAGCGCCGATCCCTGGCCGACGCTGGCGAGGATCTTGTTGGTCGCCAGCGCATCGTGATCGTGGCCGTCGTCCCCGTTGCGCTCGGCGATCTGGGGCAGGTCGGTCACGCCGAACGACGAGAGCAGCGACGCCTTGACCTTGGTGAAGTCGCTGCCGGCGATGCGCTCGAAGCTGTTGTGCCACAGCTGGCGGATCGGGAAGGGCCAGGCCGCCTGATCGGTCTTCGCGTCGCGCCAGTCGTCGGTCATGTCGATGATGCCGCGGATATGATCGTCGTCGATATGGCTGACCATCGCCAGGTCGATCGCGAAGGGGCCGCCGGGACGCGCCTTGGCGAGCCTGGCCAGCCGCGGCTTGAGCGACGTGCCCCACACGGTCGAGGGGCCGCCGTCGATCAGGATCGTGCCCGGCTTGGTCGCGGGGCCGAAGTGGAGAAGCAGGCAATCGCCATGGCGCGCCGCGAGCGGCTCGAGCGTGAAGATGTCCATCATGGTTCTCCCCTCAATAGGATTGCAGCGCGCGCAAGATGTCGAGCAGGCCATGGCCCTGGAAGGCGCGCTCGCGGCCGAGATCGGTGGCGCTGTCGCACAGCAGTTGCTTGATGCGCTGCGGCTCGCCGATCAGCTCGGGGAAGCGCGCCATCAGTAGCGCCGCGGCGCCGCTGACATGCGGGGCGGCCTGGCTGGTGCCGTCGAGCGGACCGTATTCGCCATCGGGCAGAGTGCTGCGGATGCGCTCGCCCGGCGCGACCAGATCGGGCTTGGCGCGGCCGTCCGCGGTGGGGCCGCGGCTGGAGAAATAGGAGACGCCGTATGCGTGCGGCTCGCGCTTGTGGGTTGCGCCGACGGTGATCACCGCTTCGGCATTGCCCGGATCGGTGATGCTGAGCGTCGAATAGCCGTTGAACGCGCCCTTGTCGGTCGTGAAGCCGTGATAGCCCTGGTTGCCCGCGGCGGCGACCACCGACACCCCCGATCCGACCAGCCGCTCGCATTCCTCGCAGACGGGGGTGCGGCCGCACGCGTAATTCTCGACGATGTGCGGAATCGACAGGCTGAGGTTGAGGCCGTGGACCGCGATATGCTGGTTGCGGACATTGAGATAGCGGACGAACTGCAGCGCCGCTATCACCGCGAATTCGGTGTCCTCGCTGTCGGCGGCAAGGATGCGCAGATCGTAGAGATTGATGTCGGGACACAGGCCCACGACGATCGGCGTGCCGTCCTGCTCGCGCCAGTTCGCGCCGATGATGCCGGCGACGTGAGTGCCGTGCCCGTCGATCGGCGGCGGCGGATTGGGGCGGGTGATGAGCTGCTCGATCGAGCGCCAGTCCATGCTGTCGGTCTCGAGCGCGCGGTGCGCGGCGGCGAGCAGTTCGGTGCCGGCGGCGAGATCGATGCCGGCCAGTTCGCACGAGATCTTGAGCTGGGGGTTGTCGCCCGGCTTTTTGCGATAGCCGGTGTTGAGCAGCGCGCGCAGGCTGGCGAGATCGAAGGTGCCGGTCACGCGGCAGGTGCCGCCATCGTTGAAGGCGGGATGGGTCGAGTCGATCCCCGAATCGATCACGCCCCAGGTGATCGAACCGCAGCGCACGTCGAACAGGCGATAGGCCGCGTCGCCCTTCACCGTGCTGCGCGCCTGCTCGTCGCTGAGGCCGAGCGGGCGGTTGCGGGTGACGCGCCAGATCGACACCCAATCCTTGTGCGCCTTGCCTTCGGTGAGCTGCTTGTCGATCTTCTGCATCAGCCTCAGGCCGAGCGCGTCGAGCTCGGCTTCGGCGGGGGCGCCGGGATGTTTGCCACGCTTCGCCTCGCGATCGATCATGATCGCGGCGATCAGGCGGAAGATGCGGCGGATCTCGCGATCCGAGGCGCGCGGCGCGCCGGGCGCGGCCTTTGGCGCCGCGTCGCCCTGGCCGAACGACACTTGTCCCTGGTGCCACCGGTCGACGGCGTCGCGGGCCCATTCGGTGCGCGGCAGCACATAGTCGATCACTTCGTCGAAGGTCAGCCGGATCGCGACGAATCCGCGCAGCGCCACCGGTGAAGCGGCAATCGCTGCCTTGGGCTTCAATAGATCGAGCAATTGCAACAGCAGATGATGCGCCGGAACCGTGTTGAGCGGCGTGATCAGCAGGTCATGGCGCGCGTCGGGCTCGTCGGCGAGATGATACCATACTTCGGGAAGGATCGGCGTTTCTTGCGTGAAGCGCTGCCGCGGTCCGTTATCGAAGAGTATCCGATTGACATCTTCGGCGTTCATTTGGCGATCCCCGATTCGCGGCACGTTGATCTTGCCTCAAATGCTGGCGGGGAGCCATGGATTTCGCAGCCACTCGCGCGAATCCCGGGCCTGTGCGGGCGCGACGGCACCGCAGTTGAAATGATCGGCCGGATCGCGGCAATCCTTGCGGCTTTCAAATGAGATCGCACCAAGCAGTTCGTCGCAAAATACTTGATAAATGCGATATGTCCAGAATCGAGGCTTAGGAATCTCCATTATGGAGGTTTTTTCCACAGCCCCTTAAACTACAGAAATGACGCTTTTCCGGCGAGTCACGGGCGCGAATCGCTATGCCGGGAAATAATCACCCGAAAATAGATGCTTGACGACTCTCGGAGGACTCTGTCTCATTATGGGACAGTGGGGGGATGGGAAGATGTCGGGACTCATCGAGTCTGCGGCAGCGATTTTGAGCGCGTCGGAAAGTCGTCTTGAAGTTGCTGCGCATAATGTGTCGAACAGTTCGACGCCGGGATTCAAACGGCAGATCGGTTTCTCGCAGCTATTGGCGACCCGGGGCGCGGATATTGCGCAGCAGGTCGCGGTGCGGCGCGATTTCGCGCAGGGCAAGCTGAGCCCGAGCGGCAATCCGCTCGACATCGCCGTCAGCGGGTCGGGCTTCTTCCAGCTGCGCGCCGGCGACGCCACCCTCTATTCACGTCAGGGCCAGTTCAGCCGCGCCGCCGACGGCACTGTCGTCACCCCGCAAGGCTATGTGCTGCAACAGGCGGGTGGTGGCGACCTGGTGCTCGATCATGCCGATGTGAAAATACTCGAGGACGGCACCGTGCTCGATGGCGGCGTGCCCGTCGCGAAGCTCGCGGTGTTCGCGCCGGCCGATACCGCGGCGCTCCAGCCGGTCGGCGAGTCGGCGTTCGCGATGCCCGGCGGTGGCGCGATGGACCTCGTGCCCGACGCCGTGCTGCGCCAGGGCATGGTCGAGAATTCGAACGTCGCGATCGGCGACGAGATGGTGACGATGATGACGGCGCTCCGCCAGTCCGAGGGCGGTGCCCGGCTGGTGCAGGTCTATGACGACCTGCTCGGCCGCGCCCTCTCGACTCTGGGGCAGAGCGGCAAATGAGCGACGCATTCTATATCGGCGCGGTCGGCCTGTCGGCGCAGCAGCAGGCGCTGGACGGCATCGCCAACAACATCGCAAACGTGAACACGCCTGCGTTCAAACGTTCGCAGCTGCGCTTCGCCGACATGGTCGCGACGCGCTCGACCGAGACGAACGCCGCCGACCAGCAGCAGCCGATCGCGCCTGCCAGCACGACCGGCGTGGCGCTCGACGCGCAGTTCATGATCAACGAGCAGGGCGAGCTCGACCATACCGGCCAGGCGATGGACCTGGCGATCGACGGGCATGGCTTCATCGAGCTGATGGGCCCGGGCGGCCAGTCGTTGCTGTGGCGCGGCGGCGCGCTCAAGGTCAACGAGGACGGGCTGCTCGCGACCTCGCACGGGCTGGCGTTGCGCGCGGCGATCACCGTGCCGAGCGACGCGACCGCGATCGAGATCGGCAGCGACGGCATCGTCCGCGCGACCGCTCCCGACAGCACCGACCCCGTCGAGCTCGGCCAGATCCAGCTGGTCCGGCTCGACGATGCCGACAGCGTCGAGCGGCTCGACGGCGGGCTCTACCGCGTCCGCGACGGTGCCGCACCGCTGACCGACGCGGCGCCGGGCGAGGATGGCGCCGGCATGCTCGTCCAGGGCGCGATCGAGCAGTCGAACGTCGCGCTGACCGACGAGATGGTGCGGCTGATGATGGTCCAGCGCGCCTATGCCGCCAATGCCCAGATCGTCCAGGCGGCGGACCAGATGATGGCGACCGCCAACAGCCTCAGGCGCTGACGCGATGATGATCGGGGGACTCCTCGCCGTGGTTGCGGCGGCTTCATCGGGCGCGGGCTGCTTCGCCGCGGCGCGCGATGTGCCCGCCGGCGTGGCGCTCGCGCCGGCGGACCTCGTGCCGGTGGCGTGCCGCGGCGCCGCGCCGCGCGCGCCGCTGCGGTACGACCGGTCGCGCGGCGTGCCGGTGACGATCGCCGCCGTGACCGCCGGGACCTATCTCGGCCATATCCTGCCGGTCACCGTCGCGCGCATCGCCAGGGGTGACACGCTGACGCTGCGCTCGAGCGCCGGCCCGGTGACGATCGAGCGCGCGGTGGTGGCGATGCAGCCGGGCCGATCGGGCGGGCGCGTGTTCGTCCGCGATTCCGAGGGCAAGGTGTTTGCCGCGCCGCTCGCGCTGGAGAGTGCGCGATGAAGCGCCTCCTTCTCGCCGGCCTCGCCCTGTTCGCCGCAACCCCTGCCGCCGCGCAGAACCTCTATCGCGGCGACAATTGGGCCTCGATGGCCGGCGACCGCCGCGCCGCGAGCGTGGGCGACAGCATCACGGTGGTGATCCAGCAGGCCGCCGAAAGCTCGAACTCGACTTCGAACGCTTCGAACAAGGCGACCAATATCGGCGGGAGCCTGCGTGCCGGATCGATCGACGAGACCGGCCAGCTCAGCCTGGGCGGCGGCTATACCGGCAAGGGTGAGGTCCGCCGCAGCGAGCGGCTGGCGGCGCAGCTCAGCGTCACCATCGCCGAAGTGTTGCCCAATGGCGATTACCGCATCACCGGCGCGCAGAAGATGCACGTCAATGGCGAGAACACCACGATCGCCGTGCGCGGCCGCATCCGCCAGGCCGATATCCGGCCCGACAATTCGGTGCTCTCCAGCCGCATCGCCGATGCCGAGATCGATTATGACGGCAAGGGCTTCGTTTCGCGCAGCGCCAAGCCCGGGCTGATCAACCGCATCTTCAGCTTCCTGGGGCTCGGCTGATGCGGGTGCTCGGCAGATCGTTCGCCCTCGCGCTGCTGTTCGCGGCGCCCTTGCCGGCGCTCGCGCAGCAGGTGCCGCTGAAGGGCCTCGGCCATTTCGGCGGCTGGCGCGAGAATTCGCTGATCGGCTACGGCATCGTCACCGGCTTGGCGGGCTCGGGCGACACGCGGCGCAGCGAAGTCACGCGGCTCGCGCTGCGCAATGTGCTCAGCCGGCTCGGCACCACCGTCACCGAGGACCAGATCAGCAGCCGCAACGTCGCGGTGGTGATGGTCACCGCCGTGCTCCCCGCCTCGGCCAATGTCGGCGAGCGGATCGACGCGACGGTCTCGTCGATCGGCGATGCGCGCAGTCTGGCGGGCGGCACGCTGATCATGACGCCCTTGCTCGGGCCCGACCAGCGCACCTATGCGCTGGCGCAGGGGCCGCTGCTGGTCGGCGGCTATCATTTCGACAGCGACCAGAACCAGCAGCAGCGCAACTATCCGACCGCGGCGATCCTCCAGGGCGGAGCGACGATCGAAACCTCGGTCGAATCGAGCCTGATCGGCGCCGACGGCGAGCTCGCCTTCCTGCTCAAGGATCCGAGCTTCTCGACCGCCGAGCGCATCGCCGAACGGATCAGCGAGCGGCTGGGCTACAACAGCGCCTGGGCCAAGGGCGCCGACGAGGTCCGCATCCGTTTCACCGGCACCCCCGCCGAAGTCACCGGCTTCGTCGCGCGGATCGAGAACCTGATGGTCGAGCCCGACACCATGCCGCGGATCGTCATCAACGAGCGCACCGGCACCGTCGTCGCGGGCGGGGGCGTGATGATCTCGAGCGTGTCGATCGCGCAAGGCGACATCAAGGTGACGATCACCCAGCAGAACACCGCGTCGCAGCCCAATTTCTACTCGGGCTTCGCGAGCGACGTGCGCAGCCTGGTGGTGACCAACACCAAGCTCGAAGTTGATCAGGGCAGCGCCGACCGGACCTTCACGTTCCCGAACACCTCGGTCGCCGATCTCTTCCAGGCGCTGTCGCGCGCGCATGTCGATACGCGGCGGACGATCTCGATCCTCCAGGCGATCCGCGCCGCCGGCGCGCTGCACGCCGAAATCATCGTTCAGTAGGACCGACCACTCATGCCCAGCATCACTTCGATCCTGATCGCCAAGGCGCTCGACGGGCTCAGCGCCCGCCAGGCCGCCACCGCGCAGAACATCGCCAACGGCAATTCGGAGCGGTACCGCCCGGTGCGGGTGACCTTCGAGGAGAGCCTGCGCGCCGCCGCGGCCAAGGGCCCCGGGGCCATCGCCCGGGTGACGCCGCGGACCGAGCTCGAACCGGTGCCGGCGTTCGGCGACGAGATGCGGCTCGATCTCGAAGTCGCCACCGCATCGCAGACCGCGATGCGCTACGGCGCGTTGATCACCGTGCTCGAAAGCCGCGGCGGGCTGATGAACGCCGTCGTGCAGGGAGGCCGCTGAGATGGACGCCATCCAGATCAGCCGCACCGGGCTCGACGTCGAGTGGCAGCGCCTCCAGGTGATTGCGCAGAACCTCGCCAACATGAACACGACGCGGACGGCCTCGGGCGCGCCGTATCGCGCGATGCGGCTGCTGTCGGGCCCGCAGGGCGATTTCGCGCAGCGCGTCGCGCATGGCGCGGCGGCGCGGCCGGAGGGCGTCAAGGTGATGGGGCTCGAGCCGGTCGCGGGCGGGGGCGTGCGCCGGGTCTATGAGCCCGGCCATCCCGATGCCGATGCGCAGGGCTTCGTCTCCTATCCCGAGATCGATCACGCCGCCGAGATGACGCTGCTGATCCGCACCTCGCGCGTCTACGAAGCCAACCTCACTGCGCTGTCGATCGCGCAGCAAATGTATTCGCGCGCGGTCGAGCTGGGGCGCCAGTCGTGACCGGCGTGGAAGCGATCTCCGCGGTCGGCACGGCGGATCCGGCGCCCATCGCGATGCGGCTGGGCGGCGCGGTCTCGGCGTCCACGCCCCAGGCCGGCAGCGCGAGCTTCGCCGACGTGCTGATGACCGGACTGCGCGGCGTCGATCAGAAGGTCGCGACCGCCGACAAGCTCGTCCAGCAATTCGCGCTCGATGACTCGGTCCCGGTCCACCAGGTGACGATGGCGTTGGCCGACGCGAAGATGGCAGTCGAGCTGGCGATGCAGGTCCGCACGCGCTTGGTCGAAGGCTTCCGCGAAATCATGAACATGCCGCTGTGAGCGAGCGCGTGACGCCAGGTCCGCCACGCCGGCAATGGCTGGTGCTGGGCGCGGTCTTCACCGTGGTGGTCGGGCTGCTCGCGCTCGGCTATTTCCTGTTCCTGCGGCCCAATTACGTCGTGCTGGTGCAGGGCCTGCGCCCGGGCGACGCGCAGCCGATCGTCGCCGAGCTCGACAAGAGCGGCACGCCCTATCGCGTGGCGGACGGCGGCGGCACGATCCTGGTGCCCGAGGCGCAGGCCGACGCCACGCGCGTCGCGATCGCCGGATCGGACGCGGCGGCGCGCGGCGAGATCGGGTTCGAACTGTTCAACAAGTCCGACATGGGCCTCACCAACTTCGCCCAGAAGATCAATTACCAGCGCGCGTTGCAGGGCGAGCTGGTGCGCACGATCATGCAGGAGGATGGCGTCGAGAGCGCGCGCGTCCATCTCGCGCTGCCGGAGCGCACGCTGTTCCGCGCCGACCGGTCGGAGCCCAAGGCGGCGGTGACCGTGGCGATGAAGCCGGGCCAGACCGCCGATGCGGCGCGAGTCGCCGGCATCCAGCGGCTGGTCGCGGCGGCGGTGCCCGACTTGCCCGAGAACAAGGTGGTGGTGCTCGATTCGGCCGGCCGGGTGATCAGCCCGCTCGCGGCGGCCGAGGCCGAGACCGACCGCTCGCCCGACATGGAGGAGAAGGCCGCGGTCGAGGGCTATTACCGCGCCCGGGCGCGCGGCGCGGTCGAGCGGCAGATGCCGGGGCTGAAGTTCACGCTCAAGGTGCTCGCGCTGCCGGTCGGCGAGGCCGCCGC
>OUNM010863490.1_pt1 | contig 10380 bp, 12 predicted proteins | sample 1769961 | NCBI WGS metagenome assembly OUNM01 (sample SAMEA3914820, study PRJEB12502) | metagenome | biome: forest; material: soil | place: USA | collected 2012-03-12 | depth 0.3 m
ATGTAGCGCGGTCCGATCACGGTCGGGAAGCGCAGCTCCCATTCCCCTTCCGGCTTCCACGCGAGCCGCTGGTCGACGGTGATCTCGCACACGATGGTCTGGCGCGGCGGGATGTTGCCGATCTCCTGCGTGAAGATGTCGGCTTTGTTCTGCTCGAGGAGCGCGGCGGTCTTGCCCTGGAGAATGGCCGCCTCGAAGCGCGCGCGGGCCGTCTCCTTGCGGTCGACGCGGCCGGTGATGGTGCGCGTGCCGATGCGGAACGCGTAGCCGCTCACGGCGCCGTCGACCGGCAACGGCATCTTGTAGGTGACGCGCAGCGTGTCTTCGTACGGATTCTCGAACGTCTGCTCGAGGACGACGCGCGCGAGACCACCACCCGCATCGACGCGCAGCTTCGCGGCGACGAGCGGCAGCGAGCGACCGTCGGGCGTGAGCAGCTCGGCGCCACCGAGCGGCGCTCCGTCGGCTTCATCGCTGGAACGTGCAGACTGCATCCGATAAGGAGAACGGGCGTTGGCGGAGCTCCAGGCTAGCGTCATCTTCTGCGACCTTTCGTGGGGTTCGCAGGACCAACGCAACGGCACCGTCATCTGGTGACAAAGAAAAGAACGGGCGCCTCCGATTTCCGGAAGCGCCCGTTGTTACGTGTATTTGCCGACCGTCGGTCCGCGGCTACTTCGTGGCGTGGGGCGGGATGTGGAGCTTTTCGGCCTCGAGCGCCTCGGCGACGTGGGGGCGATCCGCCACGCGCGTGAAGTACTCGCCGAGCGGCCGCGGCAGGTCGACCTTCAAGACGAACGACCAGCGAAGGATGGTGAACAGGTACGCATCGGCGACGGTGAACGTGTCACCGGTGAGGTACTGCTTTCCCTCGAGCTGCTTCACGAGGTAGTCGAACTTCTTCGCGAGGCTCTGCCTCACCGTCGCCTTGTACTCGTCGGGCGCGGAGCCGAAGAGCGGCCCGAAGCCTTTGTGCAGCTCGGTGGCGACGTAATTGAGCCACTCTTGCACGCGCGTGCGCTCCATCGTGCCGGCAGGCGGCAGGAGCTTCGCGGCGGGGTTCTGGTCCGCGAGGTACTGCACGATGACCGCGCCCTCGGTGAGGATCGAACCGTCGGGCAGCTCGAGCACGGGCACGTACCCTTTCGGGTTGATGCCGTAGAAGTCCTTCCCCGACTTCGTCTTGTGCGTGTTCAGGCTCACCAGCTCGAGCTCCACGGGCAGCCCGGCTTCGCGGAACACGATGTGTGGCGAGAGCGAGCACGTACCGGGGGAGAAATAGAGCCGCATCACGCCTCCTCGAGAGCAGTGGAGCCGCTTCGATGCCCGAGCGCCAGTGCGGGTTGCACGAGCGGTACCGAGGTTGCAATGGCACTGCTCGATTCGGCGTACCACCTGGAGGTTTCGGACATGGCGACTCTCTCGACGACGGCATGGGTGCTCCACGAGCTCGGTCTCGCAGCGGGTTTCGGCGGCAATCTCTTCGGACAGATCGCGCTGAACCCGGCGGTCGCCGAGATCCAGTCCAAGCGCGAGCGCGGCAAAGTCACTCACGTGGCGTGGGACCGCTACAAGACGGTCAACGCTGCGTCGCTCGCGGTGATGGCTGGCACGTGGCTTGTCGGACGCACCATGCTGAGCGGACGCGAGGTCGGCAGGACGTCGCGCGCGCTCACCGTGACGAAGGACTTCCTCGTCGGCGGCGCGCTCGTCGGCGGCGTCGGCGCGATGGTCTTCGGCACGATGCTCGATCGCGAGATGAAGATCAGCAACGAGCCAATCCACAGCGGAAGCCGACCGGCGGCGGAGACGCGTCAGCGCGTCGCCAGCCTTCAGAAGCTGACGAACGGCTTCGGGCGTCTCAACGTGGTGATGAACGCGGCGGTGCTCGCCGTCACGACCGTGCTCGCCATGAAGGCCGGCAAGTCGTCGAAGTGGACGCTGCTCTCGAACTCGCTGCTTCCCTGAGCGGCGGCTTACATAAGCGGCATCTTTTATAAGCGACGTCTTATTTACGATGCCGCTTATCTAAGCCACTCGCCGAAGCGCTCGCCGATCATCAAGCTCGCCAGGTTCGTGTTCGAGCTCGTGATGGTCGGCATGAGGCTCGCGTCGGCGACGAAGAGCCCGTCGATGCCCCTTACGCGACCACGCCCGTCGGTCGCGGCGCGGGGATCGCTGGCGGGCCCCATCGGAACCGTCCCGCACGGGTGATAGCCGGACCCCGTGATCTGCTGGAGCGGGCCGGTGAAATTCCCCTCCTCGTCGAAGGGCTGGCGGCGCGGATAGACGGGCCGCGCCAGCGCGCGGATCGCCTTCGTGCTCGCAAGACGACTGATCCATCGCAGCGCCTCGCGCACGGCGCGCACGTCGCCGTCGTCGCCGAGCAGGTTCGTCGCGATCGAAGGGCGCTCGTCCGGGCGCGTCGAACGGAAGCGAAGGCGGCCTTCCGCGCGAGACTTCCCGACGACCGCGGCGAGCGTGACGCCCGCCACCGGCATCTTCGGGATCGGGATGAACGAGCCCGGCTGGATCTGCATGTCGTTCGGCCCCATGCCGCCGGTCGACGCGTACCGGCACACGGTCTGGATGAGCGGGTGATCGACGCGCGCCATCGATCGATCGAGCGGCAGAAAGAAGATGGCGACGCCCGGGTGATCGAGGAGCCGCGCGCCGACGCCGGGCACGTCGCGAACGAGGTCGACGCCGAGGCGCGCCACCTCCGCGGCCGGCCCGATACCCGAGCGGAGCAGCACACCTGGCGTGGCGATGGCTCCGGCCGAGACCACCACGCGATCGGCGAACAGATCGCTCACGCGTCCGTGTCGCTCGATCTCGATGCCGCGCACGCGTCGATCGCGAACGAGCACGCGGCGCACCGCGGTGTCGGCCTTGATGCTGAGGTTCGGTCGTGCGCGGACCTTCGACCCGAGATACGCGCGCGCGGCGCTGATGCGCTGCCCGTCGATCTTGTTCATCGCGTGCGGCCCTACGCCGGTCAGCGTGGGATCGTTCGTGTCGGCGCAGCGCGGGAACCCGAGCTCCACGCACGCCTCGACGAACGCCGCCTGCCAGGGCACGAGCTCCGACGGCGGATGGCGACGGATCGGAATCGGCCCGCTTTTCCCGTGCCATTCGTTGTCGAAATCGAGATCGGTCTCGAGGCGCTTGAACGCGGGCAGGCACCGATCCCACGACCACTCGGGAAGCCCGAGCGAGGCCCATTCGTCGTAGTCGTACGGCATCCCACGCAGCGCGATGCACGTGTTCACCGCAGACGAGCCGCCGACCACGCGACCGCGCGGGAACCCCATCTGGAGCGCGCTCCAGAATCGATGATCCGTCGCGTGATACGTGTACCCCCAGTCGTGTCCGTGGAGCGCGTTCTGGCGCCCGTCGCGGAGCGCGTCCGGAAGGACCTCGGGGCGCTCGGCAGCGGTCACGTAGTCGGGGCCGGCCTCGACGAGCACCACCTCGTGACGCTCGTCCTCGCTGAGCCGCGACGCGATGACCGACCCGGCGGAGCCCGCCCCGACGACGATCGTTCGCATGACGCCGCGGACTGTAATCCTATTTCGTGACGATCCGCAGGCCCTTCGCGATGAGCGGCTGGATGGTGTCGAGGTTCGAGATCGCGCAGCCTTCGACGTTCAGGATCTTGAGATCGGTCAACCCCTTCAGCGGGCTCACGTCCGTGACGAGCGTGTTCTTGATGCTCAGCTTCTGCAGCTTCTTCAGCTTCTCGAGCGGCTTGAGATCGGAGATCTGCGTGTTGTCGAGCTGCAGCTCGGTGAGATTCGTGAGCACCGCGAGCGAGCTGATGTCGCGCACGTGGGTTCGTCCGAGATCCAGGACGTCCAGGCTCGCCATCTTCTCGAGCGGCTTCAGATCCTCGACCTCGTTGATCGAAGCGCGGAGCGACTCGAGCCGGATCAAATTCGAGATCGGCTTCAGGTCGTTGAGCTTTCCCGGGCCGAGATAGAGGTGCTTGAGGCCCGTCAGCTTCGGGAAGATGCACGGGTCGAGCTCGTCGAGCTCCTTCTTCTTCGTGAGATCGAGCGACTTCAGGTTGGCCAGGTCGCTCATCTTCAGCGGGTCCTTCGGCTTCGCGAGCTTCAGCCGGACCTGCGCTTCGATGTCCGGATCCGTCAGCGTGAGATCCGGTCCCGTCTGACAGACCACGTCCTTCTTCGGCGCCGCCGCGCTGGCAGCCGCCGACGGCGCGGCGCTGGCGGCGCTCCCGGCCATCGCAGCGTCGGGGGCCGCGGCTGCGGCCGCGGCCGACGCGGAAGCCCCCGCCTTGGCGAGCAGCTCCTCCTTCTTCTTGTCCTCGTCGCAAGCGGCGAGCAGAGCGAGAGAGGTGATCGCGACGAGCCCCGACAGAGCGATGCGCTTCATGCGCGCAGGGTAACGCGAAAGCGATCGTTCAGGGAACGCCGGTCGGGAAGACGCCACCCGACAAGGGCGCGCCGTCGCCGCCGAAGACGCAGAAGAAGAACGTGTCGGAGCTCCACGTCGGGAGCGGACCGGACCCGCAGTCCATCTTGCCTTTCGTGATTCCGACGATGTGAACGTGCGTCGAGTCCGGATCGAGCGTGACGCGCGGGCCGCTCTCGGCGAGGCCGCTGCCAACGGTGCGCACCCACAGCAGGTGGCCCTTCTCGTCGATCTTGAGAAGAAACACGTCCTTGTCACCGCGGCTCTGAATCCATGTTCGGTCACCGATCGTGACCCGCCCTTCGAAGGTGCCGGTCGCATACGACGCGCCCGCGGAGTCGGTGACGGTCGACGTGACGTGCGTGGTCGCGTTCTCCTGGAGCAGCGGCGAGAACGCCGGCGCGGCGGTGCCGCTGCCGATCGGCTCCGCGCTCGGGTCCTGATCGCTCGTGGCGGGCTCGCGAGGCGCAGGGGTCTGCGCGCGTCCTTGGTCGGCATCTGCCGCCGGCGCCGACGACGGGTCGGATGATTCGGTCGGCGCGCTGCAGTGGATCCCAACCGCGGCGGCGAGCAGGATACCGACTACGTTTCTCATGCACGGCTGGTGGTGCAACGTCCGCGCCGCGGTCGAGGCCATTCGTCGAGCCGAGCCAAACGCGCGATCGCCGCGGATTCCAACGGGCAGCGAGGAGCAGTGTGGCGGAAGGTAGCGCCATCGATTTGGCGGTCGAGCTCGCGACCGCCGTCACCGCCATGGCACGCGGCGCGCGTCGCCTCTATGGTGGGATCCATGCGGCAGCGAACGTGCGCGTGCGGTCACACCCGAGGGCACCCCGAGGTCGCTCAGGACCCCGAGTACACGCTGTGGGGCTGGATTCAGCTCAGCATGCTCGGCATCACACCGCTGCCGGAGCGGATCGTTTTCCGCTGCCGACGTTGCGGCAAGAGCCTCGGCGTCACGCGCGATCCCGCGCTGCTCCGGAAACGCGGGGTGCCGGACGCGCCGGGCGCCGCGAATGCGACTGCGACTGCAACTGCAAGTTCGACTGCGACCGTGACCGAGCCGGAGAAGCCCAAGGACGAGCCGTCGCCGTTGTGACACACGCCGCTGCCGTGCGAGCATGACGCGTTCATGACCCAGCGCAGCATCGAAGCAGAGATTGGACTCTGCATCCTTTTCTCGGCCGTCGACGGAGAGATCTCCGAAAAGGAGCTCGGCGCCCTGAGCGCCCGCGTCGGCCACCTCCTCGGTGACGACTTCGACGTGATGCAGCTCCCGGCGCTCCTCGAAGGAGAGCTCGGATCGATCTCCGACAACGGCGTCGACGACTACGTGGCGAAGCTCCCTGCTCGCATCCCGAGCGAGCGCAGGTACGAGGCGGTGCGAGCCGCGTGCGCCGTGGCATGCGCAGACGGCCTCGCGCCCGAAGAAGAAGACGTCGTGCGCCAGGTCTGCGGCGTCCTCGACGTCGACGCCGACGACGTGATCGGCGCAGTCGGTGCGCGAAACGACACGATTGCGGCGGCCGGCGACGCTCACGACGACGAGCCCAACGAGACCACCACGCTCATCCGCGAGAGCCTGGTCGCGCGCGGCTGGGTCGACCCCATGCAATCCATGCGCGACGCCGGGATCACCGTCAGCGGCTTCGGCGCGCTCGCGCTCCAGTACGAGTCGCCGAACGGACACCTGTTGCGTGTCGAACACCACACCTGTGACGGATCCATCCATTTCCACGTCACGGACGCCGAGGACTCCGGAAGCGACCTGGTGCTCTTCGCCGACGGGCGAGACAAGGACGTCGTCTCCACCATCCTCGCGCTCCAAGACGAGGTGACGCTCGACAACCTCGAGCAGCAGATCGCGCGGCTCCAGCGCGTCGCGCGCGTCTGCATCTTCCAGGGCGAGGGCTACATCGAGATCGAGAAGCCGTCATGACCTGGGAGCGCCGCCGGTGACCGACGCCTTCGCCGAGACGCTCGCATCCTGCGTGACGATCGACGACTTCGAGGTCGCCGCGCGGGCCCGACTCTCGACGATGGCCTACGACTACTACCGGTCGGGCGCCGACGAAGAGCACACGCTCCGCCGGAACCGCGACGCGTGGACGACGTACGAGCTCTGGTATCGCGCGCTCGTCGACGTGACGTCACCACGGCTCACGACGTCGGTCCTGGGAACGGAGCTCCCCTCGCCCATCTTGATCGCGCCGACGGCGTACCACGCGCTCGCCGACGCGGGAGGCGAGCGCGCCACGGCACGCGCGGCGGCACGCGCGGGAACGCTCTACGTCGCATCCACGCTGGCGACCACCACGCTCGAAGACGTGGCGGCCGTCGCGCCGACGGCGCCGCGCTGGTTCCAGCTGTACGTCCACACCGATCGGCAGTTCACCGCGAACCTCGTCGCGCGCGCGAAGGCCGCGGGGTACGGCGGCATCGTCGTCACGTGCGACACGCCGGTGCTCGGGCGACGCTGCGCCGACGTCCGCAACGGATTCGGGCTTCCTGCCGGCCTTGCGATGGCGAACCTCGTCGACATCCTGCCGCCGGACCTCCGCGCCGGCGCCGGAAGCGAGCTCGCGAGGTTCGTCGCGTCGCGCCACGATCCGGCGTTCAGCTGGAAGGACCTCGCCGAGCTCGCAACGGCTTGCGCGCCGCTGCCGCTCGTCGTGAAGGGCCTCGTGCGCGGCGACGACGCGCGCGCCGCGCTCGATCACGGGGCTGCCGCGGTGTGGGTCTCGAATCACGGAGGACGCCAGCTCGACCTCGCTCCCGCGACCGCCGACGCGCTCGTCGAGGTGCTCGAAGCCGTGGGCGGACGCGCCGAGGTCTATGTCGACGGCGGCATTCGCTCCGGCACTCACGCGCTCGTCGCGCTCGGTCTCGGCGCGCGTGCGGTGTTCGTCGGAAGGCCGGTGCTGTGGGGCCTCGGCGCCGCAGGCGAGGCGGGCGTTTCGCGGGTGCTCGCGATCCTCGACGAGGAGCTGACCCGCGCGATGCAGCTCGCGGGCTGCACGGATACCGCCGCGATCCCGCGTGATCTGGTGCGTCGCAGCCGACTGTTGCGCTCGTAGCAACAATCCGTTCGTGCCGCGGCGGCTATTCCGGGGCAACCTCGAGGAGCATCGTCGCATCGGTCAGTTCGTCCACGACGACCGACCACGAGGAGATGACCATGCAGACCACGACCACCGCCGCCACCGGCACCGCCGCAGCCCCGTCCACCACCTGGACCATCGACGCTTCGCACACCAACGCGACGTTCAGCGTTCGCCACCTGATGATCTCGAACGTGCGCGGCGAGTTCCAGAAGGTCAGCGGCACCGTGACCTACGACCCGTCGAAGCCCGAGGCTACGTCGGTGAAGGCGGACATCGAGGTCGCCTCGATCAGCACGCGCGAGCCGCAGCGCGACACGCATCTCCGTAGCGCCGACTTCTTCGACGCCGAGAAGTTCCCGACCATCCACTTCGAGTCGACGTCGCTCCGTCGCGGCGACAAGCACCTCGAGCTCGTCGGCAACCTCACCATCCGCGGCACGACGCGCGAAGTCGTCCTCGCCATCGACGGCCCGACGCCGGAGCAGACCGATCCGTGGGGCAACGTGCGCATCGGCGCCTCGGCGACGACGAAGATCAAGCGCTCCGACTTCGGCATGACCTGGAACACGGTCCTCGAGGCGGGCGGCGTCGTGGTCGGAGACGAGATCTCCATCGCGCTCGACGTCGAGCTCATCAAGCAGAAGTGAGCAAAGTGACGAAAGACAGGACCATGCACTCTACATCCAACATCCTCGCGAGCGCGTTTCTCGCGCTCGGCGTGGCATCCATCGCCCTGACCGGCTGCGACGACCCCGCCAAGGGCAAGGCGAAGGCCACCACCGGCGAGGCCGTGACGACGACGAGCCAGTCGGCGGTCGCGAACGGCAGCCCGGCGCAGGGCACGGTCAAGTACACGTTCGACCAGAGCACGTCGAAGCTCTCCTTCGTCGGCTCCAAGGTGACCGGCAAGCACGACGGCGGCTTCAACACGTTCAAGGGCACGGTCGACGTGGCCGACGGCTCGCCGGAGAAGAGCAAGGTCGACGTCCAGATCGACACCGACTCGATCACGACGGACACGGCGCAGCTCACCGGCCACCTCAAGTCGCCGGACTTCTTCGACACGGCGAAGGAGCCGAAGGCGACCTTCGTGTCGACCGAGATCAAGAAGGGCGGCGAGAAGGGCGCCACGAACACCGTCACGGGCAACCTCACCATCAAGGGAATCACGAAGTCGGTGACCTTCCCGGCGACCATCGTCGTCGCAGGTGACAGCGCCAGCCTCGAAGCGGAGTTCTCGATCAACCGTCGCGACTTCTCGCTCAACTATCCGGGAAAGCCCAACGACCTGATCCGCGACGACGTCGTGATCAAGCTCTCGATCAAGGCGAAGAAGGCGAGCTAGAACAAGCTCGCCACGCATGAACGACAACCGACGCTTCGCCCCTGCCGCCGCTCGTAATCGCGAGCCCATCTTCGACGTGCTCGTGCGCTTCGTCCGCAAGGGCGACCACGTGCTCGAGATCGCGAGCGGCAGCGGCGAGCACGCGGTCTATCTGTCGCAACGTCTGCCGGTCGCGAGCTGGCAGCCGACGGACCCGGACGCGGCGTCTCGGGCGAGCATCGACGCGTGGGCGGCGCACGAGGGCGCAGACCGCGTCCGCCCAGCGCTCGCGCTCGACGTGACGCAGCAGCCGTGGCCGGTCGATCGCGCCGACGTCGTGCTGTGCATCAACATGATCCACATCGCGCCGTGGGAGGCATGCCTCGGGCTCCTCGACGGCGCGGCGAAGATCCTCGGCGGCGGGATCCTCGCGCTGTATGGCCCCTATCGTCGTGGCGGCGCTCACACGGCACCGAGCAACGCCGCGTTCGACGAGAGCCTGCGCTCGCGCAACCCCGCGTGGGGCGTCCGCGATCTCGAGACCGTCGTGCACGAGGCCGCAGCACGTGGATTCACGCTTGAGGAGGTCGCGGAAATGCCCGCGAACAACCTCACGGTCGTGTTCCGGCACGCCGAGCAGGCGCCCCCGCCCTGAGCTATGCTCACGGCATGAGCCTCGTTGCCGTCGTCGCCGCCATCGCGCTCGCCGCCTACTTCTTCATGCGTTCGCGCGCGAACAAGGGCGGCGGGGCAGAAGTCGCACGCGAATCGACGCCCGCGCTCGACCGGTGGATCGCAGACGCCCTCGAGGTGGAGCTCGCCGAGGGCGCCCTCGGGATGCGCTCTTCGACGCCGGAGGAGCGCCGGAAGCTCGCGCAGTCGCTCCGTGGCGAGCCCGACGCGGACGTCGTCTCACGCGTCGAGGAGAAGGTGAAGGCCGTCGAGCTCGAGTTCGTGAAGTACGCGCACGACACCGAGGCCGAGGTCACACTCCGCGTCCGTTACGAGGACGGGAACGCCGGCACCGCCTCGAAGCGCCTCCCCTGGAGCGACGTCCCGGAGGCGATCCGCAGCGACTTCGATCGTCGTGGCGGAACGCGTGTATTCCGCACGTGGGTGTTCCCGTGGGCACGCGCGCACGCGATGTGAGATGCCCGATCCGATCGCGCTCGCGGTTCCGTTCTTCTTCGTCCTCATCGGCCTCGAGCTGCTCTGGGCGAAGCGGCGTGGCGTCAGCGTCTATCGATTCACCGACACGCTGACGGATCTGAGCTGCGGGATCACCTCGCAGGTCATCCTCATCTTCTGGGCGGCCGCGCAGCTCGCGATCTACGACTGGGTCTATCGACACGCGCATCTCGTGAGCCTCACGCCTTCGTGGGGTAGGCCCTGGCTGCCGTGGGTGGTGGCCTTCGTCGGCGTCGACTTCCTCTACTACTGGTGGCATCGCCTCAGTCACGAGGTGAACTTCCTCTGGGCCGCGCACGTCGTGCATCACCAGAGCGAGGACTACAA
>OUNM011391155.1_pt1 | contig 10380 bp, 9 predicted proteins | sample 1769961 | NCBI WGS metagenome assembly OUNM01 (sample SAMEA3914820, study PRJEB12502) | metagenome | biome: forest; material: soil | place: USA | collected 2012-03-12 | depth 0.3 m
CAACGCCCGCGGCATGCCGCGCACGGCGGGCCATCGCGCCGGCGTTCGCACCGCGCGCAAGATCGTCGAGGCGGCCACCCGTTCGAACATCGTGGGGACGCTGACGCTCTACGCGTTCTCGTCGGACAACTGGAGCCGCCCCACGCCGGAGGTCGGCGCCCTGATGCGGCTGCTCCGGCGTTCTCTCCAGATCGAATCGAAGCGCTGCCTCGAGAACGGCGTGCGCCTCACGATCGTCGGACGTCGCGATCGCCTCCCCGCGTCGCTTCTGGTCGCGATCCAGGAAGCGGAAGCGGTCACGGCCCATGGCCGCAACCTGCACCTGCGCGTCGCCATCGATTATTCAGCGCGCGAGTCGATCATGCAGGCGGCGACGCTCGCCAACGGCGAGCAGCTCAATCGCGAGAAGTTCGCGGTGCTGCTCGCCAGGGCGAACCACGATCCGTTCCCGATCCGTGACGTCGACCTGCTGGTGCGCACCGGCGGCGAGCAGCGCCTCAGCGACTTCCTGCTCTGGGAGTGCGCGTACGCGGAGTTCTATTTCACGCGCGAGATGTGGCCGCAGTTCACGGACGAGGAATTCCTGCTCGCGCTCAGTGAATTCCAGGGCCGCGAACGCAGGTTCGGCGCGGTCACGGCCCAGGCCGCCAGCTAGCTCTTCAACAGCCTGATAGTTCCGGATCCGGCTTCGATGCGGATCCGGGCGTGCCCTTCGCCGATCCGACCGCGAATGTGGCTGCGCTCGAATCGCTGCGTCGTCACCGCGAAATCGGTCTGGATGCCGCCGCTGCCCGTCTCGATGTCGATGTCGCCGCCCTGACTCGCGGGCAGACGAAGGGTGACGCCTCCCGAGCCGGCTTCCGCCACCAGGTTCTCGACCACCGACAGGAAGCTGAGGTCGATCCCGCCGCTCCCCGCGTCGACGCTCACATCCGGCGCCTTGACCCGATCCAGTCGCAGGCCGCCCGAGCCGATGTCGACCTTGAGCGTTCTTACATCGACGTCGCTACCGCGAATCGAGCCCGAGCCGGTGTCCATGAGCAGGCTTTCGCCGCGGACGCCGGTAATCGTCACACCGCCGGAGCCGGTGTCGAGCACGACCTCACCGTTGGCATCGACGACTTCCACGCCTCCCGAGCCCGTCTCGAGGCTGAGCCGTCCGCGCGTGTGCTCGGACCGCACGCGCGCGGCAGCGACGCTCACGCGCACGTCGCCGTCCACGTTGGTCACGACGGCCTCCCCGACGCCCCAATGCACCACGATCCGCTGGCCCTTCGGCACGCCGACGACGAGATCCGCATACGCCTCGAGACCGGAACCCGACGCGCGGATGTCGACCCGATTGCGGCTGCCCCAGTCGCCGTGGTCGTTGTCGTCGAACGTGCCGTCGTCGTTCACGCGAAGCTGTGTGCGTCCGCGAAAATTGGCGTCGGGATAGACGATCTGATCGGCCGGATACACGACGCGGAGCGAGTTGAATCCGTGCACGTCGCCGGTGGCGACCCGCAGCTTCGCGGCGTCGCGGCCTCCACGCGTGATGTCGACGCTCACCTGCGAGCCGGTCGCCGCCTGAAGTCTGAGCTTGCCGGCGAGGTTGTAGACTGAAACTCGATCGCCCGATAGCGTGTGATGCTCGGTCTGGGCGGCGAGCGACGCGCCGAGCGGCGCGGCGAGCAAGCCAAGCGCGGCGGCATAGAGCGTTCGATTCGAAAATCTCATTGCGACGGTGTCCGGTCGGAGGTGGGAATGTCACCGGCTGAGACAGTCTGGGGAACGGCTTGGTTTGAATGGTCGAGGCTGGCGTGTCCGGCCAACCGGTGGCAATTTGGCCGTCTCCCACCACAGGACCGTCCATGAAGGTCTGGCTCACGAGAATCGGCTATGTCGTTGGCGCCCTGGTCGCGCTCATCCTGATCGTCGTCAGCGTCGTATATGGGATGAGCGAGTCTCGATTTCGCCGCACGTACAAGGTCGTGCCCGAGCGCCACGCGTTCTCGGCCGACAGCGCGGTCATCGCGCGCGGACTGCACCTCGCCCAGACGATCGGTTGCGCCGATTGCCACGGGGAAGGACTCTCCGGCCGCGCGGTGATCGATGCCTCGCCCATGGGCCGGATCGTCGCGCCGAACCTCACGAGCGGGAAGGGAGGGATCGGTCGGAGCCTCACCGCGGAGAGCGTCGAGCGCGCCGTGCGGCACGGCGTTTCGCGCGCCGATCGTCCCCTCAAGATCATGCCCGCCGACGAGTACCAGCATTTGAGCGACGCGGATTTCGCGGCGATCGCGTCCTATGTGCATTCTCTCAAATCGATCGACAACGAGCTCCCGCCGAACAACATCATGTTGTTGCCGCGCGCGCTGCTCGTGACGGGCCAGCTCCCGATGCTCGCCGCCGAGCGAATCACGGCCGAACCTCCGATGTCCGTGACGCCCGGTCCGACGCTGGAGTACGGCGGCTATCTCGCCCTCGTCGGCGGGTGCCGCGGCTGCCACGGATCGGGACTTTCCGGCGGCAAGATCCCCGGCGGCGATCCGTCATGGGGACCGGCGGCCAACCTCACGCGCTCGGGTAACATCGGGAAATGGACGAAGGCGGAGTTCATGTCCACGCTGCGCACCGGGAAACGCCCCGACGGCTCTTCGCTCAAGGACTACATGCCGTGGCGCCAGGTCGGCCGCATGACCGACGACGAGCTCACGGCGGTCTGGCTGTACCTCAACTCCGTTCCGGCGAAGGAACTCGGAAACCGATGACCGCGGCGCGCTAGCGCACGTGGTCGATCGCCCACGTCCAGTACACCGCATCTTCGGGCGTCATGTTTCCGCGCGGCGCGAGACGCGCGTCCTCGTAGCCGTAGCGACCGATGTCGAGCAGGTACTGGGCGCGTGACATCAACGTGCCGCGGCACAAATGCTCGTCGGTCGGCGGACTCGCGAGCTCGGTGCGCAGGCGCTCGATCAATTCGTCCGTCACGCGCGCCGGGATGCGGTGGCGTTCCGACGGATAGATGAACGTGAACAGGATCAGGTAGCTCAGCAATAGCTGCCAGTACGGCTCGAACCGCAGCATCAGCCGATCCCAATCGAGCCGCTCGGCGCAGGAACGCAGAATGTGCGCAACGTCGGCGCCGTCGTACCGCTCGCGTTCCATCACGAACGCCTTCTGCCAGAGCAGCTCTTCGACCGGAGCGATCTTGACCGGCATCCCGAGCACGTCGGCTTCGATGGCGTTCGTGAACCAGATGTCGTCCACGCGGCAGACGCCATTGCCGGAGCTGAACACGAGATCGACCACGTCGTTTCCCTGCACGGCCTTGGCGAGCCAATGGGGGAATGCGACCTCGGTGTGATAGCCCGCCACGCGCAGAGCCTCGAGGCCCGCGTCGAGGTCGTCGCGCTTGAGGAAGAGGTCGAAGTCCTTCGTCTCGCGGACGATGCCGGTGTAGTTCAGCAGCGCGTGTGAGCCCCCGACGAGAAACGGAACGCGCGCGTCGCTCAGGACATGAAGCGTGCGCCGATAGAACGCGTTGGTTCCCTTGCCGGGATCGTCGAAGGTCGATTGATAGGCCACGGCGCCCTCGAATTGCAAAACAGTGGCCCAAAAACTTCAGTACGATGCCGCATGCCTGCACCCGTACCGGGCGAGCTCGTCCGCGTCGCCGCCCTCGCCGACATCCACTATTCGAAAAACTCCGCGGGGAGTATGGCCCCGCTGTTCGAGCAGATCGTCGAGGCAGCGGACGTGCTCGTTCTCTGCGGCGATCTGACCGACTACGGACTCGCCGAGGAAGCGAGGGTCCTCGCGAAAGACCTCGCGTCCGTGAAGATCCCGGTGGTTGGAGTGCTCGGCAATCACGACTTCGAGGCCGAAGAGCAGAAGGAGATCGCGCAGGTGCTTGGGGACGTCGGCATGCATTTGCTCGACGGCGACGCATGGACGTACCGCAATGTCGGATTCGCGGGCGTGCGTGGATTCTGCGGCGGATTCGGCCGCGGCGCGTTGGGGCCGTGGGGCGAGCGGATCGTCAAGGACTTCGTGCACGAGGCGGTCGAGGAGGCGCTCAAGCTCGAGGCCGCGCTCGCGCGGATCGAAATGCCGAATCGCATCGCGCTCATGCACTACGCGCCGATTCGCGATACGGTCGAGGGCGAAGCGCTGGAAATCTTTCCATTTCTCGGATCAAGCCGTCTCGAGGATCCGCTCATGCGCTTTCAGGTGACGGCGGTATTTCACGGGCATGCGCACAAGGGAGCGCCGGAAGGAAAAACGCAGACGGGGATTCCCGTGTTCAACGTCGCGCACGCGGTGCTCAAGTCGAACTATCCGGATCGTCCGCCGTTTCGGGTGTTCGAGGTTCACACGGCCGCGGAGTCGACGGAGCCCAGTGTCACGCCGGTGGGCGATCGTCGCCACTGGGGACGCCGGGCGACCGATCGCGCTCCGTCGTCATCCTGAACTGCTCAGAATGGCCGTTCCAGTTTCTCGAGTCCGGCCGCCATGTCGCGGCGGCCAAAGCCGAGCCGGAAATGATTTCCCTGATACCCGAACTGTGACGCGGGAAGAAGCAGCACACCTTCCCGCTCGACGAGTCGCGCCGCGAATTCGTCGACGTTGCCGCCGAGATACTCGGGGAAGCACACGCTGCCTGCGCGCGGACGAACCCACGCAAAGCGATCCATGTTGCGCGCGAAGAAGTCGTCCAGCAGCGCCAGGTTCGCGGCGATGATGCCGTGCGTGCGCGCGAGCACGGTCTCCTTCGCGCGCAAGGCGATGAGGGATAGAATCTCGCTCGGCGCCGCGTTGCAGATCGTGGTGTAGTCCTTCGACGCGGCGATCCGCGCGCGCAATGCGCGGTCACGCGTGGCGATCCAGCCCACGCGCACCCCGGCGAGTCCGAACGCTTTCGACATGACGCCGAGGCTGAGGGCGCGCTCCGTGCAGGAGCTGGCCGCGGGCAGCGTGGGCGCGCCGTGCTCCAGGAGGCGATACACCTCGTCGGAGAACAGGTGCGCGCCGTGCAACTCGGCGATCGATATCAGGCGCGCCAACTGATCGCCGGGGATCTGCGCGCCGGTGGGGCTGTGCGGAAAGTTGATGACGATCGCCTTCGTGTTCGGCCGCATCGAGGCGGCGACCGCGTCGACGTCGAGCGACCAATCGCGCCGGTCGAGGGGCACGAGCGTGACCGACGCGCCAATCGACCGTGCGACTTCGTACAGGGACTGATACGCCGGCCACACGACGACCGCGTGATCGCCCGGCGCGAGCAGCGCGTGCATCGCGAGGAACACGCCTTCTTCGGCGCCGGCGAACGTGATCACGTCGTCGGCGGTGTGACCGTCGTAAAGCCTCGCGATCTCGTCGCGCAACGCGGGGAGACCGAGCGACTCGGTGTACCCGAGGCTCAGCGACTCCCACCGCCGGCGTGAGTCGTCGTCCGCCAGCTCCAGCACTTCGGCGAGACGATACGGCTCGGCGTCGGAGGCGCAGAGCACGTGCTTCACCGCGAACTCCCACCGGGCGAAATACCGCTCGAGTGTGAAGTCCGCGATGCGCATCATCAGCGCTGGGTGATCACGCCGCAGGCAATACGGCCGCCCGAGTTGCCGGACGGATCGGTCGTGTAATCGTCGCGCGCCGCGTGCACGACGATCGCCGCGCCGTCCGCGTCGAGCAAGGCGTTCTGGCCTCTGAGCGTGACGCCCGGCAGCACCGCTTCGAAGTGGAGCGCGCCCACCGGCGGCGTATCGATGTTCGGCATGTCGCCGAGGTGCGGACCGTTCGCGTTGCGGAAGCCGTGTTGCTTTCCGGACGGATTGAAATGTCCGCCCGCCGACGTGAACGGCGCTTCACACTTGCCCACCGCGTGGATGTGAATGCCGTGGGCCCCCACTCCGAGGTCGCTCACGGTGCCCGTGACGAGCACGCCGGCGTACGTGTCGACCAGCGTTGCATTGCCCACCGTTTTTCCCGCCGTATCGCGGATCGTGGCAACGGCGGATGTTTGCGGCGCGATCACCGGAACGACCGGCTTCGGTGCCGGCTTCGCGGGGCCCGGCGCGGGCGTCTGGTGTGCCGGGGTAGACGTGCAGGCAGCCGCGGCGATCGTCGCCGCGAGGTACAGGGACCTGCGATTTCGTATGCTCATTTCGTTATGGGGATGAGTTCCGCGGCCGCGGCCGTCACACGATCCAACGCCTCGGCCGGCGTCGAGCCGGTTGCTGAGAGATGTCCCATCTTCCGCCCGGGACGGGCGCCGCGCTTTCCGTAGAGATGCACCCGAACCCCAGAGTGCGCCAGGATCGCGTCCCAGCGCGGTGATCCACGTTCCCAGAGCTCGCCAAACAAATTGAAAATTGCGCCGGGGCGAAGCGCCGTCGGGTCGCCGAGCGGCAGGTCGCACACCGCGCGCACGAGCTGCTCGAACTGGCTCGTGGCGCACGCAACTTCGGTTTCGTGGAAGGAGTTGTGCGGGCGCGGCGCGAGCTCGTTCACGAGGAGCGTGCCGTCCTTCAGCATGAACATCTCGACGGCGAGGACCCCTTCGAGCTGAAAGGCGTTCGCGATCCCGCGCGCGATCTCTTCAGCATCGCGCAGCACGCCGGGCGGCAACGGCGCCGGGAGCACCGACCACGCGAGAATCTGGCGCTCGTGATAGTTGAGCGCGGGGGGATAGACACGCACTTCGCCGCTCGGCCGGCGCGCGACCATTACCGACAGCTCGACATCGAGATCGAGCGACTGTTCGGCGACGGACCTCAGGCCGCCGAGCGATTCCCACGCGCCGGGGGCGTCGCCGGCGGTGGCGACGCGCGCCTGACTACGGCCATCGTAGCCGCCGCGGCACGCCTTCACGAACAGAGCGCCGAGATGCCGCTGGGCCGCCGCGAGCTCTTCGGCGGTGGTCACTTCGCGATACTCTCCGATCGGCATGCCGTTGTCGGTGAGCCAGCGCTTCTGGAGTCCGCGATCCTGAACGATGCGAATGATCGATGGGTTCGGGCGCACCGGCGCGTGCCGCATGGCCGCGCCAAGCGCCTCCACGCCGATCTGCTCGATCTCGAGCGTGACGACGTCGCAGTTCTTCGCGAGATCCGCGGCGGCGTCCGCGTCGTCGAATTTGGCGGCGACGACTCTGTCCGCGACCCCCGCAGCCGGGCAGTTCGCGTCGGGATCGAGCACGTGCACGTTGTAGCCGAGCGTTCTCGCGGCCATGGCCGTCATACGGCCGAGCTGGCCGCCGCCGAGAATGCCGATTGTCGAGCCGGGAGGAATGAAAGCCATCAGGCCTGCGTAATCGCGATGTTCTTCATGACGTCGTCGGTGCGATTCTTTCGCCACGCGCGCAGCCGTTCGCGAACGTCGGGACGTTGAATCGAGACGATCGAGGCTGCGAGCAGCGCGGCATTCGCCGCGCCCGGTTCGCCGATCGCGAGCGTGCCGACCGGAACGCCCTTCGGCATCTGCACGATCGACAGCAGGGAATCGATGCCGTTCAGCATGGTTGCCGGCACCGGAACGCCGAGGACCGGAACCATCGTCTTTGCGGCGACCATCCCAGGCAGGTGGGCCGCGCCACCGGCGGCGGCGATGATCACCTCGATTCCGCGCGCTTCGGCGGTCGATGCGTACTCGAACATCCAATCGGGCGTGCGGTGGGCCGACACGATCTTCGCTTCGTGCGGAACGTCGAGCTCGGCAAGAATGTCGATCGCGGGCTGCAAGTACTTCAGATCGGAGGTGCTGCCCATGATCACGCCGACCCACGGCTTGTCGCTTGGTTTGGTCATCGGTGGAGTTGGGTATGGGCTGGGGACTGGGGCCTGGAGCGGAAATATAGAGTCCCGGGAAAAAATCGTTGCGAACCCATTGGCATGATGGCATGATGCCGGACCGACCGCATTCGGCGGTTGGATTCCACTTCCTCATACCGAGGTCTGAATGAGATCCTGTTTTGTCAGATTCGCAGTGCCGATGGTGTTTGGAGCGCTCACCACGGCGCAGGGGCAGTTGGTCATTCCGAGGACCGTGCCCGTTCTTCAGCAAGAGCAGTTCGCGATCATTCCGTCCGTTCGCGCTCCGATGGGCGGCGTGTCGATCGCGTTCGACGATTCACTCGCCGATCCGTTCATCAATCCGGCGCTGGCGTCCATGGTCAAGCACAACATGGTCTTCGGCGCGCCGTTCAATCACAACGTGACGTTCGGACACGGCGGCGGACGCACGCTGCCACTCGGCGGTATGACGTCCAACGGAGACTGGGCGACGGCGTTCGTGTTCGCCGTTCAGGATCTCGACCATCAGGCGAACAGCAACAAGCTGAACATGGGCTGGTACAACCGGTACGGCCAGGTGAGCGTCGCGCGCCGCCTTCCGGACGATCTGTCGGTGGGCGCATCGGTGTATGTGGCGCGACTGAACGCGATGGACGGATTCGATCTCCTGTACGACGGCAGCGACGCGATCACGCAAGTCGGAACGCTCACCGATTTCCGGCTGGGCGCCACGAAGCACTGGGGAGATCGCCGGCTCGATCTGCTGCTGTTGAACAGCAACACGGACATCACGCACAGCGTTCAGTACGACTACAGCACCTACCTGCCCGGAGGCCAGGGCGGGGAGGCCGTGCGCGAGATCGATCAGAACTTCGATCGCACACACATCTGGGGCGCGCATGCGCGGTTCGTTCAGCCGCTCGACGACGGCTGGCGGTTCGGCTGGACCGCCACGGCGAATCACCTGTCACACCCGAAGATCCCGGACTACGACATCCGGACCGTGTCGTTCGTGCGTTGGGATCCCGGCGCGACGAACGCGTTCAACTTTGGTCTGGGCATCGGGCGCACGACGGACCGTTCCAGCTACGGCCTCGATTTCATTCAGGAACCGATGACGAGCCGCACGTGGGGCGAGGATGCGACGGGCGCGCACACTGTGGACAACGATTTCAAGTTTGCCAATACGCGCCTCCGTCTCGGCTACTCGCGCGATGCGTATCTCACGCCGAGCGGCTCGGCGGCGTTGGGCGTCCAGTTCGGGCTCGACGTGTATCACGTGTCGTATCACATCGATCAGGCCGATCACGTATCGGGCATTTCCCGTTCGTCGGACGAGAATTGGCAAGAGGTGACGCCGACATTCGGCATGCACCTGCGCGTGAAGGGCGCGACAGTGCAGTACAACTACCGCTTGACGTGCACCGGTGATTGCAATCCGCTCGGAATGGGCGACAAGGTGGACGTCGCCGCGCCGTCGGTGGGGTTCATCGCCGCGCCGACGACCAGGGTGAACGTCAATGGCGGAACGTCGCGGTTCCATCAGCTCACGGTGACGCTGCCACTGGCAGGAACCAGGAACTAGTCCCTGGTCCCTGCTACAACCTGGCCGCCCTTCATCACCCACCTGACTTTGTTGATTGCCACGTCGATGTCGTCGAGGGGATTACCCTCGACGGCAACGACGTCGGCATAGTATCCCGGCGCGATCCGGCCGAGCTTCTTCTCCATGCCAAGGAGCGCCGCGCCGTTCACCGTCGCCGTGGCGAGCGCCTGCGCGGGCGTCATGCCTGCCTTGACGTACCACGCGAGCTCACGCGTGTTCTGGCCGAACATGTGGAACACGGCGTCCGAGCCCATGCCGAACTTCACGCCCGCCTTGAACGCACGCCGTGCGGTCTCGAGGTTGCGCAGCCGGAACGAATCGAGCGCCGCAACCTGCGGCGGCGTGTAGCGGAAGTCCTTGGCGTATTCCGCGTAGTAGCGATTGTGATCGATCGTCGGTACATAGAACGTCCCCCGCTTCACCATCTCGGCCAGGGTCGCGTCGTCCAGGTCGATCGCGTGCTCGAGCGTGGTCGTGCCAGCGAAGACCGCGTCGTGACCACCCTGCGGACCGTACGAGTGAATCGCGATGCGCTTGCCGTACCGATGTGCCGCATCGACGGCGGCCCTCATCTCGTCGAAGGTGAATGTCTCGTTGCCGGTGACGTCGGCGCCGCTGCCCGTCGACCCGTACATCTTGATGTAGTCGGCGCCCGCGTCCACCTGCTGCTTCACCGCCTCGGGAATCTGCGAGATGTTGAACACGCGGCCGCGCTGTGTGCGCGTCGTGTCGGTGCCGGCGCGATAGGGCGGCCGTGCCCGCTGGAGTCCCGAGCCGGCGACGAACATCCTCGGTCCGACCCACACCCCTTTGTTCACCGAATCGCGCAGCGCGATGTCGGCGTAGTTGGACGCGCCGAGGTCGCGGATCGTCGTGACGCCCGCCTCCAGCGTGTGCCGCATGTTGTCGCGCTGGAGCTTGAGGGTGAGCTCGGGCGCACGCGCCGGTTGTCGCCACGGATCGTCGCCCGTCTCCGGATCGTACGCGTACGTGATGTGC
>OUNM010078229.1_pt1 | contig 10377 bp, 8 predicted proteins | sample 1769961 | NCBI WGS metagenome assembly OUNM01 (sample SAMEA3914820, study PRJEB12502) | metagenome | biome: forest; material: soil | place: USA | collected 2012-03-12 | depth 0.3 m
CGGCCGCGACGAGGCCGAGTCCATCCTGGCCGAGCGCAAGGACATCGAGATCGGCTGCGACTTCTGCGGCACCCAGTACCGCTTCGATGCGGTGGACGTCGGCGCCCTGTTCGCGCGCGCCGACGGTCCGGCGTCGTCCAGCCAGAACGTGCACTAGTCCTGCTGCGTCGGCGGAGCCGCCCTGGGTCGACGCGCAGGCGACGACATCTGGGCGGCGACTCGAGCGTGCCCTGGTCCCGCCGTGCCGCTGATCGGTCGAAATCCGCCGTTCGCGCCATTCGGCGCGGGCGCGAGCGGGGCGGCAAGTACTCTTACATTGCCGCCGATTCCCCTGTCCGGGACGGTATGCATCCTCGCACCCAACCTCCGGCCACACCGATGATCCACGCCAGCATCTCCCGAGCGATTCCTGCCCGAAACCGCGCGGCCGGCTTCACGCTGATCGAACTGATGATCACCGTCGCGATCGTCGGGATCCTGACCGCGATCGCGCTGCCGGGCTACAAGAACTACGTGCGTCGCGGCCAGCAGCCCGAGGCCTTCAACGCGTTGTCCGACTTCCGCACGAAGATGGAGCAGTACTACCAGGACAACCGCAACTACGGCAGCGCCTCCACCGCCTGCGCGGACGCCGCGACGGCCAGCACCTGGAACACCTTTGCGCCTACCGGCGCCAAGTACTTCTCCTATGCGTGCGTGCCCGACACGGCGGCGAGCGACACGACGCAGCAGAGCTACACCATCACCGCGACGGGCATCGCTGGCTACGTCAAGGGCGACAAGTACACGATCGACCAGAACGGCAACCGCACGACGACGGTCTTCAAGGGCGTGACCCTGTCTCCCGCCGCCACGTGCTGGCTCACCACCAGCACGTCCTGCTGACCGAACGGAGCATCGTCATGCGACAACGCGGTTTCAGTATGGTCGAGTTGATGGTCACGCTCACGATCCTGGTGCTGCTCGTCCTGGCGGCGATGCCCAGCATCGGGACGTGGCTGGACAACACTCGCATCCGCAACGAGGGCGACTCCCTCATCACCGGCCTGCAGACGGCCCGGGGCGAGGCCGTGAAGCGAAATCAGAACGTGTCGTTCTGGCTCGTGCAACTGACCGATCCCGCGAAGCTGGCCAACGACTGCACGCTGTCGGACACCTCGGGCTCATGGGTGGTCAGCGTGTATGCACCGAACAGTCACTGCGCCGACGATGCCACCTCCACGGATGCCACCGTCAACCCGTCGGGCGTCGTCCTCGCGCGGGCGATGGGCGGCGACAGCGGGCGCGTCTCCGTCAAGGCGGTGCAATCCGATGGCACCAGCAGCAGCAACTTTGTCACCTTCAACGGCTTCGGGCGTGTCGCGGGCAGCGGCTTCATCAGCCGGGTCGACCTCGACGGCACCGGCGGCGCCACCTATCGCAAGCTCAGCGTGATGGTCTCGAACACGGGGGCGGTGCGCCTGTGCGATCCGGCCGTCACCAGCACGACCGACCCGCGCAAGTGCTAGGCATGCAATGAAGCAAGGCAAGACGATGCGAACCATTCCCTCGACAAGATCCGGGCGCCGTCTGGCGGGGCGCCGCGTGGACGGCTTCGTGCTGATCGAAGTGATGATCGCGTTGCTGATCTTCATGTTCGGCATCCTGGGGCTGATCGGTCTGCAGGTGTCGATGACGCGTGCGACGTCCGATTCCAAGGCGCGCGCCGATGCCACCTATCTCGCCAGCGAGATGGTGGGCCGCCTGTGGTCGGACATGAGCAACATTGCCCAATACGACAGCAGCAAGTGCTCCTCGACCGCCGCCTGCAAGGAGTGGCAAGCCAAGGTCGCCGCAGCGCTGCCCCAGGGCAGCGGCACCGTCACGATCGACGCCAGCGCCGTGATTGCGACGATCGTGATCACCTGGACCGGCCCGGACCAGCTGAAGCACACCTACACCACCAACACGGCCATCGTGCCGAGCACGTGAAGGCCTGAGATGCGCGCATCGACAACGAGTCCCGTGAGAGCGGCCACTGCAGGCCAACGCGGCTTCAGCCTGATCGAGCTCATGGTGGGTGTGGTGATCGGCCTGCTCGCGGTGTTGGTCATCACGCAGGTCACGACGCTGGCCGAAGGCCGCAAGCGCACGGTGAGCATGGGCAGCGACGCGCAGGTCAACGGCGCCCTGGCTCTGTTCGCGCTGCAGCGCGACATCGTGCAATCCGGCTACGGCGTGGCCAGCATCCCGGGCGCACTGGGCTGCCCCACCAAGTACGCCGGGTCGGCCGCCAGCGGCACGTTCACGCTGGCGCCGGTGGTCATCACCGATGGCGGCGCCAACGACGTGTCCGACCAGATCACGGTGCTGCAGGCCAACCTCCCCAACTTCTCGGTGCCGATGGGCCTGACCGAGAACACCAGCAATCCGCCCACGACGGCCACGCCGTTCAAGGTGATGTCCTCGCTCGGCGCGGCCGCCGGCAACCTGATGGTGCTCGTGCCGATGACCAACAACGCCACGGGCTCCGCGCTGGCGCCGAGCTGGAAGATGGATGGCACCGTGTCGTGCAGCGTGTTCGACGTCACCAACGACACCTCGTCGGCCACCACGACGCTGACCTCCCTCCAGATCCCGCACACCAGCGGCAGCGGGGCGGCCGGGTGGAATCAGAACAGCGTCTTTCCGGCGATCACCGTCGAGGGCGATCCGGTCATCATGAAGAGCTTCGTGCTGAACATGGGGTCGATGCTGCTGCGCACCTATTCCGTCAGTGCCACGGGCAACCTGCAAAGCACCGACGTTTCGATGACCGATGGCAGTACGCCGGCAGCGGTCGACCTGTACCCGCAGATCGTGATGATGCGGGCGCTGTATGGCAAGGCCACCGGGGCCGACAAGAACCAGATCAACGCCTACGACAAGACCGCGCCGGCCAGCAATGCCGAATGGCAGCAGGTGAAGTCGATCCGGGTCGCGGTGGTGGCGCGCAGCAATCAGTACGAGAAGGAAACCGTCACCCTGAACGCGCCGGTGTGGGACGTGGGAAACAACATCGCCGTGACGGGCGCGTCGAGCACGCTGGCGGGCTGCAACAGCGCCAGCGCGTGCCTGAAGCTGGACGTGAGCACCCTCGTCGGTGCCGACTGGAAGCACTACCGATACAAGGTCTACGACACGATCGTGCCCCTGCGCAACGTGTTGTGGCATAGCTGAGACCCTGCCCATGACGTCCTCACTTCTCCGTCATCGTGGCCGCCGCCTGCGCGCGTTCCCGAATCGCCAGGCCCAGCGCGGCGTGACGCTGCTGTTCGCGCTGCTCACGCTGGTCGCGTTGCTGTTCGCCTCGTTGGCGCTGGTGCGCTCGGTGGACACCAGCACCACGCTGATGGGCAACATCGGCTTCAAGCAGGACGCGACGGTCAGCGCCGACCAGGCCGCCAAGGTCGCGCTGAACTGGCTGCTGACCCACGGCACGGTGTTGAACAGCGATTCCCTGACCATCAGCCAGGGCCAGGGTTACTACGCCAGCACGAAGGAGTTCGATGCGACGAACGTCTCCCTCGGAAAACCGGTGGACGCCACCGGTCAGCAGGTCGCCGACATCTTGAATCGCCAGGTCGTCGACTGGTCGAACGACAGTTGCAGCACCACCACCACCTATCCTGCGGCGCTGTGCAGCCTCGCGGTGCCCGCGACCAGCATCACCGGCGTCGACAGCGCGCGCTACGTCATCTTCCGCCTGTGCTCGCAGCCCGGCGACTACACCAGCGCGACGTACACGGGCACTTGCGCCAAGTGGAACACGAGCAACGGCAATGGCGCGAACGGCTCCCACGGCTCGATGGACTACCACGGCGGGGGGCCGTCGGCGACGATCGCTTCCGGCCCGTACTACCGGATCGTGGTGCGCGTGCAGGGTGCGCGCAACACCACCAGCTTCACCGAAACCATCGTGCACTTCTGACGGAGATCCGTGCCATGACCGCATTCTTTCTTGCTCGCACGATCCGTTGGCCGCTGTCCGCGCTCGCGGCGATCCTGGCGCTGACGTCCCCGGCCTGGGCCGACGACATTTCGAACCAGCCGCTGGCATCGCTGCCGAACGTCACGGCCTCGCCCAACCTGCAGATCGTGATGGACACGTCGGGCTCAATGCTGGACTCGTACATGCCCGACGAGGTCGCCGGCCTGAGCGGGACCGGTACGAACAGCTACGGTTACTACTCTGTGCAGTGCAACGGCGTTGCCTACGATCCGACCCATGCCTACATCCCTGCGCAGTACTACGACGGGACCTACTACGCCAACTCGACCTACGGCACCGCGGCCTGGGACGACGGCTACAAGCAGTCCTCGGGCACCACGAGCGACCTGACCGGCAACTACTACTTCACGTACTCGAGCAGCGGCACGGCGACGGCGATGGGCTGGACGTACAACCCGACCGTCGTCACCACCACCACTTTCTACAAGGAGTGCGCCAGCAAGCAAGGCGTCGCGGGCACGCCCGGTGCGAGCGTGTTCACGAAGGTATTGACGAGCAGTCTGACCTCGGGGGCGCCGCCGTCGTCGACGGATTACCTGACCAACCTGACCGCGGCGAAGACGACCCTGCTCACGACGGCGCAAAAGACCAACTACGCCAACTGGTACTCCTACTACAGCAAGCGCTACTTGCTGATGCGCACCGCGATGGGCCAGTCCCTGCAGGCGTTCAATCCGCGCGCTGCCAGCGCCACGCCGGGTTATCGCGTTGGTTTCAACACGATCTACTACGGCGTTCCGTCCGAATGCAAGAGCTGCCTCGGTAGCCAGGACTTCATCGCGCTCGCGGATTTCACGTCGACGCAGATGAGCACCCTCTACGACAAGCTCTATTCTGTGGCGCCCGCCGGCGGCACGAATCTGCCGGATGCCCTGGCCGAGGCCGGGCACTTCTTTGCCCACCTTAAGAAGCTCGACGGCACCGACCCGGATGCCGACCCGATGCAGTACGCCTGCCAACGCAACTATGCACTGCTGACGACGGACGGCTACTGGAACATCAACAGCAAGGACTATCAACTCGGTTCGTCGACGCGGGTCGGCAACCAGGATTCCACCGAAGACAAGCCTCGGTGGGACGGGACGCACAACACCGTCACCACGACGACGGTCTGGACCGCGCCCGCAACGCAGACGCAGCTCTCGACGAAGACCGCAACCATCACATGGACCTTGACCGGCACCGTGACCTCGAAGTCGAAGGTCGGCGGCTCTGGAACCAACAAGAACAACTACGCCATCTCGCAGACAACGCAAACCTATGACGAGGTCTTCACGCAAGTGACATCGACGCCGCAGACGGCGACGGCCAGCAAGACCGAAACGAAGGTCGTGACTGATGGCGCCGTGACCTCGGACACGTTCGGCGACGTGAGCTACTCGGCGTGGACCAATGGGTCTTCCACCACGACGACCACGGACGCGGGCCCGCCTTCCACGCCTGCATCGCCAACTTCCGTGGCTTGGACACCCAAGACCCCCACGCCGAAGGTGACGGGTTACAGCACCTCGGCCGGCACCGGCATCTACACCTATAGCCAGACCAGTGGCTCAAAGTCGAGTTGGTCGAGTGCGACGGTCACCACTGTCCCCACGGCGGGCCCTAACGTCGGCACCTTCGTCGCAGCGTCGCCGAGTTCGAACACCACGTCTTCCGGCGGCTCCTCCGATACCCTCGCCGACGTCGCCGAGTACTACTACAAGACCGACCTGCGCGACTCGTCGCTGGGCAATTGCGGCGGCGCCGTGAGTTCGAACGTGTGCCTGGACATCGTTCCCGCGACGACGGGCGATACGGAAAAGTTCCAGCACATGAACACCTTCACCATCGGTCTGGGGGTGAACGGGACCTTGCCGAAGACGAGCGACACGCTGACTGGCTTGACCAATGGCACGATCATCTGGCCCGTTCCAACGGCGCCAAGCGGTGCGCCCACCGGCAGCGGCGGCGACGCCACCAACGTCGACGACCTCTGGCACGCTGCCTTGAACGGCCGCGGCCAGTACTTCTCGGCACTCACCGCGGACCAGTTGAGCAGCGCGATCTCCAGCGTCATCAACAGCATCTCGGCGGTCAAGGGCGCGGGCTCCGGGTCCTCGACCAGCTCGCTGGCACTCGTCGCGGGCGACAACAACCAGATCTACACGGCCAGCTATACCACCAGCGACTGGACCGGCGACGTCATCGCCCAGACCTTGAACGGCGACGGCACGATCAAGCCGGCGCAGGTCTGGTCGGCCTCGGATCAGCTGGACACGGCCGCCTACGCGGGCCGCAAGATCTATTTCAACAGCGCTGGCACGCTGACGGCCTTCACCTACGCCAATCTCACGACCGCACAAAAAGCGTACTTCGACAAGTTCTGCGGCATGTCGGTCGTCCCGTCGCAATGCACGGCGCTTGCCAGCACGCCGGCGGATCTGACGGCCGCCAACACCGGCACGAACCTCGTCAACTACCTGCGCGGGGATCGCACCTACGAGACGGCAGGCGCGGCCCTCGCCAGCGGCACGACCAAGAATCCGCTGTACCGGCCGCGCAAGCACGTGCTGGGCGACATCATCGATGGCGCACCGGTCTACGTCGGCAAGCCGCCGTTCAGCTATGCGGACGCGGGCTACTCCGACTTCGTCAGCAGGAACGCCAGCCGCACGCCGGTGATCTACACCGCAGCCAATGACGGCATGCTGCACGCCTTCTCGGCGGCCAGCAGCGGCGGCGGCTCCGAGCTGTGGGCGTTCGTGCCGACGCCGATGATGCCCAACCTCTACCAGCTCGCCAATGCCGGCTATTCGACCAGCCACCGGTTCTTCGTCGACGGCGCGCCCGTGGAAGGCGATGCGTATCTGGGCGGCACGTGGAAGACCATCCTGGTCGGCGGCTTCGACAGCGGCGGCCAAGGCTATTACGCGCTCGACATCACCGACCCCGCGAACCCGAGGATGCTGTGGGAGTTCAGCGATGCCAACATGGGCCTGAGCTACGGCAACCCGATCATCACCAAGAACGCTGCCGGCACCTGGGTGGTGGTCTTCAGCTCGGGCTACAGCAACACCGGCGGCGACGGCAACGGCCACCTGTATGTCGTCGACGCGGCCACGGGCGCGAAGCTGCAGGACATCCCCACGTACACCAGCGGCACGACGGGGGCCGGCGCTTCGAGCGCTCCCAGCAACCTGGGCCAGATCAACGCCTGGATCGACGTCGCCACCGACAACACTTCGCTGCGCTTCTACGGCGGGGACATGCTGGGCAACGTGTGGCGCTTCGACACCGACAACCGCGTGTCGCCCCACAAGGCGGCGCTGCTGCTCGCCACGCTCAAGGCCGGCACCACGCCGCAGCCGATCACGACCAAGCCGGAGACCGTGGCCGTCAATTCGCGACCCGCGGTGGTGGTGTCCACCGGACGCTACCTGGGCTCCAGCGACATCGCCGACAAGACGCAGCAAAGCATGTACGTGATCACCGACAACCTCGACACGGTGGCCACCTGGACCGGCTGGGGCAACCCGCGAACCAACACCACGGCGTTCTCGAAGGCGACCGTGACGGTCAGCGGCACGACGGCGACGATCACGCCCACCGGCGGCAGCCCGCTCATCAACTTCACCGACCCCACCTTCGGAGGCTGGTACATGGATCTGCCGCACTCGGGCGAACGCGTGTTCACCAACATGGTCCTGTCCGGCACCGAGCTGACCATGACCACCGCGATTCCCAGCGGCGACGCCTGCACGTCGGGGGGCTCTAGCTGGGTCTACTACATCAACGTGGGCTCGATTGTCGGGACGGCGGCCCAACTGAGCGATCAGTCGCTGATCGTCGGCGTCGGCCAGATCACGGACTCCAGCGGCAACGTCCAGGACATCTTCAACCTCAGCAACGGCGATGTGAAGCTGGGCACGCCGCCGCAGACGCCACCGGGCTTGTCCAGCACCACGACCCGGGCGTCGTGGCGCGAACTGGCGAACTGAGGTCCCCATGATCTCGGCGAAGGCGCCTCGCAGGCGGCGCCTGTCGGCCGAGGCCCGGCAGATGCTGCCCTGGTGCGTCGCGCTGTCGGCGGCAGCGCACGTGCTGCTGCTGGCAGGGATCGCCCCATCGGCGCACCGGGCGCAAGCCGGGCCGAGGACGGCGCATGCCGGCGGGCGACCGGCCCGGGACGTGCGCCTGCGCTTGATCCAGCCAGTCGAGATCCCGTTCGTGTCCGCGACGGCCGCGACGGCCGCGGCCGCGTCGGCGGCAGTCGCGATGGCGGCCACGCCGTCGTCGGCTGCACCGGCTCCCGACGGCGCGGCGACGGTCGCGGATGCCCTGGCGCCGACCGGGCTCGTCTCTTCGGCTCGCACCGCTGAAGCCCAGGTCGACGCCGCATCGGCGTCGGCATCGGATGCGAGCGGCGAAGCGGGCGCGGGGATCGAGGCCACGGAGGGCGGCTACGTGCCGCGGCCGCTGTTGTCCGTCGCTCCGGCGCCCGTCATTCCCGTGGTCATCGCGGTGCCGCCCGCTTCCGCGACGGGCCGCCTGATCGGACGCTACAGCGGCGTGCTGGCGCTCTATATCGACGAAGAGGGTCGCGTGCGGCGGGTCGAGGCGGAGTCGCCCGCCATGCCGGCCGCCATGGAGCGCGCGGCGCGCGAGGCCTTCCTGGCCGCGCGGTTCTCGTCGGGACAGGTGGCCGGACGCGCGGTGAAGTCACGCATACGCGTCGAGGTCGTCTTCGACGACGGGCCGGCTTCGTCGGCGTCGGCCCCAGCGTCGGCGTCGGCTTCCGCTGCGAGCGCCGCGCCGCGAGACGGCGCGAGCGCCGCATCGCGGGCCGGCGCGAGCGCCAGTCCCGCCGGTCCCGCCAGAAGCGGCAGTGCGCCGCCCGGCCCTCAACGCTCGCCCTGACGGGCGCGCGTCGAATGCTCGCAGTCCGGATCGTCACAGCGCTCGCAGACCCAGCGCGGAGCCGGCGGGCCGGTGAGGCCGTCTGCCAGGCGGCTGAACAGGCGCGACGATCGCCCGAGTCGAGCCCGCTCGCGCAGCAGGGGCCGTAGCGCGTCCAGGGCGCACGCCACCCGCGCCGTGCCGGATCCGCTGACCAGCGACCACGCCGCCCCCCAGTCGGACAGCCGCGCGCGCACGCGAGCGTCCACGGGCGCGCGCACGTGCGGGCCGTCGCGCTGCAGGCCATCGGCCACCCAGGGCAGGTCCAGCGACGTGAGCAGCGTGGCATCCATCGCCTGCTGGCACGTGCGCGCGACCGGCTCGATCGAGCGGTCGTCGAACAGCAGGTCACTGTAGACCGACACCATCAGCGGCGCGGTGTCGCACAGCACGACGTCCACGTCGGCCTGCATGGCCGCGGCGTCGATGCGCCGGGCGTGTTCGAGCGCGATGCCCATCTGCTCGTCGGCCCGCGGCGTGCGTGCATGGCGCTCGCACCATTCGCGCAGATATTCCTCGACGACCACGCAGCGCAGGCCGAACTCGCGCGCGAGCGCGTCCGCCAGCGCGTGCGCGAGGACGCTCTTGCCGGTGCTCTCGGCACCGACGATGGCGACGCGCAGCGGCGCGCGCGCGCCGTCCGCCGCGGCCGCCGGCGCCGTGCCGTCAGTGCCGTGCATCGACATGCCCCCGCAGGCCGCGCCACGAGCGCAGGCCGGCCCACGACAGCGCCGTGAACAGCGCATAGAGGATCACCGTCAGCCACAGCTGCTTGTAGCCGAACAGCGCGACGCTGAACGCGTTGACGGCGATCCAGGTCCACCAGTTCTCGATGAACTTGCGACCGAGCAGCCAGGTGCCCAGCACGCTGCCGACGGTGGGCAGCGCGTCGAGCCAGGGAACGTTGGAATCGGTCCAGCGCATCAGCAGCCAGGCCAGCAGCGGCCAGGAGAGCAGCGTGAGCGCCAGCGCGATCCATGCCGCGCGCGCCGACAGCGTGTGCACCACCAGCACGCCGCCGTCGGCGCCGCGACCCCGCAGCCACTGCCACCAGCCCCACATCGACATCGCGACGAAGAACAGCTGCAGCATGGCCTCGCCATAGAGCTTGCTGTCGGCGAACAGCAACGCGTACATCAGCGACGACAGCATCGCCAGCGGCCAGGCGAACGGGTGCACGCGCATCTCGCAGCCGACCATCCACAGCGAGACGACGAACGCGACGACCTCGATCCAGGTGACGGGCACGCCCCAGGCCGAGAAGGCCGGGACGAGCAGGGGGTGGGCGAGAGCGAGGATGGTCAGCAGCATGGCATGCGTGGATCCTGCGACTGCGCGGAGGCTGACATCGATCGGCGCGCCGACATCGGCCGGCGTGCCGACATCAGCCGGCGTGCTGGCATGCGTGGATC
>OUNM010335395.1_pt1 | contig 10377 bp, 9 predicted proteins | sample 1769961 | NCBI WGS metagenome assembly OUNM01 (sample SAMEA3914820, study PRJEB12502) | metagenome | biome: forest; material: soil | place: USA | collected 2012-03-12 | depth 0.3 m
CCGCTACTTTGCTACACGAACGATGACGAAATGCGCCGACTGGAAGAGGTGATTCGTGAACGCCAACTCATTGGTGATCGCATCGCTGTCCTGTTCCCGACTCAGCGCAAGCTCTACGGTTTCGCCAAGGCGCTACGCGAACGCGGCCTGGAATTGGAGACGCAGAAGGAATTGGATTTCGGCACGAGCAAACCAAAGCTAATCACCTACTACAGCGCAAAAGGGCTGACGTTCGACACGGTGCTGATGCCGCGATTGGTGGGCGACTCCGCGTGGACGAAAATGGAGGCGCGGGCGGCGAAGCTCCTGTTCGTCGGCATTACCAGAGCGACGCGATGGGTTTACCTCAGTGCGACAGAGTCGGAGCAGCTCTCGGCACTCCGCCGATTGCTCCCGTTTGCTGAACGCGGCGATCTCACGATCCAGCGCGATGGTAACAGCGGCGGACCGGCGCCATCGAACGCTCCAACCAAACCGTCGCCGTCTCGTCCAGACTTGGGATTCCTTTGACCTCAAATATTTCTCTCCAGACGATTTCTCCACTCTCTACTTCCATACCCTCAACTCCTCCCTAAATTAACCCGCCAGCCTTTGCTCTTCGCTTGTCCGTTTTTTCGGGGGAATTCCAGTTCTTGCAGACGTGCAAGATTGCGCAGTCAATCAGGCGGCCGTCCGGCAACTCGAAGTACACCCTGGACGTGTACGCCCGGAACTGCTTCCCCTCGACGCAGACGACACCCTCCAACCCCTGCTCGCATGGCTGCGAACAATGCAGAGCGCGCTTGCCGTAGATGGTAAGCGGCCCCGCCGGCCGGAGTCCAGTGGGCCCCTCTTTCCACTCGTGCGTCGTGGCAAGTGCGACGTGACGGGACAGGATGTGTCCCTCCCCATTAAATTCCGATTCGCCGCGCATCTGTCCGTTGTGGATTTCAGTAGGTGCGAAGAGGGAGGTCGCTTGGTCAATGGTCAAGCTGTAGCGTCCGGCGCTCTTTTCGGGCGCATGGATGGGCAATTCGACATGAACAGGCTCCTCGTCTTCGATTTCTACCATAGCGTCTATGGCTGTAGGGTTGCGGGTTGAATCTCATCGGTAGCGACTGGAGTTTCCAGAGAAATGCTTCGAAATGAGGTCCAGTGAGGACAGACCGCTTACGGTCAAGGATTTCGGTTTGAGGCGCGCGGATCAATCCGACGCATGGGTCTCACGATCTTTAACAACGAGCGCGTTTTCTTCGAGGAGTTGGCGTTTTTTAAGCAGGCCAATGATGGACTCCAAACCGAACTCTAGAACCGACGCCGCTACAGGTCGATTCGCGTCTGGCAAGAACCTCAAATCACCCACCCCAGGTGAAACCAGTAGGGCACTTCCAGGTCGAACGGTTGCCGTTCTACCGTCTCGGCAGAATTCGACGACCCCTTGACGAACCGTGATGAAGGTTATTCGCTCCAGCCGTCCATTACAAATCCTTTTCGCTTCCGGGGAATCCTCACGATACGACCACGAGCTTGGCGGTTGCTTGTCTTCCAACCGAGCCAGGCAACCCATCTTTACCGAGCCAATCGTCTTCATCGGCGTTTAGGCGGCCTCCGACACGCCATCTCCGAAGGTCCGAATCGCGACCGACGGCTGTGATGAGTAGATCGGCACGAGCGCAGCAGCGCCTGTTGATTTCATGTCCAGAAAGCCGGGATCGAGCTCCTCAATTGCACTCAGGATGATAGACTCGTAACACGCCCAATACGCCCCCACCAAAGGCGAAAGGTCCCGGCCGGGGATCTTTACTGCAGGATCTGTCTCGCAAACCAGTTTTCCTGCATCGATTAATTCCATTAACGGCCGAAGCTTTTCCGATAGCGGCAGCGGCGCAGGCCACCACCAGGGCCGCAGTCTCTGCAGCAATTCGACGGCAGTAGCTTCTCGAAGCACGCATGCCGACTTTTGGATGGGCAGCTTGCTCAGTGCGAGAAAATGGTCCTTATAGAATTTTTCATCAGCAGGATAACCCATTACCGGTATGACCTTCGCCATCGGAACCCCCAGATCCATGTAGTTCGTAGCGATCTGCCGGCGCCGTTTGGTAAGCCACGGCGTCAATCCCGTTCCAAGATAGCTCACGCAATCCCGCTTCAACGTGTCCATGCCACCAGGATATTCCGCTGCGATTCGCTCCTCGGCATCCCTATGAAACACGTTGCGCTCGAGCATCATCAGGAGGTCCCAGCGAAAGGCATAATACAGAGGCCTCGTCAAGGCGAACGCCTCCGGGTAATTTCCGCTGAAGAGCAGGTCGAGCAACGCCGCGGGGTCGGTGGAGAGGCCTGGAATTCCGTTTAGCGGCGCTCTCTCGGCATCGCGTCGGAAGTCTGCCAATTTAATCGCCTGATTCCCGGATTCCCGCACGTTCACGGCAAGCCTCTCCTTCGCGATGTCTTTCCGAAATCCGCGGTGAAGTGAATGCCCGTCGAAGCAGATAAAGTCCACCTCCATGAAATTCTCCCTCCCGATCGGAGCGATCTGAATCGTTCCGTAACCGGCTTTGACGAGGAGCGCATCACCCGGAGTGGCAATTACCGGTTCCCCAAAATCCCAAAAAGAAACCGTTCCGCGCCGGACAAAGATCAGCATGTTTTCAGGAAAATATTCCGTATGGGCGGTCAGGGCGGTCATCCAATTCATGGAGAATGAATACTTTCGCGCGCCCGGGTAACCGCTCACCGAAGTCCTTTTGCACCGTCCATTCCGGTTCCAGATATACGAACGCGAAAACTCCCTCACAATCTCTGAGATCAATTTCATTTGAGTCGGGTATGTGGTTAGAAAAAAAGCTCCAGACCTCAGGCTGCTTCGAAACGCAGCTGCTCACCTGATGCCGCAGATGCCTGGTAAATCGGCACGACAAAGTCGGCCGCCGTCGATTTCATTTCGAAAAAGTCGGGCTCGAGTTTCCGCAGCAAATCCAGTGACCCCTGGGCATTATCGCCTCGAACAAACGGCTGCATCGAAGGCGCCAGCGGTAACTTCGGATGCCACCACACAGGTCTTAACACTTCCGCAAGTCCTGCTGGCGCTAGGCTTGAAAGCGGACCCAAGGATTTTACGTGAGACCATTTCCGCTTCGCCGAGGCGCTGTAGAAGCATTGAAACTCCCATAGGCTCGAATACCCAAACGCCTGCGCGACTGAGTCAACCGAGTTTCCGTTCCGTAGCCAGATCTCTGCCAGTTGTGTTCGGCGAGCATTAATTAACGAGGCAGGTTTGCTCCCGAGATAGGTCCGGCAATCAGAATGAAAGACGTCCTTGCCGCCGGGGTAGGAGTTCTCAATCCGCTTTTCCGCATCCAGGAAAAGAACGTGCCTTTCCAGCAGCTGGAATAGCGCCCATCGCCGCCGATAAAACGCGGTCTTCATCAGCGCAATAGGCATCGCACGCGTGCCATTATACAGCGACCTCATGTACATCTCAGCCTTCGGCGGGAGCGCTGCTCCCATCCCACCGAGGGCGGCGTTCATGCATGAATCCACCTGCACGGTAAAATCTTTCAGCCGCGTCGCAGGCTTTTGAAATTCAACCGCCATGGAACAGGCAATTTCCTCCATGACGCTGCTGCGAAGAATACGCGCCACGGATCGTGCATCGAATGCGATGATCTCCGCCAAAACGATCGGCGCCTTCGTCATTGCGCGAAGCTCCAAGCTTCCCAGTCCGGCTTCAATCAGCAGTGCATCTCCGGGCTCGGCGACTGCCGTCCGTGCATTTTCGCGGTAGGCAACGCACCCGGTTATGGGGATGACCAACAGGTTCATCGGGATGACACCGCTGAAGGACAGCACTCCGCTCCCGCGCGACGAGCAGAGCGTGTACATCCGCGCATGCGGAAATCCTTTGATTGTAGAAGAAATGCAGCTATCTGCGCGTCGTCCGATGGTTTTGACAAATTTCATGGCTCTTGGGTCGTTGAAAACTGGACCACGCGATCAGCTCCAGACACACTGACGCTGGCATCTGCGGCCAAAAAAAGAGTGCCGTTTTGGACAACGCGTTTTTGCAAAATTGCCTCCCTTAAAATCCGCCCCACGGCGGCGTAGTCTTGCTTGGCATACGTCCTGACCAGTTGGCGCAGCGTTAATGGTCCATGAAGCTCCAGCTTCAGAACGAGCTTATCCACCTGTTGCTCCATGAGCCTTGCTGGAGACGCTTCGCCTACGTCTGCCTGAAGCAGGTCGAGTTGCCTTCCTGCATGCCGTTTCAAATACGCCATTGCAGCGGACAGCAGTTCAACCGGGATTACCTTTTCATCCAGCCGCTGGTGGAGGGCGGTGAGCGACAGCGCGATGCGGAGCGATGCCTGAGGCCAATGAGAAAAATACGGTGCAAGGTCCGGCGGACAGTTCGACTGGAATTCGCGGCACCATCTCCGGAACTCGAAGTACATTTTCTCGCCCTCCGCATCGCATTTTAACGTCTCGGATTTTCCGACGCACCGAAGCTCAAATAAATGCCGGATCAGTGCACCCCACATTTCTCCATTCTTCAACCCGGCGTGCGGCGCCACTTCAGGTGGCTGCGACGTATGCTCGTTCTCGAAGAGCAAAAATTCATCGAACAAATGCGACGCCCGGATCCGGGGCGCACGCAACACAGGAAGGATGCGTGCACGCGAAGACACGAGGATCACATGCGCTCTTGGAATTCTGTGTCCTGCACCAACACCTGGTCCCGACGGTTCGATCGTCGCGCGATAGAGAAGACTGGCGCAGCTGCCTAATTCACGCCGGGTCAGCGTCAGAATTTCTCCCAGGGTATAGGGTGAAGAAATCAGGTTCAAAATACCGCCGTCAAAGGAATGGCTGCAGGCCTCGCGTAATTCGGTCCAGGAACACTCCTCCCGAAATACGTGCGGTCCGAATTGCAAACGCATGCCGGCCAACTGCCCGTCTTTCTCCCTGATATTCTGCCGGGTGTTTTCGATGAACGCCTCTGTTTCCTGCAGCCTCTTTTGCGCGCCACGCAAATTCCAGGCTCGCTCGCTCTCTCCGGCGCTCATTTGCGCCAATCCATAAATGTCCCCTTGAGCATTTAAATTTTCGATCTCCTGCCTCAACATCCCCACCACGTGTTCGGCATGGAGCAGGTCACCCACCTTTCTCTGTCGCTCTGTGACAGCCTGATCCAAGTGCAATTTTAAATAGTCCGCGTCGGAATCCTTGGTGTGCTCGGCCAAGTCGCGGCAACACCGGGAAATTGGTTCGATGAGGCGCTTCACCGCTCCCAAAATTGCGCCTTCTCCGTTCTCGATAAACGTGGACTGAAATGACGGCGAAAGCGTCTGTCCGTCCGGGCACGCGATGATGCGGGCATTTTGTAGCGCCACACTCACCGAACGGAGCATGAGCATCTCTGCAACCTCGCTGGAAATTGAGAACGCCGACTGAAATGCCCGCGCTACGGCCTCGAGTGGCGGAGGAAATGGAAGAGACATAAGGTAATAAGATCGGCCACTTTGCCGGGCGCCTAATGCAACAAGCGGCGCAACGTTATGTATAGCATGAGCAACGCTCCAAAATAGATGCAAGCACTAACTTAAATAGCAACATCCGCACGTAACCGCTCCAACACGCACGCTCTGCCATAAATTACACCGCAACCAATTTACATCCGCGCAAAGACGCACAGTGATTTCAGCACGTTATTTTCACCCCGCTTCGTTGAAGCCACACGCAATGCGTAACGCAAAATACACCAACCTAATCGAATTTTGCAGCACGCCGTTCACGCGCCTACACCTGCGACGATTTGTGTATTTAATTCATCAGATAGGAGCCACCGAACATGTGGTAATATCGCAGATGTTCCGCGCCCTATTTTTGCAGCTCGATTAAGCGCCTCGGAATATTCGGGATTTTCACGTCGTTTCGGTGGCTGCTCACCCACCCACTCGGAATTATTCTTTCGCGCCCCGCTCATCGGCTTCCGAAATTTCGCGGTCCTGAATCGGTATCGAAAGGACGTTGGAAATTCTGTAATTCTTTTCCTCCTTCATAGCGATGGAGTCGCGGTCGTAATATTTCGTCCCGTCCTGCCATTTGCCGTAGCCTCAATATTTGTCGATGTTCAAGGCGAGGGGGCGATTCTGAAGCTCGCGCCTGTCACTGATTTGCACGCAGGACGGACACGGCAGGTACAAATGACGTCCGCCAGCTTCTGACATTATCTGGCACTTGTCCTAAATTTTCAGCAGCGAGAAGACCGTGATCTGACACTCATGCGGAACGTCCACCAGTTTCGCGAGGATGGCGCTATTGGGGTTTTCAGACGTTCCAGGGCGCCGTCACCCGCTCTGTCCACCTCGCCTGCTGTTCGGCGAGCGACGCGATCTGCATTTCGCTGCGGACGAGTCCGTGTTTTTCATAGCACTCAGGATTTCCCTGTTCGCCGCACACATGGCACTCCGGGCAAATGTAGTCGTCCGGAAATAATCTGCACACTTCACATGGCTGCTCTCGATGTCGATTCCGCAGCTGGCACAGCCGTCCTTCAAAATGCAGCCCGTACTTTGCCCGCTGCTTGACCTCGGCGCCGTAGAACCCGCTCACCGTCTCGGCGGCCTCTTCCTCCGTGACCGAGGTCGCCAGGAACATGATCTCCGCTGGCACCTTCCCCTCGCCCGCAATGAACAGCTTTCCCTTGTGCCGGCGGGTATGGGTCAGGGTCTTTGGAATTTCTACGGCAAACTCGTCTTCCGGCTGTCCCCGACCCTTTTCGGGCTCAGAAGGGCGGGAAATGGCCGTTTCGGAAGCTGACGAGGCAGTTTGGAACGGGTTTGGAGGCATCGAAACCGGTGGAATGGCTCCCTGATCGTTGAACGGGGAATCCTCCACGTAGCTGGCGTCGATACACGGTGCCGGGATGTCCGGCGCTTCGAGGTTCGTAGTTCGGTCGTTATGCATTGGTCAAAAAGTCACAGCCCGAAGTGCTGGTTGAAGTACGGGTGCGCGGCGAGGGTCTGCCATGCTGCGAGAGTCGTCATCGCGCCGAAGTCCTTGATCCCGGCGGGTGGAAAGACTGCCAGGAACGGGCACTTGCCTCCGAAGATGACGCCCGTTGACTTCCGAGGTCATAGCGACCTTCGAATGGATTTTCTCCAGCGAGAGGATCAGCATCTGCCATTCGCGCGGCAGGTCGGCTATTTTTGCGAGGATCGCGCTTTCGTTCCCCTCACTCATGTTCGTTTTCCGCTTTCCACTTCGCCTCCTGTTCGGCGAGCGACGCGATCTGCTTTTCGCTGCGGACGAGTCCGTGTTTTTCGTAGCACTCAGGATTTCCCTGTTCGCCGCACACATTGCACCCCGGACAAATGCAGTCGTCCGGAAATAATCCGCACACTTCACACGGCTGCTCCGGACCTTCGCCGGGCAGTTCGCCGCATCCTGGCGGCAATGACCATCCGAATATTCCCATAGGTTAATTCGCCTCTTCCTGCCGTCGAATCCGACATCGATTATGAAATCATTCTTGCGCAGCTTGGATATGCGGTTGGCCATGCTGCTTTCGGACATGCCGAATTTACCGCCTAGGTAGGCGTTGCTGGCGTGACAGCCATTGCCGTCGTCCAGTGAATGAATTTCGGCCAGGATGCATTTGTCTTCCCAGCTGAGCTTTTCGGACATCCAGACGTCTACCGGTACCCATACCCCGGTGAATACTGGTTTAGGTTCATCGTCAGGATCACACGTCTCAACCTCCTCGTTGAGCTCCAAGCTCGATCGAACTTTCAAAACACGATCGCGTCCGTCAAACGTCCAACTGTCGAAGTAGCCCTTCGCACGAAGGTTGGAGATCATGTTGGAGATCGATTTCTCGGAACTGTCGAAGAAATCCGCCAGCCACTCGTTGCGTGCATAGCAGCCATTGCCGTCATCCAGCGCGTTAATCTCGGCCAGCACGCATTTTCCCATCCATGTCAGATCCTGGGCCTGCCACAGCTCGCGTGGAATCCAGACACCTTTAAATGCGGATGTAGGATTTCGAGATTTCGCATTCGAGTCGTCTGAATGACCTGACACTGAAGTCGTCATGGCTAGACAGAAAATTGGCTATTATTTGGCAGTGAAGCGCTGGTGCTTAAAGTCACGTCGCACAGGGACCTTGAGACCCTCGCCTTTTCGGGATTTCGATACGTAGAAGAACTGGCCGACTTCGAACGCGGGAGCCTCGCTCATAGCTTCCTTGCTTTCCTGATTTCGAAATGCGGTGATTCCGAGGACCCCGGTTTTATTTTCGCCGAGATTTTTGCACTCGGAGAGACACGTCTGGTCGATGTGCATTTTGTCGTAGCCAAGCGACACGTGCGCCTGGGCGAAATCGATCGTCACGATGTTGTGCTTGTCGGCCATGTCACACATCACGTCCGCGACCTCCTTCATCATCAGACGAAGGCGAGCCGGATCGTTGCCGTGATTTTTTCCCAGAGTTCTCCCAATCCAGTCCAGGGCGAGCACGTCCAGTCCGCCCATGATGTCTTGGAACTGACGGATGACTTGGTCGAGCGCGGCGCCTAGCCGTGTATCGCGCTCCTTCCAGTGGAGTATGTTGAAGTTCTTCGTGTTGAGGTCTCTACGCAGCTGCTGGTAGCGCTCCATCTGCTCGGCCGTGAATCGGGAAAGTGCGTTCTGGACACCATCCTTGATCATGTCGAACGGGATGAGTGTGTGACTGCTCACGATACGCGGCTCAAGCTGCACCTCGCCGTGCTCAGTTGAGATCAGGCCGACCTTGGCGCCATTCATCGCCATGAGCGAAGTCATCTGGGTCGCGAACACGGTTTTGCCGGCGCCTTGGACGGCGATCACGAGATATGACTCTTTGCGGCCGAAGCCGCCGCCGAAGGTGCGCTGCAACGCGGGGAACCCGATCGGCAACCGTTCGATCTGCATCTCGATCTGGTCGCAGCCGTAGCCAAATCCGTTGATCGCGAATTTCTTGTTCGCGACAAGCGTCTGATCTACCAGAGCCAGCGCGTCCCGGACATTCTGGTTCCCGAATCCGCTAATCGCTGTGCGCATGATGCGGCTGCTCTTCTGATCACGCAGCCAGATCATGAAAACCGATCGGACGAAATTATTGCATTCGTTCGTCGCGAAATTCGGAAGGTAGCGATACACATTTACCGCGCGTCCGGAAACTCGACCATTACCTCCCATGTCACCAGAAAGCAACACATGTAAAACGTCCCTCAAAATGGCCGCGAAAATCGAAAATCTCCCGTAGCAGAAGCTCCACGGAGCGTATTCTAGTTATTCAGCGTCTCCTTAGTTCGCCATTCGGGTTTCCTACGTGAATATCAAGAGATACGTATACTCATGACTCAGGCGACGTTCGCTCATGCGTAGTCGAAGGCGATGGGCTGATTCTTGCGATGCGGTTCGTTGCATCAAACTCAACGATGGCAATTTTAGATTTGCGCCAGCGCTCGATGGTTTCCTCTTCAAGCCCAAAGCTTGCCGCGTGCTTTTCGAGCGCCAGCGGAGTAGGCGGCGTCATGCGTGCAACCAGGCGCAACCGGTGGCGGTGAACAATGGACCAGATGCCGAGCCAGAGCATTACAGCGAGAGACAAATAGACGAATGTCTGCAGATGCGTCCATAGCGCCATCACGTGGACTGGATGATGTTGAGACAGTTCGAAGATAGGAGGGAGGATGTAATCGACGAACACCTTGACCGGATCCCTCAGCAAATAGAGCAAAAGCGCCCACGCGCCGAATGTCATCAAAACGTCACGCACACGCACGAGCCAGGGCGCGTGCGCAAATGAGATAATCGGGGGCCAGTTGGACGGCTCGGCAGTGTTCATCGAAAACCTCGGTCAGGGCTGGTCCATACTCCGCGAGCACCGCGCCGTCGAAAGACTGCCTTGGGCACCCCCACGACGGCAGTACCGGCCTGAATCAACCAGAATGCGAGCGGAAACCAGATCATCCAGAAGAGTGAGCGCCAGATGCCTGGTTCGAAGCGCGAGTCGATGCCGACACTCACCGACGCCTGGATCAAGTAAGTCACAGCCAGCATTGCTCCCAACGTGCTGTGTAATGGGTTAAACATGGGAAACGACGGATTGAGGCTCACGATGGCGTCATCGATGACCCAAAGCAGAAGCCCGATGACGGTAATATAAGCCCAGAGAATACTAACCACGTAATTCAGCCAGATCACAAACATAGCCCAGCGATGGCGCGAAATCAGAACGCCGATGGAGGAAATGACGACGCTCGTCCCTCCTTCGGACCAGCGGAGCCGTTGCCGCCACAGTCCCTTCAATGTTTCGGGCATCAAAATCCAGCAGATGGCCTTTGGTTCATAGGCAAGCCGCCAACCGGC
>OUNM010142467.1_pt1 | contig 10376 bp, 4 predicted proteins | sample 1769961 | NCBI WGS metagenome assembly OUNM01 (sample SAMEA3914820, study PRJEB12502) | metagenome | biome: forest; material: soil | place: USA | collected 2012-03-12 | depth 0.3 m
CCTTCATACAGCGTTCTTCCAACTTATCTTGAATCAAATGCTGTTGGTAAATATTGAACGTAATGACTCCTACTTCTTTTTCGGGTTGTGTTTGAAACACGTGAAGGCAACGGCGTACGACTTCTTCTGCTTCCGCCTCGTTGCAGTGGCTTTCAAATACGCCTTCTGTTTTGATGTATTCAATGCCCTTGTACGCATTTTGGAAGGTGTTAAAATCGGGCAAGAGCACAAGCTTTTGTTTGTAAAAGTGTTGGTTGGAGAAATCGATCAAGTCAAGCGATTGGCTTCGGTAATGTTCCGTCAACATCACTTGAGGCAGGTAGCGACTTGCCAAATCCAAAAGGGAATCGATTTCGGTATCCGGCACCTCTTCGTCGTCTGCGTTGAAGCGAGTCCGGTACAAATCATTGGGTTGCAATTGCTTGCTATCTCCCGCTACCACGATCTGTTTGCCGCGTGCCATAGCCGGAATGCCTTTTTCTACGAAACACTGCGAAGCCTCGTCAAAAATCACCAGATCGAAAAGCTCTTGGAGAGGAAATACAGCCGATACGGTTTCGGGAGAGGCTAGCCAGCAGGGGAGCACATAAAAGGCTTCTTGATAAAAAGATTCCAACGTCTTCCGCAGTGGCCATATTTTTTTCTTTTTCGTGACTTGGTGTTGCAAATCCCGGTATGTGGTACGATTGCCTAGGCGGTTGAACTCTTCATTCCGATATACTTGTTCCCGGAGACGGAGCAGTAAAATATCGCGACTTGATTTTTGCTTTGAGGCGATGGCCGCGTTCAACTCTTCTTCCAAAGCCGCCAACGTCGGCGTGGAAACACTCCGCAAAATGGGATATTTCCCTTCGATGTGTTGAATCCAAGCCCTTCGGATAGCGCTGTCGAAAAGGGAACATAGGTGGGCAACATCTGGAGGCGCGCTTGTCAAGCCAGCTTGGTGAGCAAAAGACGTCAATTGTGCCAATGCTTGAAGCTCATGAAAGACCAAAGAATTTTTATTTCGGTCATATTCCGTCAAGGCATCGAATTGGGACTCCAATTCCTGCAAAGCCAGATGTACTTGTCCGTCAAACAGCCAATGCAAATGAGCTTCCGTGAAATAGGCAAAATGAGGCGGATAGGCTTGTGCTACCCTTTCAATTGCCAAGCACAATGTCTCGATTGTCTTTTGGAACGCCGGCAAGGAAAGTTGATGCAGGGAAATGGGCAAACGGTTTTCTCTATAGGAAGAGGCCCAACTCTCCGCCCATTTCATAGCTTTTTCCATTTCGTGCACGACGTCCATATATCCTTCCGCCGTCTCCTCCGATCCGAAACTAAACTCCTTGTCTTTGGCCAACTCTTCTTGCAGAAGGTAAAATTGTTGGGAATTTTGCACTCTTCGATGCAATGCTACGATGCCCTCCAAATTCTCCGACAATTGGTTCGCCTCCAAAAGGTGCTGAATTTCCTTCCTGTCTTTGAAGGTCCATTTCCACTGCAAAGTGCCTAGAAAACTCTTCCAAACGTTTTCTGCTTTCTTCAATTTTTCTGACCAAGAAACGAGGGTCTCTTTTGAAACTCCTTTTGCCAAAGGCTTATCTACCCTTTCCAGAATTTTTTCTTTCCACTTGCCCAAGCGTTTTTGCCACTTCGACAGTTTGGACTCTAAATCAGGAGCAAGGGCAAATTGCTGAAAATGTGCATAAAAAACTTCATTTTGGGCATGCCCCTTCAATTCGAGCAGATAAGGATGCCGTGCCCTTAATCCCCATATCTCCGGAACGGTGGCATCAAACATTCCAAATTCTTTCTCAAAATGCTCCTGAAAAGAATGTATGGAGGTAAGTGAGGCTACCAACGCCAATTTGTCATGACCTGAATAGGATTTAAAACTTATGCGTAATTGCCAAGGATGGGACGGGGTATCGAACGCAATGGCATTAGGAAGCAGATACTTGAGCTTTTGAAGGAAGGGTAAAAGTGCTTCATGGGGAAACTGTTTGTAAAAGCCGTCTATGCCCAGCAAATTGGAGGATTCTGTGCCAGAAGTAAGGTACAATTCCTTTATGCTCACCCCACATTCCCCTGTATCAAACAAGGCCGACTTGAACTTTTCCAGTTCTTCTACACAACGGTCGATCTTTCGGCACGCCTCCAAGTAATTTCGTTCCAGGAATACGGTGTTCAAAGAGTTGTTGGCTTTTTTATAGTCTTCAATCTGCTCGATCTGATGGGCCATCTTCTCATATACCAAATTGCGATCGGCTTTAAAATCGTGTACTAAGGCGATAAATTGGCTTGCTCCGATGCTCTCCAAACGTTTGTACACAACGTCCAAGGCAGCTCTTTTTTGGCAAACCACGAGCACTTTCTTTCCACGGCAAATAGCATCGGCAACCAAATTGGCAATCAATTGCGATTTTCCCGTACCTGGAGGGCCTTGCACGACCAGTGATTGCCCTTTTTTTGCCCACTTGATAGCATGTTCTTGCGGAGCGTCCAACAGGAGCGGAGTATAGAGATCCGATTCTTTTATTCCTCCCGTGCGTATCTCGTTCTCCTCCCCTTCCAATATTTCGTTCCCTTGTCTCGCCCCAAGAAAATCCTCAAAGTATTCAAATTCATTTTGCTGTAGAAGCTGTTCATAATCTGGTACGAGATAGGATCCAGCTTGTGGAAAGATCCCTAAAACCGCTTCTTGAAAAAGCTTCACCCTTCCGGCTTCTTCTTCCTCTGCGAGCTCCGCTGTTTTATATTCTTGAAAGAAATCTAATTTGCCTTCAAAAAGGCCGCTATTAAAATGGAGCTCCAATCCATTGGCCTTCAATGTCTCATACAATTGGGTGCGGAATTCCAGCGCATCTTTGCTGAACCCTTCAAAAGAAGTTTCCAAGAAATCTTCCGACAAGGTAACCTTATTGTAAAATTGCCAAGCCAATAAGAAGGTCTTGTTGAACGTAATGGGTTCGTTTTGACGCTGCACCAACAGCCACATGTTTTCCTCCAAAATCAATTGCACTGGAAAAAAAAGCAATGGGCAATGCACCAAAGTTCCATCTATAAACTTTCCTTTAGCAAATGGCCAACCTATGTAAAGGTCTTGCGCACCGGATTCTTCAAAAAGAAACTGGTCCTTGCGCGCAATCCGTTGCAATTGCTTGCCAATAAGATTCGACTTTTCGTTTCGACTGTCCAAAAGTGGGCAAACGGGAAACCGGGTGCGGGCCGAAATAAGGCTCTCAATAAGATGAAAGGCAGGTTTGTTCAAGACATAGTCGGTTTCCCGAAGGTCTAAATCCTGTTCCTTACTTAAACGCAACAGAAGCAAAGCCCGATTGCTTCCTGACAAGTTGACAAGTTTCTTCTGGTAGTTCTTTAAGAGCGCTTGAAACATGGGGTAAAGATACTGGTTTTGTTAAAAACGAGGTGCCGAATGCACATTAGGCATTTTTCTTAAAAGAATGCACCACGAAGCATCGTTCTTCATCCTCCAACTAGAAAACAAAAAAGGCGGCCCATCTCTGGACCGCCTTTCTGCTAAGTGACAAAAAGCTTATTTCGAAATCACGAGTTTCGTAGTGGAAGTGGCTACTCCCTCTTTTTTCGTCTTCACTAAATACACGCCTGCGCTCAACGAGTTCAAGTCAAGTGTTTTGTCAGCTACAGACTCTATCTTTTTGCTGACCACTACATGGCTGTTCAAGTCGGCGACTTCTACTTCGTCCACATTGTCCAAAGAGGTAAAGTTGACAAGACCACTGCTTGGGTTTGGATACAATTTGACCGCTGCCGTATTGAAAACAGACGTTTCAGTTCCTGTTACGATGCCATACACAAAGACAGGAAAAGACCGTGTATTGTTGTATTCATCTGTTTCAGTCACATAGCCATCTGCATCTGTCATCCCTACTACATAATAATACCCAGTGTAAGCAGAATAAGGGATCAATAGATTTGTGCTCTGGTAACTGCTTCCTCCAGGAGTCAAGCTATCTTCATACGATATGCCCAATACAAGGTCATCGGAGCTCACTGTAGTATCGGTCGACAAATAGAACTTCACATTATGAGGTCCGGCGACGCTTGTCCCGCTGTTGTAATCGTCAAAAACAACCGACAATGATTTTCCAGCTGTCACAGTGGTCTCATTTGCGTAAAATATGGCAAGCGACAAATCGGCTCCTACTGGAGGTACGACTACGTCCCCGATTGTGATGCGCAACGCTTTCGTATTGTTGTACTCATTTGTTTCATTCACACCGCTGCCGTAATCTGCTATGGCAATAAGGTAATATACACCATCAGTTATAGAACTTGGAAGGTACAAAGCCGGATTAAACGTAGTGCTATTGCCAGCTGTCAAACCTGCCAAATAATTCGTGGACAAATAGGTATCCCATACATCGTACGTAGAATCTGTCGAAAGGAAATATCCTACAAAATGGCCACTTGCATCTGTATTTCCTTGGTTCACTTCTGTATTTGTCACATACAGGAAGCTTCCTGCATCAGGATTTGTGTTGCTGGCTGTCAATGATCCGATGACCAAATCTGGACCGCTGACCCCAACTGTGATTCTGGTTGCGCCTACGTTATTGTATTCGTTCGCTTCCGCTACTTGGCCATAGAAGTCCGCCACTGCTAGCAAATAATATTCCCCATTCGATATATAGCTGGGCATATATAACGTAGGATAGAGTGAATAATAGCTGCTACCCGATACTTCGTATACATAGTCCGATCCAAGGTTAATGTCACTGCCATCAAAAATAGAATCGGTCGACAAATAGTATCCTACATAATTGGAAGGACTATAGCTAGTACCGTCGTTGAATTCATACAAGCTGGCGTTGAAATAAGAACCTGGCGTTACGGGTGAACTAGCCGACAATCCATAGATCGTAAAATCTACATCAGAGGGGGCTACGGTAACCTTAACGGCAGCCTCATTGTTCCCTTCGTTAGTTTCTGCTACCTGAAAAGCGTTGTCTGCTATTGCTAGAAGATAGTAGTTGCCAGAAGCATAGGAAGGAATATACAAAGAGGGGTTCAAATAGGCATAATTTCCTGGCAATATCCCCCCAACATACTCCGAGCTAAGATAGATATCGCTGCTATCCACATTCAAGTCATTTGAAAGGTAAAAAGCCACACTATGGTACCCAGCGTCTGTTGTCCCAGTATTGTATTCATATAGGCTAGGATATAAATAATTTCCTGGTATCACAGTAGTCGATGACAATGTGTCCGGAGATACAAAAGTGATGGACAAATCGACCGAGCCTTCTTCTACAACAAGTCTCGCGTAGTCCACATTGTTTCCTTCGTTTGATTCTGTGATATTGGAATAATAATCTCCCACGGCCAAGAGGTAATAGTTCCCGCCTGGCACATTGGACGGTATCGTCAGATAAGGACCCAAATAAGCAGAACCTCCCGCATACACGCCACTAATATAATCCGTCGCCAAGAAAGTATCCCCCACATCGTAGGTGGAATCGGATGACAAGAAATAAGCCACATAATTATAGTCTGCATAAGCATTGCCTATGTTGTATTCTGCCAACTGCGGATTTACATAGCCGCCTGCCACACCATGGTACGTATTCGAAGAATCTGTACCGTAGAACGAAACAATCAAATCCACATAAGGTGTAGTCAATGTGAGAGGAACAGCTTGTGTGTTGTTCGTTTCATCCAATTCAACCACATTGGACCCATAATCTGCTACTGCAATCAGAAAATAGTTGCCATAGGGCACATAACTTGGGATATATAAACTGGGAGCTAAGCCCACATAGCCTCCTGGGTACAGATCCGATGCGTAATCACTTGAAAGGAAGGTGTCCGTGCTGTCATAAAGGGAATCTGTAGACAGGAAGTACCCCACATAATTGTACGAAACATACGAAGATCCATCGTTAAACTCGTACAAAGAAGGGTAAATATACGAATCGGTACTGGCTACATTGGAGGCCAATGAAAGTCCATAGATGGAAAGGTCTACTGCAGGAATAGTAATGGCAAGACCTAGCGATTTTACGTTATTGTCTTCATAGGTTTCGGCAATGGCATTGTTGTTGTCCACTACTGCCAAAAGGAAGTAATTTCCTGGCGATAGGCCGCTAGGTAAATACAGCCCAGGGTAGTCTGTCGTTGATGCTTGGCTGTACAAATAGCCGATGTAGGTACTAGAAAGATACGTATCGCCAATGCTGTAGATGGAATCTGTGGACAAATAATATCCAATGGTAATGTCGCTCTGGAAAGAATTCCCATCGTTCAAGACAGTCGCCTGGGGATAAATATAATTTCCTGGCATGGCAATTGTCGTGTAGCAATAAAAGTAAGAAACGGTCACATCCGTGATAGGCAACCCGACATGAATAGGATATGCCAATGTGTTGTTGCTTTCATCCGATTCCACTGTATTGTTCGAATAGTCCGCATTTGCAATGATATAATAGGTACCCGTATCCAATGTACTTGGGAGATAAAAGGAAGGATAGTCATACAAATCGGAATTTCCCGCAATGCCATAGTATTGATAATCCGTAGTCAAAAGTTGGTCACTGCTGTCCAAGGTATTGTCCTTCGAAATATAATAGGCGATGTAGCTTGAGCTGTTGGATACCGCGTTGCCGCCATTGTGCTCATCTACACTTGCCGTAAAATAACCTCCCGCTATGTAGGAGGCTTGCGAAGGCGAAATCGACGTAATGGTCAGGTCCACATAGGGAGACGCAATCGTAAGCGGGATTTTGCCGCTATTGTTCTTCTCATTGCTCTCAAAAATCTGTCCTGTGTAATCCGCATATGCGAATAGATAATAATTTCCCTCCGTCAACGTGCTTGAAAGCGAAATGCCGACAGAAAGACTGTCCGACGCACCCGGATAGAGAGAACTGAAATAACCAGAACCGACGTAGGTATCGCTCGGCGTTAAAATACTGTCGGTGGAGACGTAAAACCCAACATACGAGGGGTTGGCAAATGCCGTCCCTATATTGGCAATTCTGATGGTAGGATAAATAGTGGCCCCTACACTCACGGTAGTAGGATACAGCCACAAATTCTGCATCGTCAAATCTTGTCCCTGAGCCCGGCCAAGAAACACGATGCTGAATAAAACAAAGTACATCAATCTTTTCATAGTTCAGATTTTTTATTTAACCACAAATATAGAGTTTAATACAAGTAGACACTTAGTTTTAGGTAAATTAAATGTTATTATTTTATCTCTTTAATCTTAAAATAATATAAATTTAACTATTTCAAGAAATTAAATAACAAAAGAAAGGAAATCTCTCTTCGTAAATAAGAGGCAGCGACGTATTCCATTATGAAGGGTGCCACCATCTCCCACGCCTTATATTAAGGAATAGACGTCCATTCTCTTGTCCTTGATCGTTTTGATAGGCTTTAATTGGCCAACTAAAATGGGTGGATGTTATTTTATCTTGTTTCATGTCCAGTAAGTTTCGGGCTCAAACCATACAAAAAATCATATAATTAGCTGATCTTTAATATAAAACAAAAGAAACTGCCGTCCATTTTGAATACTCCACCTACCCTCTCACGACGAAAGCTTTTCCCATTCATCTGACTATTTTTCCTTGCCCCATTTTTCAGCTAACATTTTAAACACCAAATGCTTATACAATATTTGTTTGATCTTGTTTTGCGCTCTTTTTATTTTGATTTTCCAATGTTCAAATCTATAAAAACCTTATTTATGTGTTTATTTTAAATAAAAAAGAACGAGAAATATAAAATAAATCCAATTTTAATGTTCCCTTGCCCTGAATTAATGCCTTTAAAAAAACCAATAGCCATTTTTGCTATTTTATATTGGAGAATGACATGTCATTCTCCTTAAAATCTATCCCAATGAATTCCTTTAGTTAGACAGATTGGAGATCTAAAATGTAACTACATTTCTTCCTCAGCAGTTCTCTTGTTTCACCGCATCCTATTTCTCTAGACTGAGACTTTTAAAAATGTTCTCGATCAGGATAAAAAATTTTTATTCTCCCCAAAAAACGCAGTGCTTTGGTATACAAAATGAACCAACATATACTAGGTGCCTCTATATTTATCTAGCCTTATGTAGGGTCTTCGTTCCATCAAGGTTCTTAAAACAATATAAGAGCGAACGTCATTGAATCACCGATTCCCCTTACTATTTTGTATCCATCTTTCAATCAGACAATTGACCCTTTTAACGTCTTTTAAAAATTTTTTGTCTTATATGTAAGTTGTATGTATGGTTTCTTGCAAAAGTCAACGAAATAAATTTATTTTCGTATTTCTAACCTAAACTAATCACAAAAAACAAAAGAGATGCGGTACAAGATAGAAGAAATCAATGTGGGGGATCACGTCGTATTCGAGAATACTCCCCAAAAAAGCAATCATGATTTATTTTGGAAAGTGGTATACAAATCTGGGAGCCAGCTTGTCATTGAATTAAAAAAATACATCTGGGACGAAAACTGGACCATTGATGTAACAGAAGTAAAGGGTGTGTTAAAAGCAAACAGATAATTCTCCATCCTACCCACCGATTTTTCTCTTTCGAGACGTTATAGCATGACGTCTACTGGGCTTCTCTTTACTTTTTATTCTTCCTGACAATACGATGAACAGAGACGCGCTACGTGTAGCCTTCATGTACGCTTACTCATCCTGCAAATAAACGATGGGATTTAATACAATGGAACTCAAAGTCAGCTACAAGATTCAATCTATTTCGATGTCATAGGCTCCCAATAACCCTGCTAGGCCGGTTAACGAGAATCGTGCCTTTTTGATCCGATTTTTTGTAGGATCGACCGCATAATGATAGGCGTTTCGAAAATCGGCTTTCTCCAAGAGTGTATTTTCGAATACAGCCCCGAGCAAATCGCATTGTTGAAAAGACGCGCCGCTCAAATCGCTCTCCACAAAATCGACGTCCTGCAATTTACAGGCATAAAATACCGTCTTTTTCAATTTCTTCCGATAAAAGGAAGTATGATTGAGGATACAAGTATCGAAGTCTACGACAAAACCAAATTCATTGCACGTTTCGAAATGCAGTCCCAACATCTTGCACTCCTTGAATTTGGCACCCCGAAAAGCCGTATTGGCAAGGACTGCTAAACTAAAATTACAGTGCAAAAATGTGCAATCCGAAAATTGTACGCCGGAAAGAACTGAATTTGAAAAGTCACAATAGGCAAAGGAACATCCCTCGTACTCTCCTTTTGGCAAAGGAGTTTGGGTGAAATCGTCCTTTTCAAATTCCTTTTCTACAATGTAGATGTTTTCCATTTTCATTCAAAAATGATCCTGTTCCTTGAGGATAGCAATCTTTTGCCGAAAATTAGCCAATTATCGCCTACTCTCCCTTAACAACTGCAAGGTATGTTCTAACGAGCTCTTGTTTTCCCAGTCTTGATGTCCAGGTATCACATAGTACGCATCCGGAAATTTGCGCATGACTCTTTGAAGTGACGCACTCCACGCTTTTGTGTCCGCATCCTGTAGGTTTCCAAGGTCTTTAGCTTCCGTACTCTTCACAAAACATCCACCATAGAGGATTTTTTCCTTGGCAAACCATACGACCGCGTTGTCCGGCGTATGACCTGGCCCTGGATAAAAGGTCTGCAAAGTATATTGGCCAACAGTGAAAGAAGTGTCCTTTTCCCACAAGAAATCTGCTCTTTTTTCGCCACGTTCCCTGCATAGACGGTCTGTATGTTGGCTCGCAAATGTTTTGATCCCTTTTTGTCGATAATATAAAAAGCCTCCCGTCCGGTCTTCATGAAAATGAGTTGCCAGACAAAGAACTACTTTTTGACGATGTCGCATTTGAATGCTGTCAAGCAAAGGTTGGAATTGCGTGCTGTCCCAAGGCGTATCCAAGAGGAGTACGCCATCGTTGGTCACTACATACATGCCGTTGGCAGGAAAAGGAACCCCTTTGAACTCCTTAAAAGTGGTAAAAATGTAAAAATCACCTGCTAAATGAGAAAATTTTAAGGGAAAATGTCCATTTTGACCTTGAGTGACAAATGAGCAAGATAGAAAACTGAGTAAGAGCAAAAATTTGGCCTCTTTGGAGAAAAGAGGCGCTGTCCTTCCTCTAAAATCACGATTTTTTATTTCCATACTAACACCAGCATTCCGACAAAAATAAAGGAGGCACCCACCACAATCTTAAGTGTCATAGGCTCTTTCAGCAAAATAAAAGAAAGCAAAAGGGTGATGACAATACTGGCTTTATCGATGGCTGCCACATAGGAAACCAATCCATCTTTCATGGCCCGGTAATAAAAAACCCAGCTAAGTGTGGTAGTAACTCCAGAACAAATGAGTAATACAAACTGCTTTTGCGAGAGAAG
>OUNM011072061.1_pt1 | contig 10375 bp, 11 predicted proteins | sample 1769961 | NCBI WGS metagenome assembly OUNM01 (sample SAMEA3914820, study PRJEB12502) | metagenome | biome: forest; material: soil | place: USA | collected 2012-03-12 | depth 0.3 m
GTTCTATGTGCGCAATGCCGCCAAGCGGACCGCCTGATGTCTGATGTGCCGATGACGCCGGCCGAGATGGCCGGACAATTGGTGTTTCACGTGAAACACGAGGCGATTGCCGACCTCGAAGCCTTCGGCCGCCTGGTCGCCGAACGCAATGAGGTGATGAACCTGGTGGGGCCGTTGACGATTCCGCACTACTGGTCGCGCCACGTCCTGGACAGCGCCCAGTTGCTGAACCACCGGCCGGATGCCCGGACCTGGGCCGATCTCGGCGCCGGCGCCGGCTTTCCCGGTGTGGTCCTGGCCATTCTGCTCAAGCACGCGGAGGGACCGGAGCCCCACGTGCACCTGGTCGACTCGCTGACCAAGCGCTGCAGGTTCCTCGATGAGGTGGTCGCGACTCTGGACCTGCCGGCCACCGTGCACAATGCGCGTGCCGAGACACTGGGTCTGAAGGTCGATGTGGTGACGGCCCGGGCCTGCGCCCCGCTCGACAAGTTGCTGGGTTTTGCCGAAGGCTTCGTCAAAAATGGCGCCGATCCTTGGTTTCTCAAGGGGGAAAGTGTTGAAAACGAGGTCATACAGGCTGGTAAGACCTGGCGTTTTGCGGTAGACCTTTTTCCCTCCCTGAGCGATTTGCGCGGGCGAGTCGTTCATATCCGGAGCCTCAAGCGTGGCCGATAATCTCCCCCTCGAACCCAAGATGGCGCGCGTATTCAGCATCGCCAACCAGAAGGGCGGCGTGGGCAAGACGACCACGGCGATCAACCTGGGCACCGCCCTGGCCGCGATCGGCAACAAGGTTTTGTTGATCGATCTTGACCCGCAGGGAAACGCCTCGACGGGTCTGGGTGTGCCCAAGGCCCAGCGTGAGCATTCACTGTACGACGTCATCGTCGACCGCAAGCCGATCCGCGATGCGGCCATGAAAACCTCCGTTCCCGGACTGTCCTTGCTGCCGTCCGACCCCGACCTGTCGGGTGTGGAAATCGAGCTGGGGCAGGCGGAACGGCGATCCTACCGACTGCGCGACGCGCTCGAGGGACTCGATGAAAACGAATATGATTACATCCTGATCGACTGTCCGCCGTCGCTCAACCTGCTGACCGTCAACGCGATGAGCGCCTCGGATGCGGTCGTCGTGCCCTTGCAGTGCGAGTTCTTCGCCTTGGAGGGTTTGAGCCAGCTGATGCGGACGATCGACCTGGTGCGCGGCAGCCTGAATCCGCGCCTGACCATGCAGGGAATCGTGCTGACCATGTTCGACAAACGCAATGCCTTGTCGGGCCAGGTCGAGAATGACGTCCGTTCGCACTTCAAGCATCTGGTGTATGACACGGTCATACCGCGCAATGTGCGGGTATCGGAGGCGCCGTCGTTCGGCAAGCCGGCCCTGATCTACGATTTGAAGTGCTCGGGCAGCCAGGCCTATATCAAACTGGCGCGCGAGCTGGTGGCGCGGGAGCGGGCGCGCAAGACCCGCGACGCCGCGTAAGGAAGCCTGATGTCTGATAAGCAAAGAGGATTGGGCCGCGGACTGTCGGCCCTGCTGGGTGAGCCGTCTGCGGCGCCCGCTCCGACCGTTGAGGTTGAAAAGCCGGCTGTGGCAACCGGGACTGTGGAAAAGCCCATCGAGCTGTTGGTGCGAAATCCGGATCAGCCGCGGCGGGTATTTACCGAGTCCGATATCGAAGACCTGGCGGCTTCGATCCGCGAGAAGGGCGTGCTGTTGCCGCTTCTGGTGCGCGCGGCGCCGAACCAGCCGGGCCATTTCCAGATCATCGCCGGCGAGCGGCGGTGGCGCGCGGCGCAAAAGGCCGGCCTGCATACGGTGCCGGTGATCGTGCGCGAGATGGACGATCTCGAGGTGCTCGAGGTCGGCATTATCGAGAACGTGCAGCGGGCCGATCTGAATGCGATCGAAGAAGCGCGCGGTTACAAGGTGCTGATGGATCGCTTCGGCCGGACGCAGGAAGCGCTGGCCCAGGTGGTCGGCAAGTCGCGGCCGCACATCGCCAACATGTTGCGTCTGCTGGGCTTGCCTGAGGTGATCCAGGACCATGTGCTGCAGGGGCGGTTGTCGGCCGGCCATGCCCGGGCGTTGATCTCGGCCAATGATCCGGTGACCCTGGCCGGCGAGGTGATCGCCAACGGTTTGTCGGTACGGCAGACCGAAGCTCTGGTGCGGAAAGAGGGGCTGTCCGAACCCCCGGCGCCATCGTCGCGCAAGTCGGCTTCGGCCGACACGCTGTCCTTCGAGCAGGATCTGCAGGAGGCCCTGGGGCTGAAGGTCAAGCTGGTGGACGCCGGCGGGCAGGGGGAACTGCGGCTGAGTTACAAAACGCTGGAGCAGCTTGAGGATTTGAAACGCAGGCTGACTCGGGGGTAGGGCCGGGTAGGGCTGAAGGAAGGGCAGGGGTCGTTTGACCCCTGCACCCCGAAACTCGGTAGTGATTACGTGTTTAATATCAAAAAGTCCGGGGCCTAAGGTCCCGGACTTTTTGATATTATTCAAATAAACGCTGTCGCGTTTCCGGGGTCCAGGGGCCAATGGCCCCTGGCCTTTCCCTACAACCCTGCCCGCGCCGCCCGACCGGCAATCGCCAGGTATAACCGCTCCGAAATCAGCTGATCCGGCATCCCCGTCGACTTGCACGCCTTGTCGCCCTCGATCAGCTCCTTGGCCAGTCCGTCCAGCGCATGATAGTCCCACGCGCGCGCCTGGCGCAGCATATCGTCCTCTTCCTTCCAGAAGATGCCGGCCGCCTTCGCCGCTTCCTTGCCGCCCATGCCCTTCTGCATCAGGGTCTTGAGCAGCTTGACCTTGTTATAGTGGTCGCTCAGCGCCCGCATGGCGTCCGGTCCGCCCTTGCCCTCGGCAAAGGCCCGCCGCAAACCCGCCTGGGCCGCGCGCATGCGCCCGCCAAAGGCGTCGGCCGCCGCCTTGAACATCGACGCTTCCGGCTCGACGCCGAGGAAATCCGCCAGCTCCGCTTCGCTCAGCGTCTTGTTCGAACCCGGCCCGATAAACAGCACCAGCCGCTCGATTTCACGGTGGGCAATGCCGCGTTCCCGCGGCAAACGCTGCACGAACATGTCCATGGCGCCCGTCGTCAAGGCCACCCCATCCGCCGCCAGCGCCTCGCGCGCCATGCGCACGATATCGCCGGCGTCGTCCTCATAGCAGGCAATCGACGCAAAGGCCTTGTCGGCGTCCGCCTGGCGCCGCAGGGCCGAATCCGAGCCCAACCCGCCGGCCTCGATGATCAGGAAGGCGTCCTTGTTGAACTCGCCGGCCGCATGCGCCTTGACGCTGGCGGCGACGGCCTTGTCCAAAGACGCCTTTTCGGTAAAGAACTTCAACCGCACCAGCCGCCGGCCGCCCATCATCGACAGGGCCTGCAACTCGCCTTCCAGCACCCCGCCATCCGCTTCCAGGTCGGAGTCGGTCAGAAGCGCCACATTGAAGGGATCATTGACGTCGGGGACGATGCGCTTGGCCAGATCCGCCGAGCGCTCCAGAACCTGGCTGCGGTCCTTGCCGTAGATCAGGACCCCGGTCACGCCCGGGGTCGGCTTCTTGAGGAAGGCTTCAACCTCGGGCCGCTTGGAGAGCTTCATAGGGTTTGGCCGCCATTCCGGGCGGAAAAGTGCGCAGGACGTTTCATAACACTTTTCTTGAACGGCGGCGCTTAATGCTCGTGGAAATAGACCGCCAGGGCGCCCTGGATGCGCGTCGCCACGGCCTGGGCCAGGCGCTCCTGGCCGTTCTGCTGCGACACGATGCCGGTGAAGGGCGACGAGGTCGAGGCATAGGTCACGGTTTCGGTGAAATGGTCGGTGTACACGACCTTGCCGGAGCGCTTGTCGGTCAGGGTGTAAATGACGCCGCTGGTGATTTCGGAGCGCGTCGAGGTGTCGTCGACGCGATAGCCGATATTGTAGTGATCTTCGCTCATCAGGATCTTGAGCGTATAGGTCTTGGGCGTCGACGGATCCTCATCCAGGGTCTGGCGCAGATCCTGACCCAGGAAATAGCCCGTGCGCGTCTGCGGTGCGTCGACATCGACGTCCGACAGGGTCTTGCCCAGGCCCGGCTTGGCGTACATCGGCGTAAAGCCGCACCCGGACAGCGCGCTTGCGGCCAACAGGGCGGCGGCGATCGTGAAGACCTTGGTGCGCATGGCTTATCCGACGACGAAGTTGAGGATCCGGTTGGGCACGATAATGATCTTGCGGATCTCGGTGCCGGCAAGATGCCGCTTTACGTCCTCGTCCGCAAGGGCGGTCTCGCGAATCTGCTGCTCGGAGGCGCCATTGGGCACGCGGATTTCGCCGCGGCGCTTGCCGTTGACCTGGACCGGCAGGATGTATTCGTCGTCCTGGGCCAGGGCCGGGTCGAAATGCGGCCACGGCGCGTCGTAGATCAGGCCCTCATGGCCCAGGCGCGCCCAGCATTCCTCGGCCAGGTGCGGCACGACCGGGGCAATGATACCGGCCAGCAAAGCCAGAGCTTCACGGCGCGCCTTGGAGCCCGTCCTGGCGATGTCCGCGGTGCGCACCGTCGTGACGAATTCGTATAGCTTGGCGATCGCCGAATTGAAACGGAAACCCTCGAAGCCCTCGGTGACGGCCTTGACGGTCTTGTGGGCGGCCTTCAGCAACTCGCTGGCAGCGGCCTCATCGGTGCAGGGCACATCACCTTCGGGCAAGCCATCGAACAGGTCCCAGACCCGGTGCGTGAACCGCCACGAGCCTTCAACGCCCGAGGTCGACCATTGTACATCGCGTTCGGGCGGCGAGTCGGACAGTACGAACAGGCGCGCCGAGTCGACGCCATAGGTGTTGAAGATGTCCTCGGGGGCCACCGTGTTCTTCTTCGACTTCGACATCTTTTCGATGTCGCCGATCGAAATGGCGCCGCCGGTCGACAGGCGCGTGGCGACGCGCGCGCCGTCGATCGTCTCGACGCTGACATCGGCCGGTTCGATCCACCGGGGCTTGCCGACATCGTCGGTGCCGTCAAAATAGGTCTCGTGGGTCAGCATGCCCTGGGTGAACAGGCCGGCGAAGGGTTCCTCGACGGACAGATAGCCGCAATGACGCAGCGCCCGGGTAATAAAGCGCGCGTACAGCAGGTGCAGCACGGCGTGCTCGATGCCGCCGATATACTGGTCGACCGGCATCCAGTAGTCGGCCGATTGTTTATTGATCGGCTCGGCCGCCTTGGGATCGGTAAAGCGGGCGAAATACCAAGACGAGTCGACGAAGGTGTCGAGCGTATCGGTCTCGCGACGCGCTTCGCCGGCGCAGTGCGGGCACTTGACGTGCTTCCAGGTCGGATGGCGTTCCAGCGGGTTGCCGGGCACGTCGAACGTTACATCCTCGGGCAGGGTGACCGGCAACTGATCGTCCGGCACCGGTACGACGCCGCAGGCCTCGCAATGGATCACCGGGATCGGACAACCCCAATAGCGCTGGCGCGACACGCCCCAGTCGCGCAGACGGAACACGGTGGCGCCTTCGCCCAGGTCCATCGACTCGATCCTGGCGATCGCCGCCGCCTTGGCGGCCTCCACGTCGAGACCGTCCAGGAATTTCGAGTTGTAGATATGGCCGGGACCGACATAGGGCTCCTTGCCGAGCGCGAAGGTCGCGGCCTCGGCGCCTTGCGGCAGGACCACCGGCGTAATGGGCAGATTATATTTGGTCGCGAAATCCCAGTCGCGTTGGTCATGCGCCGGGCAGCCGAAAATGGCGCCGGTGCCGTAGTCCATCAGTACGAAGTTGGCGACCCAGACGGGCAGGGTTTCACCCGGTTTGAACGGGTGGGCCACCTTGAGGCCCGTATCGAAGCCCAGCTTTTCGGCGGTATCGATATCGGCCTGCGACACACCACCCTTGTTCAACGACTTGATAAAGCCCGCCAGTTCCGGATTGCCCGCGGCGCAGGCCTGGGCCAGCGGATGGTCGGCCGCCAGGGCGATGAAGCTGGCGCCGAACAGGGTGTCCGGACGGGTCGTATAGACTTCCACGGCGTCGCCGAGCGGTGAGCTGCCGTCGATCGGGAAGCGCATCTTCAGGCCCAGCGACTTGCCGATCCAGTTGGCCTGCATCAGACGCACCTTTTCCGGCCAGCGTTCCAGGCCTTCCAGGCCGGTCAGCAGGTCTTCGGCAAAGCGCGTGATGCGCATGAACCACTGGGTCAGCTTCTTCTTTTCGACGACGGCGCCGGAACGCCAGCCGCGGCCGTCGATGACCTGTTCGTTGGCCAGCACGGTCATGTCCACCGGGTCCCAATTGACCTGGCTTTCGCGGCGATAGACCAGGTCGTGCTTGAGCAGGTCCAGGAACCACTTTTGCTGCTTGCCGTAATACACCGGATCGCAGGTCGCGAACTCGCGCGTCCAGTCGATCGCCAGGCCCAGGCGCTTCAGCTCGCTGCGCATATTGGCAATATTGTCGTAGGTCCAACCCTTGGGGTGAACCTTGCGTTCCATGGCGGCGTTTTCCGCCGGCATGCCGAAGGCGTCCCAACCCATGGGATGCAGCACGTTGAAGCCGCGCGCCCGCTTGAAGCGCGCCACCAGGTCACCCATAGCGTAGTTGCGCACATGGCCCATGTGGATGCGCCCCGACGGATAGGGGAACATCTCAAGCACATAATATTTCGGCTTGCCCGGATCGTCGCGCGTCAGGAAAGCCTGGGCGTCGTCCCAGCGCTGGCGTTGACGGGGTTCGGTCTCTTTCGGATTATAACGTGCGGACATGTGTTGTCTTGGGATGCGGGCGGCAGGAGAATGGGCCTTATAGGACCGCGGGGGGCCACGCGCCAATGAAAAAGCCGCGCTGGATCGCCAGCGCGGCTTTTCTTTAGCTTTTCAGCGCCAGTCTTACTTCTTGACGTCCGACAGGTGCAGTTCACGGGCACGGGTCAGGATGGCGTTTTCGATGTCGAGCTGGGTCTGCTCGGAGACATCGGCGTCGACCCACTGGCCGTTGGTCAGGGTCTGCTTGTAGACCGAGACGTTCAAGGCGTCGGCGCGCAGGCGCGAATCCAGGATGTAGACCGTGGTCTTGAACCGCTCATCCGGCTTTTGCGGATTGGCGTACCAGTCGGAGATGATCACGCCGCCCCACGGATCGGCCGAGGTCAGGGGCATGAAGGAAATGGTATCCAGCGAAGCACGCCACAGGTAGGCGTTCACACCGATGCCGGTCTGGGCATTGTACGACAACGCCTTGGAGTGGCCGCCACCAAACAACTGCGAGAACGGGATCTTCGGATCCTCGTCGGTCGTCGGCATGGTGGTGTTCGCGGACGCCACCTTATCGGGTGAGTGCGCGCAAGCCCCCAGGCTCAGGCACAGGCCCGTGATGGCCACGAGGGCGGTGGTCCGCAAAATCGACATTGAAAACTCGCTCCGCTTTCTGAGGGGCTCTCTATAGCACGTCCCGACGGGGGTATGACAAGAGCCTGATTTTCGACAGCAACACCAACACTCCGGCAAATTTATGGTGAGGATTTTGCCTGAAGTTTAAACGACTCATCCCGACGCCATGGATCGGCCGGACTCGCCGGATGCCCGAATCCGCGGGCGATTCGCCGGGCGCGCTTATCCACAGAACGTAAACAAAGCCTTAACACAACTCCTTGTGGTGTTTACGAATTCCTTAGGAGTCGTGACGAATTGGACACAATGGCCAGAACAATTCGCGGGCGAAGTCGATTTTAAGGTCTGGCAAATTGACCGCGCTTATATTTCGCCTTAATCGGAATCTGACACATCCATGCCAAAATGGATGGGTAGTAGTGAAAACCGGCAATTTCGGGGGGCGCGGTCTGGTGTACAGACTTCCTCTCGGTCGCGCTGGAAGGCCAAGAGACAAAATGAAACGCGTAGTGTCAATGGTGGTGATGGGGGCGTTCCTGGCGATGGCCGGGACCGGTTCGCTCGCCTATGCCTTGACCCCGCAAAAGGCGCCCAAGACACAGACTTCGGTTGCCGACGTGCTGGCGCTTCAACCCCTGTCTCCGACCACGGTCGACACCTTCTCCAACGACCAGACGCCGAACTTCGCCGACCGCAGCGAGTCCAAGGTCTACGCCTTCAAGCTGAAGGGCAAGTGGGGTGTCAAGTTTGACATCAATCAGCCCGAAACCTCGCCGTCCGGCTTCAATGACGTCGACGCCGGCGCTTTCTACAAGCTGAGCCCGTCCGTGCGTGTCGCCGGAACCCTGGGCTTCGGTGAAAAGACCATCGACGCGCTCAAGTCCGATCCGGTCGCCACGGCCCAGCAGCAGGCCACCAAGAACCAGCCCCGCGTGCGGCTGGAAACCACCTTCAAGTTCTAATCTTCCAATTTAAACGCCTCGACCGCCGCGACGCCCCTCAGGCCGCAGTCGTGCAGGTGCTCGATCGTGTCGCAGGTAATCCCACCAAGGGCGAAGACCGGTAAGGTCGCGGTGGAAGCCAGGGCCATGGCACCCTTGGCCCCAAGCGGGACGACGCTCTGAGCCGAAGCACTGGCGCTGGCGAAGACCGGCGATACGAAGACCGCGCTCAGGCTCTTCTGCGCTTCCGCCCGTTTCAGCGCCTCGCCATTGTGACAGGCCGCGGTGAGGATCCAATCCGGCCGCGCAATCGCGTCGGCGCGTTCCAGGCTATGTTCGCGCAGATGCACGCCGTCGGCCCCGACCTCGGCGGCCAGGACGTCGTCCTCACCGATCAAAAAGGTCAGACCACGCTCGCGGCTGATCCGCCGCAGCAACAAGGCGCGTTCGCGGGCGTGGGCTTCGCCGAAATGGCGGTAGATGACGCCGCAACCCTGCGGCAGGTGCGCGACGATATCCTCCGGATGGCGGATCCGCGCCGGATCGGTGACGAAGAACAAGGGCGGCAACGCGATGCCATGCGGGCTTGACGCATGCGCCGCGTCGGCTATGTCGGACGCCTTGTCGAACAGATACTGGAAGCGGGTCTTGTATGTCATCGCCGAATACCCGGACACCCCCCGGCACCACTGACGCCTATTCTAGGATCATTGGCCGGATGCACAAGGCCCTGAAAGCCGCCGGCCGGCCGCAGGACGCCGTCATCCTGACCGCTGTCTCCAAAACCCAGCCCTGGGACGCCATCGAACCGGTGCTCAAGGCCGGCCAGCGCCGCTTCGGCGAAAACCGCGTCCAGGAGGCGCAGGAACGCTGGACGCCGGTGCGGGCCGCCTATCCCGATCTCGAACTGCGCCTGATCGGGCCTTTGCAAAGCAACAAGGCCGCCGACGCCGTGGCCTTTTTCGACGTTATCGAAAGCCTCGACCGCGACAAGATCGCCCGCGCCGTTGCCGACGAGATTCAAACGCAAGGCCGGTCACCGGTCGTCTACGTCCAGGTCAATATCGGCGAAGAAGACCAAAAGGCCGGTATCGCCCCGCTGGAGGCCGATGCCTTCCTGAAGACGGCGCGCGACACCTATGGACTGAACATCGCCGGCCTGATGTGCATCCCCCCGGTCGAGGGACCGCGCGGGCCCTATTTCGCCCTGCTGAAAAAAATCGCCGAACGCAACGGCATCCGTCATCTCAGCATGGGCATGAGCGACGACTACGAAACGGCCATCGCTTTCGGCTCCACCGAAATCCGCGTTGGCTCGGCCATCTTCGGCGCGCGGTGATGATTTAAGTAAGAGGGGCCACAGATGTCACAGATCGCCGCTTCGCGGCGCGATCAGGCGGCCAAAACATCTGTGGTCATCTGTGCCATCTGTGGCCCCCCTTTTTCTGCTATTCCTTGATTTCGACGCTGTCGCCCGGTTTGGCCGCCTTTAGCAACGCCAGCAGGTCGCCCCGAGCCAGGGCGACGCACCCTTCGGTGCCCGTATAATTCTCTCGCGACAGGTGCATGAAGATGGCCGATCCCAGGCCGGCCACGGGGGGGGCATCATTGTGCCCCAATACCACCACGATGTCGTAGACATGATCGTCGCGCCACAGCACCTCATGCGAAGCGGCGAAGGGAAGTTTGACATGGCGGTTATAGTCGGGGCTGTTCGGATCGTCGCACCAGCCGTCGTCGGGCGCCAGGGCCGTGACGGGCAGGGCGGTGTCCGGCGCATCGATGCGATCGGGCCGGTAAAAGACGTAACGGATCGGGTAGATACCCAAAGGCGATTTACCGTCGCCCTCCCTTTTGTTACATTCCGTGATCACCCCCCCTTTTCCGAGGGCCGCACGCACACTATGTTGATTCCAGGTGAGGGTGCCGTCGGCGTTCGCGGTGAAAATCATCTTCGTCCAGCCATAACCAGAAGACCAGAAGATACAGGAACATGGTACAGCAAAAAACCCTTCTTATTGTCGATGACGATGACGAACTGCGCGA
>OUNM010195489.1_pt1 | contig 10374 bp, 10 predicted proteins | sample 1769961 | NCBI WGS metagenome assembly OUNM01 (sample SAMEA3914820, study PRJEB12502) | metagenome | biome: forest; material: soil | place: USA | collected 2012-03-12 | depth 0.3 m
GACAGAGGCCGTCATCGCAACGATTGCCGCATTGGACTAGGGCTGCCGCATGAAGATCACCGACATCGAGACCTTTACCGTCGGCGCCGGCTGGAAGAACTGGCTGTTCATCAAGGTCCATACCGACAAGGGCATCCATGGGATCGGCGAAGGCACGTTGAACGGCTTCATCAAGACCACGGAAGCCGGCGTGCACGAGCTCAAGCATCTCGCCATCGGCCAGGATCCGCGCCGCATCAATGCTTTGGCCAAGCGCATGCTGGACAGCGTCTCGCTGGATGGCGGCCATATCCACCGCACGGTGATCGCGGCAGTCGAGGTCGCCTGCTGGGATATTCTGGGCAAGAGCCTCGGCGTGCCGATCCACCAGTTGCTTGGCGGCCAGCTGCGCGACAGCGTGCTCGGCTACGCCAATGGCTGGTACCGCACCGAGCGCACGCCCAAGGCTTTCCTCGAGGCCGCCAAGGCAGTGCTGGCAAAAGGCTTCAAGGCATTCAAGCTCGACCCGTTCGGCACCGCGCAAGGTTTTATCTCGCGCGAGGAACTGGACCTTTCCTACGCGATCTGCCGGACCTTGCGTGACAAGCTGCCCAAGGACACGCTGATCCTGATCGATGTCCATGCGCGCTTCACCGAGATCGCCGCACTTCAGGCGGCGCAAAAATTCGCCGACCTCGACATCTATTGGTGGGAGGAGCCGACCTCACGAGACCGGCAGGAGACCGTGCACGAGGTGGCGCATCGCTCGCCGATCCCGGTGGCGACCGGCGAGATGTACGACACGGTCGGGCAGTTCTACGCTTTGGCCGCCGGCGGCGGCGTCAACATCTTCCAGCCCGAGCCGATGTCGCTCGGCGGCATTGCGCCGTCGATGCAGGTGGCCAATCTGGCGTTCGCGCATGGCAGCCATATCGCGCCGCACCAGAGCGGCGGACCGGTAGCGACGGCGGTGTGCCTGCAGCTTGCGGCGGCGGTGCCGAATTTCCTCATCCAGGAGCATTTCGATGCCTTCAACGATCCGTGGACGCGCGAGCTGGTGACCTGGCACCCGACCGTCAACCCGGACAACGGCCATCTGTCGCTGCCGGACGCGCCGGGGCTCGGCATCGACCTCAACATCGAGGCGATCAAGGATCACCCTTACGATCCCAACGCCTATCTCAACGTTCATGCGGAGGGCTGGGAAAAGCGGCTCGGGCGGCGGGAAGAAGCAGGGAAGCGTAGTCTCTAGTCCATCACGCGCTTTCGCGGTCGACGATCTCGAAGCCGAGGCTGGTGATGGTCGGCACCTTGGTGTCGCCGCCGAGCCTTGCCAGCAATTGCCGCACCGCGCGGCGGCCCATTTCGTAGCGATTGACCTTGACCGTGGTGAGCGGCGGATAGAGCTGCGCGGCGAGGTCCATGTCGCCATAGCCGGCGATGGCGATCCTGTCCGGCACCGCCCAGCGGCGGCGGTGGCATTCCTGCACGGCGCCGACGGCGAGCGTGTCGCTGGAAAAGAAGATCGCATCGATGTCCTTGTCGCGGGAAGTTAGCGTCACCAGCGCCTCGGCGCCGCCCTGCGCGGTGATCGGCACCTCGACCTCCATGTCGGCATGGTTCTTGATGCCGAGCTCGGTCAAGGCTGCATGATATCCGGTGCGGCGCTGCTGCAGGCGGTCATTGCCGTGGATCGGCGTCGAGACGAAGCCGATGCGCTTGTAGCCCTTGGCGGCGAGATGCATGGTCATGGCGTAGGCGGTCTCGAAGTTGGAGACGCCGACCACCATGTCGATCGGCTTGCGGCCCTTGATCTCGGAGATCTCGACCACCGGCGCGCCGCTGCTCTTCAAAAGCGCGCGCGCCGTCTCGCTTTGAACGAAGCTTTGCAGGATCATGCCGACCGGGCGCCATCCAAGCAGGTTGCGGATCGCCTTCTCCTCGGCCTCCTGCGTGAATTCGCCTTGCACCAGCAGCATCGAATAGCCGCTCTGGTGGCATTCGTCCGACATCCCCTGCACCTGTTCTGCGATCCCCGAATTAATCAGCGGCGGCACCACCGTGCCGATCATGCGGCCATTGCCGCGCATGCTGGAGGCCAGCCGATTGGGCACGAAGCCGGCCTGCTCGATAGCCTCGAGCACCTTGGCGCGCGTCTCGGGCGAGACCATGTCAGGATTGGACAGCGCGCGCGACACCGTCATCGGCGCGACGCCGACGCGCTTGGCGATCTCGCGGACGCCGAGGCGCCCAGGCTTCTTTTCGTTCACCGGCGGCCCGTCGGTCATGGACGATGCTCCCAGAGGTCCGCCGAGGCGCAGCCTCGCGGATCACACTTCAATAGCCGACTCATAGCTGTTGCGGCCGACGCTTTCCAGCGACGTGCGCCAAGCGCGGCATCAGCGAATTTCGCCGTTGACAAGTTATAATATTATAATCTTAATGACGCCGAGGAGTGCGCCGGACTCGGCGCGGGTGAATGGGGCCGGCCATAAGAGCCCGCAACAGGCGCCGCCAGGGAGGTAAGGATGAACAGCGCGGCTGAGGTGAGCTCGCCGCCCCGGGACGCGCAGTCGTTCCGTCGGCGACTGATCGGCTTGATAGCCGTCGGCGAGGTCGGCGTGCTGGCGGCCATGGCCTTGCTGGTCGCCTTCTTCTGGCTGCTCGAGCCGGCCTTCCTGTCGGAACGCAACATCCGCGCCATTCTCAACGTCGTCTCGTTTGTCGGCATCATCGCCATCGGCCAGACCATTCTGCTGGTCGCCGGCGAGTTCGACCTGTCGGTCGGTTCGGTCGCCGGCCTGTCAGCGGTGGTTGCCGCCAAGCTGATGACCGCGGCCGCCTTGCCGGTGACGGTCGGCATTCTCGGCGGCATCGGCGTCGGTGCGCTGATCGGTCTCCTCAACGGCCTGATCGTCGTCAGGCTCGGTATTCCCGCCTTCATCCAGACGCTCGGCATGCTGTTCATCGGCCAAGGCCTGATCCAGGTGGTGACGGGCGGTTATCCCGTCTACCCGCTGCCGGAGGCGATCAATACGATCGGCGGCACCGATCTCGCCTTCGGCCTCGGCTGGAGTTTCGCCTTTTTCACCATCGCCGCCATCGCTGCCGATTTCGTCCTGCGGCGCACCGTGCTGGGGCGCAACATGTACGGCACCGGCGGCAACAAGGAAGTGGCCCATCTCGTCGGCATCAACACCAATGCCTACAAGATCGGCGCCTTCGTCACAGTCGGCGCGCTGTCGGCGATCGCTGGCATGTTCGTCACGGCCGATCTCGGCAGCGGCGGCACCTCGATCGGCAGCGGCTGGGAATTGACGGTCATCGCCGGCGTCGTGGTCGGCGGCGTCAGCCTGTTCGGCGGCGCCGGTACCGTTGCCGGCGGTGTCGTCGGCATCCTTTTGCTGAAGGTGGTGCAGAGCGGACTTGTCGTCATCGGCGTCAACTCCAACTGGCAGCAGATCGCTGTCGGCGTGATTATGGTGATGGCCGTCGGCCTCGACATCCTGCGCCGCCGCTACTTCATCGCGGGCGCCTGAGCAACTCCGAGAGAACGTGGATATTGCGCCGGCAAAATGCCGGCGAACCAAGGGAGGTACGACATGAGAACAAATCCGAAGAACGGCCTGATCCGAACCGCCATTGTCGCGGCGGCGTTAGCGGCATCGCTCGGTCCTGCGAGCCTGGCCAAGGCTGCCGACATCCACCTGCTCTGGGTGCAGGCGATGAAAGACCATCCCGTGCACCGGCTGATGCAGGCGGGATTCCTCAACAAATGCAAGGAACTTGGCTACACGTGCGAGGTTGTCGGCGATCCGAGCGCGACCAACTGGGACATTCCGGCAACGCTTCCATTGGCCGAGGCAGCCCTTGCTCGTACCAAATACGATGCCATCGGTGTCTACGGGGTCGATCCGGCGATCTATTCCTACATTTCCAAGCTGGCCAAGGAGGGCTTTCCGATCGTGACGTGGCACGTGCTGCCGCCCGAGGGTACCGTCAACGGCCTGAAAGCGGCGACCGGCGAGAACATCGCGGAGGCCGGCACCAACGCCGCGATCGCGATCGGCGACAAGCTCGGCGGCAAGGGCACCGTCGCGCTTACACAGGGCGCCTCCAACGACACCGAAAACGCCATGTCGGATGCCTTCCGCAAGACCATCGCGGCGAAGTATCCCGGCATCAAGGTGCTCGACACGCAGATGGAAGGTTTCGAACCTTCGGCGGCCGAGGCCAAGGCCGTGGCGATCCTGCAAGGCAATCCCGACGTGACCGCCGCCTTCGGCACCACCGGCAACAGCATCCAGACCTGGTCGGGCGCGGCCCGCAAGGCGGGACGCGACGTCGTCATCATCGGCATGGATTACATCAGGCAGAATCTCGACCTGGTCAAATCCGGGGCGGCCTATGGCATCGTTGCCCAGCCGCTCTATGAAGAGAGCGCCAAGGTTGCCGAACTGCTCGGCGATCTCGCGCAGGGCAAGACCGTGCCTTACAGCAACCCGCTGCCGGCGAAGGTGATCACGTCGGCCGACCTCGACCCCTACTACAAGATGCTGGACAGCGCCGGCCAGTAGCGGCAGCCCCGCCGGGCCCGCGCCTCGCGGACCCGGCGCGTCCCTGAGAGGATCGTCGTGTTCACCACGCAAGAGCCGCTGTTTTCCGCCACCGCAATCGCCAAGAGCTTTGGCGGCGTGCAGGCGTTGCGTGGCGTCGATTTCGACGTCATTCCGGGCGAGATCCACGCCCTGCTCGGCCAGAACGGCGCCGGCAAGTCGACGCTGGTCAAGATCCTCAACGGCGTGCATCCCGCCGGGTCCTATACCGGAACGATCCAGCTCGACGGCCGGCACGTCAGTTTCGCTTCGCCCGCCGATGCGCGGTCGAACGGCGTCGGCTACGTACCGCAGGAAATCGAGGTGCTTGAACAGCTTTCGGTCGCCGAGAACGTCTTTGCCGGCCGCACCGGGCTCGGCGACGGCGTGCTTGTCCACCAGCGGAAACTCGAGCAGCGAGCCGGCGAAATCTTTGCCGACCTCGGCATCGACATCAATCCCAAGGCCTATGTCGCGTCGCTTACCTCGGCGCAGCGTCATCTGGTGATGATCGCCCGCGCCATCGTCATGAAGCCGCGCGTGCTGATGCTGGACGAGCCGACGGCCTCGCTCTCCGGCACCGAGGTCGACGCGCTGTTCAGCGTGCTGCGCCGCCTGAAGGCGCAAGGCGTGGCGATGATCTACATCACCCATCGCCTGCCCGAAGTGCTCGCCATCTGCGACCGCGCCACTGTCTTGCGCGACGGGCAGGTGGCGGTGCGCATCGCGCGCGAGGACTTCGATGCCGAGGCCTTCATCTTCTCGATGTCGGGTCAAAGGCTGCAGCGGTTGTTTCCCGAACATGCAGCACCCGTTGGGGCGACAACCGCGCTGGAGGTTCGCCATCTCACCGTCGCCGGCCATAGCGGTGCCGTACATGGCGCCAGCGATATCAACCTGTCGGTGGCCGCGGGCGAGATCGTCGGGTTGGCGGGCCTGCTTGGCTCAGGCCGCAGCGAGATCCTGCACGGTATCTATGGCCGCGTGCCCGCCGCCGGCGAAATCCTCGTCAATGGTGAACACGTACCGGTAAGATCGCCCGCCGATGCCCGCGCGGCCGGCATAGCGCTGCTGACGGAGGACCGCAAACGCGACGGCCTGCTGTTCAATCTGCCGGTCGGCGCCAATATCACCATTGGCAATCTCGCGCCCTTGTCTCGGCGCGGCATGGTGCGCAGCGGACTGGAGCGCAATTCCATCCTCGCCGCCATGCGCGCGCTCAACGTCAAGGCATCGTCGCCGCAGGCCTCGGTCACCCATCTGTCGGGAGGCAACCAGCAAAAACTGCTGTTTGCCCGTGTCCTGATGCGGGCGCCGAAAGTGTTGCTGCTCGACGAGCCGACCAAGGGCGTCGACGCGGCGACCCGGCACGAAATCTACCGGCTCGTGGTCGAACTCGCCGAGAATGGTGTTGCCTTGCTCGTCGTCGCCTCCGAGCTCGAGGAACTGATCGGCCTTTGCGACCGCTGCCTCGTCGTTGCCGATGGACGCATCGTCGACGAATTCGGCCGTGGCGAAGGCGGCGAAGAGCGCGTGCTGCGCTCGGTGACGGCAGCGCAGGCAGAGCGCCACCCAACGGCGTCATGGGTTTCATCGTGATATTTGCCGGCAAACGTATTTTTGTCACGGGCGCCGCTACCGGCATCGGCCGCGCGACAGCCGAGTATCTTGCCGCCGAGGGCGCCAAGGTGTTTGGCGCAGGGCTGGACGGAGAAGAGGGAAGAGCGCTCGCCGGCCGCTATGCCGAAGGCCAATTGATCTTCCGCGAGAGCGATCTCACTCGCGAGACCGAGGTCCGGTGGGCGGTGGCGGCGGCTGCCGAGCGCTTTGGCGGCCTCGATGCGGTCGTCAACTGCGCCGGCGTCTATCCGACCGGCAAGCGGCTTGAGGACGTTTCCGACGAGGAGTGGGACAGGACGATGGCCGTCAACCTGACGGCCATTTTCCGCGTCTGCCGCGCGACCTTGCCAGTGCTGCGCGCGGCCGGCGGCGGCTCGATCGTCAACATCGCCTCCGTGCATGCCGACGCAACGGTCCCGGGCGTACCCGCCTATGCCGCGACCAAGGCGGCGGTCGTCGGCCTGTCACGGCAGATGGCGCTCGACTACGCCGTCGACCGCATCCGCGTCAACGCGGTCCTGGTCGGTTCAGTCGCCACCCGCATGACGCTGGACGGGCTGGAGGCAGCAGGCGGCGCGGAAGCGCTGGGCTTGTCCTTCGAACTCAACAGGATCGCCCGCATCGCCAACCCTTCCGAGATCGCCACAGCCATCGGGTTCCTGATCTCGGACGCCTCGTCCTTCGTCACCGGCAGCGCCATGCAGGTCGACGGCGGCCTGCTGTCGCGGCTACTTTAAAGTTCAAGCGCGAAAGGCATGAACATAACCGTCCCGGAGGCACTTGCGCCTGGGGCGAGCACGATCACGCCTTCTTCAGGATCGTCCCATCGGCCCCGGTTGAACGCGCCTGAAGCGTTTGTCTGCGGCTCGACGCAGAAATACGGTTTTGTGGGATCGGCATAGAGCATCAGGTGCTTGAAGATCGGGCGGGCCTTGATGCGCAGGCCTGCGCCACGCGTCGGGAAGCGGATCGTCGCCTCGCCGCCCCAGGCACCATAATCATTGTTGCGCCAGCCGCCTGGCAGGGGCCGGTGCTCGGCGAAATCCAGTTCGGGGGGCAACGAGATCGGATCGCCGGAAATGCCATCGGGCTCTTCGAGATAGAAACGCCTGGCCTTGAACTGCACTGTCACGTCGGGATCGCGATCGAACCAGGGATGCAAGCCAAAGCCGAACGGCATCGCGACCGGACCGGTATTGGTCAGTGTCATGGTTACGCTGAGGCCCTCGTCGGCGACTGCGAAAGCCTGGGTCGCGCGGTAGGAATAGGGGTCGGCCCCGGCAACGATGTCCAATGACAGCGTAGCGTTGGCGGTTCCAGCCTCGGCGACGGTCCAGGCGTGTTGCCAGCCGCTGCCATGCACGTTGAATTTTTCGGGAGGATTGTTGGGTTGGATCCGCCAGCGATTTGCCCCGAAGTCGAAGGCGTTTCCGGCAATACGGTTGGCATAAGGCGTCATCGGGAACATGGCGACGCCAAGCACATTGCCGGCTTCGCGATCTTCGTCCGAAAGGCGGCGCATGAGATCGATGCCGTGCCAGCGCAGCGCGCTCACGGAGCCGCCAATATGCGGCACCAAACCTACCTCAAGCGTTCCAGCCTTCAGCGCCAGCGGTTCAGAAATTGCGCCCATAGCCTGCCATCCATCCGCCGTCCACGCTCAGCATCTGGCCGGTCGTGTAGGTGTTCAACGGGTCGCAGAAGAACAGTACGGCGGCAACGGCCTCCTCGATGGTGCCGGAGCGGCCGGCCGGCGTGTGGCTGAGCATCGCCTTGTCGCCGGAGACCAGTGGGCCGTCCTGAACCGCGCCGAAGCCGACGGCGTTGACCAGCACCTTCGGGCCGAACTCCATGGCCAAAGCGCGCATGCCGGCAAGGATCGCCGCGTTCTCGATGGAAAAATTCGGGTGGCGGCGCATCGGCATGCCGGCAATTGCTGAGACCAGGAAGATGATGCGCCCGTTGTCTCGCTTGCTCATTGCCAGGGCAGTCTTGCGGACATGACTATGGAGAGACCTTGCGTCTTCCGTTACCTTGCCCGGGCGCAGCGGGCAGGACACCAGCAGAATGTCGGCAGCGGAAGGTTCGGCAAGGCGTCCGCCATTGGCCTGCAATGCCGCGAGCGCGGCCTCGGCGAGGGGATTTGCGTCGCCATCCAGCGCAACCGCGGCGCCATCGAGTTCGATTTGCATGACGCCGCTCACATCATGTATCCGGCCGTCCAGCCGCCATCGACGGCGAGCACCTGGCCGTTGATGTAGCTGGCCGCCGGGGAGGCGAGGAACAACACCGCTTCGGCGATCTCTTCCGGCCGGGCCGGGCGCCCGAGCGGCACATGGGCAAGGAACTCCTGCGTGCGCCCGGCGAACTTGCCGTCCTCGCCGTAGAAGAGCCTGGCGGTGAGCGCGGTCATGACGGAACCGGGCGCGATCGCGTTGGTCAGGATGCCTTTGGCGCCCAATTCGATGGCCATCGACCGTGTCAGATGGATGATGCCGGCCTTGGCGGCCACGAACGGGCTCTGCAGCCGCATGGCCGCGAGCCCGACCACCGAGGCGATGTTGACGATGCGCCCGCCTCTTCCGGCCGCGAGCATCGGCGCCAATGCCGCCCGGCTCATGATATAAAGGCCGTCGAGATCGATGCCGGTTATGCGATCCCATTCCTCGGCGGGGAATTCGTCGATCGTCACGCGGTGCGCCAGCGTATTGACGCCGGCATTGTTGACCAGGATGTCAAGCCGGCCATAGCGCTCGGCGACCATGGCGACGGCGCTGTCCACGGATCTGGCGTCGCGAATGTCGAGCGGGCAGGGGATGGCATTGGCGAAGCCCGCCGCAACGCACGTCGCGCCATCGATATCTATGTCGGCAACGATGACCGATGCCCCATTGTCGGAGAGCCGCCTGGCGATCGCGCTGCCGATCGCACCGGCAGCCCCGGTCACCAGAGCGATCTTGCCCGAGATGTCACACCGCATCGTCCGCCACCCATTATCGACCTCTTGCTATTATAATAATATGAAGAGGCGATAAACCCTGAATCGGTGGGGCATGCGTCCTTGGTTCCAGAGCTGGGCTGGTCGAAGGGTCTCGGAATCTTGAACTGCGCGAATGCCTGGGGAAATCACTCCACCAAAGCACCGACGACGGAGACGCAGTCGCCTGCCTTGACCAGACCCGGGAAATGACGCGCGGCGAGCAGCCCCGACATTTTCGCCTTCATCTCCCGGGGCGCCTGACCAGTGCGTCCGAGCGGATGGATGCGGGCAATGACCTGGCCATCCTCGACTGGTTCGCCGAGATCGACCATGGTCTCGATCATGCCGTCCCCCTCGGCGAAGGCGAAGCAATCGCCCGACGGCATGTCGAGCCACTGGGTTCGAGTCTTCTCGACCGCACCATCAACTATTCCCGTGTGACGAAGCACGTTCAGGATGCCGCGCCGGGCGATGCGAACGGTTTCGGCGCGCGACGTCCCTCCGCCGCCGAGTTCGGTGGTGACGAAGACCTTGCCCATCTCCTCGGCGGCCGTGTCATACATGCCGACCGCGTCGATCTCGGTCATGCGCATCGAGAACGGCGCCGAGAAAGCCTCGACCGCGGCGAAAGCTTTTTTCTCCTGTTCCTTATCCGGCAACGTGTGCGCCGCACAGAACGGCACGAAGTCCAGCGTCTTGCCGCCGGAATGGAAGTCGAACACGATGTCGGCGCGGGGAAGCAGTTCGCGCTGGAAGTAGTCTGCGATCTTTTCGGTCACCGTGCCGTCCGGCCTTCCGGGGAAGCTGCGGTTCATATTGCCCTTGTCGATCGGAGAGGTGCGCGTGCCAGCGCGGAAGGCCGGATAGTTCATCGCCGGCACGATGATCACCGTGCCGGAGACGTTCCTCGGGTCGAGCGTGCGGGCAAGCTCATAGAGCGCCAGCGGCCCTTCGTACTCGTCGCCGTGATTACCGCCGGTGAGCAGCGCCGTCGGGCCCTTGCCGTTGCGGATCACGCAGACCGGGATCATCACCGAACCCCAGGCGGAATCGTCGCGGCTGTAGGGCAGGCGCAGGAAGCCGTGCTGTACGCCGTCGCGCTCGAAGTCGACGGTCGGCGTGATCGGCGACGGACGCAGAGCTGACATCGGCTCAGTCCTTCACGAACAGCTTGCGCGGCACATTGGCCAGGCATTCGAC
>OUNM010174071.1_pt1 | contig 10373 bp, 9 predicted proteins | sample 1769961 | NCBI WGS metagenome assembly OUNM01 (sample SAMEA3914820, study PRJEB12502) | metagenome | biome: forest; material: soil | place: USA | collected 2012-03-12 | depth 0.3 m
CACCAGACGGCTGCGCGCAGCACTTCTCATCGGAGCGTCGGCGCTCGCGGCGGCCGCTCCGGCCCGCGCGGCGGACGACGAGGTCAAGGACTTCCTGCTGAACAATGGCATGGAGGTGGTCGTTATCCCGGATCATCGCGCGCCGATCGTCACCCACATGGTCTGGTACAAGATCGGCAGCGCCGACGAGCCGCCCGGCAAATCCGGCATCGCGCATTTCTTCGAACATCTGATGTTCAAGGCCACAACCAATCATGCCGCCGGCGAATTCGACCAGGCCGTGTCCGAGATCGGCGGCTCGAACAACGCCTTCACCTCTTACGATTACACCGCTTTCCATGAAACGGTGCCGCCTTCGGCGCTCGAAAAGATGATGGGGTTCGAGGCCGACCGCATGCGCAACCTCATCCTGACCGACGACGTCATCAAGACCGAGCGCGACGTGATCCTGGAGGAGCGACGCTCGCGCATCGACAGCAACCCGCAGGCCGTGCTCGACGAGGAAGTCGACGCGACGCTCTGGCAGAACCAGCCCTACCGCATCCCGGTGATCGGCTGGATGCAGGAGATGGAGCAGTTGAACCGCCCCGACGCGACCGCTTTCTACAACAAATATTATGAGCCGAACAACGCGGTGCTGGTGGTGGCGGGCGATGTCGAGCCGGATGCGGTGAAGGCGATGGCGGAGCGCACCTTCGGCAAGGTCGCGCGCGGGCCGGACCTGCCGCCGCGCATCCGCCCGGTCGAGCCGGAGCAGAACACCAAGCGCACCGTGACGCTGACCGACGCGCGCGTCTCGGTGCCGAGCTTTTCGACGCAATGGGTGGTGCCGTCCTATCATACGGCCAGGCCCGGCGAGGCCGAGGCGCTCGACCTGCTCGCCGAAATCCTCGGCGGCGGCAACCGCAGCAGGCTTTACCAGCAACTGGTGGTTAAGCAGGGGATCGCCTCCGACGCGGCGGCCTATTTCCAGGGCACCATGCTCGACGCCACCAACTTTACCGTCTATGGCTCGCCGCGCGGCGACGCCAAGCTTGCCGATGTCGAGGCCGCGGTCGACGCCGAGATCGTCCGCATCGTCAAGGACGGCGTCACCGATGACGAGCTTGAGCGCGCAAAAACCCGTTACGTGCGCTCGATGATCTTTGCCCGCGACAAGCAGGACGACATGGCCAACATGTATGGTTCGACGCTTGCCACCGGCGGCAATGTCAAGGACGTGCAGGAATGGCCGGACCGCATCCGCAAGGTCACGGCCGATGAGGTCAAGGCGGTCGCTGCCCGCTACCTGGTGCTCGATCGCTCGACCACGGGCTATCTTCTGCCGCAGCAACAGGCGGGGAACTGACGATGACGATGGTTCTGGACCCGACAGCTGCGCCTCCCACAACGGAAGAGGGCAAGCTCTATCGCGCCTTCGTCACGCTCTGCTTCGCCCTGTTCTTCCTGCTGCTGCCGGCGCTTGCCGCCCGCGCCGAGATGAACATCCAGGAGGTGAAGTCGAAGAAGGGCATCACCGCCTGGCTGGTCGAAGACCACTCCGTGCCGCTGATTGCGGTGCGCTTCGTCTTCGACGGCGGCAGCGCACAGGATCCCGCCGGCAAGGAAGGCCTGGTCAATCTGATGACCGGTCTGTTCGACGAGGGCGCCGGCGACCTCGACAGCGACGCTTTCCAGGAGAAGCTCGACGATGCCGGCGCCGAGATGGGTTTTGAGGAGTCGCGCGACGGCACCTATGGCTCGATGCGCATGCTGTCGGAGGAAAAGGACCAGGCCTTCGGCCTGTTGCGGCTGGCGGTCAACAAGCCGCGCTTCGACCAGGATCCGATCGATCGCATCCGCGCCCAGGTGCTCTCCGGCGTCCTTGCCAATGAGCGTGACCCGAATACGGTGGCGCAGCAGCGCTGGCTGCGCGCCATCTATGGCGAGCATCCCTATTCGCGTTCCGACCAGGGCTCCAGGCACAGCCTGGCCACAATTACCGCCGACGACATCAGAGCCTTCCACAAGGCGAGTTTCGCCCGCAGCGGCCTGCATGTGGCGGTGGTCGGCGACATCGATGCCGCGACGCTCGCCGAGAAGCTGGACGACGTGTTCGGCGATTTGCCGGAGAAACAGACGCTCGCCCCGGTGGCCGACGTCACGCCGAAGCTCGGGCAGCAGCTGGAAGTGAATTACGACCTGCCGCAGACCTCGCTGCAGCTTGCCTGGCCGGGCGTGAAGCGCAGCGATCCGGATTTCTTCGCCGCCGTGCTGATGAACGAGATCCTCGGCGGCTCGACCTTCACCTCGCGGCTGTTCGCCGAGGTGCGCGAGAAACGCGGCCTTGCCTATGGCGTCAGCTCCGACCTCATCGACAACGAGCATTCGCATACGTTGCTGGTGACGACGGCGACGCGGTCGGACCGCGCCGCCGAGACGCTGTCGATCGTGCGCCAGGTGGTGAAGGACATGGCCGAGAACGGCCCGACCGAGGCGGAGCTCGCGGCGATCAAGAAATACATGATCGGCGCCTACGCCATCAACAATCTGGATTCTTCGAGCTCCATTGCCGCGACGCTGGTTGAGCTGCAGGTCGACCATCTCGGCATCGACTACATGCAGCGCCGCGCGGCGCTGATCAACGCGGTGACGCTGGCCGACGTCAAGGCGGCGGCGAAGAAGCTTCTGTCGGCCGATCCCGCCGTGATGGTCATCGGTCCGCCGATGGTGGAAGTGGCGGGAGGCGGCAAGGGATGAGCCCGAGCTTCGCGGTTGCTTTCGGCGGCGGCGGCGCGCGGGGCTTGGCGCATATCCATATCATCGAGGCATTGGACGAGCTCGGCATCAGGCCGGTGGCGATAGCCGGCTCCTCGATCGGCGCCATCATGGGCGCCGGCATGGCGGCCGGCATGGCGGGCGCGGATATCCACGCCTATGCCCGCTCGGTCCTCGGCAGCCGCGCCGAGGTGGCCGCGCGCATGTGGCGCTCGCGACCGGGCACCATCGCGGAGGCCATGCAAAGCGGCATCCGGGTCAGCCAGTTCAACATCGAGCGCATCCTGAAAGCGTTCCTGCCTGATGCCGTCCCCGAGACGTTCGGCGAGCTGAAGATCCCGCTCAAGGTCACCGCGACCGACTATTTCGGCCACAAGCTCGCGGTCTTTGCCGAGGGCGACCTGCACTCGGCCTTGGCCGCCTCGGCGGCCATCCCCGCGGTGTTCCGGCCGGTGACGCGCGACGACCGCGTTTTGATCGACGGCGGCATCTACAACCCTGTGCCTTTCGACCTGCTCGAGAAAGAGGCCGACATCATCATCGCCATCGATGTCGTGGGCGCGCCGAGCGAGGCCGAGCGCAGGCATCCGACCACCGTCGACCTGATGTACGGCGCCACGCAACTGATGATGCAGTCGATCATCGCCAACAAGCTGAGGCAGCATCCGCCGGATATCCTGATCCGGCCCAACGTCTCGAAATACCGCGTGCTCGAATTCCTCAAGATCGAGGCGCTGTTGGCCGAGACGGTCGAGATCAAGGACGAACTGAAGCGCGCCGTCGAGAAGGCCGTCGAGGCCCGCGGCGGCAAGCGCGGCAAGAAGGCGGTGTGAGACCGGCCTGAAACGCCACGATCGTCATCCCTTGCCGGTCCTGTACTCCATCGCCACCACGCCATTGCTGAACGGCACGGCCGAGACAAGCTCGAGCGTGACCGGTTTGTCCGACGGAAAAAGCCTTTCGCCCTGGCCCGCGGTTGCCGGATAGACGAGCAGCCGCACACGGTCGACAAGGCCAAGGCCGAGCAGCTGCCTCGCGAGGTTGACGCTGCCATGCACGTAGATGTTGCCGCCGGGCCGCTGCTTGAGCCGGGTGACCGCATCGGGCAGGGGACCTTCGAGGAGCTCGGCCGGCTGCCAATCGATCGCCTTCAAGGTCGTCGATGCGACATATTTGGGCAGCGCGTTGAAGCGGTCGGCAAAGTCGCCTTTCTCCTTCGGCCAATGGCCGGCAAAGATGTCGTAGGTGACGCGCCCCAGGAGCATGGCGCCGCTGTCGGCCAGCTCGTCCTCCTTGAAGGCCTGCATCTCGTCGGTCCAGGCGACGTTCGGCAGCTTCTCGTGCTCGGCGACGCCGTCGATGCTGATGAATTCGGTGACGATGAGTTTTCTCAACGATCCTCCTATGCGACGTCTCGCGCGTTCTTTTCCCACTAGCCCGGCTTTGCGTCCTCATCATAATCTCGCGCCCGTGTGAAACGCCCGAGTCAGCATGAAAAAACTTCAATTTACCCGCGTTCCCTCCAATCCGGTCTCGCTCGGGCTCGTTTGCAACTTCATTGCGCACTATCCGCCCTTCGATGGATATGAGTTTGGGTTGATGGTGAAGACGCTGCGCTACCAGCTTGAACAGCAGACGCATCTCATCGGTTCCATCGACGACGGGATCGTCGCCTATCTCGGCTGGATCGTCACCAGCCGTGAAATTGCCGAGGCGTGGGTCGCGAATGACGGCCCGCTCAATCCCGATCCCGGCGGCACGGCCGTGGCCGCGACCGTGATGGCGACGCGCTCCTCCGCGCATATCTTGCCGCTGATCAAGGAAGCCAAGCTCATCAATCTCGACAAATCCGTCTACTGGAAGCGCGATTTCATCGATGCGCGCGGCGCCATGAAGCGCGCCGTGCGCAAGCGGGGCGCGTGATGGAACAGGCCGCATCCGCCGAGGCGCTGACCCAGGAAATCCTCATCCGCCTCGGCGACCGCTATGCCTCGATGTTCGTGCGCATCTGGCAGCCGGCCGGTCCGCCGCGCGGCAGCGTGTTCTGCCTGCATGGCTTCACCGGCAACGGCTCCGATTTCGACTATCTGGCCGCCTTCCTCTGCCGCAACGGCTATCTCGTCGTTTGCCCGGACTTGCTCGGACGCGGTCGCAGCGCTTATCTCGGCGGCGGCTACGACATCAACGTCTACTACAATTGCCTGCGCGCGCTCGGCCAGTTCGCCGGCAAGGAGAACCATTTCATCGGCTCCTCCTGGGGCGGCACGATCCTGTTGCTCTTTCTCTACATGACCCGGTCGCGGGCGACCAAGGTGGTGCTCAACGACGTGCCCATGCTGGGCGGCGCGAATGTCGACCATATCCGCACCGAAATCATTCGCGACAGCGAGGCGAAGTTCGCCACCCGCGCCGATGCCGAGGCCTATGTACGCTCGACGCGCTCCTTCATGGGGCCCGTCGAGGAAGGTGTCTTCTCGCGCTATGTCGCCAACAAGATCATTTCCGATGCCGAGGGTTTCCGGCTTGCCTATGATCCTGCGACCACCGGAAACTTCGGTTCCATGGCCGGGCGCGACTATGACCTTTTCCAGATCGTCGCCAAAGTTCAGGCGCGCTTCCTTCTGATGTACGGCCGCGACAGCAATTTTATCGACCGGCCGGCCATCGAGCGCACCCGGCTTGTTCGTCCGGACCTGTGGGTGGCCGACAACGTCGATGCCGGCCATCCCCCCTCGCTGATGACGATTGATCAGGCGCTGCTCATTCTCGGCTTCCTCACTTCCGCATGACGGCGGCGCCGGGGGATTGAGGGGCGGTCGCGGTCAGCCCGGCGTTTCCGCATCGATCGTCTCGATCTGGCACCAGCGCCGACCCTGGCGGGTGATCGACCATAGGTTGAGACCACGTTCGGCTCTTGGCTCGCTAAGGCTGACGAGTTCGACGCCCGGGGCCCGCGACCGTTCCAGATGCAGCGTCCTCAGCACGAAACGTCGGCCGGTGGCCGCCTGGTAGCGATTGAACACCACGGCGAGGATTTCCGCGTGGCCGCGCCGGCCGAGCACCAGATAGCGGCGATAGGCGCTGCTCCCTGGCAAGGCTATGTGAGGCGCAAGCCGGGGCTCTTTGTTGAAGGGCCCCTCAATCTTCTCCAGGTTGACGATGTAGAGATCGAGCGGCGCGCCCTCGACGGGCGCGAGTGAGACCGCCACGGCCGTACGGTAATCACGTCTGAAGCTGATCGCCGCGTGGTTGGCGATCGGCCGCAGGAATTTCAGGTCGAGGCGGGCGAAATCCGGATAGCGGCCTTCGATCAGGGCCACGACATCCAGCCCGCGCACATAGCGGCGCTCGCCGATAAGCGGGAAGGCGAGCCGCTCGCCGTCGACGAAGCGCTGGCCGGCCAGGCTCATCGCCGCGCGACGCCGACCGACGAACCGGCCGCCGGACGCAATGCCAGCCCATAGTCGAAGCGGATCACATTGTCGGCACGGCTGAAGCCGAACTGGCGCACCACGGCGCGCACTGCTTCCTTGACCTCAAGCCGGCCGAGGCGCGCCCCGCCGCACATGCGCGGTCCGGTGAGGAAGGGGATGAAGGCGCGGCGGTCATATGTGTCCTCGATGAATTCCTTGCGGCTGGCATCGAACGTCTTGGGATCGGTCCAGAAGGCGGGATGCTGGTGCACGCCCACCACGGAGATGAGGATGAGCTGTCCTGGTCTGAGCAGCCTGCCGTCCAGCGACGTATCTGCACCCACCTCCCGGACCAGGAAGGGGATCGGCGGCAGATAGCGCATCGTCTCGTTGACGATGCAGTCGGTGTAGGGTGTGTCGGCCACCTCGGCGTCGATCTCGTCCTGAAGGCGATGCTGGACCTTCTCGTTGGCACCCAGCCGGTCAATCACCCACAGCACGGTGGCGACGGTGGTCTCCACGCCGGCAAAGAGGTTCATGACGAACTCCTCGATGGGCGAGAAGCCCTCGATGCCTCGGGCCTTTTCGGCGAAGCGCGCCATCACGGCCGCTCCGCCCGGCATCGCCGCGAGCTGGCAGGCAAAATCTACGACCACCTGGCGGGCGTCATGCACGGCCCTGTCACGCTCGGCGGTCGTCGGCGCGACCCAGGAAAAATACTGCAGCCTGCGCAGCACCTCGCGCACCCGGTCGATCAGCGCCATCGTCGGCTCGATGTCCGCGACCATGCCGAAGGCGCGATAGAAGATGGTAAGCGAAGCCGAGAACAATGCCTTCTGAATGCCGGCCAGGCTCGCCTCGCTTTGCACGAGGCTGGCCGCATAGACTTCGGATACCGGGTGTTGCTGCGCGGGCCGCGCCGCGGCCAGATAGGCATCCTGCGTGATTTCACGCCGGATGGCCCAATTCTCGTCGTTGGTGTTGAAGCGGCTATAGCCCAGTGCCGAGATCATCGAGAAGTTCTTGCGGAACAGCGCCGGCGCCTTGACGATGTGGTCGACGGCATCGGGATGGTCGAACACTTCGAGATTGCCGATGCGATTCTCGCTCGCGCCCGGCCGCCCGCTCTGGGCGTAAAGCGCATAGACGATGCTGTTGAGGACATCCTCGATCTGCAATTGATTCATCCGGCCCCGCCATCTTCGATATGACCGGTTCGGCTGCCAGCATATCCGTTGGAGGACGCTTAGCACATTTGTTTCAAGTCGATAGGTCCGACGAACTCGGATTTGCGGCGCGCTCAACGTCTGGGTTCTGGGCCGGGCAGGGAGGACCGTGTGGCTAAGCTGCAACAGTGTCCGACGAAGCCATCTCGGTGGCTTTCGCGCATGCTTCGCTTCGATTAGCTTGGCGCGGGTTTGGTTCGGATTCTTATCGGGATTTCAGGGGGGGAAGCGTGCGGGCGCAGGCATCAGGAAAATTTTTGGCGACGGTTGCGGCCTCGGCCGCAACGATGACGTCGGTGGGCGTCGTCGCGGCGCACGCGGGTGAAGGCCAGGCGGCGGACCAGACGGTCATCGATTCGCGCATCAAGCTCGCCTTTGAAGGCTCTTTCTTCAACAACGAGATCCATGACGGCGACAAGCTCGGCTTCGCGCCGGACGTTCTGGGACACAGCAAGGGCGGGTTCAATGGCTCCATCGCGCTGACCAAGCAGATTTCCCCGGACATGGATTGGCGTCTGGCCGGCGCCTTCCATCTGGGCAGGGACTGGTCCGAGAGCGAAAGCGAGACCGTGCCCGGCGGCGTGCTCAAGGCGTCCCTCAGCCACGGCTTCGACTTCCAGACCGTCGACTTCGATCTCGGCAAGCACGTGAAGGTGCAAACCGCCGACATCCGGTTCTTTGGCGGCCTGCGGCTCTTGCATGCCGACCAGACGGGATTCGATTTCTCCTTCTCGGCGACGCCCAGCAATCCCGCCGACAAGGGCGGCTCCGCAGACAAGATAGGCAGCTCGGAATTCTGGGGCATTGGTCCGCGCGCCGGCGTCGAGGCCTATTATCCGATCGGCGATACCTGGGGCCTGACAGGCGCGGTTTCGGGCTCCGTCATGTGGGGCCGGCGCACCGACCGTTTCGCGCTTATCGAGAAAGGCACGAATCCCGACTTCCAGGAGACCCTGTTCGAGGCCAAGCAGCATTCGAGCGAGACGGTCTCCAATGTCGAGGCTTCGGCCGGCCTGAGCTGGACGCCTGTCGCGAACGCCACCTTTACCGCCGGCTACAAATTCGAGCAGTGGCACAATCTGATCGTGAACGCGGACCAGAAGGACCAGAAGTTCGACGGTCCGTTCCTCCGCCTCGAAGTCAAGATGTGACGCCAGGCGGCGCGTGAACTTGGAAGCAGGGTTCGAGTCCAAGGTCGCGGTCAACGGCAACGTCAAGCTGCATTACATCGCGGCGGGCTCAGGCCCGCCGATCGTCTTTCTGCACGGATTTCCCGATCATGGTCTCGGCTGGCGCCGGCAGATCGAGGCACTGCGCGACAGGTTCCGCGTGCTGGCGCCGGATCTGCGCGGCTTCGGGCGAAGCGACGCCCCACAGCGTCACGCCAACTATGCGCTGATACCTTGCCTGGTCGAGGATGTGCTGGCCGTGCTTGCGGCCGAACAGCTTTCCCAGGCTTCTGTTGTCGGTCACGACTGGGGCGGCTTCATCGCCTGGTGGCTTGCCATGCGCGCGCCCCAGACCGTTCGCCATCTCGTGCTGCTGTGCGCTCCGCACCCGCGCCACTATCTGCGCGCCATCAACGATCCGGTCAATGCCGGCACCATCGAATATATCCGCCGGTTCCAAGGCATCGGTCCGGCCGCCTTGCCGAGCCCGGAGGAACTGGCCGCCTGGGTCACAGATGCCACCGAGCGGCAGGCGCTCGTCGATGCGCTCCAGCGCGCCCATCCGGAGCCGATGCTGGGCTACTACCGGGCCAACATCCCGCTGGGCAAGATGCCCGATATCGGTTCGCTGCCGCCGGTAAGGGCCCCGACGCTGGTGCTGTTCGGCGCCGACGATCCATACATCCCGGCCGGCGCCTATGACGGCACCTTCCGCGAGGTGGACAATGTCACGTCGGTTGTAGCCATCCCCGGCGCCGGCCACTTCATCCATCACCAGGCGGCGGGATTCGTGAGCCGCGAAATCGAAGCGTGGGTGTCGCGGCCGCCGTCGAGCTTTCGGGGGCTGGGGTGAAGCCACAGCGGCTCTGATCTAGCAGGCTGTTGAAAAACTGTTTTGTTCACGGAACGTATCAGAATCAGACCGAGCACAAATCAGATTCAAAACGGGTATCTCCGATCCTTTTTCCACAGCCTGCTAGACTAAATCCTCAATATGGGCTGTATCAGCGCTGACGTACTTTCCAGGAATGTATTGCAGAAGATCATGGCATTTGGGGTCTTCATTCACCGGTCAGACTCGATCTACGACGACAGTCCGGCTGAACGGTACCAGTTTCCCCATCAATATCTGCGTCGTGTCGAGGCCTGCGTCGGCGATTGGATCATCTACTACGAACCCGGCAAGGTAGCCGGTACACGTGGCTATTTCGCCATCGCCAAGGTACAACAGGTCATTCCCGACCCCTCAGCGCCGAGCATGTATCTCGCCCTGGTCGAGCCCGGATCTTATCTCGATTTCGTCAATCCTGTTCCCTTCAATGGAGCCGAGGGTTTGGTCGAGCGAGGCCTGCTCAACGACGAGGGAAAGATTTCCGGCCGCGCCCAATCAGCCGTGCGGCCGATCAGCCCGGCCGATTTCAATCGCATCCTCGATCTGGGTCTGGACGCAAAAGAGCTGGTGCTGCCTCGAGTCGATGAAGCCGATGCCGGCTTCCAGGAGGAGCTGGCGCCATTCCAGTTCGAGCAGAGCCGCGATCGGGTAAGCTTCCTCGCATCGCGCATCGTGCGGGACCGCGTCTTTCGTCGCATCGTCCTGCGCGCCTATGACGAGCGCTGCGCGATCACGGGACTCAAATTAATCAACGGTCGCGGGCGGGCAGAGGTGTCGGCCGCCCATATTCGACCGGTCGAGCAAAACGGTCCAGACGTCATCAACAACGGGCTCGCGCTATCAGGCACAGCGCATTGGATGTTCGATCGTGGATTGATCAGCCTATCCGACGACCTGGAAATCCTGATCTCGCGGC
>OUNM011244813.1_pt1 | contig 10373 bp, 9 predicted proteins | sample 1769961 | NCBI WGS metagenome assembly OUNM01 (sample SAMEA3914820, study PRJEB12502) | metagenome | biome: forest; material: soil | place: USA | collected 2012-03-12 | depth 0.3 m
CGTGGAGACGGGACCATGCGCGCAGCGATCGCCACGGCCGGCCGTCCTTCGCTTGTACGCCGCTACTTCAACAACTCCCGGCCCCTCTCTGACCGGGTCAGCTCCGCGCCTCGCTCATCCATGTTAAACCTGCGCGACAGTCCGCGACGAACGGCCCTGCTTGCGCCACGAGCTGCATCGGACCCGGCTGCTCAGCGGCGGACGAGGCCCAGCAGCCTGTCGCAGTGCAGCGCGATTCGCTCAGGCGCGACATTGGTGACGCCGAGCAACAGGCCCGGCGCCCCGCCCTCCCCGCTGTACCAGGCCGATAACGGCACCGGCGCGAGGCCATAAGCGAGCGCGCGCCGCGCAACGTCCGAATCGTCGATGCCGTCGGGCAGCCCGATCGCCGCCGCCAGCCCGGCGAGTGGATGGACGGTGATGCCCTCCCCCTCGCGCTCGCGCAGCGCCGCGACCAACGCATCGGCGCGGACACGATAAAGCCGCTTCATCCGCCGGAGGTGGCGCAGATAATGGCCCTGCGCGATGAAGCCAGCGACCGCGCGCTGCACCACCGACGATGGCGCCGGCGCGAGACAGGCTGCGACATCGCCGAATCGCTCGACCAGCGGCGCCGGGACCACAAGGAAACCCAGGCGCAGAGCCGGGCTGATCGTCTTGCTGAAGCTGCCGATATGGATCACCCGCCCGGCCCGATCGAGCGAGGCCAGCGCCGGCGCTGCACGGCCGCGCAGCTGAAGCTCGCTCAGATAATCATCCTCGACCAGCCAGGCGTCGGCACCCGCCGCCCAGTCGAGCAGCGCCAACCGGCGCGCGAGTGACATCGTCACCCCGCGCGGCGCCTGCTGACCGGGCGTGACCACGGCGAGCGCCGCATCGGGCGCCCGTGCACGGCCGGCAGCAACGTCGAGCCCCTCCCCATCAACCGGAACCGGGGCGAGCGAGAGCCCGGCAAACTCCAGCGCGCGGCGGGTGAGCAGGAAGCCGGGCTCTTCCATCCACGCCGTCTGGCCCCGGAGGTCGAGCGCCTGCACCGTGAGGCCGAGGCCAGCGGCAAATCCGTTGGTGACGATCACCTGTGCGGGCGAGCAGGCGATGCCCCGTGCATAGGCGAGATAGGCCGCGATTTCGTGGCGCAACTCTGGAAGCCCGCGCGGATCGGGATAGCTCACCGGCTGCGCCGCCGCCGCCCGCGCGCCCGCCGCCATCAGCCTCGACCAGAGCTTGAAAGGAAAAGCGTCCTGCGCCGGCACCCCCATCTGGAAGAGCAGCGGGGCCGTGCCGAAGTCATGGTAGATGTCGGGCAAAGGCGCCCGCATCGGCGGATCGGCGGGGCGCGCCGCGAACGGCAGCGGGGCGGCGACATGCGTTCCCGCCGCGCCCGAGGCCACCAGCAACTGCTCGTCGATCAGCCGCTCATAGGCGGCACGCACCGTGCCGCGCGCCACGCCGAGCTGTGTGGCGAGATCGCGCCACGAGGGCATCCGCGCGCCCGGCTCCAGCCGGCCTTCGCGGATGGCGAGATCGATAGCCTGGTGAATCTGCGCGGCGAGGGTACGACCCGCCCTGCGATCGATGGCGAGGGAAAGCGGCGACTGCATCGCTGCGATGGTACAACAAATTTGCGATGTGCGAGCCGAACAATAGGAACCGAATGCGCCCGCCCGGCGACGGGGAGAGGGGGAAGAACCGCCGGGCAGGCGAGCGTGGAGACAGGGGCGTGTCCCCGCGCAAGCAGGATCAGGCGGCCAGCAACTCGTCGGCGGGCCCGAAGAATTCGTAATGAATCCGGTCGGACGGGACGCCGGCGAGCGACAGCCCGCTTACCATCGCACGCAGGAAGGGCTTGGGGCCGCAGAGATAGACGTCCGCATGGGTGAGCGGCGTGTTCGCCTTCAGCCAGTCGGCCGTGATCAGGCCGCTATGGTCGTGAGTCCGGCCCGGCTCATCCTGCTCGAGCGGATCGCTGTAGAAGGTCGCGACCTTGATCGCACCATGATCCGCCGCCAGCGCGCGGACATGGTCGTCCATCGCGTGCGTCGCGCTGCTCAGCGTGCCGTGGACATAATGCGCCTCCAGCTTGGGATGCTCCGCCGCGATCGTCTCGACCATGCTGATCATCGGGGTGAGGCCCACGCCGCCCGAGAGCAGCACGACCGGCCGCTGCGGCTGCTCTTCGAGGAAGAAGTCGCCGGCGGGCGGCGTGATCTCCAGCATGGTACCCACCTCGACATAGTCGTGAAAAAATTTGGAGCCGCCCTGTCCATTCTCCTCGCGCTTCACCGAGATGCGGTACGTCTCGCCATTGGGCGCCGAGGAGATGGAGTAGTTGCGCTTATGACCCGGATGGCCCGGCGCATCGAAGCGGAAGGTGAGATACTGGCCGGCCTTGTGGCGCAGCACCGGCTGGCCGTCGACCGGACGCAGGATGAAGGAGGTGATGACCTCGCTCTCGCGGATCTTCCCAGCCACGACGAACTTGCGCCAGCCGTTCCAGCCACCGTCCGCACGCTCGATATCGTCGCGGATGACGGCCTCGCGACACTTCAGGATGTCGGCGAGGAACCAGAAGGCCTCGCCCCAGGCGGCCTGGATCTCGGGCGTCGCCGCCTCGCCGAGCACCTCGACGATCGCGCCGAGCAGCGCGTTGGCGACATAGGGATAATGCTCGGGCAGGATGTGGTAGCCGATATGCTTCTGCGCGATCCGCTCGACCACCGGCGCCAGCGCGCCAAGATTGTCGATATTCTGCGCATAGCCGAGCACGGCGGCGGCCAGCGCATGGACCTGCTTGCCCCCCTCGCCCTGGTTGGCGAGGTTGAACAACGCGTGGATATGCTCGTCCTGGAACAGACGCGCGTACATCACGGCGGTGATCGCAGTGCCATGTTCGGCAAGCGCCGGCGCGGTGGCCTTGACGAGCGCGATCGTCTCCGCAGTCAGCGGCTTCAGCATCATCGTTACTCCTCTTGGGGGCGGGGGTTAGGTCAGGCGGCGATCGCCGGCCTGTGGTCGTAAAACTCTACCTGCATCCGCATCGCGCCGACCGGCTCGACATGGTGCAGTTGTTCGGGGTGGATGAGGCCGGGGGTGGCCGGCGTCAGCAGCGCGGGTGGCGCAGAACCATCCTCGACATGGTAGCAGACGGCGCCTTCCAGCACGCGGATCACGCCCCACACGCCGGGCCTGGTGCTGTGCGCGCGGCGGAGACCCGCCGGCAGCGTCTCGGCATCGAAGACGGGCGTGGACTTATAAGGCTTCGAAGCGACCTGCTCGGCCTCCACCGCCTCGTCCTGCGCCGGCGTGCGGAATCGGATGGCGAGCTGGAGGCTTTCCGAAATGCGCTGCGCCTTGACCTGCATCGCGGCGGCACCCTCCAGGCTCAGCATCTCTTCGGTGGTCTGCGACCACAGCGCGAGCCAACGCTGGAACATGGCCGGGGTGATCCGCTCGGCATGGACCAGATGCTTCATCATCGGATTGCCCTTGTAGCGCCCGGTGGTGAGCATCACCGACGACCAGAAGGCGGAAAGGCGTTCAAGATGCTCGGGCCAGTCGTGCACCACGGCGTTGAACACCGGGCCTAGCGCCGCGTCCGCGCGCACCCGGCCGTAGAAGCGAGCCAGCAGCGCCGGCAGTACGCTTTCCTCGATGATGGGCGTCCGTTCCACGACTCACCTCAAATCATTCATCTGAGATGCATCTATTCGGCCATCTTAAAACATGCAATAGGAATGCATATTAATTTTGAGTGGCCGGCAGAGGCCGTTCTGGCGAGGCCCCATGAAGCTCACGCGCTACACCGACTATGCGATGCGGGTGCTAATGCACCTGGGCACGCGCGATGACGGCCAAGATGGGGGGCTGTCGTCGATCGCGGAGATCGCGCGCGCCTACGACATCTCGCAGAACCATCTGATGAAGGTGGTGCAGGATCTCGGCCGAGCCGGCTTCGTTGAGACGGTTCGCGGGCGCCATGGCGGCATCCGGCTCGGCCGCAAGCCCGAGGAGATCAATCTCGGCGAGCTGGTGCGCCATACAGAGGCCGGCTTCGATCTGGTCGACTGCGCGCATTGCCTCATCGCGCCGGCCTGCGGGCTGACCGGCGTGCTGGCCGAGGCGACGCGGGCCTTCCTCGCCGTGCTCGACAAATATACGCTGGCCCATCTGCTCGATCGCCGGAGCCAGCTCCGCCAACTGTTCGCGATCCACGCCGCTGAGGCCGCCGAATGATCGGCGCCGTTCGCCAAGCGATTAGCAATCCCAGTGCGGCGTGCCCCGGAAGCACTCGACCAGAAAATCCACCATCGCGCGCACCTTGACGCTCAAGTGGCGGCGGCTGGGATAGACCGCCAGAATATCGATATCCGGCAGACGATAGCCCGGCAGCAGCTCGACCAGCCGCCCGGTGCGCAGATCATCGCCGATGAGGAAGGTGGGCTGGTTGATGATGCCGATGCCGGCCAGCCCCGCGGCGCGCACCGTGTCGCCATTGTTGGCGTGCATCACGCAGGGCACCTTCATCGGCTGGAGCTTGCCCGCCTCGTCGACGAACGGCCAGGTGTCGGCGGTGGCGGACAGCGTGTAGCCGATGAAGGCATGGCGCTGGAGGTCGTCCAGCGTCGCGGGCGCGCCGGCCCGCGCGACATAATCGGGCGAGGCGCACAGGATGTTGCGCGAGGCGGCAAGCTTGCGCCCGACATGGGCCGTCGATCCCGCGCGCGAGATGCGCACGGCAAGATCATAGCCCTCCTCCACCAGATCGACGATGCGATCGGACAGGTCGACGTCGAGCTCGATGTCGGGATGACGCGCCATGAACTGCGGCCAGAGCGGCGCCAGATGCAGCACGCCGAAGCTCAGCGGCGCGTTGATCCTGAGCCTTCCCCGCGGGTGCAAGGCGGCAGCGGACGCGATCGTTTCGGCCTCCGCCACATCCTCGAGGATCGAGCGTGCACGCTCGTACAGCGCCTCCCCGCTCTCGGTCAGCGACAGCCGGCGCGAGGTGCGGTTGAGCAGCCGCGTACCGAGATGGCTCTCCAGCTCGGAAACATAGCGGGTGACGTTGGCGGGGGAGGTGTCGAGCGCGTCGGCGGCGCGGGTGAAGCTGCCCTTCGCCACCACCGTCGAAAAGACTTCAAAGGCGCGTAGCCTGTCCATCGGGTTGCCTCGATCATTTGTTTTTCATGAACGGTATACGCATGTTCGTTGCCTTCATCCAGTTCGGCGCAAGGCGTAACTTCCTCTTCGAAGGCTGCGAGGGTGCAGCCCGCATCAAAAAGGACCATCATCATGGCTCGTCTTGCGAACAAGACTGCGCTCGTCACCGGCGGCACCAGCGGCATCGGGCTGGAGACCGCCCGCCGCTTCATCGAGGAAGGCGCGCGCGTGATCGTCACCGGCACCAATCTCGACAACATTGCCGAAGCCCAGCGCGTGCTTGGCCCCGACGCGCTCGTGCTCAAGGCCGATGCCGGCGACGTCGCCCAGCAGCAGCAAGTGGCGGATGCGGTGAAAGCCCGCTTCGGCACGCTCGACATTGCCTTCCTGAACGCCGGCGTCGCGGATTTTCGTCCGGTCGGGTCGTGGGATGAGGCGGCCTTCGACCGCAGCTTCGCGATCAACGTGAAGGGCCCCTATTTCCTCGTCCAGGCGCTGCTGCCGGTGCTCGCCAATCCGGCGTCGATCGTGCTCAACACGTCGATCAATGCACATCTCGGCATGCCCGGATCGAGCATCTACGCCGCTTCCAAGGCCGCCTTCCTGTCGATGGCAAAGACGTTGTCGGGCGAGCTGGTCGGGCGCGGCGTGCGCGTCAATGCGGTGAGCCCCGGACCGGTCCGCACCCCGCTGCACGATCGGCTGGGCTCGAACCCGCAGGAGAATGAGGCGATCGGCGAAGCGATCAAGGCGCAGATCCCGCTCGGTCGCTTCGGCCACGCCAAGGAGATCGCCGACGCGGTGGTGTTCTTCGCTTCGGACGAGAGTGGCTACGCGCTCGGCACCGAGCTCATCCTCGACGGTGGCATGGCGACGCTCTGAGCGTCGACACCTCCCCTTTGGAGCGGCCGGTCAGACGATGGCCGGCCGCTCCTCGCGGTGCTTCGCGTCGAGGCAGGCGATCACCCAGATGACGAACCCGCCCAGCGCCAGCCCGCAGCCGACGACGCCGGTCGAGGTCCAGCCGAGCCCTGCAGCAATCGCCAGGCCGCCGAGGAAAGGCCCCAGCGCGTTGGCCGCGTTGAATGCCGAATGGTTGAGCGCGGCGGCGAGCGCCTGTCCTTCCTCGGCGACATCCATCAGCCGGGTTTGGAGCGGGGTGCCGAGCGCGCCGCCGATGCCGATCAGGAACACGTCGAGCATCACCCAGCTTGGATGCGGCGCTGCCAGCGGGAAAAGCAACAGCATCGCGGCGGAGAACAGCAGCAAGCCGCCGGCGGTCGGCATCAGCGCGCGATCGGCGAACCAGGGCACGACGATATTGCCGAGCGTCATGCCGATCCCGAAGATCGCCAGCACGACCGGCACGAAATGCGGTGAGAGACGCGTCACCTCGACCAGTGTCGTGGCCAGATAGGTATAGACCGCAAACAGCCCGCCAAACCCGATGGCGCCGATGCCCAGCGTCAGCCACACCTGCGTCCGCCTGAGCGCACCCAGCTCACGCAACGGGCTGGCATCGACATGCGGCACGTCGCACGGCGCATAGAGGCCGATCAGCGCCACCGTCAGCAGCGCGAGGCCCGCGACGATAGAAAAACCTGATCGCCAGCCGATCGCTTGCCCGATCCAGCTCGCCACCGGCACGCCGATCACGGTGGCGACGGTCAGCCCGAGCATGACGCGGCCGACCGCCTGCGCGCGCTTGTTGGCGGGCACCAGCGAGGTCGCGACCAGCGACGCGATGCCGAAATAGGCACCGTGCGGAAGCCCTGCGAGAAAACGGAAGAAGACCAGCCAGCCATAAGTGGGCGCCAGCGCCGACAGGCCGTTGCCCAGTGCGAACATCGTCATCAGCAGCAAAAGCTGCGTGCGCCGTGCCAGCTTGGCTCCGATCACGGCGATCAACGGCGCGCCTACCACCACGCCCAGCGCATAGGCGCTGATGACATGGCCGGCGGTCGGCTCATCGACGCCGAGCCCGCGCGAGAAATAGGGGAGCAGGCTCATCGTCGCGAATTCGGTGGTGCCGATCGCGAAGCCGCCCATCGCGAGCGCGAACATCACGAGGGCCGGATGCGCCGCCCGGCGGGTCATCGACGCGGTGGCGAGCGATTCGAGGTTTGACATCGTTGTCTATCTACCACAGCCCACACACCGCATCGCAGCATTTATCCTCTGGGTCAGGACAGATCCGCTTTGCCGCGTGATCCGCAGGCCGGCCGGGCCAGCCTGCGGACGGGTTCACTTGGCCTCAATGAAGGCGTGGATGGTGTTCACGGTCAGCGCCGGCTGCTCTTCCATCAACCAGTGGCCGGCGTTAGGGATGACGATGCCCTGCACGTTGACGGCGAAGCTCTGCGCCGCCGTCTGCATCATCGAGCCGAACGACTTTTCACCGCCGACCGCGACCACCGGCATGGTGAGCTTTCCCCTGGCGGCGAGCGCCTGGTTGTCGATCTCGTCCTGATCGAAGGCAGCGAACTGCGCAAAGGCCGCGTGGATCGCGCCGGGCATCGCGTAGATCTGCGCATAATGCTGGCGCGTCGCCTCGTCGATCTTGGCCGGATCAGCCGACAGCTCGTTCCAGAAGCGATAGAGATAGATGCGCTCGCGGCCCGCCACCAGCCGCTCCTCGTCGGGGCCGTAGAACCGGAAATGCCAGGTGTGCTTGTCGTGCTTGACCGCCTCCCACGGGCCAAGGCCCGGTACCGGCGCGTCCATCAGCACCAGTTTCGTGACGCGCCCCGGGCTCTGCGCGGTGAAGCTGTAGGCGACCATGTTGCCGATATCGTGCGCGACCACGTCGGCCGTCTTCACCTGCAGCGTGTCGAGCAGGCCGGCGATGTCCTGCCCCTCTGTCTTCTTGTCATAGCCGGTGGCGGCGCGCGCCGAGAGGCCCATGCCGCGCAGATCGGGCACGATGACCGTGTGATCACGCACCAGATCGGCGGCGATCGGCGCCCACATGTCGCCGGCGGTGAGAGCGAGCGAAGAGCGGAGCATGTGCGGCCTCCCAAAATCGGATGGCCGCGGTGTATCTCTCATAAATCGGTCAATCGATGAGATCGACCTGACATACACATTCCGCTTTCCTGAACGATCGTCTCAAATACAGAGCGGCAGCTTGAGGCATACCATCAGACCGCCAAGATCCTCGCTCTCCGCCAGCGCGACCGATCCGCCGTAGATCTCGGCCACGTCGCGCACAATGGCGAGGCCGAGGCCGGTGCCAGGCTTGCCTGTATCGAGCCGCGCGCCCCGTTCGAACAGCTTGTCGCGCTCGGCCTCGGGGATGCCGTGGCCGTCATCCTCGACCAAAATCTCGGCCATGTCATCCGCGCGGCGCACCGTCACGAACACGCGCCCGCCGCCATATTTGGCGGCATTCTCGATCAGGTTTCCAAGCAGCTCGTCGAGATCCTGCCGCTCGACGCGCACCGCCAGCCCGCGCTCGCCATCGAGATCGACCACCGCGTCAGGGAACAGCCGGTCGACCGCACGCTCGACCGCCTCGAGCGAGGCCCACACTTCCGCCCGGCTCTGCGCCGATCCGCGCCGGCCGACGGCGCGCGCGCGCGCGAGGTGGTGATCGACCTGCCGGCGCATCGTGCGCGCCTCGCGCATCACCGTCGAGGAGAGATCGCTCGAGCCCGCCGTCACCTCGTTCATGATGACAGTGAGCGGCGTCTTGAGCGCATGCGCGAGGTTGCCGGCATGGGTGCGCGCCTCCTCGGCCTGCTTCTCGTTGTGGGCGAGCAGATCGTTCAGCTCCTCGACCAGCGGCCAGATCTCGAGCGGCAGCGCGACGTCGACCCGCGCGGCCCGGCCCGATCGCACCTTGGCGATCGCGAAGCGCACGCGGCGCAGAGGCCACAACCCGTAGATCGTCTGCAGCGCCGACAACATGATCAGACCAAGCCCCAGCACGGCGAAGCTGCGGATCATCGTCCGGCGCAGCACCGCGATCTGGGCGTTGAGCCCGTCGCGGCTGGCCGCCACCTGAAAGCGCCAGTTCACCTTCGATCCGGGCAGCTTGACGTCGCGTTCGATTACACGGAGCGGCTCGTCCTTGAACTGCTTGCTGTCATAGGCGTGTTCGCTCGGATAGGCGTGGGCCATGTCCACCGCGAGCGTCTGGTCCCACAGCGAGCGCGAGGGGAAGGGATCATGCCCCTTGCCCGACACCTGCCAATAGAGACCCGAATAGGGCTCGAGAAAGCGCTGGTCGGCGAGCGGACGATTGAAATGCACTTCGCCGTCGGGGCCGACTTCGGCCTGCACGATCATCGCGGTCAGCACATAATCGAGCGAGCTATCGAAATTGCGCGTGATCGCGCCGGTCAGCACACGGTCGAGCGCGACTCCACCCACCGCCAACAGCAGCAGGATCCAGATCGCCGCGATGCCGATCATGCGCCGCGTCAGCGATCCGGTGACGCGCGTGCCCGGCCCCCACTCCACACCCTGGGGGCGCAGGAAGGCGATCACCCTCAGGGTGTTGACCAGCGCGGTCCACCACCGTTCGCGCCGGGGGCGGGCCGCCGGCACGGCGGGATCAGGCTGCGGCGTTGCCCGGCTCCTCGAGGCTGTAGCCGAGCCCGCGGATCGTGGTGATGATATCGGTGCCGAGCTTCTTGCGGATGCGCGTCACGAACACTTCGATCGTGTTCGAATCGCGATCGAAATCCTGATCGTAGATATGCTCGATCAGCTCGGTGCGGCTCACCACCTTGCCCTTGTGGTGCATCAGGTAGCTCAGGAGCTTATATTCCTGCGCGGTGAGCTTCACCGGCTCGCCGGCACGCGTCACCTTGCCCGAGCGGGTGTCGAGCCGCACGTCACCCGCCACCAGCTCCGACGACGCATTGCCCGACGCGCGGCGGATGAGGGCGCGCAGCCGCGCGATCAGCTCCTCGGTCTGGAACGGCTTGGCGAGATAGTCGTCGGCGCCGGCATCGAGCCCGGCCACCTTGTCCGACCAGCTGTCGCGCGCGGTCAGCACCAGCACGGGCATATCCTTGCCCTCCTTGCGCCAGCGATCGAGCACGGTCAGCCCGTCGATCTCGGGCAGGCCCAGATCGAGGATGATCGCGTCATAATTCTCGGTCGAGCCGAGATAATGCCCGTCTTCCCCGTCGGTCGCGAGATCGACGGCGTAACCGGCGCCCTCGAGCGTGGCGCGAAGCTGCCGCCCGAGCGTGGGTTCGTCC
>OUNM010170465.1_pt1 | contig 10369 bp, 14 predicted proteins | sample 1769961 | NCBI WGS metagenome assembly OUNM01 (sample SAMEA3914820, study PRJEB12502) | metagenome | biome: forest; material: soil | place: USA | collected 2012-03-12 | depth 0.3 m
GAGTTGGGGAGGATTGGGTTTGATGTTGGCGGGGGGTATGGTGGTGGGAGGGGGGATGTGATGGGGGTGTTGTTTCCGCATCATGTGGGGCATTATGTTGGGTTGGATGTGCATGATGTGCCTGGGTATCCGAGGAGTGTGCCGTTGCGCAAGGGGCATTGTGTCACGGTCGAGCCGGGGGTGTATGTGCCGGATGACGAGAGGTTTCCGAGGCATTTTAGGGGGTTGGCGGTCAGGATTGAGGATAGTGTGTTTGTGGATGACGAGGGGCCGGTTGTGTTGACGCCTGAGGCGGTCAAGGAAGTGGTGGATATCGAGGCGTTGAGGTAGGAGGCGTGTCCTGCTGCTACTTTGCTACATTCTGTACAGATGGGTTGTACATGTACATCATGGCGTGTAAGATGACGGCTGGGTGGACGGACATACGAAAATATACGAGAAACGATGGATTGATGGGTATCTTTTCCCTTCCTCCTCTCTTCGCCAGCCCATTATGTACAGCCCTCCTGACGTTTTTGCATTCGTTGCCTCCCCCCACGGACTCTATTCCAACCCCCCCAACCCAAACGAGATGAGCCACCGGCAGCCTTTAACGAATGCAGAAAGATACCCTCCTGACTGTATGTGTATGACCCCATCAACCCTCTCAAAGTGATTTTGTGGAGATGTGAGATTGCACCCCTTCAAAAGACAAAAAGCCAGTTAACTCCGAGCATGTCGGGTAGACCACGCATGCGGTAGATGTTGCAAGGAGAGAAGGAAAGAAAATGGACAAACGAAACAGAAACTCAGCGCTAGCTAGTTAGACAGAAAATGCTTGAGCAGGCCGTAGCGAGTGTCGGCCCTCCTCTTCCTCCCCTCTTTTATGCGCCTCCCAACTTTTGATGATATGTCGTTAGGAAGAACGGAAACCGCAAACTCCTCGTCGTCAGAGGCATGCTCAAGTCATTTTTTCACTCCCTTTTCGTTCCCGTGCCATGTCTTATGGTAGAAATAACCGGAGTGACCAAGAAAAGAAGAAGAGTCGAAAAGTATGTGTGTATGTATGTACAAAGGAGATTTCGAGACGGATATGCGGATGAAGCGAGGGGATGCGCTAGCAGAAGCCTCTTGGATCGAACAGGGTCCTGCTGTAGGTCGGCATGGTGTAGGACTGCCGGGCTGTCGCGTTCAGGAGCTGTTCGAATGCCTGGAGTCGTCGCGAGAGCTCTCGGTGCTCTTGTGCGATTTGCCGGTTTCGCCGCTCGAGGAAGTGGATGTACTCGGTTGCTTTGGTAAGGACCGTCCCCTGAGTTTCTGTTAGCATCTCCCGCCCTTTGCTGCAGATCCTGATCCCAACGCACCTTGCTGACCTTGGCCGTTCTGGACGGCGTTGTCTCGTCCTCTCCGCCATCCTCCGATATTGTCCGGAGGGCGGGGACGGCGTCCTTCAGCTCCGAGATCTTGTCCTTGAGATTGGTCCGGTATTTCCGTTCAATGTCGTTGTGCGCGGTCCTGTCTCCGGGCTTCTGCTTCTCCTTGCCCTTCTCGCTCGCGCTGATGCTGTCTTGCCTCTTTTGCTGGCTTGAGCCCGACGGGGTAGAGCGATATTGTCCTGCGAACCCTCGCGAAGGGGAAACAGGATCCGGACCTTGACCCAGCCCTGAGCCTCCCAGCCCGGCTCCAAAGGTCATGGGCATGCCGGGAGACAGTCCGCTGAAGTCGAGGTTGATGTTGGACCCCAGCCCACCCATGCTCGATCCCGGGTTCATGGCGATGGCGATCAGCCGCCTCTGTTCCGCTTCGTTTAGCGACGGGCTGTGGAGGCCGATGAAGGAGTCCATGTGTATCCCCGGCTGCGGCCTCTCCCAGCTCAGCGGCGTCGAGTACAGACCCTCCCGCGGCGGCACTTCCTGAGGCGGTGCTGTGTCGATCCTCGCAAGGTGGTCGGCAAGGTTGATGGACGAGAAGGCATCGTCGTCGGATAGCGCATTCTCGAGCGCGCTGTCGTCGAGAAAATCCTCTCGTTTCATTGCAGGAGGGAGGGGCATGGGGCTTTCAAACCGTTAGTGCCGGCCCCTCGAGGTCAAAGACGCCAAGGACATCACTCGAGCGCATCGTTACTTACCGGCGCGCCAAGGGATTTTTGCCTTTTGCTTCCATCTGTGGCCTCACAGGCTCCATGGTCTCGGGTATGCTGGCCAGGCCGTCGTCCTTGTCGAAGTCGATCCAGTAGTCGACCGAATCGAGGGGGGTGGTGGCGTCCATGCTGAGCTTGGACCGCTTCCTCTCATGTCCCCGTGCGGGCGGACCTTGCCTCGAGGGCAGGCCTTGGACTGGCTGTCTTGGCCTCGATGAGAGATCGGGGGACATGGACGTGAGTCCGGTGAGGGGAGACGTCTGGGAGGCGGAATCGAGTGACAGGGCTGTGGGAGCGGTCGAGGGCGATATGGCGAGGCCGGTGTCGGGGTTCAGGCCTGCGGTATCCCATATTGAGGGTTGTTGTGCTGCGCTGCCGAGGAAGGGCTGGTCAACGGGGTTGAGAGTCTGGACAGTGTGAGCGAAGCACGACACGTTGATCGGCGGAGGGAGCCGTACTTGGTTATTCGGCATCGAGAAGAACTCGAGGTGTCTGAGCGGGTCTGAATCCATCACGTCCAGATCATGCCGTCCGGCGCGGGCGGGGCGCGGTGTTGATGAGCTGACGAGCGGTTATGAGCGTCGAGGAGCCCCTCAACATGAACTTAATCCAAGCTTCCACAACTAAAAATCCAGGAGACGGTGGTGTCTTCCGGCTGGCCTTCAGACCTGAAAAGCTTCAGCTGTGTGGAAACCGTGAAGAAGAATATTCCGCAAAGGCTTATCGCATGTGACGGCCTGGTGGTGGTGTCGTGGGGCCGCGGGGCTGCGCTCGTAACGGTGGTGACGTCCAAGGCGGCGACCGATCGATAGGTCGACAAGTCAGTGTTCCAAGTGAGAGCGGGCGACTGCACACAGCAAGCAGACAGCAGAGACCGGAGGTTGACGCTGACAGGCTGCGCTGTTCTTGAACAGTTGCAGAGTGTGGTGTACAAGGTCGCGTTCGAGGTTGTGGCTGGCTCGGCGAATGAGGTTCACCAGAGAGACAAGCCGGGAGGACCTTGAGGTGCGGTGGCGGATCGGAGGGGGCGAGATATTGTCGTGGACAGTGCGTCGGGCCGTCCCTGCGAGCACAGGTCCCGGGGGTTGGGGTAGAAGCACGAGAACACAATTACTATGGAGCCGAAGTAGCGAAGAGGATTGAAGAAGACTGGAGATTGAGAATGAGTGAACGAAGGTACGGCTGCGGTGGTGGACTCGGCGGGGGTGGAGTGGTGATGTGAAGGGGTGCGATCGGCAGGGAAAGCGGCTCGAATCGAGTGCTACGACGAGGTTGAACAGTGAGAGGGGGAGAGCTGTTGGGAGTTGACGTGACAGGGCCGGAAGGGGAAGCGGTTCAAGATGGATTCGATTTCGCATGACACCCTGGCAACCTGCAACTCGGGGCAAGGGCAGTCACTGGCACTGTCTGTTGCTGAGAGGCAGTCGGGTACATGCTGGATGTACATCCATCCATACGAGACCGAGAGAGATTCCTCGGGTCCATCCCGACCTCAGCGACCTCAGCATCACCCGTCATCTCGGCGACGCACAGTGGGAATTGGCCCCTTCTACCAAGGAGGCAATTGATAGCGAGAGCTGGGCTGGACACTGCCCATAATGACATTGTTCATTTCCTTCCCTCGAGACCAAAACGCTCACGAATCACCCGACTGCTCGGTGTCGGTTTCTTTTTCGCGGGCGTGGTGATGGGGCCCTACAAGTACACCCAGCGCACGCTCCGACCAAGAGCCTGCCGATTGGAATGGCCCAGCCCAGAAGCGGCCGGAATGGGCTGACTTTTGGCTGGGTCTGCTGGGTCTGTCGGGCAGGGGAAATTCTCTCAGAGGTTCCGTCGCTGGACTGTCGACAAAAGCCAATCGGGCGCCGTTGTTCTGACGCAGTGCTTTTGATTTTGGGCCCATTTGGCTGCAGAATCATGCCACTTTTTGTCTGCAAGAAGGCTGCGAAGGGCTCTAAAACCCCGTAGCTCCGTCCGCCAAGACGGCAGTGGCTGGTGCGGACTCCGCCGGTGATTGGGCGAGATCCCCCAACTGTGGCTGTCAGCCTCGCCCGCCAAGGTCTGGGCTCTGCTGCTGCGAGCTGCCCCTGTCTTGCCCCGGGTCTTCTGGATTTCCCGCTAACTAAAAGCCACAAGACCCCGCCAGGTGACACCAAGTTGGGGAGTCGCAGAATGAAGGGTTCTTGACAAATTATGAATCGATGAGGTGCAGCTCGACCGACGGCAGTCTGATTTAGTCTGATTTCTGATTTCTGATTTCCTCAGACATTTGCGGCAATTGCGTCATCACGAAGCAATGGGCGCGCGTCCAGCTCCACGTTGTCCTTGTCGTGCTGAGCCCTAACCTTGGTCTGATGTGTGGGTGAGGTGGGGCTTCAAGCTCAACGGCAGGGCTTCCATGCGCCCAAGCTCAAGCTGCTCAACCCCACTGTCATCAACACTCAGCAACCCCGTCACAGCCTCGCAGCCTGACAGCCTGAACAACTTAGGCCAAGTGCACGCTATTAATCGGCAACCTGTTTTCTTTTCCGGCTGCAACCATCATAAAACTCAGGAATCTCACTCTCCACCAAAACGACCGCCAAAAAATGAACACAAGAGACACCTTCACCGAAATGGCCCCCTCGCCGACCCCGCCCCCGGCCACCTCCCCGCCGGCGTCCCCCGTCCTCGAGGGGCGGGACTCGCCCGACCTCCCGCTCACAATGGGAGCCTCCACCATCCTGATGGCGCTCCCCCGCGACGCCACCGCCGCGCTCGCGACCGCGGGGGCCTTCCCGCTGGAGAAGATCGTGGTGCGCTTCAAGCCGGTGGGGTCGGCGCCGCCGATCCGGCGGGAGCTGGTCAAGGTCGCGAGCGCGCACAAGTTTGAGTCGGTCGTGGCCTATCTCCGCAAGACGCTCAAGGTTACGGATACCGAGAGCGTGTTTTTGTATATCAACAGCACGTTTGCGCCGGCGCTGGATGAGGTTGTGGGGAACTTGTGGAGGGTAGGTCTATCTTTCCCCCTGTGTGTGTGGTTTTGAGGTCGGGTGCTGATATCGCTTCGCAGTGTTTCAAGGACTCCAACGAGCACCTCAACGTCTCGTACTCGGTGACGCCGGCCTTCGGGTAGGCAATCCGATCCCGAATTCCGTGGGGAACCATTCTTCGCCAGAAACAAGCAAACTGCTATTCAAGTTCGCTATCACCAGATGGTATCCGCTAAGATGCTATCAAAAATACCGCCAACGCCGATATGCTCCGCCGCACAACGCTTCTTGCCCCACACATGCGCCCAAAAATGCAACACGAGCCATGGGTGCACTCAGGCCCCCTTGACGGCCGCCTCAAACCCCTCGAGCTCCTCCTTCTTGATCGGGTAGGTGTGCTCCAGGGCGGGATACTGCCGGCTCTTGACCTCGTCGCGATACGCCTCGATGGCCCGCAGGCTCTCGGCCCAGACGTTGCCGTACGCCTTGACGAAGCGCGCGAGGGACCGGCCCGGCGGGAAGTTGCCCGTCATGTCGACCTGCACGAGGACCTGCCCGGCGCAGCCGTTCCCGGCGCCGATCCCGATGGTCGGGATGGACAGCTTCTGGGTGATGATGGCGGCGACCTCGGCGGGGACGGCCTCGAGCACGACGGCGAAGCAGCCGGCCTCCTGGACGGCGAGGGCGTCCTCCAGGATCTTCATGGCTCCCGCCGACGTCTTACCCTGGACGCGGAACCCCCCGAGGGCGTTCTGGCGCTGCGGCGTCAAGCCGACGTGGCCGAGCACGGGGATGCCGGCGGCCGTGATCTTCTGGATGGTGGGCGCCATCTCCTTGCCGCCCTCGAGCTTGACGCCTTGCATGCGGCCCTCCTTGACGAACCGGATGGCCGTCTCCAGCGCCTGCGTCGGCGCAATCTCATACGACCCCATGGGCAGGTCGCCAATCTAGAAAAAGACGGTTGGCAGCTGAAGAGATGGAATAGGGGACACCCCAAAAGAAAAAAAGGAATAGGCGACACCCAAAACATGCCTCTAAAAAGGGGGGGTTGAGTGAGAGAGACAACATACCGTAAACGCCGCTTTGGTCGCCCGCGCAACGGACCGACAGTGCAGCAGCATCTCCTCGACGAGCACCTCGCTCGTGTCCTCCATGCCCAGGGCGACCATGGCCAGGCTGTCGCCGACCAGGATGACGTCCATGCCCGCGGCGTCGGCGACGTGGGCGCTCGGGAAGTCGTGCGCCGTGATCACCGTGATGGGGTCGCCCCGCTCGTGCATCTTGCGCAGCAGGGGCACCGTGACCTTCTTGCGCGGGTTGGTGGGCGGGGTGCCCATTGGGGAGTGGGAGCTCCATCGGGGTTGTGGTTGTTGGTGTTGGAAGGCTGTTGGGAGGGCGGGTAATAGGCGGGCTGATGGTCGCGTGCCCCTGGACAGCGACCTGGCGAGCGAGGAGAGGTACATGGGTACTTTGAGGTGTCTGTGTGTCGTTGCACGAGTGGCGCTGGCAGGGGTATGATGCAGATAAAACGTGACGGGCAAAAAAGTTCAGGTGATTCAATGTGTTTGTGTGTGAGGAAATGAGACGAACCGCTGGTTGCTGGCAAGAGGAAGAAGAGAGGGAACGACCGGGGCCCAACGGTTGTGGCGAATTTTTGCGACTCTTATTCACCTGGGTCATGATGGTTTTTGCTGCGTACAATTGAGTATCTCTGAGAAGCCGGCGAGAGGTTTCCATCGCCTGCCAAAACGGCTGTGGCGGGGCTGACGTTCGGCTGATCGGGTCCAGTGCTGAGCGACGCCCCACGGGGGTGGGAGGGCAATGATTGGAGGACGGCAGTGGCAGGCAAAGGGGGCGGGTTTAGGGGCCGAGGCAGTTGTTGAGTGCCGCTGCCGTGGAGGTTCTCTTACTTGGAGGATGATTAGAAGATGTGTGATTCTAGAGCGTACGGACACGGAAGATGCTTGAAGCTTGTACTCCAAGTTGTGGTCTGCTGCTGTTATTCAGCCAACCATCCTCATCCTATTCTCTGGATTTTGCCCATCACAAGTCAAGTCAGTCAGTCAGTGTCAGGGTCTCAGGGACCTGGAAGGGTTGCCCCACCATTCCTTGCCCCGCCATCCGCCATCGGCTTCCGCTCGGCGACCGGCGCCGTGCATGCGGACATTCGTCCGGCTCAACACTAGAAGGCGCGTGCCTCCCTGCCATCTCACACTGCTAGGTGAGAGGGTAGCCAGCCTCGGCCCGGCGTTTCATGAAGTACTGGAAGCAGCTCCGGCACAGTTAGCAGTCAACAGCGAGCTGCAGACAACTGCAAGCAACTGCAAGCAACAAGCCGCGCCGAAGACACAGGGGGTCTTCAAAGAGCAAACGGGCCCGTCATGCAACCACTTACACCCCTTACCCTGAGTCAGCGGGCTTCATTCAGTCGTCTGGATTTCTGGATTTCCGTTGCACAAAGGATGTGTTGAGGCCTAGCACCTGCCAATGGCATTGCGTCACCGGCCGCTCTTCTCCGCAGAGGGGCGAGTTGGCATGACTGCACTGTCAGGGAGTCAGGTCAGACCCCAGACCCTAGATGCCATCTGCTACCGGAGCAGGTACATTGGGCGGCGTTGAGCAACTTTGACGATCATGCTTCTCCAAGTTGAACCCTGAAACAGGCCGGCGCAGGTGTCTCCAACTGAGGGTTAGCAGTTAGTGGAGCTTGCCGCGCCAGCCGTGCGAAGCCGAGAGAGGCTCCGTTCGAGCACGTTATCGCAGACACCGCAGCGCCTTATCACTGCGTCCTGCGTCGAGGCCCGAGCCGTCTTGACTGCCCGTGACGTTGTGCATGTCTTCTCGCCGATCGTCGGTGCTCGACTGCCACTTGTTTTCTGCAAGATCCTCACTGCCAAACTGCAAATTAAGGCACAGAATTTGAGCCTCAGTTCAGGTCTCTGCTGTAATTGCTGTGCGTGCCGTTTTGGGACACGCAGTCTGAGTCAACTGATCGATCGACCCCTCATTCTGCTTCTTTAAGACCAGCCACGCACCACGCACTGCGCACCGCGCACCGCACGGCGGCATCTCAACGACAGCTCCGACATTCCCCACCTTTTGATCTTGCGTCTTCAACCGTATCCGCCACCCGCCGCCACGGACCGCTCCTTGAACCGTTGCACATCCCGCACCTTGCCTGCTGCCCAACCGAGCCAACCTCGCCGGCCAGACTGATCGTCTCCCAAACCGCAGTCGCAGCAAACACTAGCAGCGAACACCAGCAGCAAACACCAGCAGCAAACACCAGCTACGAACACCAAAGGACGAAGCCGCCAAGGAGCCCAACCGCCAAAATGTCTTCTCCACGCCGCCGTATCGAGACGGATGTAAGTTGCCCAGTGCCGGAGCATGCGGCAGCCTGTGCTGGATGTCGGCTCACATGCAACTCTAGGTGATGAAGATGTATGTCCTCTCGCGCCGACTCCCAGGGAAAAACGACGCCTCGACCCGCGCTGACCGCAGTGCAGGCTCATGAGCGACTACGAAGTGACGTTGGTCAACGACAATAGTATGTCCCTGGCCCCTCGACACCCTGACCTCGCCCCTTCCGGACCTGACCCAAAGAAGCACTTGACTAACCCTAATCTCTCTCCAGTGTAAGCCCACCGACAACCGCATCTCGGCCGACGCCAGCGACGGACACTGACGAGAGGCACTTGGACGATACAGGCAGGAGTTCTTTGTCAAATTCAAGGGTCCCGCGGAAAGTCAGTCGCCCACGCGCTCTCCCTATCCATAGCCACCGCCGTTCATAGCCATCTGCTCACACCCCCTCTCCCACAGCTCCCTTCGAAGGCGGCATCTGGAAAGTCCACGTCGAGCTGCCCGATTCGTACCCCTACAAGTCGCCTAGTATCGGCTTCGTAAACCGGATCTTCCACCCGAACATCGACGAGCTGTAAGTCAGGCGAGCCCCGGCCACTGGGAGTTGGGAACGGAGCGGAATGACTGAGACTCGGCATCGCAGGTCCGGATCTGTCTGCCTGGACGTCATCAACCAGACGTGGTCGCCCATGTACGACATGATCAACATCTTCGAGGTCTTCCTCCCGCAGCTGCTGCGCTACCCGAACCCGTCGGACCCACTCAACGGCGAGGCTGCCGCGCTGCTGCTGCGGGATCCCAAGAATTACGACGTCAAGGTCAAGGGTGGGTTCTTTATGGAGGAGAAAAGGAATGGACGAAACAGTTGCTGATTTGAGGTTGTGGGGCAGACTACGTCCAGCGGTATGCGACCAAGAACGCGGCGGACGAGGCCGGCGCCGAGAGCGAGGACGACGACGATCTCTCCTCGGTTGGGAGCTTTGACGATGACGACGACGAGGAGGTGCAGCCGGCTGGACAGATGGACGATGTATGAGGGAGGGGTTGGTTTGGGGGGGACGAGGGCGAGGAAGGATAGATCATCATCATCATCATACCCTCATCGTTAGGCACCGGGCTTCGGTATGGTTCATATGGAGTTGTATATGGTTGGCTTTGGGTTGACTTTTTCCTTTTCTTTTATTTCTTTGGTTTCTTCCCAACTCCACTTTCTTACTCTGACATGGAATATCCGGACGGGGCGGGACGGGCCGGGGCGAGGGGCAGTTTCGGCGCGCAATGGGGGTCGGCTTTGCAGATTTGATCGATATCTTCCGTAGCGGAACGAATCCAGGATTGTCCACTTATGAAAATTGTTGATGGCACGAGGAGGACGTGAGGCAGCGAGGGGGGGCGTGTGTGAGGGCAAGCCATTGAGGCTTCAAGACATTAATCTATTGTGGAATCCTGCCGATCTAAAATTCTAGGGGTATCAAGTTATCATATGTGTTGTGTTGTCCATTGTAATCATCAGTCGTCAAAACCAAGGCATCGAGCCGCGTCCACTCACTCCGAGTCCGAGTCGTAGTTCACCAAAGCCACGGGACCAGCCGCCGCCTTGGGTTTATCATTCTGCTCTGCTGTAGGCGTAGGAGGGTCTGATGCCTCCTCCGCTCCGCGTTTCCTCTTGAGGCCCGGCAGCCGGACAGGCCCTCGGGGTGTGCTCTCCCTGCTGCCAAAGTCGAGAAAAGGGTCTTTAGCGGCGCGGGTACTGGCGGCGATCTGGGAAGCGAGCTTTGCCCGGGTCCGCAACGCCGCCATCTCCGATTTGGGCTTCCCCTTCCCCGTCGCCGACCTCTCGCCCTCCTTCTCCTTCCCCCCCTCCCCACCCCCAAACAACGGCCTCGCCAGCGCCCTCTCCACCCCAACATCC
>OUNM011006250.1_pt1 | contig 10367 bp, 6 predicted proteins | sample 1769961 | NCBI WGS metagenome assembly OUNM01 (sample SAMEA3914820, study PRJEB12502) | metagenome | biome: forest; material: soil | place: USA | collected 2012-03-12 | depth 0.3 m
ATCTACAAGATGAACGTCGTCTCGATCCCGACCAACGTGCCCGTGCAGCGCGTCGACGAGGACGATCAGTTCTTCAAGAATATCCACGACAAGTTCGGCGCCATCGCCAAGGCGATCCGCGACAAGCAGGAAAACGGCCGCCAGCCGATCCTCGTGGGCACCGTGTCGATCGAGAAGAGCGAGCTGCTGTCCGAATTCCTCAAGAAGGAAGGCGTCGCCCACAAGGTACTGAACGCCCGCCATCACGAGAGCGAAGCGCATATCGTGGCGCAGGCAGGCCGCCTTGGCGCGGTGACGATCGCCACCAACATGGCCGGTCGCGGGACCGACATCCAGCTCGGCGGCAATCTCGAATTCCGGATGCTCGACGAGTTCCCCGACCTGGTCGAGGGTACGCCCGAATATGAGGCACAGGCGAGCAAGATCCGCGCCGAGATCGTCGTCGAGAAGGCGGCTGTGCTCGCCAATGGCGGCCTGTTCGTGCTCGGCACCGAGCGCCACGAGAGCCGCCGCATCGACAACCAGCTCCGTGGCCGTTCGGGCCGTCAGGGCGATCCGGGCCTGAGCCGCTTCTACCTGTCGCTCGACGATGATCTGCTGCGCATCTTCGGCCCGCAGACCCTGTTCGCGCGGATGATGCAGAAGAATCTCGAGGACGGCGAGGCGATCATCAGCCCGTGGATCACCAAGGCGATCGAGACCGCCCAGAAGAAGGTCGAGGCTCGCAACTACGACATCCGTAAGCAGGTCGTCGAATATGACGACGTGATGAACGACCAGCGCAAGATCATCTACGAGCAGCGCGCGGACATCATGGATTCCGAGACGGTCGACGACGTCACCGACGAGATGCGCGGCGAGACGGTGTCCTCGCTGGTCGGCGATGCCTGCCCGGTCGGCTCCTACCCTGAGCAGTGGGACGGCGAGTCGCTCCAGACGCGCGTGTCCGAGGTGTTCGGCCTCGACCTGCCGATCGTCGACTGGGTCGCGGAGGAGGGCATCGAGCCCGAGACGCTGGCCGAGCGCATCAAGGAGCAGGCCGACGCCCAGATCGACGCGAAGATCAATGAGATTTCGGTCGACAGCTGGCGCGGGGTCGAGAAGAGCGTGCTCCTCCAGACGCTCGACGAGCATTGGAAGGATCACCTCTCGCGCCTCGACGCACTGCGTCAGGTCATCCATCTGCGCGCCTACGCCCAGAAGACGCCGATCAACGAGTATAAGGCCGAGGCCTTCGCGATGTTCGGCCGCATGCTCGACGCAATCCGCGAGGACGTGACGCGCATCCTCGCCAACGTCACCTTCCAGGCGCCGCCGCCGCTCCCCGAGCTGCCGGAGTTCCTGACGAGCCATATCGATCCGCTGACGCAGATGGACGATGCGCAGCCCGCGCTCGAGGCACCGGCTTTCGGCTCCGACATGGGCTTCGTTACCACACGCCTCGCCATGCCGCCGATGCAGCAGCAGGCGGATGAGCCGGTGCTGGGCGACGATCCGGCCTCGTGGGAAGGGCAGGTCAGCCGCAATGCGCCGTGCCCCTGCGGTTCGGGCAAGAAGTATAAGCACTGCCACGGCATGCTCTGAGGCCCAAGCGCCGCCATCTCATGAGATGGCGGCGCCGGTCATCGCTGAGGCAGATTGACGGCGGCGTGCCTCGCATCCCACAAGGGCCGGGATGCAATGGCGTTTCTGGATCGATCGCGGCGGCACTTTCACCGATATCGTCGCGCGGGCACCCGATGGCGCGATTCGGACGACTAAGCTGCTCTCTGAGGACCCCGACCGCTACGAGGATGCGGCGGTTGAAGGGATCCGGCGCCTCACCGGGATCGCGGATGGACCTCTACCACCCCTCGACGTCCGCATCGGCACGACGGTCGCCACCAACGCCTTGCTGGAACGCAAGGGTGAACCCGTATTGCTTGCGATTACCGCGGGGTTCCGGGATGCTCTGAGGATCGGGTATCAGGAGCGGCCTGACCTCTTTGCGCTCCGCATTGCGCTACCCGATCCGCTCCATGCCGAAGTCGTGGAGATCGCCGAGCGGGTGACGGCCGAGGGCGAGGTGCTCCTCGCGCTCGACGCCGAGGCCGCCCGGCGGGATCTCCAGCTGTCCTACGACCGGGGCCTGCGCGCCATCGCTATCGTGCTGATGCACGGCTATCGCCACGTCGCGCATGAGGCCGCGCTGGCGCAGATCGCGCGCGCAATCGGCTTCACCCAGATATCCGTCAGCCACGAGGTCGGACCGCTGATCAAGCTGATCGGGCGAGGCGATACGACGGTGGTCGACGCTTATCTTTCGCCGGTGATCGGCGCCTATGTCGAGCGTTTCGCAGGCGCGCTGGGCGCGGGGCAGATGCCGCTCTTCATGCAGTCCAACGGCGGCTTGATCGAGGGAGCAGCACTCCGGGGCAAGGATGCAATCCTCTCCGGCCCGGCGGGCGGGATCGTCGGCATGGCGCGCACGGCGAGCGCGGCGGGTTTCAACCGGGTGATCGGCTTCGACATGGGCGGCACCTCCACCGACGTGTCGCACTATGCCGGCGATTATGAGCGCGACACCGAGACCGTGGTGGCAGGCGCCCGCATCCGCGCGCCGATGATGCGTATTCACACGGTCGCGGCGGGGGGCGGGTCGATCTGCCGCTTCGAGGGCGGGCGTTTCCGTGTTGGCCCGGAGTCGGCGGGCGCGGTGCCGGGACCAGCCAGCTACCGGCGGGGCGGTCCGTTGACCGTCACCGACTGCAACCTTCTGCTCGGCAAGGTGCAGCCCAACTTCTTCCCTGCCGTCTTCGGGCCAGGAGGGGATCAGCCGCTCGACGCCGAACGGGTCCGCGCGCTGTTCGCCGCGCTGGTCGACGAGGTCGCGAAGGAAACCGGCCAGCGTCCGTCGCCCGAGCAGATCGCCGAGGGCATGATCGCCATCGCGGTTGCCAACATGGCCAATGCGATCAAGCGCATATCGGTGGCGCGGGGCCATGACGTCACCCGCTACACGCTCGCATGTTTCGGCGGAGCGGGCGGGCAGCACGCCTGCCTCGTCGCCGATGCGCTGGGCATGGAACGGGTGATGATCCACCCGCATGCCGGTGTGCTCTCGGCCTATGGCATGGGTCTGGCGGACCGGGCGGTACTCCGCGAACGAACCGTGGCGCTGCCGCTCGACGAGGCCCATGCCGGGGATATTTCCGTCGAGGCGTCCCGGCTGGAGGATCTGGCCCGCGCCGCATTGGACGCGGCGGACGTCGACATGGTGGCGCGAGCCCATGTCCGGTACGCCAGCGCCGACAGCCTGATCGAGATTCCCCTGGCCTCCGTGGATTCCATGCGCGCCGCGTTTAAGGAGCGGCATCGCGCCCGCTTCGGCTTTGTGGGCGAAGGGGCACTGCTGCTCGATATGCTCCAGGTCGAAGCCATCGCACGCTCGGACGAGGCCGTGCGACCCACGCCGCCGACCGCCGCCGGAAAGCCCGCTCCGCGTGCCGCCGTTTGGGTGTTTATGGCAGGCCGACGGGTGGAGGCGCCCCTCTATGACCGGGCGGACCTTCCGGAAGGCTGGTCCGCCGAAGGGCCGGCCTTGATCGTCGACGCCGTCTCGACCACCGCAATCGAGCCGGGCTGGGGCGTTTCGGTCGACGGGCAGGGAAATCTCCTGCTCGGCCGGATCGCCGCCCGATCGACGGCCACGCTTGACGACACGAATCCAGACCCCGTGCGGCTGGAGATCTTCTCCGGACTTTTCATGGCAATCGCCGAGGAAATGGGTGCGGCGCTTCAACATTCGGCCGCCTCGGTCAATATCCGGGAACGCCTCGATTTCTCCTGCGCAATATTCGACGCGGCGGGCGACCTCATCGCCAACGCGCCGCACATGCCCGTCCATCTCGGCTCGATGGGGGACAGCATCCGGACCATCATCGCGCGCCACGCGAGCCGGCTGAAGCCCGGCGACGCCTATGCGCTCAATGCTCCTTATGATGGCGGCACGCACCTGCCCGACATCACGGTCGTCGTGCCGGTGTTCGTGGCAGAGACAGAGACGCCGGATTATTTCGTCGCCGCCCGCGGGCATCATGCCGATATCGGCGGGATCAGCCCCGGATCGATGCCACCCGACAGCACCTCGGTCGAGCAGGAGGGCGTCATCTTCGACGCGATGCGGATCGTCGCTTCCAACCGCTTCCTCGAAACGGATGTGCGAGAGCGGCTTGGCTCCGGGCCATGGCCGGCGCGCAATCCGGACCAGAACGTCGTTGATCTTCAGGCCCAGCTCGCCGCCTGCGCGCGTGGCGCGGCGGAACTGGCCCTCATCGCGGCGGAGTACGGGAAAGAGGTGGTCGATGCCTATATGGGCCATGTCCAGGCCCATGCCGAGCAGGCGGTCCGCGCGTTGCTGCTCCGCTTGCCGGATGGGCGCTTCGCCTATGAGATGGACAACGGAGCCGTGGTGCGCGTGGCGGTATCGATCGACCGGGAGAGGCGATCCGCCCGCGTCGATTTCACCGGTTCAAGTTCGCAGCTTCCCAGCAATTTCAATGCGCCGCGATCGATCGTCCGCGCTGCTGTGCTCTATGTCTTCCGTACCTTGGTCGATGAACCAATTCCGATGAACGACGGGTGCCTGCGCCCGGTCGAAATCGTCGTGCCGGCAGGGTCCATGCTCGATCCGAAGCCGGGGGCGGCGGTGGTCGCTGGAAATGTCGAGACGAGTCAGGTGATCACCGATGCCCTGTTCGGCGCACTTGGAGCGTGCGCGGCGGCGCAGGGCACAATGAACAACTTCACCTTCGGCAACGCCCGCGTCCAATATTATGAGACGATCGCGGGTGGCTCGGGCGCCGGGCCGGACTTCGACGGCGCTAGCGCCGTGCAGACCCACATGACGAACAGCCGCCTCACCGATCCCGAGGTGCTGGAGACGCGCTTCCCGGTGCTGCTCGACGAATTCCGCATCCGGCAGGGCTCGGGCGGCGAGGGTGCCCATCGTGGTGGCGATGGCACGGTCCGGGCCATCCGCGCCCGCGAGCCGATGCAGGCGGGCATCCTCGCCAACCGCCGTCGCATTCCGCCGTTCGGGCTGGACGGCGGCGGGCCGGGAGTGCCCGGGCGCAACCGTGTCGAGCGCGTGGACGGAAGGGTGGAGGAGCTGCCTGCCACCGCCTCGGTCCGGCTCGAGGCGGGCGATCGCTTCGTGATCGAGACGCCGGGCGGCGGCGGCTATGGGAAGGCACGCTGATGCTTGTGCTCGCCGGGATCGCGGTGATCGTTCTCGGCTTTCTGTTGCGGTTCAACCCGTTGCTAGTGGTCGCAGTGTCCGCAGCGGTGACGGGGCTCGCGGCGGGGCTTGATCCGCTCGCAATCCTCGCGGCCTTCGGAAAGGCCTTTAACAACGCCCGCTATATATCTGTAATATGGGTCACCCTTCCGCTGATCGGTCTGCTGGAACGCTATGGTCTTCAGCAGCGGGCACGCGCGCTTGTCGGACGGTTCGCGCAGGCGACGGCGGGGCGGCTGCTCACGACCTATCTCGTCTTCCGGCAGATCAGCGCCGCAGTGGGGCTCATGTCGATTGCGGGACCGGCGGTGACGGTGCGCCCGCTGCTGGCGCCGATGGCCGAAGCACTGGCGGAGCGTCAGGTCGGCAGGCTCGACGACGCGGAGCGCGAGCATATCCGCGCGCTCGCCGCCGCGACCGACAATGTCGGGCTGTTTTTCGGCGAGGACATCTTCCTCGCGATCGGCTCGATCCTGCTGATGAAGGGGTTGCTGGAGCAATATGGCATCCGGCTCGAGCCTTTCCAGCTCTCGTTTTGGGCGATCCCGAGCGCCGTGGCGGCACTGTTGATCCATGGTGCGCGGCTGTGGTGGCTGGACCGGCGGCTGGCGAGGAAGAAGGCGGCATGATCGGATTGCCGTTCGTCTATACCGTGGCAGGCGCGCTGTTCGCGCTGTACGCGCTCCTGTCCATGCTGGACCGGCGCGTGGGCAACGCGGCGTTCTGGGGCCTGCTCGCGGTGAGTTTCCTGCTGGGCGACCGGATCGGCGACGTCGGCAACGGCTTTCTGGTGCTGGGGCTCGTTGTGATCGCCGGCTGTGGCCTGATGCGCCCCGCACGCGTGGGGACGGCCGAGATGGATAGCCTGGCCGAGGCTGGACGACGGGGCGACCGGCTGTTCCTTCCCGTGCTGATCGTACCGGCAGTGGCACTGGCGGGCACGCTTTTGGCGCGCTTGCGGCCGGCTTGGCTGGACGCGCAGCAGGCAACGCTGGTGGCGCTCGTCGCCGGTGTCCTGATCGGGCTGTGCGTGGCCGCAGCCTGGCTCAGGCCCAGGCCGGTGACGCCGGTCCGCGAGGGGCTGCGCCTGATGGACTCGGTTGGCTGGGCTGTCGCGTTGCCCCAGATGCTGGCGAGCCTAGGCGCCATCTTCGCGCTCTCGGGCGTCGGCACGGTGGTGGGCGGCCTGCTTGGGGACGTCATCCCCGAAGGGAGCCTCGTCGGGGCAGCGATCGTCTATGGCGCCGGCATGGCGCTGTTCACGATCGTCATGGGCAATGCATTTGCGGCCTTCCCGGTGATGATGGCCGCGGTGGGACTTCCGCTCCTGATCCACGGTCATCACGGCAATGCGGCGGCGATCAGTGCGATCGGCATGCTGTGCGGCTTCTGCGGGACATTGTTGACGCCGATGGCCGCCAATTTCAATATCGTACCGGCGGCTCTTCTTGAGCTGCGTGACCGCAACGGCGTGATCCGCGCGCAGATCGCGACGGCTTTGCCGTTGCTTGGCGTCAACATTGCCCTGATGACCTGGCTCGCTTTCTAGTAGGAGGTTCGATGCTCGCCGCCGAGACCGCAGCCCGTTTCGCGCGCCTGACGCTCGGCCACGTCGGGCGCGAATATCCCAACAAGCTCGATCATGTCATGTCCGGGCTCGAGGATGTCCGGAGCCCGTCGGAGCTTCATCCGGTCTTTTATGGCAGTTTCGACTGGCACAGCTGCGTGCACGGCTGGTGGCAGCTGCTGCGGATCCGGCGGCTGTTCCCCCACCTTCCGGAGGCGGCGGACATCACGAGGCGCGCTGACGCGATGCTGGTGGCGGACAAGGTTGCGGGCGAGCTGGCCTATCTCGAGCGACCGGCCTCAGCGGGTTTCGAGCGGCCTTATGGCTGGGCGTGGCTCCTGGCGCTCCACGGCGAAGCGGGGCGGCAGAACGCGTCATGGGGCCCGGCGCTGGAGCCGCTGGCGCGGGCGTTTGCCATGCGGTTCATGACTTATTTGCCGAAACTCACCTATGCGGTCCGGAGCGGCGGCCATTTCAACACGGCCTTCGCGTTGGTGCTAGCGCTCGATTGGGCGCGCGAGCACGACCCGGCGCTGGCGGCGCTGATCGGGGAGAGGGGGCTCGACTGGTACGCCGGCGATCGCGCCTGCCCAGCCTGGGAACCCAGCGGGGATGACTTCCTGTCGCCGGCGTTGGCCGAAGCACTGCTGATGAGCCGTCTGCTCGATCGTGCCGATTTTTCAACGTGGTTTCGGGCATTCCTGCCAGATATCGCGAGCTTCGGACCGGTCACTCTCTTCTCGCCCGCTTATGTCTCGGACCGGACCGACGGCAAGATCGCCCACCTCGACGGCCTCAACCTCAGCCGGGCATGGTGCTGGCGCGGTATCGCAGCAGCGCTGGGGGACAAAAGTCCGGTCGCCGCGCTGGCCGCCGAAGCAGCGGAGCGGCATCTCGACGCGAGCCTGCCGCATGTCGAGGGCGATTATATGGGCGAGCACTGGCTCGCGACCTTTGCTCTCCTGGCGCTGGAAGCGGGCGGACGTTCAGCCTGAGAGGTGCTGTTGTCCGCGTGCGATGAGGAACCGTTCGTCGATCGGCTCATCAAACGCCACGCCGAAGCGATGATCCTCGACCCAGGCGACGCGGCCGCCCACACGCAGATCGTCGTGAACCAGTACGACATGCTCGTCACGGGCCGGCGGCACGTCGGCATCGAGCTTCGCGCCCGAATGGGAGATGTTGAGCAGATGCACCTCAACGACGCCCTGGTCGCATTCCATCTGGGCGGTCAGCAGCAAGCGCGAACGCTTGTTGTCACGTTTGTCCTGCGGCATTTCGAACGCCGACGCAGCCATACTCCCGTCTCCATTGGGCGTCATCGACCTTCTCCATGCCATAAAAACTGCTAATGCCGGGTTAAGACTTTAGGCGAGTTCCCCCAGATCCAACGCATCCAGCAGGGCTTTGCGGGCCTCGACGGCGGCGGGCCATGCCCCCAGCGTCTCGATCTCCTGCGTCGTCACGCGTTCCGGCCAGTGGGCCTCGATAACGCGAGCGAGGCGATCGAGTTTCGCCTCGTCAACGAGGAAGCGCGGGTCCACCTTCGTCGGATCGCAGACGACCCGCAGCCGGAGACAGGCTGGGCCGCCGCCATTGGCCATGGATTCGCGGACGTCGACTGGGATCAGCCGGCGGATCGGGCCATTGCCGGCGACGAGCGTCTCCAGCCATTGCCACACGCGGCCCACATTCTGGGCCTCGGTCGGCAGGATCAGCGCCATGCCGCCATCGGGGAGCGTCACGAGCTGGGCGTTGAACAGATAGCTCGCGATGGCGTCCGGGAGGCTGACGGCCTCGGCCGGCACCTCGACGATCTCGACGGAGGGCAGACGCTCGCGCAGGTCTCCAAAGAAGCGCTGCTTGTCGGCGAAGGCGTGCTCGTGAGCGAACAGCACGCGCTCGTTGGCGACGGCCACGACGTCGTTGTGGAACGCGCCGGCGGCGATCGCCTCGTCGGACTGGCGGACGAACAGTGTCTGGCCCAGTCCATGGCGGCGCGCGATGGCGGCGCTGGCCTGCGGGTGCTGGCGGGCCGGGAAGGGGCCGCCGCCTTCGCCATAGACGAACACCTCGACGCCCGCCGCGCCATGATGGTCGCACAGGCGCATATGGTTGGCGGCGCCCTCATCCCCGAAGGGTGGGGGCACCGGGCCGTGGACGGCGAACGCGCTCTCGTCGCCGAAGGCGAGGCGGAGCTGGGCGAGCGTGCCGGGCCATTCGTGGCTGCGATGCGGCATCGTCACGAGATTGGCGACTGTCAGGTGGCAGCGGCCATCCTGCGTGTCGGGTGCGGGCGAGACGGTGGCGGCGTTGGCCGCCCACATCGCAGAGGCCGAGGTCGCCGCCGGCCAGAGCGGACCTGCGTTGACCACATCGGTTGCGAGCGCGTCGAGCCATTGGCCGTCCGGCCGGCGATGCGGGAGCAAGATGCCCTGCGTCAGCCCGAGGGCGAGGTTCGCCCGCATCTTGGCGAGCCCCTGAAGTGCCGCCGCGCGCGGGTGCGAGGCCTGTCCCGCATTCTTCTTCGACGCGAGATTACCAAGACTCAGGCCCGCATAATTGTGGGTGGGCCCGACGATGCCGTCGAAATTGATCTCGACCATGCGATGGGCCTCAGCGGACGGCATAGGCCACCTCGTCTCCCGGGCAGGCGCCCAGAAGGGCTGCACTCTCGGCATCGACGGCGACGCCGCCGTCGCGCTCCTCGATCATCGCGTGGACCGCGACGAAATCATGCAGGCGCCCGCGCGACATCAACGCGCGCTGGCCATCCTGGACGTCCGTCGCGACGATTTTCGCGTCGATCGCGTCGCGGATGGTGCGGATCTGGTTGGTTGCGGCCGCCATGCTGGGGCCGCCGTCGAAGATGTCGATATAGCCTTCGTGCGCGAAGCCCTCGGCTTCCAGCATGCGCATCGCGGCGCGGCCGGTCGGGTGTGGCATCCCCATCACCGCGCGCGCGCTTTCCGGCAGCATGGCCGTGTAGATCGGGTGCTTGGGCATTAGGTCGGCGATGAACTGGTTGCCATGGACGGCATTGAACTGGTCCGCCTCCTGGAAGCTCATGCCGAAGAACTTGCCGGCGAGCCCGTCCCAGAAGGGCGATCCGCCCGCTTCGTCGATGACGCCACGCAGCTCCGCGATCACGCGCTCGCCGAAGCGACGGCGATGCTGGCGGATGAACAGATAGCGCGAGCGGGCAAGCAGCAGTCCCAGCCCACCGGCGCGCTCGCGCGGATGCAGGAACAGGCCGCCGACCTCGGAGCAGCCCTCCAGATCGGTCGTGAGCGTCAGCATCTCGGCACGGAAGGTACGGCCCAATTCTTGGCTCGACTGGCTGAGCACGCTGGTTCGGTAGCTGTAGAAGGGCCAGCGCTGGCCGACCTTGGAGAAGATCTGCGCGGTGCCCCGGACTTGTCTGGTCTCCGTGTTTTCCAGCATCAGCACATAGATGTCGTCGCCGGTCGACTCGCTCGCCTTGTCGAAGGCGGCGGCCGATCGGGCGAGCTTGCCGGCCAG
>OUNM010144586.1_pt1 | contig 10362 bp, 7 predicted proteins | sample 1769961 | NCBI WGS metagenome assembly OUNM01 (sample SAMEA3914820, study PRJEB12502) | metagenome | biome: forest; material: soil | place: USA | collected 2012-03-12 | depth 0.3 m
CACGACCGAGAACGGCGCCTTGAGCGGCCCCGGCTTCTTCTCCGATTTCGGCAGGTTCAGCGCGAGGTTCTGGAGCTGGCCGTCCTTCATGACGACGCGCGCCACGGGCTGCTCGATCTCGATCTGATCGATCACGAGCTTGCCGGCGAGAAGACCGAAGATCTTCGGTCTGGCGCTGGCGCGGCGGGCAGTGAGAAACGGCGCGCCCCCGTCGGTGGACTCGACGCGGATGTTGCGGAGCGTGACGCTGAGCGGCCACAGCGCGAGCTCCAGCTGGTAGTGCGCGTCGATGCCGAGCCCGGCGATCACCTTGCGGGTCTCGGCGGTCGCGATGTTGCGCGCCCACGTCGTCCGAACGAGCAAGCCGACGCCGACGGGCACCATGCCCACGAGCGCGAAGACCACGCAGAGAATGCGCGCGACGATACGCCCCCAATCACGGCGTTTCGTGCGCCGGACGGGCGGTAGCATCGTGCTCGAGCTGCCGCGGTCGTTCATCTTCGGGATCAGGCTACGGTTCGCCTGTACTGTAGCGGCTGGCTCGACAAACTGCTCATTTCCGGGCCAAGTACGCGAGCTTAGACCTCAACTTGGACCCTCCATCTCGGGAACTCTAGACGTGCGACGAAAGACCCCCGGCGTAGTGAAGGGCAGCGAGCTGCTGCCGGCGCTCATCAAGCGCGTGGAGCGCCATGACGCGGCGCGCGTGGTCGAGCTCCTCGAGCCGCTCGTGCTCGATCGACGCGCGCAGCGCCTGAAGGACGTGATCGGGCAGCGCCTCGAGAGCGTCCAGGTCGTCTTCGACGCTCCTCATGATCCGCACAACGGGGCGGCGGTCCTGCGCTCGTGCGAGGCCTTCGGCGTGCAGTACGTCCACGTCATCGAGCGCCTCGAGAAGTTCCTCGCTGCCCCCAGCGTCGCGAAAGGCGCTGAAAAATGGGTGGATCTGCACCACTGGTCGAACGTCGACGAGGTCATCGCCACGATGAAAGAGCGCGGCCTCGAGCTCGTCGCGGCGGCGCCCGACGGCGAGCTCGCGCCGCACGAGCTCGCATCGATCCCGAGGCTCGCCCTCGTCCTCGGAAACGAGCGCGACGGGATCGCCGACAAGCTCGCGGCGGCGTGCACGCGCCGGGTCCGCGTTCCGATGCGCGGCTTCGTCGAGAGCCTCAACGTGAGCGTGAGCGCGGCGATCCTCCTGGCGCATGCCACGGTCGGACGGGCCGGCGACCTCTCGGAGGAGGAGCGTCTCCGGCTCTATGCGCGCGGCCTCTACTTCACGGTCGACAAGGCCGACGAGGTGCTCGAGAAATTCGCCGAAGACTGAGCCGTCCGCGCCGTTCGCACCGTCTCACTTCAGCGCGGCAGCCAGGAACCGGTCGACGCGTCCGAACGCATCGCGCTGCGCCTTCGCGATGCCCTGCGGCGTGCCCCCGAGCGCAAGGAGCTCGCCGGTGAGCGGATGGACGACCGCGGTCTGAAGCGCGGTCGGCACGCCGGGCGTCCCGGTCGAGAAGTGCCCGGAGTCGGGATAACAGACCGAGTCGTCGGCGAAGCGCTTGTCGTGTCCGTTCGCGACGAGCCGGTCCATCGCGATCTTGGCGAGGTCGCACGAAGGCCAGAGCTGATCGTCGCCGCCGCCCATCATCAGGATCGGACCGTTGGTCTGCTCGACCTTGAAGGATGCGGCCGCGAGCGCCGCGGGCGACGCCTTGGCGATCGCGTCGCGGAACACCGGTGTATCGGCGGGCGCCTTTTTGCCGGTGGGCGTCGTCCACGGCACGGGCGCGGCGTTCGAGTACGGGGCCCACGCGAGCTTCTCGCCGTGGAACGTCCACGATGCCGTCTCGGTGCCGTCGTTCATCGGCGCTCCCCACGACACGCCGCTCGGCACCTCGGCGACCACCGCGCGCACGCGTGGAAACGACGCACCGAGGAGGAGCGCGAGCTCGCCGCCACGCGATGCGCCCAGTACCGCGAGCTTCGTCGCGTCGACCTCGGGTCGCGTGTCGATCCACGCGAACGCCTTCTCGAAGTACTCGAGCGGCACCTCGGTGAGGTAATCAGGCAGGCCCTTGGCCGCGAAGTACGCGAGGCCCAGGACGGCATAGCCGCGCGAGCCATAGAACATCGCGGCGTCTTCGCCGGAGGAGAGACCGCCCTCCGAGCCGCCGAACGTCACGATCACGGGCAGCTTCGTCTTCCCGGGCGGCGCATAGAAGACGCCGACGAGGCCGTTGTCGGTGACGGGAACGCGCGTGATGCCGTCGAGCACGTACCAGCGATCGAGCGTTGCTGCGCCCAGCGCCATGCCGTCGGCGGCGGCGACATCGACATGGAACGCGTACTGCGCGGCGGCGGGGATCGCCTTCGTGGTCTTCGCCATCGACCAGACGAGGCCGTCGGCATCCGCGCCCGTATACGACCCGCTGACGGCGGGCGTGATGCCGGTGTCGATCTTGCCGGATGCGTCCGCGGTGAACGTCGCCTGGCCGCGGTAGTTGCCGTCGGAGAGCTTCGCGGACGACGTGATCTGGATCTGCTCGCCCGGGATCAGCCCGTCGATGCGCACGACGAAGGGCTCGCCCCATTGCTGGCGCACGACCGTCGCATCGCCATGCGCGAAGGTGACGTGGACGTCGCCGCGCATGGGGGGCGCCGGGTCGACGACGGGCGGAGTCGCCGGCGGTGGCGCGGACGATCCCTCGGAGGAGGACCCGCCGCATCCGAGGGCGCCGAGTAGCGCGAGCGAGACAAGCCAAGTGCGCATGCCCTGACATCAGCAAATCGCGAGCCACCGGCGCGTACTGCCGAGGGCTCGGCAAACGCGGACAAACGCCGGAAACGGTGTGCACAAATCGGCGTCGCGGTCCCGGGAACCGTGAACATCGTGACGGCCCGCGCTAGCATTCCCGCGTGGGCCACGTTCGTATCCTCGCCGTCGCGACAGCGCTCGTCGCGTTCGTCGTCGTCCTCGCATCCGGGTGTCGCGATGCGACGCAGGTCACGATCGACGTCTCGCTGACGAAGCTTGCAAAGTGCACGGAAACGAAGGGCACGGCAATCACCGTGGGCATCGATCCCGCGACCACCGAGGACCGCGTCGCGCACGAGTACGTCACGGCGACGACCTCCGCGTGCGATCAGGCGAGCGGAGAGATCGGAACCCTCGTCCTCACTCCGAGCGAGAGCGGGCGCGCCTCGGTCGTCGTGGTCGTGGCGTACGACGCGCCGAACGCGGCGTCGTGCAAACCTCCGCTGTTCACGGGATGCATCGTCGCGCGCCGGCAGTTCTCGTTCACCGACCACCGGCACCTCACCATGCCGATCACGATCGACCCTGACTGCAAGAACGTGCCTTGCGATGCGTTCTCGACGTGTCGAACGGGAAAGTGCTTCTCGTCGGAGGCGCCCTGCAGCGGCGACACGTGCACCGAGCCGGGAGATCCCGGCGACGGCGGCACCGCCGTGGACGGCCAGGTGATCCTGGATACCGGCGTCCCGATGGACGGCCAGGCTGCGGACGGCGCCGGCCTCGACGGCGCGGGTCCGGACGGCGCGATGAGCGACGGTGGCGCCGACTCCGGCGACGACGCAGGCGGCGATTCCGGGACCAACGCCGGGGATTCGAGCACCGGCGACGGCGGCGCCCCGGGCAGCGTCTACTGCGACATGGCCGGCAACCTCTTCTGCCCCGACCCGAGCGTGTGTAACAGCGGCAACGCCGGATGCCTCACCAGCGCGGGGCCTTTGTGCAGGCTCGCCACGACGTCGTGCATGGCCGGCGAGACTCAATACTGCTGTACGAATGCGCCTTGCCCCGGCAGCAAGCTTTGCCTGGGCGCGGTCGTCGCCGCTCCCGCTCCCATCCCGCGCGTCCCGAGCTGGCTCGTGAACGGCAAGATGCCGGTCGGAGCCATGGCGGCCGGTACCTGCCAGTAGCAACACGACTTTACGTCGGCGCGCGCGAGCGGTAGCTACGCCGGCACGCATGCACGTCATTCCCGCGCACCAGGGCAGGCCCTCCGACGATCCGATCTTCGCGCTCAACAAGGAGGCGGCGGCCCGGAAGGCGAAGGGCGAGTCGATCGTGAACGCCACCGTCGGCGCGCTCCTTCATGACGACGGCCGGCTCGCGATCCTCCCCACCGCCGCGCGCGCGGTGCACGAGGTCTCCGCCGAGGAATGGGCTCCGTACGCGCCGATCGCCGGCGCGCCCGATTTCCTCGATGCCGTCAGCACCGACCTGTTCCGTGACGAGCCGGAGATGAAGGCGGCCGCGGTCGCGGCGGCGACTCCCGGAGGCACCGGCGCGCTACGTCATGCGATCGCGAACTACCTCGAGCCCGGTCAGTCGCTCCTCACGTCGAGCTTCTTCTGGGGCCCGTACCAGACGCTCTGCGACGAAGCGGATCGCAAGCTTGCGACGTTCTCGATGTTCGACGCCGAAGGAAAGCTCGACACCGTCGCGCTCGACAAGGCGCTCGCCGATCACGTGACGACGCAGAAGCGCGCGCTCGTGTTCATCAACGACCCCTGCCACAACCCGACCGGCTATTCGATGACGCCGGAAGAGTGGCGCGCCGTCGTCGAGCGGCTCGTGGCGCATGCGGCGCACGCACCGGTCACGCTGCTCTGCGACACGGCGTACTTCGCATACGCGGCGCGACCGAATCCGCGCGCGTTCCTGAAGGAGCTGCGTCCGCTGCTCGGCAAGGTGGGCCTCGCCTTCGCGTGGAGCGCGTCGAAGACGTTCACGCATTACGGCCTGCGCGTCGGCGCGATCGTCGCGTGCGTTCCGGATGCAAAGGAGCGCGCGGCGACCGAGGCAGCGCTGAGCTACTCGTGTCGCGGCACGTGGTCGAACTGTTCGCGCGGCGGCATGCGCGCCGTCACGCGCCTCCTCACCGAGCCCGCCATGGCGAAGTCGAGCGACGCCGAGCGCGACGAGCTCAAGGCGCTCCTCGGCGCACGCGTGAAGGCGTTCAACCACGCGGCGCGTGCGAAGGACCTGAAATACCCGCGCTACGAGGGCGGCTTCTTCGTCACGGTCTTCGTGGACGACGCCCACGAGCGCGCGCTGCGCATGAAGGAAAAGGGCGTCTTCGTGGTCCCCGCGAAGGGCGCCCTCCGCGTCGCGCTCTGCTCGGTCGCCGAACGCGACGTCCCGCGCCTGGTCGACGCCCTCGCCGAGTGAGAGCTCAGGCGGATACGGCGGCGACAGCGAGCTTCTTGTCGAGCTCGCCGGCGACGTCCAGCGCGCGCATGTCGTCGAAGCCGCCGATGGGCTCGTCGTTGATGAAGATCTGCGGCACCGTTCGCCGGCCGCCCGTCGCTTTGACGAGCCAAGCGCGTGTCTCGTGATCGCTCGAGACGTCGATTTCCTCGAAGGCGACGCCCTTCGACTTGAGCAGCATCTTCGCCCGGATGCAGTAGGGACAGACCAGGGTCGTGTACATGCGGACGCGAGCAGCTGCCATGTCTCTTAGACGTAATACATCAGCCGCAGGTTGCGAGCCCGAGCACAGTTTGCGCTGATTTTTGGCGCAATCGAGCGCCATCGACGTCACACGGGAGGGCAGAAACGGGCTCCCTGGCGTGTTACCTTCGCTGTCCCCATGGCCGCCGAGCAGACGATTCACCTCGAGCGTTACGCCCCCGACGCGAAGGCCCTCGTGGCCGGAGCGCAGTCCCTCGCGGACGAGCGCAAGCACGTCCAGGTGGAGCCCATCCACCTGCTCGCCCGCGCCCTCGATCGCGATCGCGGCGTGGCCGAGGTCTTCCGCAAGGCCGGCGCCGATCCCGCGGACGTCGTCGCGGAGGCCGAGTCGCAGCTGTCGAAGCTCGCGAAGGCCGGCGCGGGTCTCGCGTACCTCTCGTCGGCCATGCTCGCGCTGCTCGCGCGGGCCGAGAAGGAAGCAGACAAGTCGGCGGTCGGCGTCGAGCATCTGCTGAATGCGCTCTCGCAGGAGATCCGCGGACCGGCGGCCGTGGTGCTCCAGGCGTTCGCGCTCGGACCCGGCTCGCTCCGCCCGCACATGGCGGCGCTTAAGAGCGTCCCGCGCGAGGTACCCGGCTCGATCGGCGGCGGCGGCGGCGGCGTCAACGCGACCGACGCGATGTCACGCTACGTCAACGACCTCACCGCGCGAGCCCGCGAAAAGGGCTTCGATCCGGTGATCGGCCGCGACACCGAGGTGCGCCGCCTGCTCCAGATCCTGGAGCGCCGGCAGAAGAACCATCCGCTCCTCGTCGGCGAGCCCGGCACCGGTAAGACCGCGATCGTCGGCGCGCTCGCGATGCGCATCGCGGCGGGCGACGTCCCGCAGAACCTCGCGAGCCTGTCGATCCTCGAGCTCGAGATCGGCCAGCTCGTCGCCGGCGCGAAGCTGCGCGGCGAGATCGAGGACCGCCTGAAGCAGGTCATCTCGCAGATCAAGTCGCAGGACACGCTCCTCTACATCTCGTCGCTCGAGTCGCTGCTCGGGCAAGGCGGCGCGGGAAGCGGCGTGGGAGACCTCCTGAAGCCGATGCTCGCGCGCGGCGACATCCGCCTGCTCGCGTCGACGACCCCCGAGGGCATCCGCAAGCTGAGCGACAAGGATCCGAACCTGCTGCGCCGCTTCACGGTGCTCGCGATCGATCCGCCCACGCCGGAGCGCGCGATCGAGATCCTGCGCGGAATCGCGCCTCGCTACGAGGCGCACCACAAGGTCCAGATCGGCGATCCCGCATGCGTTGCCGCGGTGCGCCTCGCGAAGCGCTACGTGCAGGACCGCGCGCTACCCGACAGCGCGATCGATCTCCTCGACGAGGCCTGCGCGCGCAAGCGCGTCGAGATCGACGGCCTCCCCGCGCACATGGACGACGCGATCCGCCGCGTGGCATCGCTGAAGGCTCAGCTCGCGGGCCTCCTCGACGACGTCGACGCGATGAGCCTCAAGACGAAGGAGCGTCTCGAGAAGGAGATCGCCGAGCTCGAGCCTTCCGTCGTGGAGATGCGCGCCAAGCTCGATTCGCGTCGTGGCGCGCTCGCCGCGCAGGCCGCGCTGAAGGACGAGATGCAGAAGCTCCTCGCCGCGCTGGAAGTGGCACGCAAGGAGCAGAACTTCGCGAAGCTCGGCGAGCTCGAGCACGTGCAGATCCCCGACGTGAAGCGCCGCCTCGACGCCGCCAACGAGGCGGTCGAGAAGGCCGGTCTCAAGGAAGGCGTCTCGCGCGTGGTGACCGAGGAAGCGGTCGCGCAGGTGCTCGGCGACTGGACCGGCATTCCGGTGTCGCGCATGCTCGAGGCGGAGAGCGAGAAGCTCCTCAAGATGGAGGAGCGTCTCTCGGCGCGCGTCGTCGGGCAGAACGAGGCCGTGCGCGCGGTCTCGAAGGCTGTGCGTCGCGGACGTGTCGGCCTGCGCGACCCCGGCAAGCCGATCGGCAGCTTCCTGTATCTCGGTCCCTCCGGCGTCGGAAAGACCGAGCTCGCGAAGGCGCTCGCCGAGTTCCTGTTCGACGACGAGCAGTCCATGACCCGCATCGACATGAGCGAGTTCATGGAGAAGCACATGGCGCAGCGCCTCGTCGGCGCGCCGCCCGGCTACGTCGACAGCGAAGAGGGCGGCTTCCTCACCGAGGCCGTGCGTCGCCGTCCGTACAGCGTCCTTCTCTTCGACGAGGTCGAGAAGGCGCACGCCGACGTGTTCAACCTGCTCCTGCAGGTGCTCGACGACGGCCGTCTCACCGACGGACGCGGGCGTACCGCCGACTTCTCGAACACCGTCGTCATCATGACGAGCAACATCGGCTCGCAGCGCATCCTCGAGACGGATCCGAAGCTCTTCGAATCCGAGGACGGCCGCGACGCTCTCCGCGACGTGCTCCGCGAGGAGCTGAAGAACTTCCTCCGTCCCGAGTTCCTGAACCGCATCGACGACGTCATCATCTTCCGTCCGCTCTCGAAGCCGGATCTGCGCGGCATCGTCGACATCCAGCTCCGTCGTCTCGAGAAGCTGGTCGCCGATCGCGAGCTGAAGCTGGAGCTCACGGAAGCGGCGAAGATGCGCCTCGTCGATCTCGGCTACGAGCCGGCGTTCGGCGCGCGCCCGCTGAAGCGCGCCATCTTGAAGGCCGTCCAGGATCCGCTGGCCGAGGAGCTCCTCGCCGCCGGCTACCCGAACGGCTCGACGGTCCGCGTCGACGTCGAAGGCGAAGGCTTCAAGTTCATGAAAGCCTGAGCGTTCCAGCGCACGCGACGCAGTGTCCAAAATTTTGGACATCCAGCGCGCGCGAGCCTCCGCCCGTAAGGCGACGGCCACGGCGGCTGCCGAGCTCGTTCGAGCTACGATGCCGGCCATGCGATGGCTACCGGTGTTGCTCGTTCTCGCGGGTGGATGCGGCGTGTTCAGCTCCGAGGATTCGCCGACCACGCCTGGCCCTGATGCGGGCGGGAACGGCGACGCCGGCGCAGATGGACCGATGTCCGTCGGCGGACCCGCCGCGCCTTTGTTCGCGCTCGGGCCCGTGACGATGACGACCTCGGTCGTCCACGGCACGACCGCGAAGGTGGCGATCAGCATCACGCGGGAGATCGGCTTCACCGACCCCGTGCAGATCACGACGAAGAACCTTCGCGATGGCATCACGAGCGCGCCGCTCGCGATCACGACCGACCGCGGCGACCTCGAGATCACGGTGCCCGCCGCGGCCGCGCCTGGTGCGGCGGACGGCGTGATCGAAGCCACCGGCGGCGGCGTGACGCGTACGACGCCGTTTTCGCTGCTCGTCCGCGGAAAGCCCGGAGAGGTCGATACGAGCTACGGCGCCAAGGGATATGCGTCTGGAATCTTCGGAGCGCCGGCGTCGAGCCAGGCCGATCCGTTCGACGCGAAGCTCGCCGCAGACGACAGCGTCTATGTCCTCGGTCACCAGGGCGGTCTCGTCGTGGCCGCTCATGTGCTCGCCGACGGCACGCTCGACAAGAGCTACGGTACCGCCGGTGTCGCGAACATCGGCGTGAACCTCGCGCGCGCTGCCGCACTCCAGCCCGATGGGAAGCTCGTCATCGTGGGTGGTGACTCGAGTGGGATCTCGATCGGTAGACTCGATGCGACGGGCCACCCTGACGCCACGTTCGGAGGTGCCACCGGAACCGCCACGTTGGTGCCGACCGCCGCCATCGGCGGACTCTGTGCCGGTGCGTATGCCGTCGCCGTTCGAAATGACGGCGACATCATGGTCGGCTTCGACAACCCCGTCGCCACGCTCGGCGGCGCGAACCGCGTCGCGGTTGCGCGTGTGACGCCTGCCGGCGCGCTACGTACGACGTTCGGTGCGATGGGAGCAGCGCGCTTTGCCGTCGGATACCTCACGGCAATGACGACGCGCGACACACCTGGTACCGCATCGAACGGAAACGTCGTCGTGATCTGGGCGGACCAGACGCCGGACCCGGACGTGCTCGGCATCTACCAGGCGAACGGTGACAATGCCGGAACGGACACGAGCTTCGGAGGCGCCAAGACCGTCCCGGTCCCGGTGGCCGAACGCGCTCTGAACCAGCGCGGCGCGGGGCTCGTCACGCTTCCGGACCAGAGCATCGTCGCCGCCGTCGCGGGAGAGAGCGGAACGGCGGCAATGTACCTCCGCAAGTACGACACGAGTGGCAACGGAGTGAGCGGTTTCGGAGCCGCCGGACTCGCTGGACCGTTCAGTCCCGGATCTGGCAGCGCGCTCGGGCCCCTCGCGATCGCCGCGCAGAGCGACGGGAAGATCCTCGTTGCTGTGGCGCGGCTGGACGGCTCGCTCCAGCCCGCAGGGCAGGACGCCATCCGGTTCACCGCAACGGGCACCGTCGACACGAGCTTCGGCCAGCAAGGCCACGTGATGAACACCGTCGGTGATGCGGACGTAGTGCTCGTTCAGAAGAGCGGCCGGATCTTGCTCGTCGGAAGCGGGATGCCGAACTCCGATGTGATGGTCGGCGGATACTGGCCCTGAGAGAGACGCTGGGTGTGCCACGGGCACAGCTGGCGCAGGTCGTGTCAGAGTGGGCGGTCCGTGAATTGCCCTAGATTCGCCGATTTCGTGCCGGTATGGGCCTTGCTGAGCCGGCCGCCATGCGAATCGTAAGCTTGTTCATGGTCTCGGTGGCGGCGGCTTCCTTGGCGCTCGCGGGGTGCGGCGGCGCGACCACCGGCGGTGACGAGAGCGGCACCGGCGGCCCGGCCACGACCGGCACGACCGGCAGCTCCGGCGGCACCAAGACCGGAAGCGATCCCGGCAACGATCTCCCGCAGCCCGGCGGCGGCACCACCGTCCATCCGCCGATCAACGGCCGGGGTCCCGGCACCGTCGGCGCGACCTGCGCGAGCC
>OUNM011200503.1_pt1 | contig 10360 bp, 15 predicted proteins | sample 1769961 | NCBI WGS metagenome assembly OUNM01 (sample SAMEA3914820, study PRJEB12502) | metagenome | biome: forest; material: soil | place: USA | collected 2012-03-12 | depth 0.3 m
CGCCTGTGCCGAAGGGCTCTGGGGCATTGCCGGCATGGTGGAGGCGATGAACGAGCGCGTCCACGTGGGCGCCGCACCGTTCCTGGGCATCTGCGTGGGCATGCAACTGCTCGCCACGCGCGGCCTTGAGCACGGCGTGACCAAGGGGCTCGACTGGATCGGCGGGCAAGTCCAGCTGATCGAGCGGACCGACCCCGCGATCAAGATTCCGCACATGGGCTGGAACGACGTTTCGCTGGGCCGCAAGGACCCGGCGCAGGGCCTGATCGATGCGGGAGAGGCCTACTTCCTGCACTCCTACCACTTCCAGCCCGATGACGGCGCGCATGTGGCGGCGATGACCGACCATGGCGGCGGCCTTGTCGCGGCCGTGGCGAAGGACAACGTGGTGGGCGTGCAGTTCCACCCGGAAAAGAGCCAGGCTTACGGCCTTTCGCTGCTGTCGCGGTTCCTGGAATGGAAGCCGTGAGCGGCGAAAGCATAAACCTTTTTCGTCATCCCCGCGCAGGCGGGGATCCCGCTTTTCTTCTGCCCTCGTCCTGCCCCGCCGCCAGCGGGGCCCCCGCCTTCGCGGGGGCGACGAAGTAATCTACGTCAGGATCGCCAGATGATCGTATTCCCCGCCATCGACCTCAAGCAGGGTCAGGTCGTGCGTCTTGCCGAAGGCGACATGGATCGCGCCACCATCTACGGCGACAACCCCGCCGCGCAGGCGATGCTGTTCGCGGAAGCGGGTTCGCAATACCTCCATGTCGTCGATCTCGACGGCTCCTTCGCGGGCCGGGCCGAGAACCGCGAAGCGGTGGAAGCGATCCTTGAAGTGTTCCCCGGCCACGTCCAGCTTGGCGGCGGCATCCGCACGCGCGAAGCGGTGGCGGGCTGGTTCGAACTGGGCGTCAGCCGCGTGGTCATGGGCACCGCGGCGCTGAAGGATCCCGAATTCGTCAAGGACATGGCGAAGGAATACCCCGGCGGCATCGTCGTCGCCGTGGACGCGCGCGACGGCATGGTCGCGACCGAGGGCTGGGCGGAAGTGTCCGACGTTTCGATCGTCGACATGGCCCGCCGGTTTGAGGATGCCGGCGTCGCCTCGCTGCTGTTCACCGACATCGGCCGCGATGGCTTGCTGAAGGGCGTGAACATCGACGCCACTGTCGATCTCGCCCGACGCACCGACCTGCCGGTAATCGCATCGGGCGGCGTGAAGGGCCTCGACGACATTCGCCTGCTGGCGCTCCATGCCCGCGACGGTATCGAAGGCGTCATCACTGGCCGCGCACTCTATGATGGCCGTCTGGACCTTGCAGCCGCCATCCAGATGGCCGAGCGCGAAGGGTGAACGCGGGGATGAACCCGCGGCTGGCCGGCGTCATGGCGCTCTGCGTTGGCCTGCCGGGTGCCGGAATTCTATTGTCCCGGTTCCGCGAAGGGCGGGCTACGCTGCCGCTTTCCCAGAATGACCGCTACGAAGCGCGTCGAGACAGTTCGCCACTGCTTTTCTGGGCCTATACCGCGATCAATGCCGCGCTCGTCACGCTGATCGTGGGCGCGGGCATCGCGCTGGTGGTGCTGACGTGAACGAAAATCGCCTCGTTGCGGTTCTGGCGCTGGTCGTTCTGGTGCCCAGCGCGCTCTGGGCGCTGCGCGATTTTCGCGAAGGCAAGGCCCGTTTGCTGCTGTTCAGCCGCGCGCGCTCGAAGGTCGAAACGACGCTGGCCGAAAATCCGCGCAAGTTCTGGGGCTATTCGGCGTTCAACCTTGCCGTCTGCCTGGGGCTGGGCGCATTGTGCGTGATGCTGTTCTTCAAGCCGGTAGAGTGATTTTATGCCAAGGATCTTGAAATGACAGTCCGTGTCCGCGTGATCCCCTGCCTCGACGTCCGTGACGGGCGCGTGGTGAAGGGCGTGAACTTCGTAGACCTGATCGACGCCGGCGACCCGGTGGAACAGGCGCGCGCTTATGATAAGGCCGGCGCGGACGAACTGTGCTTCCTCGACATTTCCGCCAGCCACGAAGGGCGCGGCACTTTGCTCGACGTGGTGCAGCGCACGGCCGAAGTCTGCTTCATGCCGCTGACCGTGGGCGGCGGCGTGCGCACGGCGGAGGACGCCCGCGCGCTGCTGCTGGCCGGCGCGGACAAGGTGGCGGTGAACTCCGCCGCCGTCTCGCGCCCCGAAGTGGTGGCAGACATTGCCGAGAAGTTCGGATCGCAATGCATCGTCGCCTCGGTAGATGCGCGCCGCGTGGCGCCGGGCAAGTGGGAGATCTTCACCCACGGCGGCCGCAAGGCGACCGGGATCGACGCGCTGGAACACGCGGTGAAGCTGGCCGACTATGGCGCCGGCGAACTGCTCGTTACCTCGATGGACGGGGATGGCACGCAGAATGGATACGATCTGGCGCTGACCCGCGCGATCGCCGAATCGGTGTCGATCCCGGTGGTCGCCAGCGGCGGCGTCGGCAATCTCGACCACCTGGTGGCGGGCGTGACCGAGGGTAAGGCGAGCGCGGTTTTGGCGGCGTCGATCTTCCATTTCGGCAAGCACTCGATCTTCGAAGCGCACGCGGCACTGCGGGCGGCGGGGCTGCCTGCACGGGGCTAAAGCGGCTCACCGCAAGGTTTCGCGAAACATCTGGCCCGTAGCGGGACGATGCCCTATGGCCGCTTGCCGGAGAGGAGCACCTGACCCAAGTCGCGGTGAACCTGTCGGATTCGCCGGAGATGCCCCCCTTGCTGCCTCTGATGCTACCTCTAATCCCGCGCCTATCAGGGATGCCGATCCGAATTGCGGGGCTGTTGGCGGCCGCGCTGGCGCCCACTCCTGCCTTTGCGGGCGATGTGGCCGTGCTGCCGGAGCCGAGCGGGCTGGTGTTGTTCGGTATCGGGGTGGCCGGCGTATGGCTGGGGCGTCGTTTCTCGCGCGGGAAGAACAAGGACTGATTTCGGTCACGCTTGACCCGACGCGCCGGCTTGCGCATGGCTGCGCGCGATGAGCACTTCCGAGACGCCCTCTTCGCAAGAAACCCTGGCCCGCCTTGAGGCGACCATCGCCGCCCGCCGCGATGCCGATCCCGCGACCAGCTACGTCGCGAAGCTCCACACGAAGGGTCTGGGCAAGATCGCGCAGAAACTGGGCGAGGAAGCGACCGAGACGATCATCGCCGCGCTGTCGGAAGACGAGAAGGCGCTGACTGGTGAGGCGGCGGATCTGATCTTCCACCTCATGGTGCTGTTAGGTGCCCGCAATGTACCGTTCAGTGCCGTTCTGGACGAGCTGGACCGGCGCGAAGGCGTATCGGGCATCGCCGAGAAGGCGGCGCGCCCTCAAGACTAAGAAAACCGCGGAGATTTTGATGCCGATCGATCCCAGAGAGCCTTACGACGACAACAACATCTTCGCGAAGATCCTGCGCGGCGAACTGCCCTGCGGGAAGGTCTACGAAGACGAATTCGCGCTCGCTTTCAATGATATCCGCCCGCAGGCGCCGGTCCACGTGCTGGTGATCCCCAAGGGGCGCTACGTGTCGTGGGACGATTTTACGACCAAGGCCGACGATGCCGAAATCGCAGGCTTCATGCGCGCGGTGGGCAATGTCACCCGCCAGCTGGAACTCGACGGGCCGGGCTATCGGCTGCTCGTGAACATGGGCACCAACGGCCATCAGGAAGTGCCGCACCTGCACGTCCACATCTTCGGCGGGCGCCAGTTCTTCCAGATGATCGCGGATTGAAGGCTTAGTCGGCGGTGCCGGCTGCGCCGTATATGCAATCAAAACACCCAGTTTTTGGGGGATAACCGGGGGATTCGCCCCGGCCCCCTGCCGTCATGTCGGCAATTGTGGCCCTCAAAGGGCCTACGAGGGTTTGCAGGTCCGGCCGCTGCCGTTACACAACCCGCGCAATGAGCGACGACCACCTCTCCACGGATCCCCGGCCCCAAAGCGGCAGCTTCGATGGCCCGATCCACCGCTATGCGCTGCGCGTATTCTATGAGGATACCGACGCGGGCGGGGTGGTCTATCACGCCAATTACATCCGCTGGTTCGAACGCGCGCGGTCCGACCTGCTCGACCTGTTGGATATCGACCAGCGCGCCGCGTTGGAATCGGGTGAGGGGCTCTACACGGTGGCGGAGGTCAATATCCGCTACTTGTCGCCCGCCCGCCTGGGTGATGCCGTGGTGATCGATACCGAAGCCGTGCAGGTCGGCCGGGTGAGTTGCACCCTTCGCCAAACCGCGCGGCGCGGGAAAATCCGCCTTGCCGAAGCCATGGTAAAGGTCGGGTTCATCAGTCCTGAAGGACGACCGCGCAGACAGCCCGAGGCTTGGCAACAAGCCTTCCAGACAATCCTCCAAAGCTCCTCGCAGGACCTCCAGCCCGGCCCGGAAGGACAAGAATGACTTTCGAAATGCTCGCCTCCGCCATCTCCATCGGCAGCGATTCCAATCACTTGAACCCGATCAAGCTGTTCCTTGACGCCGATATCGTCGTTCAGGCGATCATGGGCGGGTTGCTGCTTGCCAGCCTGTGGGTCTGGACGATCATCATCGGCTTCACTCTGCGCATGGGCAGCGTCTCGCGCGCGACTGAGGATTATGAGGAAGGCTTCTGGGAGGCCCAGAATTTCGAGGCCTATCAAAAGGATCGCCGCCGTGGCGACGTGCCGATGGGCAAAGTCGCCGGCGCCGGCCTGGCCGAATGGCGCCGTAATGCCGCGATGAAGCAGATCGATTCCGAAGGCGCGCGTGAGCGCATTGCCCTGGCCATGAGTTCGTCGGTGGGTGAAGAGGCGGACAACCTTTCCAACCGCCTGAACTTCCTGGCGACGGTCGGTTCCGTGGCCCCGTTCGTAGGCCTGTTCGGTACCGTCTGGGGTATCATGAACAGCTTCTTCCAGATCGGCCAGCAGCAGAATTCCTCGCTCGCGGTCGTCGCCCCCGGCATTTCGGAGGCGCTGTTCGCTACCGCCATCGGCCTGTTCGCGGCGATCCCGGCGGTCATCGCCTACAACCGTTTCTCGCACCGCGTGAACTTGTTCGAATCGCGCATGCAGCGCTTTGCCGACAAGCTGCACTCCGCGCTCACGCGTGAGCTGGAGCAGCGCTGATGGGCATGGGCGTCTCCGGCGGAGGCAGGCGAGGGGGCCGTCGCAGCGGCGGCGGTCGCACGCCGATGGCCGAAATCAACGTGACGCCGCTGGTCGACGTGATGCTGGTGCTGCTGATCATCTTCATGGTTACCGCGCCGCTGATGAAGGCCGCCGTGCCGATCGACCTGCCAGACAGTCGCGCCAACGCGACCAGCGAAGAGAACGACCAGATCACCATTTCGGTCAAGCGCGACGGCACGGTCTATTACGAGACCGAGGCGCTGGCCCCCGGTGAACTGGCCGAGCGGCTTGCCGCCGTACCGGCCGGCCCCGATGGCAAGAAGCCGCAGGTAACCCTGCGTGCCGACAAGGCGCTGGATTACGGCCGCGTGATGGAGGTCATGGGCGAACTCAACCATGCCGGCTTCACTCAGATCGCGCTGGTGACGGGTGTCAGCGGCGGTTCAGGCAACTGAGCTAGGCTGATCACGATGGCAACTCAGGGACTACGCAAGGAAGAGGGGCTGGGCCTCGCGGTGGCGCTTGCGCTGCACGCGGCGGTGCTGGCTGCGCTTCTATTGCATCCGGGCACGCCGCCCGTTGTCGAGCCGCCGAAACGGATCGAAGTGACGCTGAGCGATGAGGTCGGCCTGACCTCCACTTCGCCCAATCCCAACGAGCAGGCCGCGCCCGATATCGCTCCCGAACTGGGCGAAGCGGTGCCAGCACCCGCGCCTGCCCCACAACCTGCTCCCGCGCCGGAGCCGATACCAGCGCCTGCGCCCAAGCCGCTTCCGCAGCCCAGGCCGGTTCCGCCGGCGCCCAAGCCCGCACCGGCGCCGAAGCCCGCGCCCCAGCCTGTGCCAAAGCCGGTCCAGAAACCTGCTCCCAAGCCGGCGCCGGTTCCGCCAGCACCCAAGCCTGCGCCGAAGCCAGTGCCCAAACCGGCCGCCAAACCCGCAGCGCAGACGCCGCCGCGCAAGAACCCGATCGACAACATTCTCGCAGGAGTTGATCGCTCGGCGAACACCGCCACCAAGCCGGCCACCACGCCGAAGAAGGCCGGTGGTTCGCGCGTGGGTTCGGACTTCCTGTCGGGCGTTTCGGGCGCGACAAGCAATCAGGGTAAGGGCACGCCGGCTGCCGCCATCGGGCCGCAGGTTCGCTCTGCGCTGTCAGGTGCGATCACCCGCCAGCTCAAGCCGCACTGGAACCCGCCAGATGGCGCCGATGCAGACCAGTTGGTAACGATCCTGTCGTTCAACCTGAATCAGGACGGCACTCTTGCCGGCAAGCCGACCGTCGTGCGTCAGATGGGCATTACCGATGCCAATCGCGCGCAGGCTCAGCGGCATGCCGAACAGGCGATCCGTGCCGTGCAACTCGCTTCGCCTTTCAATCTTCCCCCGGAATACTACGATGCGTGGAAGCGCGTTTCGTCGTTCCGCTTCGACCTGAGGCTTTCGCAATGACTTCCCGTCCTCTTACGCTCGTCCTTTCGTTCGCGCTGGCTTCTGCCGCACCAGTCTATGGGGTCTATGCGCAATCGCAGCCTGCGCCTGCGCAGCCAGTCCCGGCTCAGTCTGCGCCGGCGCAGGCGGATCAGGGCGGCCTCGATGTCGATGATGGCGGTCTGACCGGCTCGGTTTCGGCCGATGGCGCCTGGCAGGACCTCGGCATTGCGATCACCAATTTCGCGACCGACAACGATGTGCCCACGCAGACCAACGCTGGATCGACCGGCGCGCTGGGCCGCGCGCTGTCGCAAGTGGTGGCTTCCGACCTTCGCAACAACGGCCTGTTCAAGCCTTCCGGCCCGGACGGTCTGCCGCAGCCGAGCTATCCTCAGGTCCAGTCGCCCGAATATCCCACTTGGTCCGCGCGTGGCGCCAACATGCTGGTGCAGGGCTACGTTCGGGCGGGCGCCGACGGCAATCTCACGATCGGCTGCTACCTCTATGACGTCCAGCTGAAGCAGCAGCTGATAAAGGGCGGTTGGCAGGTTGGCGCCGCCGACTGGCGCCGCGCGGCGCACAAGTGCGCGGACATGGTCTATTCGCGCCTCTCCGGCGAAAGCCCGTTCTTCGATTCGAAGATTGCCTACATTGCCGAAACGGGTCCGAAGGACCACCGCATGAAGCGGCTGGCGATCATGGATTCGGATGGTGCGAACCACCGTTATCTGACCAGCGGGCAGGCCACTGCGCTGACTCCGCGCTATTCGCCGGACTATTCGAAGATCCTCTACCTGTCCTATCTGAACGGGCAGCCGAGCATCTACGTCTATGATCTTGCCAGCGATTCGCAGAAGCTGATCGCCCGCACCGGCGCGCCGACGATGGCGCCGCGCTGGTCGCCGGACGGCAAGTGGATTCTCTATTCGATGTCCAGTGGTGGCAACACCGACATCTATCGCATCTCTTCCAGCGGCGGCACGCCCACGCGGCTGACCAACACGCCGGGCATCTCGATCGGCGGTTCCTATTCGCCGAATGGCTCGCAGATCGTGTTCGAGAGTGATCGTTCGGGATCACAGCAGATCTATGTGATGAATGCGGACGGTTCGAACCAGCACCGGATCAGCTTCTTCGGCGGCCGTTCGGCCACGCCGGAATGGAGCCCGCGCGGCGATCAGATCGCCTTCACCCATATCGCCGGCAACTTGCGCGTCGCGGTGATGAGCCCCAGCGGCGGCGGCATGCGCTACCTGACCAATTCATGGCAGGATGAGGCGCCCACCTGGTCGCCCAACGGCCGCATCGTCCAGTTTTTCCGCACGGAAAAGAGCACAGGCAAAAGCTCGATCTGGCAGGTGGACCTTACCGGCAAGAACGAACGCAAGTTGCCGACGCCAGTGGGCGCTTCGGATCCGGCTTGGGGCCCCGTTCGCCCCTAAGCTGCCTTTTCGCTGCAATCTGAGCGTTGTCGACCTCTCGGTCGGCAATCGTTCAGGTTGACAGTGTTTACAATTACACGGAACCTCAACAGACGCAGGCCATTTAACTGGCTGCGCACCACAGGAGATTGCCTCATGCCTGCCCTCATGTCCGCCATGCCTATGCGACGTGGCAAGACCGGATACGTGAAGACCGGAACGACGATGCTCCTCATCGCCGGCGCGCTTGCCGTTTCGGCCTGCGGGACCAAGGCACCCAAGCAGCTCCCGCCTGAACCGGGCCCGGCAACCACCACCCAGGGCCCCGAGCAGCCCAGCGGCCCCGTCGCGGGCAGCCAGGCCGACTTCGTGGCGAAGATGATGGGTTCGGACACCATCCACTTCGGCCTCGACCGCTATGATGTCGACGCCGAAGACCAGGCTGCGCTGGCGAAGCAGGCGCAGTGGCTGATGCAGTACCCGAACAAGCGCGCCACGATCGAAGGCCACTGCGACGAACGCGGCACCCGCGAATACAACATCGCGCTGGGTGAGCGCCGCGCCAATTCGGCTAAGAACTACCTCGTCAGCCTGGGTGTCGATGCTTCGCGCCTCAATACCGTCAGCTACGGCAAGGAACGCCCGGTCGCGCTCGGTTCGGACGAAGCTGCATGGGCGCAGAATCGGCGTGCGGTGACCGTTACGATCGACTGATCTCGGCGGATCCGACGATTTCGAAAAGGCCCGGTTCGCATGTGCGAGCCGGGCCTTTTCATTTCTGACGCTTATGCGCTGCATCCAGATGGGGCTTGCCATGGCTTCGAGTCGGCAGGTATCGGCGGTCGAATGAGTCGCGCTGGTCGTTCCATGGACTGGGGGTTTCCGCGCTGGCGCAGCTATGGCAGCTCGCGCGAGGCTGCACAGGTGCGCCTGTGCGACCGGCACGGCTGCAACGAGCCAGGCGACTGCCCTGCGCCCAAGAGCCCGAACAGCCCGGATCGCTGGTATTTCTGCCAGAAGCATGCGGCCGAATATAACGCAGGGTGGGACTACTTCGCCGGCCTTGATGCCGAGGAAGCCGCGCGGCGTGAGGCGGAGGAACGGTCTGAGGCCGAGGGCTACAAGGAATCGGCGCACTATGGCTGGGGCGGTTCCGGAGATGGCACGCGCAGCCGGGACGAATTGCGCGCGCTGGAAGCCTTGGGTCTCGATCCCGATGCGGACTTCGACGCGGTTCGCAAGGCTTGGCGCATGAAGGCCAAGGAAGTCCACCCGGATGTGAAGCCCGGCGATGCCGAGGCGGCCAAGGCATTCCAGACCTATCAACTCGCCTACGAAGTCCTGCGCGCGGCGGAGGAACGCCGCGAGTGGAAGGGCCGCTAAGGCTCTGAACGCGCGGCGGCGGTCGCACGTTGCCTGCGCGTGCTACGCCGTCTAGGCATTCGCTCCCGCCCGTCAGGAGCCCGATCATGCAAATCCGCATCGCTACCGAAACCGATCTGCCAGCCCTTCATCCCGTTATCGAGCGGGCCTACCGGGGTGACAGTGCGCGGGCGGGCTGGACTTTCGAATCTGACCTGCTGGATGGCGAGCGGACCGATCTGGACGAACTCGCGGCGATTCTCGAAAGCCCCACCGATCGGTTGCTGGTTGCGCTGTCGGACGAAGACGCGCCGATCGGCTGCGTGCAGGTAACTGACAGGGGCGAGGGGCTGTCTTATCTCGGCCTGCTTTGCATCGATCCGCTGCTTCAGGCTGGTGGTTTGGGCCGCGCGATGATTGCTGCGGCGGAGAGCCTGGCGCGCGATGTGTTCGGTGCGCGTACCATGGAAATGACGGTGATCGACCAGCGGGCGGAGTTGATCGCTTATTACGAGCGGCGCGGCTATGTGCTCACAGGCGAAAAGCGGCCATTCCCGATCGAACTGGATCCGCCGCTGGGCATGGTTGTGTTGGCAAAGCCGTTGCTGCCGGAAAGCATCGTCGGATAGGCCGAAGCGGCTACATTGGCTGATACGACAAAGGGCGCGCCAGGTGGCGCGCCCTTCGTGTGTGGCCATACGATGTGCCGCTGCGCTTACTTGGGCGACAGCACCATCAGCATCTGGCGGCCTTCCATGCGCGGATAGGCTTCGACCTTGGCGATTTCCGCCACGTCTTCTTGCACCTTGCGCAGCAGGTTCATGCCCAGCTGCTGGTGCGAAAGCTCACGACCGCGGAAGCGCAGGGTAACCTTCACCTTGTCACCGTCCTCGATGAAGCGGCGGACGTTGCGCATCTTCGTATCGTAGTCGTGATCGTCGATGTTCGGACGCATCTTGATCTCTTTGATCTCCTGCGTCTTTTGTTTCTTGCGCTGCTCGGCGGCTTTCTTCTGCGCCTCGTATTTGTAG
>OUNM010337043.1_pt1 | contig 10355 bp, 9 predicted proteins | sample 1769961 | NCBI WGS metagenome assembly OUNM01 (sample SAMEA3914820, study PRJEB12502) | metagenome | biome: forest; material: soil | place: USA | collected 2012-03-12 | depth 0.3 m
CCCCGGAGCCCCCGCCACCGGTCACGACCGAATCCCCGGAAGATGCCACCAGCACCGCCGTGCCGCTGCGCGCCATCGATCAGCGGATGTCGGTCGAGGTGATGGTGAACGGCTCCGGGCCCTTCCGCTTCATAGTCGACAGCGGTGCAACCCGGACCGTCGTCTCGCGCCGGCTGGCGATCCTGCTCGGGCTGCCCAGCGCCGGAACCGTCACGCTGCATAGCGTGGGGGGCGAGAGCCAGGTCGACACCGTCAAGATCGACTCCCTTGCACTGAGCGGTCTGCCCGCCCAACCGATCGTGGCCCCCGTGCTCGAGGAGGAGGATCTCGGCGCGGCCGGCATTCTCGGCATCGATGCCCTCGCCAACAGGATGGTCGTGATCGATCTTGTTGCCAACCGCATGACCGTAGAAGCGGCGGGCCGCCCCCATTCGTCGGCAAGCCGCTCCGACGAGATCATCGTTGTCGCACGCCGCCGCTTCGGCCAGCTCGTGCTCGCCGACGCCGATGCGGCAGGGCAGAAGATCTACGCGGTGGTCGACACCGGGAGCAGCGTCACGCTCGGCAACCTAGTGCTGCGCGACAAGCTGGTACGACGCAAGCGGGTGCAGGCCCGAACGATCGACATCGTCGACGTCGCTGGCCACACCATCCAGGGCCATTATGGCCGGATCGGCGACATCCGCCTGGGGTCGACCCACATCCAGGAAACCGTCATCGCCTTTTCCGACGCGCACGCCTTCGCCCGCTTCGGCCTTGGCGACAAGCCGGCGATGCTGCTCGGCATGGATATCCTGCGCGGCTTCCGGCGCGTCTCGATCGATTTCAAGAACCGCACCGTGACGCTGGTCACCGCGACGCAGGTGATCGGCTGATCAGGCCGCCCACTGCGCCAGCCAGTCCGCCAGCGCTTGCGGCGTCATGTGGCGGGCATCGGCGAGTGCGGACAGCTGGCCATTGTTGAGCAGCCGGTCGTGCACCGGATCGACCGCCAGAATCGCCGGCACACCCTGCAGTCTGGCGATACCGTAATGGCTGGCGATATCGCCATTCCGATCGTAGCGGCCGATATCCACCGTCACGACGACGAAATGCCGGGCGAGGAAGGGCTTGAGCTCGGGCAGGTCGAGGATGCCGGCCAGCACCCGGCAGTCACCGCACCAGTTGCCGCCCAGATCGATCAGCAGCCGCTTGTGCTCACGCCTGGCCTGCGCCTTGGCGCGAGCTACCGCAGCCTTGGCGTCGGCCTGCTCGTCATAGGGGTAGGGGAGCGGCTGGGCGAGCGCATCGACCGAGGCGATCGAAACGTGAGGCGCCGGCGGTGTGGCCAGGGCGGGCGCGGACAGGGCAGCGATGGCGGCAAGCGCGAACAGGGAAAGCTTGGTCATGCGCGGCACGCTAGCCGGCCGGCCGGCTGCTCGCGAACAAGCTCTTGCTGCCGGGGGGCAAGATCGGCTTGGCGCAGGCCGCGCCAATCGGGGTGACGGACGCAGTCCCACACGCTAACCGGCGACAATGGCCGCCGACCCCCTCGACATCCTCCATGCCACCTTCGGCTTCTCCGGCTTCCGCGGCGTACAGCAGTCGGTGGTCGAGCGCGTGATGGCAGGGCAGGGCACGCTGGCGGTGATGCCGACAGGCGCCGGCAAGTCGCTCTGCTACCAGCTGCCCGCACTCGCCAGGGCCGGGACAGCGGTGGTCGTGTCGCCGCTGATCGCGCTGATGCACGATCAGGTGCGATCGGCCGAAGGCTTCGGTATCAAGGCCGCAACGCTCACTTCCGCGGACGACGATCGCGCCGAGACGATGCGCCGCTTTCGGGCCGGCGAGCTCGACCTGCTCTATGTCGCGCCCGAGCGCGCCTCGGGCGAGGGCTTCCGCAACCTGCTGCGCTCCACCCCGCTCGCGTTGTTCGCGATCGACGAGGCACATTGCGTCTCCGAATGGGGACACGACTTCCGCCCCGACTACCGGCTGCTCCGGCCGCTGCTCGATGCCTTTCCCGAAGTACCGCGGCTTGCGCTCACCGCCACGGCGGACGCGCATACCCGTGCCGACATCCTCCAGCAGCTCGGCATTCCCGACGACGGTCTGATCGTCGCCGGCTTCGACCGGCCCAATATCCGCTATGCCATCTCGCCGCGCGACGGGCTGGCGACCCAGCTCAAGGGCTTTCTCGCCGATCAGCCCGGCGCGGGTATCATCTACGCACCGACCCGCGACGCCACTGACCGGATCGCCGCGCAGATCGCCAGCAGCGGGCGGCCGGTGCGCGCCTATCATGCCGGGCTCGACGCCGGTGTGCGCGCCCGAAACCAGCGCGACTTCGTTGCGTCCGAAGATATGGTGATGGTCGCCACCATTGCGTTCGGCATGGGCATCGACAAGCCCGACGTCCGCTTCGTGGTGCATGCCGGCATGCCAAAATCGGTCGAGGCCTATTACCAGGAAACCGGCCGCGCCGGCCGTGACGGCGAGCCGGCGGTGGCGCAGCTCTTCTGGGGCGCCGAGGATTTCGCCCGCGCGCGCCGTCGTGTCGGCGAGCTCGACGATGCGCGACAGGCGGGCGAGCGGGCGCGTCTCGCGGCGCTCAGCCATCTGGTCGAGACCGCTGAGTGCCGTCGCGCCATCCTGTTACGCTATTTCGGCGAGCAGCCGGCGGCGCGCTGCGGCAATTGCGACAATTGCCTTGCCCCGCCTGCCACGGTCGACGCGACCGAGATCGCGCGCAAGCTGCTCTCCGCCGCCTTCCGCACCGAGATGCGCTTCGGCGTCGGCCATCTCGCCGACGTGCTGGCGGGGCGCGAGACCGACAAGGTGATCGGCTCCGGCCACAACCGCCTTTCGGTGTTCGGCATCGCGGACGAGGAAGAACTGAAGCTCGTCCGCCCGGTTGCCCGCGCGCTGATCGCACGCGATGCGCTGCGCGCCGACGAATATGGAGGCCTCTCCTTCGGCCCAGCGGCGCGGCCAATCCTCAAGGGCGAGGAGTCAGTCGGCCTCGTCGTGCCGCCCAAGCGCGAACGCCGGCGCCGCAGCCGCGATGCCGAGGAGCATCCCCACGATCCGCTGTTCGAGGCGCTGCGCGCCAAGCGCCGCGAGATCGCGGTGGAGCGCGGTGTCCCGCCCTATGTGATCTTCCACGATTCGACGCTGCGCGAGATGGCGGGGCTGCACCCCACTACACTCGCCGGGCTCGCCCAGGTGACCGGGGTCGGCCAGGCCAAGCGCGATGCCTATGGCGACGCCTTCCTCGAGGTACTGCGCAACTGGCGCGGATGAGCTAGAGCGCTCCCGACGCAAGGAGGCAGCCCCATGTTCCGCACCATCGACGAAACCCTGCTGGTCGCCGGCCAGATCGCTCCTGAAGACCTCGCTATGGCGGCGGCGCAGGGCGTCCGCACTGTCATCAACAACCGTCCCGACGGCGAGCAGCCTGGCCAGCCCGGCTCGGCCGAGATCGAGGCGGCGGCGCGCGCCGCGGGGCTCGGCTATGTCCACATCCCTGTCGATCATTCGGGCTTCTCGATGGCGCAGATCGAGGCGATGGCGGCAGCGCTAGCGGAGCCCGGCCCCGCGCTCGCCTTCTGCCGCTCCGGCACCCGCTCAACTTTCCTCTGGGCGCTGGCGCGTGGCCTAGCGGGCGATGAGCCGACCGAGATCGCCGCCAAGGCGACCAATGCCGGCTACGACGTCTCGCCGCTGATGCCGATGATCGAGAGCCTGCGTCGCTGAGGGAGGTGACAAAGGTAACAGCCGGAGACCAGTGCGCCTCCAGCGCTTTGCTAAGTTAAGCTTCAGTAAAATTAGAAAAAAAGGCCGGCGAACTGCTTCGCCGGCCTAGTGCCCTCGCAGGAGGAAGCTCTTAGTAGTTGTAGGCGCGCTCGCTGTGATCCGAGATGTCGAGACCGAGGGTCTCGGCTTCCGGCGAGGCGCGCATGCCCAGCGTCTTGTCGATGATGAAGTAGAGGATCGCCGAGCCCACGCCCGACCAGACCAGCGTCGTCAGCACCGCCTTGGCCTGGACGATTAGCTGCGCGACCATGTCGTAGGTGCCGGCCGACAACGTGCCGGGATGCGCGGCATAGTCGGCGATGCCCTGGCCGCCGAAGGCCGGGTTGACGAGGATGCCGGTACCGAGCGCACCAATGATCCCGCCGATGCAGTGCACGCCGAACACATCGAGCGAGTCGTCGTAGCCGAACTTGTTCTTCACGGTCGTCACGAAGAAGAAGCAGACCGGCGAGACGACCAGACCAAGGATCACGGATCCCATCGTGCCGGCGAAACCCGAGGCCGGGGTGACCGCGACGAGGCCGGCGACTACACCCGAGGCCGCACCCAGCAGCGAGGGCTTGCCCTTCACCACCTGCTCGACCACCGCCCAGGAGAAGGCCGCCGCCGCCGTGGCGATGAAGGTATTCATGAAGGCGACAGCGGTGACGCCGTTCGCTTCCAGGTTGGAGCCGGCGTTGAAGCCGAACCAGCCCACCCACAGCAGCGAGGCGCCGATCATCGTCATGGTCAGCGAGTGAGGCGGCATCGGCTCATGCGGGAAGCCCAGGCGCTTGCCGAAGATCAAACAGCCGACGAAGCCCGCGATGCCCGCGTTGATGTGAACGACGGTGCCGCCGGCGAAATCGAGCGCGCCCCACTGAAAGAGCATGCCCGCATCCTTGTTGACCGCATCGAGCGCGGCCGTGCCCTTGAGCGCGGCGGCGGCGATGGCGTCCGGTCCATCCCAGTACCACACCATGTGCGCGATCGGGAAATAGACGAGGGTTACCCAGAGCGCGATGAACAGCATCAGCGGCAGGAAGCGCACGCGCTCCGCGAAGCTGCCGATGATCAGCGCCGGCGTGATGCAGGCGAAGGTCATCTGGAAGCAGACATAGGCGAGCTCAGGGATATAGACTCCGTTTGAGAAGGTCGCCGCCTGCGCATTGGCATCGACGCCCTTGAGGAACAGCTTGCTCATGCCGCCGAAGAAGGGATTGCCGCTGGAGAAGGCCTCCGAATAGCCCCAGCAGACCCAGATCAGCGCGACCATGCAGACGATCATCAGCACCTGCGTGAGGATCGACAGCATGTTCTTCGTGCGCACCAGGCCGCCGTAGAACAGCGCCAGGCCGGGCACCGACATCATCAGCACCAGCAAAGAGGAAACGAGCATCCAGGCGGTGTCGCCCTTGTTCACAGTCGGAGCCGGGATCGGCGAGGCAGGCGCGCTGGCCGCGGCCTGGGCGAGGGCGGGATGGGCGGCGAGCGCCGCCAGCCCGATCGTGGCAAGACCGAGGCCCAGCTTGGTCAATGGCTTCATCATTCCCCCTTCCATTAGAGCGCTGTCTCGTCGGTCTCGCCGGTGCGGATGCGCACCACTTGGGCGAGATCGAGCACGAAGATCTTGCCGTCGCCGATCGCGCCGGTGTTCGCCGCCTGCTGGATCGCCTCGACGACCCGCGACGAAAGATCGGAGCTGCACGCCACCTCGATCTTGATCTTGGGCACCATGTTGGTGCTGTACTCGGCGCCGCGGTAGATCTCGGTTTGGCCCTTCTGGCGGCCGAAACCCTTGACTTCGGTCACCGTCATGCCCGCGATGCCGATACCCGAAAGGGCCTCGCGCACCTCGTCGAGCTTGAATGGCTTGATGATCGCGATGATCAGTTTCATGCCGCCTCCCTGGTTGATCCCGGGAAGCAGTTCGCAAGAGGCGTGCCATTTCGCTGCAGGCGCTTTTCTGCGCTGCAACACAAGTCATCTGCGAAACGATCGCCTAGTGCTTGGGCAGATCAGGGCTACTGCCCTTTTTTTGAGCAGAGAGAGGCTCTCCGCGCCCGATCCGGGCATGCCCGAGGTCTAGCTGCTCACCGACAGCAGCCGCTCGGCATCGACGCGGTCGGCCTCATCCACCATCAAGCGCACCGGCGTCAGCCCGCCAAGGCCGAGGCTGGCGAGGCCGCTGTCGAACAGCACCGCCTCGATTCCCTGTGCCGCGAGCATGCCGCGCGCCATTTCGGCGACGGTATGGCTAGGGAAGGTCTCGATCTCGACGAGCGGCACGCGGTCAGGCCGCCGCCGCCGTGCCGCCCACCGTCAGCCGATCAATCAGCAGCGTCGGCTGGCCTACCCCGGCGGGCACCGACTGGCCGCCCTTGCCGCAGATGCCGACGCCCTCATCGAGCGCCATGTCATTGCCGATCGCAAGCACGCGGGTCAGCACCGACGGGCCGTCGCCGATCAGCGTCGCGCCCTTGATCGGCGCGCCGAGCTTGCCGTTCTCGATCATGTAGGCCTCGGTGCAGGTGAAGACGAACTTGCCCGACGTGATGTCCACCTGCCCGCCACCGAAGCTCTTGGCGTAGATGCCGTTCCTGGCGCGCGACAGGATCTCGTCGGGATCGTCGTTGCCGCCGAGCATAAAGGTGTTGGTCATGCGCGGCATCGGCGCATGGGCGAAGCTCTCGCGGCGGCCGTTGCCGGTGGCGGGCACGCCCATCAGCCGGGCGTTCAGGCGATCCTGCATATAGGCTTTGAGGATGCCGTCCTCGATCAGCACATTTGCCTGGGTGGGCGTGCCCTCGTCGTCGATCGAGAGCGAGCCGCGCCGCTCGCCGAGCGATCCGTCGTCGATCACCGTCACACCGCGCGCCGCCACCCGCTCGCCGATCCGGCCGGAGAAGGCCGACGATCCCTTGCGGTTGAAGTCGCCCTCCAGACCGTGCCCCACCGCCTCGTGGAGCAGCACGCCGGGCCAACCGGGGCCGCATACCACCGTCATCTCGCCGGCCGGCGCCGCCACCGCCTCGAGATTGACCAGCGCCTGCTTGAGCGCCTCGTCGACCGCCCGCTCGCCGGTCGCGGGGTCGAATAGGCGATCGTAGAGATAGCGGCCACCGATGCCGAAAAAGCCGCTTTCGCGTCGGCCGCTCTGCTCGACGACGATCGAGACGTTGAGCCGCACCAGCGGACGCACGTCGGTTGCGACGAAGCCGTCGGGGCGCACCACCTCGATCACGCTCCAAGATCCCGACAGGCCGACCGACACCTGCGAGACGCGCGGATCCTTCGCGCGGGCGAGCGCGTCGATCGTCTGGCAGAGTGCGACCTTCTTCGCGAAGGGCACGAGGCTCAACGGATCGGCGTCGCCATAAAGATGGCGGTTGGTGTGCGGCGGCGGCGGCGCCCTGTGGCCCTGCGTGGCATCGAGCAGGCTCATCGTCTGGGCCGCGCGGCGGATCGCCGCTTCGGAAATCTCGTTGGCATGGGCAAAGGCTGTCGTCTCGCCCGAGACGCCGCGCAGGCCGAAGCCCGACTGGGTGTTGAAGTCGGCGGTCTTGAGCCTACCGTCGTCGAAGCCGAAGCTCTCCGACGCGAGATATTGCAGATAGAGCTCGCCGTCATCGGCGCGCGCCAGCGCATCCTCGGCAAGCCGCTGCGCTGCATCGGGGTCCAGCAGGCCGTCGCGATAGAGGAAGGAGCGGGGGTCGATGAGGCTCGTCATGCCAGTCGATATAGGCCGTCGCCGTCGCCGATCAAACGCCGACGCGCCGCCCGGACTGATCTTTGCCGGAAAAACGCAGGTTCAGGCGGCCGAAGACTGGTCCGCTGGGCCCCCGATCAGCACGAAGCGTCGGTCGCAATAGCCGCACTCGACGAAGCCGCTCTCGTCGATTTCAAGAAACACGCGCGGATGGCCGAGCGCCGCTCCAGTCGGGATGTCGCTGGCGCCGTCGCATACCACACGGGCAGTGGCGACACGGATCGTTTCGGGCTGGTTCGTGCTCACGGCTGCGCGCATAGCAAGGCCCCTCTGTCGGTGCAATCGCGCGCATTGATTCAAGCGGAGAGGGTGGGCACTAGCTGGGCCACAGGCGCCGAGCGCGGCACTTCCATGACTGCGAACAGGGCAGCCAAGAGCATCGCTACGAGCAGCACGATCCGCGGACCGCGGACAGGGCCAGGAAGGGCACACGCGATCATGGCCGGATCGTCCCCCTCAATCCCTAATGAATAGTTAGGAATTCTGGTTAACAAACCACCCCCTAGCGAGCGCTGAACCAAGGGCCTATCTGCTGGGCCATGAGCGACGCGGCGATCAGCATCCAGGGCCTGGAAAAAACCTATGCGGGCGGGAAAACGGCACTCCATGGGGTCAGCTTCGACGTGCCACGCGGGCAGATCTTCGGCCTGCTCGGGCCCAATGGCGCGGGCAAGTCGACGCTGATCAATATCCTCGCCGGGCTCGTCAACAAGTCCGCGGGCCATGCCTCGATCTGGGGCTTCGACATCGACGAGCATCCGCGCAACGCCAAGCGGGCGATCGGCATCGTGCCGCAGGAGATCCTGTTCGACCCCTTCTTCACCCCGCGCGAGGCACTGGAGATCCAGGCAGGCCTCTACGGTGTGCCCAGGGCCGAGCGCCGCACCATGGAGTTGCTCCGCGCCGTTCATCTCGAGGATAAGGCGAACGCCTACGCCCGCACCCTCTCGGGCGGCATGAAGCGTCGCCTGCTTGTGGCCAAGGCGATGGTGCACACGCCGCCGGTGCTCGTGCTCGACGAGCCTACCGCCGGCGTCGACATCGAGCTTCGCCAGCAGCTCTGGGCCTATGTCCGCCAGTTGAATGAGCAGGGCACCACGGTGGTACTCACCACTCACTATCTCGAGGAGGCGCAGGAACTCTGCGACCAAATCGCGATCATCAACCACGGCCGTCTGATCGCCAACGAGCCGACCGCCACGCTGTTGTCCAAGGCGCAGGAGAAGGTGGTCGAGGTGACGGTCGACCGTGACGTGACCGAGGCGCCCCACTCCAGCTGCTTCGAGAAGACCGAGGTCAAGGGCGACCGCGTGATCGCAATCACGTACCAGAAGGACCGGGTGAACGCCGGCGAGGTGCTGGCCGCGCTCGGCCGGGCGGGCTTTGGCGTCGTCGACGTCTCGACCCGCGAGGCGGATCTTGAGGATGTGTTCCTGAGCCTCACCAGCAGCCGGGCGGCCGCCTGATGGCGGTGCGCGCCTTCGACGTCGTCATTGTCGGATCGGGTGCCGCCGGGCTGACCGCAGCGCTGAGCCTCGCCGAGCGCTTCCAGGTGGCCGTGCTCGCCAAGGGCGGCCTGTCCGAAGGCTCGACCGCCCACGCGCAGGGCGGCATCGCCGCGGTGCTGGAGGAAGGCGACACATTCGACAGCCACATTGATGATACGATGGTGGCCGGCGCCGGCCTCAACGACCGCCGCACGGTCGAGTTCGTCATCGAGAATGCACCCAGCGCCATCGCCCGGCTGGTTGAGCTCGGTGTACCGTTCAACGAGGCGGAAGGCGCGCTGCACCTCACCCGCGAGGGCGGGCACAGCCACCGCCGCATCGTCCATGTCGACGACGCGACCGGCTGGGCGGTGCAGCAGGCGCTCGAAACCGCGGCCGCGCGCCATCCCAACATCACCCTCATCCCCGACATGGCAGCGATCGACCTCGCCACTTCGCGTCACGGCGAGCGCTATCTGGGCGACGGCCATGTCTGGGGCGTCTATGCGCTCAACCGGCGCACAGGCCAGGTCGAGACCTTCACCGGCCGCGCCACTATCCTCGCGACTGGCGGGGCGGGGCGCACCTATCTCTATTCGACCGCGCCCAGGGGGGCCACCGGCGACGGCATTGCGATGGCCTGGCGCGCGGGCTGCCGTGTCTCCAACATGGAGATGATGCAGTTCCACCCGACATGCCTGTGGAACCTCGAGGTCAAGAATTTCCTCATCACCGAGGCGATGCGCGGTGAGGGCGGGCGACTGAAGCTGCCACCGGGGGTGCCGGGCGCCGGCCACCGCTTCATGCCGGACTTCGATCCCCGCGCGGAGCTGGCGCCGCGCGACATTGTCGCGCGCGCTATCGACCATGAGATCAAGCGGCTCGGCCTCGATTATGTCCATCTCGACATCAGCCACCAGCCGCCGGAGTTCGTGAAGGAGCATTTCCCCACGATCTACGCCAAGCTCAAGACGCTCGGCATCGACATCACGACCGATCCGATCCCGGTGGTGCCCGCCCAGCACTACACCTGCGGCGGCGTGATCGTCGACCTGAAGGGGCGCACCGACCTGCCCGGCCTCTATGCCGCCGGCGAAGTGACGCAATCGGGCCTGCACGGCGCCAATCGTCTCGCCTCCAACTCGCTGCTCGAATGCTTTGTGTTCGGCGAGGCGGCGGCCGGCCACATCACCCGCCACTGGGATGAGATGCCGAGCGCACCGCCGATCCGCCCTTGGGACGAAAGCCGCGTCACCGATTCGGACGAGGAGGTGATCGTCCAGCACAACTGGCGCGAGATCCGCCGCTTCATGTGGGACTATGTC
>OUNM011133681.1_pt1 | contig 10354 bp, 9 predicted proteins | sample 1769961 | NCBI WGS metagenome assembly OUNM01 (sample SAMEA3914820, study PRJEB12502) | metagenome | biome: forest; material: soil | place: USA | collected 2012-03-12 | depth 0.3 m
AGCGAGCATGCCGCTCTTCATCGCGGTGTGGCTGCCCTTGATGCGCGGCACGTTCACGAAGCCCGCCGAACAGCCGATCAGCGCGCCGCCCGGGAAGACCAGACGCGGCACCGACTGCCAGCCACCCTCGTTGATCGCGCGCGCGCCGTAGGAGACGCGCCGCCCCCCCTCGAGCAGCGGCCGGATCGCAGGATGCTGTTTCCAGCGCTGGAATTCCTCGAACGGAGACATCCACGGATTCTTGTAATCGAGCGCGACGACGAAGCCGATCGCGACCTGATTATTCTCCTGATGATAGATGAAGCCGCCGCCCCATGCGTCGTCGAGCGGCCAGCCCTGCGTGTGGATCACGCGACCGGGTACATGCTTGGCCGGATCGACGTCCCACAATTCCTTGATGCCGAGGCCATAGGCCTGCGGCGAGCAATCACGCTCCAGCTCGAACAGGCGCTTCAGCTCCTTGGTCAGGTGCCCGCGCGCGCCCTCGGCGAAGAAGGTGTAGCGGCCGTGAAGCTCCATGCCCGGCTGATATTCGCCCTTGTGCGTGCCGTCCCGGGCGATGCCGAGATCGCCGGTGGCGACGCCCTTCACCGCGCCGTCTTCGTCGAACAGCACTTCGGCCGCCGCGAAGCCGGGGAAGATCTCGACGCCCAGCGCCTCGGCCTGACCGGCCAGCCAGCGACAGAGATTGCCGAGGCTGAGCGTGTAGGTGCCCTTGTTATCCATGAAGCTCGGCATCGCGAAGTGGGGCATTTCCCACTTGCCGCCCTTGCTCAACACCCAGTGGTGGTTTTCCACCACCGGCACGGTGAGCGGGCTGTCCAGCTCCTTCCAGTTGGGAATCAGCTCGTTGAGCGCGATCGGATCAACCACGGCGCCCGACAGGATGTGCGCGCCGACTTCGGAACCCTTCTCCAGCACGCAGACCGACAGCTCGCGACCATCGGCATCGGCGCGCTGCTTGAGCCGGATCGCGGCGGCAAGACCGGCTGGGCCCGCACCGACGATGACGACATCATAAGCCATCGATTCGCGTTCGGACATCGTCACTCCCCTCTCTGGCGCCGTTACGGCATCGCACATTTGGCGAACTGCCGCAGGCCCACAACGTTTTGGCCAGATAGCCGGTGCCCCGAGATTGACGGCTGCGTCAACCTCGGTCCAAGGGGGAATTGTGCTGAATGGGGGGGATCATCGGTTTCGCGACGTCGTCGCGAGCGCGCTCGGCTGGTGGGCCGACGCCGGTGTGGACAGCCTCGCGGACGAAACTGTGCGCGACTGGCTTGGCCCACCACCCCGTCCTGCGCCCGTCGCAGCCCCGGTCTCCGACGCCCCCTCCCCAACCCCGATCGCTGCGTCGGCAGTGGCTGCCCCGGCATCTTCGGCAGCAACCCTCCCCGATACGCTGGAGGCCCTGCATGCGCTGCTGGCGGAGGGCGATTACATACCGAACGCCGCCCCGCCGGGGCGCCGGGTGGCGCCGGCGGGCGATCCCGCCGCCGGGCTGATGATCATCGCCGACATGCCCGATCCCGGCGACGCCGAGGCCGGACATCTGTTTGCGGGCGAAACCGCGCGGCTATTCGACGCGATGCTCGTCGCGATGGGCCGTGATCGCCCGACCATCTATTATGCCCCCTTCTCGCCGGTGCGCCCCGCCGGCCGGCTCGACGAGCGGCAGGGTGAGGCACTCGCCCGGTTGATGCGGCACCATATCGCGCTGGCGAAACCTCGCGCGCTGATCCTGTTCGGCGACGAGGCGACGCGCTGGCTGATCGGCGAGGAGGCGCTGACGACGCGCGGCGGGTTACGCTCCGTTCAGCACGAAGGGGGTACGATCCCGGCGATCGCCACCTTCCACCCGCGCCATCTGCGCCGCATGCCCGCCCTCAAGGCGGCAAGCTGGGCGGACATGCGCCTGTTGCTCGGAGTGCTGAGCTCGTGAACGTCCGCCTCCCATCCGGCCTTGGCACCGCGCTGGCGCTGATACTGGCCGCCACCCCCGCGCTGGCTGCATCGGACGCTCTGCCCCCGCCCGTGACATTGCGCGCGGAGAGCCTCGCCTCCGCTCCCGTGCTCACCACGGTGACGGCAAGCTCCGGCGCCATCCTCACGCCGCAGCAGCGCCAGGCCTATGGGGTGGTGTTCGACGCGATCCGCGGCGGCCGCTGGTCGGAAGCGCAGGCCGGGCTCGCCGGCGCGGGCGATGGTGTGCTCACCCCGGTGGCGCGCGCGGAACTTTTCCTCGCCAAGAATAGCCCGCGCGTCGAAAGCGCCGATCTTCTCGCGCTGATCGCCGCCGCCCCCGACCTTCCGCAAGCGCCGCAACTCGTGCTGCTGGCGAGGAAACGCGGCGTCATCGATCTGCCGGGGCTGCCGGCTCCACGCGATCTCGAATGGGTGAACGGCGCGCCGCGGCGCATCGCCGCCCGGACCACCGCGGGTGATCTCGCCGCGTCCAACCTCGCGCTCAAGGCACGCCCGCTGCTCAAGGCCGACAAGCCCGCCGACGCCGAGGCGCTACTCAACGGCTCCATCGCGCTGCTGACCCCCGAGGCCGGCACCGAATGGCAGCAGCGCATCGCCTGGAGCTACTACACCAACAATGACGATACCGACGCCACCCGCCTCGCGACGCTCGCCGCGCAGGGACCGGGCGACTGGTCGGTGCAGGCAAGCTGGGTGCTCGGCCTCTCGGCATGGCGCACGCATGACTGCAAGGCCGCCGAGGCCGCCTTCACCCGCGTCGGCGCCAATGCCAGCGACGAGGAGATGCGCGCCGCAGGCCTGTTCTGGACGGCGCGCGCGCAGATGGCATGCGGCCGCTTCGACCGCGTGCAGCAGCAGCTGCGATCGGCCGCACGCAATCCGGAGACATTCTACGGCCTGATCGCCTCGCGCCTGCTCGGTATCGCGGTGCCGGCCTCGGCGACGGCGCCCAAGCTGACGCCGGCCGAGTGGACCCAGCTTTCCGTCCATCCCGACGTGTGCCGTGCCGCCGCGCTCGCCGAGATCGGCGAATATGGCCTCGCCGACGAGATGCTGCGCTGGCAGGCGCGGATCGGCGACGATCGCGATCACAAGCCACTGCTCCACCTCGCCGCCCGGCTCGATCTGCCCGCGACGCAGATCTGGCTCGCCCACAATCTCCCGCCCGGCGAAGTGGTCGAGGCGAGCGCGCGCTATCCCGCGCCTGGCTGGGTGCCGCAGGGCGGCTGGCAGGTCGACAAGGCGCTGGTGTTTGCCCACACGCTGCAGGAATCGCGCTTCCGCACCGATGCCGTAAGCCCCGCCGGCGCGCGTGGGTTGATGCAGGTGATGCCCACCACCGCCGATCTGGTCGACCGCAAGCGCGGTCTCATGGTCGCCGATCATGGCGCGCTCGCCTCGCCGCAGGTCAACATGGCTTATGGACAGGCCTATCTGGAGCAACTGCGCGACGCGGCGGGCACCGGCGGGCTGCTGCCCAAGGTGATCGCCGCCTATAATGCCGGCCCCAACGCCGTCGCCCGCTGGAACCTCACCAGCCGCGCGGACACCGATCCGCTGCTCTATATCGAGAGCATCCCCTATGCCGAGACGCGCGGCTATGTGACGACGGTGCTGCGCAACTACTGGATCTACCAGCGCCAGTCGGGCGAGAAGACGTCCAGCCTCAAGGCGCTGGCGCAGGGCGCATGGCCGCCCTTCCCCGGCTTCGGCGTGACCGCGCGGCCGACCTTCGTCACCACCATCCCCACGCCGCCCGCGCCACGCAGCGCCAACTGACGCGAAGCGCATGGCGATCGACGAGACCATCCCGTTCCAGCCTGTGCGGATCGCGGTGCTCACCGTGTCCGACACGCGCGGCGCGAGCAACGACACCTCGGGCGACGCGCTGGTCGCGCGACTGACCGACGCCGGCCACATCCTCGCTTATCGCGCCATCGAGAAGGATGATGCCGAGATCATCGCCGGCCGCCTGCTCGGCTGGATCGCGGACCCCGATGTCGACTGCGTGATCGCGACCGGCGGCACCGGCCTCACCGGCCGTGACGTGACACCCGAGGCCTTCGCGCGGGTGTGGGACAAGGAAATCGCGGGCTTCGGCGAACTGTTCCGTTGGCTGAGCTATGCCAAGATCGGCACCTCGACGATCCAGTCGCGCGCCTGCGCGGGCGTGGCGCGCGGCACCTATCTGTTCGCGCTGCCGGGCTCCACCGGCGCGGTGAAGGACGGGTGGGACGGCATCCTCGCCACCCAACTCGACATCCGGCACCGCCCCTGTAACTTCGTCGAACTGATGCCGCGGCTGAAAGAGCGATAGGCGCGCAGATCAGCGCGTGGGGGCGAAGGCCGGGGGAACGATGACGCAAGACCAACACTTCGCCACCCTGCTTCCACTGGTAGCCGGCACCGGAGTCGTCGCCTGCACGATTTTGATCCATGGGTTCGCTTCGATGGCGACAGTGAATCTCTTTCGCCATGCGAGGAAGCTCGGGCGCGCAGGCGAAAACTTCTTCATCGACGTTGCGATCGTTACGCTGGTGGTCTTGTTCGCGTTCGTCGCGCACCTGGTCGAGATCGCTCTGTGGGCATTGCTGCTCATCACCTGCGGGGAATTTCAGCAGTTCGGAAACGCCTTCTATCATTCGGCGGTCAACTACACGACGCTGGGCTATGGTGATTTGCTTCTGACGCCGGCATGGCGATTGCTGGGACCGATCGAGGCGACCAACGGGGCTCTTATGTTCGGCGTTTCAACGGCGATGGTCTTTGCAGTTATGAACCGCCTGATTCTGACCAGGTTCGAGGATCTCAAGGACTGATGCGTTGCCAGGCGTCCGTGGCTTGGGCGCGATGCGGTTGGAGCCCGCCTCTTCCAATGTAGGATTTCGTCTGACACCGTCGACCACGCCGCCTTTCTCAAGCGGCGCGATCTTCCTCAGCATTATCCAGTCGTGAGGCGTCGATTTTACCCTTTCTTGGTGTCAACTTTGTCAACTTCGGCCGCCACCGCCCGGCGCCTTAGTGATCGGCCTCCACCACCGCCAGCTCATTCCCCGACGGATCGGTGAAGTGGAAACGCCGTCCGCCCGGAAAGGCGAAGATCGGCCGCGTGATCATGCCGCCCGCCGCCATCACCTTCGCAGGCCAGTCGTCGAGCCCCTCGACCGCTATCACTGGCAGCGGCGCACGGGTCGCCTCCGTCGCATCGCCCTGCAGGCCGAGATCCACGTCGCCGGTCATCGTCGCGGCGTAGCTCGGGCCGAAGTCCGTCAACTGCCAGCCGAACGCCGCCTCGTAGAACGCCTTGGACACGCCGGCATCCGCCACCGGCAACTCGACATAATTGATCCGCGCCATCGTCGGCCTCTTTCAATGTTCTTTATTTGTTCTCACACTGATCTATGTTGCGTCAATGGCGAATCGGTTTCCAGAGCAGCGCGGAGGTCGCGGCGCTCCGCTTAACGACCGGCCGCAGCGCTTCGGCCTGCCGGCGCGCGAGGCGGACGGCGACTGGCTCGACGCGCGCGAGGTGATCGACGGCGCACCGCCGCCACTGCGCACCACCGTCACCATCGAACATCCGAAGTCAATCCTGTCGCGCAATCGATCGCCCGACCTCCCCTTCGATCGCTCTATCAATCCATATCGCGGGTGCGAGCATGGCTGCATCTATTGCTTCGCCCGGCCCACACACGCCTTCCACGATCTCTCGCCGGGGCTCGATTTCGAGACCAAGCTGTTCGCCAAGCCCGATGCCGCCGATCTGCTGCGCCGTGAGCTTGCCGCGCCGCGCTACGAATGCAGGCCGATCGCGTTCGGCACCAACACCGATCCCTATCAGCCGATCGAGGGCCGCTATCGCATCACCCGCGCCTGTCTGGAGGTGCTGGCCGAAACGCGCCACCCGCTCACCATCACCACCAAATCGGACCGGGTCGTCTCCGACATCGATCTGCTGACGGAGATGGCGCGTGATCGACTGGCGGCGGTGGCGATCTCGATCACCTCGCTCGATCCAAAGACCGCGCGCACGCTGGAGCCGCGCGCGCCGCATCCCGAACGGCGGCTGACGGCGGTACGCAAGCTCGCCGACGCGGGCGTTCCCGTGAATGTCTCGATCGCGCCGGTGGTGCCGCAGATCACCGATCATGAGATCGAGCATCTGGTCGAGCGCGCGGCCGAGGCGGGGGCGAGCGGCGTGTCCTTCATCCCCGTCCGACTGCCGCACGAGGTGGCGCCGCTGTTCCGCGCCTGGCTGGAGGCGCACCATCCCGATCGCGCCGCCAAGGTGATGGCGACGATCCAGTCGATCCGCGGCGGACGGGACAATGATCCCGATTTCTTCAGCCGGATGCGTGGGCAAGGTCCGTGGGCGGAGTTGATCCGCACGCGCGTCGCGATCGCCTGCCGCAAGCATGGGCTCAGCCGCTGGCGCTATGAGCTTCGCACCGATCTGTTCCGGCCGCCGCTGCTGCCTGGCTCGCAAATGTCGCTGTTTTGAGCGGCGCTATCGGACGTCGACGCGATCCGGCGCGTGGAGCGTCCATGGGTGCCCAGCCTGCATCCCCGCCACCGTGGCGATGCTGGGCGTATCTAGGTGGATGGCAGGCCCGCCAGTGCATTCCAGCAGCGCGGCGAGTTCGCGGGCGAAGCGGCGGAGCATCCCCTCCTCGCGCTTCTCGAAGGTGCGGCGCGTCCAGTCGAGTTCGTGCAGGGCGACGATCGACAGGATCGCGGCGAAGCTTAGCTGGAAGCTCGGCCCCGCCGCCGACTCGGGCCAGAACAGCACGCAGATCATCGCGCCCGTCGCCACCAGCCGCAGCGTCATCGCCTCGCGGCCCAGCGCCATGCCAGCGAGCACCGCGAGCGCCGCGATCAGCGAGCGCACAGTCGGCACCTCGGCGCCGGTCAGCAGTGTGTAGGCGATCCCGCACAGCGCCCCGATCCCCGCCGCGATCAGCAGCAGCGGCGCGCGCAGCGCCAGCCAGGGCCACAGCGCCAGCAGGCAAAGCGCAATTCCCATCATCGCGCCCACCGCAGCCGTCAGATGCAGTCCACTAACAGAAAGGAGGTGGGCGAGGCCGGAGCGGCGGAAGGCATCATTGTCGGCGGCGGTCACCGCACCCATGTCGCCGGTGACGAGCGCCACGGCGACGCCCCCCGGACCGCCCGGCAGATGCGACAGGATATGCCGGGCCAGCGCGATCCGCGCGTCGGCCAGCCACTCGCGCGGCCCGTCTCGCGGGGCAGGGTCACGATCCGCACCGGGTCGAGCTCATGCCCGGTGGCGCCGATCCCTGGAACCAGGCGACCGCCGAATAATCATAGGCACCGGGCACCGCCGCCGCGGGAAGCGGCACGAGTCGTACCCTGAGCGTCGCTACCGCGCCGGGCAGCAGATCCCGAGGCGCATCGGCCTCGGGGACGGTGAGCCGCACACGCGCCGACAGCCTGTCGGCGGAATCGAGCCGGTGCAACAGCAGCCGCGTCGCCTCGCTCGCCGACAAGGGCTCGACCATTTCGACTCGGGCGGTGAAGCGCGCCACCTGCGCCCGCTCCAGCCCGATCGCCCCCATGCGCTCGGAGCGGATCCAGATCAGGCAGCACCCCACCAGCACAGCCAGCGCGAAAAGCGCGAGGGCACGCCCCGCTCGTCCCCCCGGCCGAACGCAAAGCCGGCCATCGCCAGTGCGGCATCGCCAGCAGAAAGCCCCAACAGGCCGCCCGCGACGGCAGCCAGAACCACGCCGCTACGCTCGCCACCACGCCCACCGGCAGCCAGAGCGGCAATTGGGCGCGCTCGGCCTCGAGCCAGCCTTCGAGTCGCGCCGGCCATGCGCTAAGGCCGCCAAAACCGCCCTTTTCCCGGCCGGTTTGTCGCCCTTCCAACGCTATGCTAGGGCCCCGCGCGACGTCCCCCATCGGGGGCACAGTTTGGAGAAAGCGCGCGTGGGCGCAAGCAGCGACGACAGCATCGGTTCTTCCTCGGCCGCGGCGGGTTCCCCCGCTCAAGTCGTCACCCGTTTCGCCCCCTCACCAACCGGCTACCTGCACATCGGCGGCGCGCGCACCGCGCTGTTCAACTGGCTGTGGGCGAAGCACACCGGCGGCAAGTTCCTGCTGCGCATCGAGGATACCGACCGCGCCCGCTCCACGCAGCCCGCGATCGACGCGATCCTGGCGGGCATGGAGTGGCTCGGCCTCGATTGGGATGGCGACGCCGTGTTCCAGTTCGAGCGCGCCGCCCGCCATGCCGAGGTCGCGCACCAGATGCTGGCCTCGGGCCATGCCTACAAGTGCTTCGCCACCGCCGAAGAGCTGGAGGCGATGCGCGCCGAGCAGCGCGAGAAGAAGCTGCCGCTGCGTTACGATGGCCGCTGGCGCGATCGCGATCCGTCTGAGGCGCCGGAGGGCGCGCCCTTCGTCGTCCGCCTGCGTGCCGAGACCGAGGGCGAGACGACGATCGACGATATCGTCCAGGGCAAGGTGACGGTCCGCAATTCCGAGCTGGACGACATGGTGCTGCTCCGCTCGGACGGTACGCCGACCTACATGCTGGCCGTGGTGGTCGATGATCATGACATGGGCGTCACCCATGTCATCCGCGGCGACGACCATCTCAACAACGCTTTCCGCCAGCTTGGCATCATCCGCGCGATGGGCTGGCCGGTGCCGGTCTATGGCCACGTTCCGCTGATCCACGGGCCGGACGGTGCGAAACTTTCCAAGCGCCACGGCGCGCTGGGTGTCGAGGCCTATCGCGATGAGATGGGCATCCTGCCCGAGGCGCTGTCGAACTATCTCCTCCGCCTCGGCTGGGGCCATGGCGACGAGGAGATCGTCAGCCGTGACCGCGCGATCGAGATCTTCGATGTCGCCGGCATCGGCCGCTCGCCGGCGCGGACGGATCAGAAGAAGCTCGAAAACCTCAACGGCCATTATATTCGTGCCGCGGATGACGAACGGCTCACCGATCTGGTTGCCCCGATCGTGGCTACCAAGGTCGGTCGCGAACTCACTGAAAAAGATCATGATCTTTTGCGCCGCAGCATGGCCGTGCTGAAGGTTCGCGCCAAGGATTTGCAGGAATTAGCGGAGGGCGCGACTTTTCTTTTTCGCACTCGCCCCCTAGATATCGAGGACCGCGCACAAGCCCTTCTTTCGGGCGAGGGCGCGTCTCTGCTTGCCGCCACGGCACGCGCGCTGGAGCCCATGGAGTGGTCGGCCGAAGCGCTCGAAACGGCGGTGCGCAGCGTGGCCGAAGGGGCCAGCGTGGGACTTGGCAAGGTGGCGCAACCGCTGCGTGCGGCGCTCACCGGGCGAACCACCTCGCCGGGTATCTTCGACGTGCTGCTGCTGCTGGGTCGGGACGAGAGCCTTGCGCGTCTCGCCGATCAGGTTCAGGCGGCGGAATGATTTGACGGCCCCGCGTACCCAGTTTTGGGGCCGCCGCGATGACCTTGATGGAGGACGAAGAAATGGCTGACGGCACCGCCAAACTGGCACTCGGCGACAAGAGCTTCGAATATGGGCTCATGTCGGGTACGGTGGGCCCGAACGTGATCGACATCCGCAAGCTCTATGCCGATACGGATGCATTCACCTACGATCCCGGCTTCACCTCGACGGCGAGCTGCCAGTCAGGCCTCACCTATATCGACGGCGACAAAGGTGTGCTGCTCCACCGCGGCTACCCGATCGGCCAGCTGGCCGAGCAGTCGAGCTTCATGGAAGTCGCGTATCTGCTGCTGAGGGGCGAACTGCCGTCGAAGGACGAACTCGCCAGCTTCCGGAACACGATCACGCGCCACACCATGGTGCATGAGCAGCTCGCGAACTTCTTCCGCGGCTTCCGTCGCGATGCGCACCCGATGGCGATCATGTGCGGCGTGGTCGGCGCGCTGTCGGCCTTCTACCATGACTCGACCGACATCAACGATCCGGTGCAGCGCGAGATCGCGAGCCACCGCCTGATCGCCAAGATGCCGACCATCGCGGCGATGGCCTACAAATATTCGATCGGCCAGCCGTTCGTCTATCCGAAGAACGACCTCTCCTACACCGGCAACTTCCTGCGCATGACCTATTCGGTCCCTGCGGAAGACTATGAGATCGATCCGGTCATCGAATCGGCCATGGACAAGATCTTCATCCTCCACGCCGACCATGAGCAGAATGCGTCGACCTCGACCGTGCGTCTCGCCGGTTCGTCGGGCGCCAATCCGTTCGCCTGCATCGCGGCCGGCATCGCCTGCCTGTGGGGCCCGGCGCATGGCGGCGCCAACGAGGCGGCGCTCAACATGCTACGCGAGATCGGCACGCCGGACCGTATCCCCGAGTACATCGCCCGCGCCAAGAACAAGGA
>OUNM011183509.1_pt1 | contig 10348 bp, 15 predicted proteins | sample 1769961 | NCBI WGS metagenome assembly OUNM01 (sample SAMEA3914820, study PRJEB12502) | metagenome | biome: forest; material: soil | place: USA | collected 2012-03-12 | depth 0.3 m
AGAGCCCGCTGGCTTGTGCGGCTCTTGGCGGTTGAGGGCGGAAATGACGTTGAAACAGCGTCCCCGTTGGCGTCGAGAAAGTGCGAGCAACAGGTAGGTAGGACGCAGAAAACAACCAGGTATGTAACCGTACGCAGGCTGCACGAGGGGAGAGGAGGGAAAAGGAGCAAGGGGAGCAGTGTACACGCCCGCGGGCGGGGGCTTATAACGCCATGGCAAATACCGAGACGGTGGGAATCTGACGAGGAGGGAGGTCTGCCAGTACCAGGAAGCAAGGTGGCCCTGTTTTTCGCCTCCTGCAAGAGAAAGTTGTTGGACAACCGGGATGAGGACGATGGGCTGCTGGAGACTGAGGGGGCCCCGAGGGTTTTGGGGGACCTCGTCGTGGGGTGTGCCCGTCTCAAGTGGATGTTAGCGCAGGTCGGACGGAAGGGTAGCGTTCATCAGTCGCGTGGCGGCGGACGTCCAACGCAGCGCATCCCCGGTTGCCCGCTTGCTTCACTCGGCCAGGATGCCCAGGATGCCCAGCCCCAGCTTTCGGTGTCTGTATCGAGGGCGGGGCGGTTCCGATGATTTGTGCGGAGTAATTAGGTACTAAATTCGGCAAATACCTCTGCAACAACACGCCCAGCCGCAAGCATGGTCTGCCTGTTGAGGGAAAGTCGCCCAAGAAGCGAGGGCGTCAAGATCTCTTGTGGAGAGGGGACCCACCCCCACTCAGCGCCGAGAGCGCGAGGGAAAAGATATGACCCTCCTGGGCACAGGGGCAGATGATTGGAGGAGGCCGGGAATGCCCGGCGTTTTGGGCAGGCGCGCAACGGACGGGCAACCAAGTCGCAGGTACCTGTACCGAAGTACATCTAGGTAGTCCGTCCAGCGGCCGTCCACAGACAGGAACGTCCATCATGGCTGGCGCCGCCGTTGGTTGTCTTCAGGGTCAGGTGCGTCGTCGACATGCTGACATACCTTACGAGCAGACGAGCCAACGTCGCCGTCTCGCACACACCGCCTGAGGTCAATACCTGATTTAGTCAATTGAGTCTTGTCGACTTCGAAAACGTTCACAGTATTTCTGCACAGTGCATAGGATATTTTCTTGCTTCCCTCTCGCCGACTTGGCCCCTTGGCCTTGGAGTCGGTGGTCCGCCAAGGCACAGGAGGAATGATCAAGACCGGCCAAGACCGGCCAGAAATATGCCGCAATATCCAGGCCGAGTCGGCTCCTGTTGATCCTCCCAGGATGGTTGTCCATCATCGACGGTTGAAGGGCCGACTGCACAGTAAGCCCGCCCGTGTGGCAATCCGGTTCTTGACAGGCTGCCTTGGCCTGTGACGTTCTGTTCTGGCTCTGGTCGGTTCGCCTTTTCAACCCGCTCGTTTTGCTCCGTCGGCAGTCCCCAAGACCCGAACAGGGGTTTGCGCGGAGTTCCTGGCCGCAAACGCCAAAAATCGCACTTCCAGGCTGTCGTCCGTCGGTTTCGTCGTTCTTCTCTCCCCTTCGGTGGTTCTTTGTTCTTGTCATTCATCTTTCGTCGCGCTCACGTCGGGAGAATTCCGTACTCGATGCATCCATCTCGTCCGTACCAGTGACTCTCCCCCGATAATCGCTGCCAGGGATGTCAGGCCCCGCCGTGCTCCACCACATCATCGTTTTCGTGCCGTGGGGCCCCCTCGTTTCCAGTCAACGATCCTAACCCAGGGCGCCTCGCCCGCGCGACTCGAGGCACGAAACCAACCTGAAAAGGCGTGGCGGGATGCCATCATCCCTCTGCGCATCGTGGCCTGCTTTATTTCAAGCAACAAAGCCACTGCGGCTCTGGTGCCTGGCCCTTTGTTGGATAAAATATCCAGAAACGCTCGGTCGATTTCTCGCTGCAAGGCGCGTGCAAGTGCTACACAGTGTGTATTCTCGTGCCGACGGAGCATGCATTCCGGATTCTTGCCGCCCACGTCAACGCTTCCGGCAGGCAAGCCGAACGCAAGCACGCGACAGCCGTTTCGAGAGGTCATCAGCATGCCTGCGCGGTGGCTGTTGGCCAGCAGGCTGCATGAGCTGAACGATGCCTGTTGGCCAACAGCCCGCCCCCGATCCAAGGCGTCCCAGTCCCGTGGACTCAATACGTAACACACCTTCCAGCCCTTGCTCAGCCAATGACATCAAATCTTCCCGCTCACAGGACACAGACCCTCCAGAACGGTCGCGGGCAACCATTCTGGAGATCATTGTCGACTGTTGGAGGCCGGCAAAAACGCCTTCGCACCCAAACCTGGCAGTCAGCCGAAACGGTTGCGTGTCACTTTGGGACGTGCACGTCAAGGGCGCTCAGGGAGTCGTTGCCAAGCTACCCTGGGCTCTGCGTTGGCCTTGTGTTTGCCCTGTCCAAGCATGAGAGTCCTTGCCCGGCCCGTTGCCGGTCGCCGGCCGCGTGCTCCCGGTCCTTTTCGAGTGGCGCTCGGAACGGGGAACGGGGTTACGGGGGAGCGGGACCAACAGGGAAAACAGGCGAGCTGGGGAGCACACGAGCAAATAATCGCGCCCCCACGTCGGCCTCCAATCACGGCCAAGTTGTGGGGGGCCTCGCTTGTGTTGCAGCGCGTCTGCACCAAGCCCTAAACGCCGCCCTGCCGCTCGCAGTAAAGCGCCTGCGGCCTCGAGGTTTTGGCCGCCAACCGCTCAATTGCCTCCCCGTCCGTCTGACCGTGCATTGGCGAGGGACCTAGTTGCCGTTCTGCCCGCGTCCAGCCTGAACAAAGTCTCAAGACCTTCGCGTCGCCGTCTCTGGAGCCGCCCGCCAGGAGCCGCCGGCGCCCTTGCGAGTCGGGACCCAAAACACCCCCTGAAATGCACCTGGTCGGATTCGTGTTTCTAAGGGCACAACGCACCCGCCTCTCAGCTTGGGTAGACTGTCTTGGCATCGCGATCTCCCGTCTGGGCATTCTTGTTGTCCGTCTCGGCCCTGATGGATTCCCCGTTCAGTGAGTGTGCCGCAAAACGCACCCTCGACGGCGCTCGTGACGCGTTTCTAAAAGGAGACGGCAAAAGCAGGCAGTTGGATGCTCTCCACGCCAAGCGAGGCTTATGTTGCGCCTCGTTGCTTGTCTTCCTCCCCACCTCCGCTTTCGTTCTCTCTGCCTGCTCTCTTCCCGCGGGGCTCAGGATGTAACATCAAGAGTTCTCGATCGGAGCCGATGCAGCAGCCAACCACCACCACCACCACCACCACTTTCCCAGCGGGTCGAGGCAATATGGCGCCGCACATCCAATCACAGGGCATCAGTGCGTTCGAGCGGGAGACAGCCGGGCGCTGTGGAACCCCAAAACTTCTCCCTCCCTCCCATCCATCCATCCCCAGGCCCTGGCCGGAACGAGGGCGCCGCCCTGGGATTGGGGCTCAACAAGCGGTGAGTCTTCGGCTCTGAGTGTGCAGGATGATGACCACCGATGCAGGAGCCGGGTGTAGCGCCAACGAAAAGCCACAAACGCCTCGCGCAGCAAATTCTGTCGCGTGTGCATCATCCGCAACGGGGAATTGGAATTCGATGATCCGGATTGGGCAAACAACGCCGGCCGCCGGGCTCAAGTTTTCAAGCCGCCGCCGATGCTGTGTATCGCACGCCGCTTGTGGTGTGACAACAGCAACTCAGCAGACAGAGACGGCAACCGACCCGTCCTCTCCTCTGATACCACCTTGGACGAACTCGTGACGCCCGTCAGCACTAAATCATCCGCACAGCACCTCGTACTGCGTGTCAAAATCCCGCATTGCTGGTCAAGTTGAGGAATGCTCTGGACTGCTCTCACAGTTCGAGAGGTGCCAGCCGTGCCATGTACTCCGTATGCATGGGGACTCAGCATCCCTCCCGGGTTTCCTTGCTCGCAGGCATCAATCCTAACCCTTCCAGCCCGGCCTCGACAACGACCCAGCAGGGTTATTCGACCACGTCAGTGTCCAGCATGCCTGCTGCCGTTACGATTGAGTCTGCTGCATGGGAGAGAAGTGCTGCATATGCAAATGGGCACGTCTGGTCTGGGCGCACAAGGCCGAAGGCCCGGGAACTGAGCTTCCGGCTTCATTGGCCTTGGCTTTCCCAAAAACGCAGCTTCATGCGTCTCACGCAACACGGGCAGGTACCAACCTGCAGGCCAAAACAGGCCAAAACCCCCGACAAAACTCGGCGAAGCAAGCCCTGGCATTTGGCTGGGTCGTGCCGCCCTCATCGCCATTTTTTGCTCTTCAGGGACGGACGCCATGCACATACAGCAAAGCACGGAATACTCAAAAGGTTAATTTGTTTTTTTTCCCTCTCGGTTCGACCCGTGGTGACGGGGAACCCTTCGTGATGGTGTGTGTGGGCAGTGGGGGGTCCGGCCATCGCGCGCATGCAACCCAGCAAGCCACCACGCACGCACGCCGCGATGCCGTCAACAGAAAAAAGTGGCGGGCGGCGGGGCGGGGCCGGGACCCTGGCCGACCGTCGGATAGGATTCCCCTCCTGAGCGCAAGCAGGGCCATCAACCCCGCTTCCAATCGAGATGGGCGATTGGCAATAGCATGTGGTCCTCTTTTTGTGCCAAGGTCGAGAGCGAGCTTCTGTTTTATTATTTCCGGCCGTGCCGAGTTTGCCGGGGGTTGGACCCACTGTTTGGTTGTATGTTGAGTTGTTTCGTTCGACTTGCTCGTTTCGTCTGTGTCTCCGACGGACGAGCAATGTCGCATCGATGATGGCCGATGATGCCAGGCCGGTGTGGAGAGAGAGAACGAGAGAATGATGAGATAGAGGGAGAGCCTGGTGCCCATGGGCTGTCCCAGTTCTCGGTATTTTGCTTGGTTGATTTGCGGCATGTGGGTTCCTCGTGATGGGAAAGGCTGTGCTCATCAGATGCCTTCCGCTTTGCGTTTCCCGGACCCGGCTGATGACAGCCGTGGCGAGCACTGGATGTCGTTGAGAGTCGGCTGTCTCCACGGCTGTTGCCGCATGAGATTGGGGATGACGGATGGCCTGTCTTCCCAGTTACCTCCCCAAGTAGCACCTAGAGGTCACTGGTACATGCCAGCGTTTCGACAACTCGGACATCAGTAAGGCCATCAGTGAGAGGCATTATCGGCCGTCCCCATCCTGTCATCGAGATATCTGGCCACAGGGCAGAACAAGAACAATGCGTCATGTGCTTCACTGCCTCCCATGACTGCATTTGTTGGAAAAAAATCCGATGCTGAACTCCCGATTTCTCGAGTCCCGTCGACACAGCTTGCCACGTGGGGATCCCGTTGGCCACCCGAGTTTGCGCCGGGGCGAGGAGCGTGCCCGGGTAGACCCTGCGTTTGTTATGGAGAAAGGGTTTGCTGCCGGATCTCAGACGGAGATGCCAAGGTGAGGCGAGGAGAGCATGGAAGATACAGTTACGTCTTTGCGGGGACAACCTTGCAACAGAGAGCACACATATTCCGGGATGAATGCTCTTGGATAAATGAGCTAGATTATGCATGACGAGGTCCCTGGGAACAACTCGGCGTTACTAAACGGGTTTCCGAAGCAGCGGCAGGTGTCAAGCTGACATCTCATGGACATGACGTCCTCATGTTTTGATAGCCCTTGTTCAGGTTGTGTTCGTGCAGTCGGCTATTACGGGTTTCTTCTCTGAAGGCAAAATAAAAACAGAAGCCCCAAAAAGAAGTACGAAAAAGGCAGCCGTGAAAGGTAAGTAGGACGCAATGTCTGACAGATCAGTCGTTGCCTGCACACAGGGAGAAACTTGCCCAGTCGACCGAGTGTATGGAGCTCTGTCACATGTAATTAGCACAAAGCTTATGTTACTCTGACAACAGTCAACTAATCAGTTCTTCAGTTAATATGTAGTAATGATGTTTCTCATGTCTCGGATCCCACAGCGTTGGTCGCAACCTGGGTTACTCATCAACAGGGATGGCACTGTGTGGTTGCCCACTGTTTCATTTGCGCTCTGCATCATGTTGTAAAACTGCATTAGAAAAAAAAAACAGACACACCATTAGGGGCACCCGGCTCATTCTATCAAGGGGCCGAGCTGGACTCGCAACTCGATGACAATGTGGATGTGTCCACTTTCCAACGCTGAGGTGCTTTTCAAACAACGTGAGGGGTCGGCGATTCTTGCGTGGAGGAAGCCAACAGCGGCGACTTGAATCAATCTGGGGAGGGATTGACAATAATTCACATGTCTTGTCCTTCGACGACGGACAGAGAGTCTCTTCAACCGACCAACTTTATGTGACCACACAGACCTCACCCGGCCACAACAAGACCACATGTTCATAATTGGTTGATTCTTGAGGAAGAGCAAGTCAAACTGCAGACTCGGATCGGAAACAAGCGCCAGGCCCATGTGTGAGGTTACAGACTATACTGGTCGTCTCTCTTTCCTAAAACAAAACAAAGGTTGCTTAAAGTCTCAGACAGAACGTGATTGTAGTACAAAGTGGGTACGGGGTAGTTGGGCTGACAACTGGCATCTCTTTTTTTTCTATTCTTGGTCCGGGTTGTGTATCTCTGGTAAGTGGTGTCCCTGATGCTTCCTGTCCGTCTGCAAGACAAAGCGTGTTCCTGGATCCTGAACACCTTTCAAGTTGAACAAGTGCAATCGAGCAAGCGTGTCATCATCAGCAGCTGTAGCAGTAGCAGCAGCAGCAGATTCAGGCCGCTCAAACAAGTGGAACAATAGAGTTGTGTCTCATATGATTCTCCAAGGGGTAACTCGTTTCAGTGTTACCGATTGCGCATTCATGGCAATTAGGAAGGTGTTGAGAGGCCAACCGTGGCCATCAGAACGATTTTAAAAGTCAAAAGAACGGAATTGCAAGTCGAGTAAAAGCATCGGTAGGCAGAAACGAAGCGAAAAACTCAACTGGAATGTTCTGCCAACTGCCCTGGCAGCAACACGCGACTTGGGGATCGAAAATCGGGTTTCATTCCACACATCCCAACCCGAAGCAAAAGAAAACAAAACAAACCAAACCACCATCAAATCAACCCATCTCGGTGCTCCAGAAATCGACCGGCACAATGTGCAACTTCACTCAAGTAAGTCCAAGGTTTACAATTATCGTGGCGTTCAACAATAATTATCAGCCGAAGCTTGTTTTGACTGACGCCTTCCTCTCCAGCGCGAGTATTCTTATGGCCACTTCCTGTGGCTCGCGACCAAGCACTGGTATGGCGGACGAGAGCACGAAGAGCCTTCGATTGTCCCCTCACTCTTCATCCTTCCGAAAAGAAACTTGCAAAACCGGACGGAAGCTGACTTCTACGGTTGCCGGGAGGAATACAGCGAAGAATACAAGACCAAACCCATTCGAAAACCGTGCCTGCCAGACATCACGGACTTTGAGGAGAGGTAAAGTCAACCCTCGCAATCCAATCCGTGCAGTTACACAATAATTATTCGGCGCGAAGCCATTTCTTCTGGAGACTGGGGTGTGCTGTTCTGACTGGAGCTGTAATTTGTGCTTTTTAGGGACTTCATTTGCGGCGAGTGCAAGCGGAACCAGAACCCTCCCCCGTGGCCGTTTGGGCCCATGTTTGGGAAGATCATGTTCGGAGCCGTTCGGGACCAGTGCGCGGACCATTGATGGGCGGGCCATCGAGCGGACGCCTCAAAGAGAGGAGAGAGGGGTGGGAGGTGTGGGGACGACAACTTGCATGCATTTATTGATATGCTGTGGTACACGACTTGGACGCAGTAGGTAACTGGTGGTGAGACCTGCAGCTTGTCGGAGCGAATGATTGTGAGTTATGGGACGAACGGGGATCTTGAGAGGGTGGCCCGAGCGGCAAAAGGGTCGTAGACCCTTGAAATTGGTTTTCGTGTCAACCGAGAACGTGAATTTGATGGGTGCCTGCTGCTGCTCCCTGCTGACCGGTCTGGAATCGAGATGCCGAGTCCTGGTCCGGACCGAGGCTTGGCTGCAGCTCTCCGTCGAGCCAGCGCATTATCGGGAGACACGTCGCCAACAGGTCCTGGTCCTGGTCCTGGTCCTGGTTCCGGTCGCACACACAGGGGAACTAGCCGAGTTTGCGAATGGCAAAAGGAAGAGGGCTCTGGCAAGGCACAGGCACAGGCACAAAAAAGCACAAGGGACAGGCACGAGCACGCACAACAGATAAACAACACGAGGCAAGCGACCGGAGCAGGTGTTTGCTTTTGCTGTTAGTTATCGTGGCCGGTGGGGATGCACAGGCGCTAGAAGTAGGAAGCGGAGCGAACGCCGCCGGGAAGGGGCCACTTTCTCAGGGCCGAGAATTGACAAGGCTGCCTTGCTGTGCTGCTTGGTTGACCAGCGTCAGCAAGCAGGCTCCAGGGTCGGTTCGCCCTGGCCTCAGCCTCCCAGACATACACAAGAGAATTGTCCCGCACCCTCTGCATACCTATAATTGACATTGAGACTGATACAACACTTACGACTCATCACGCGAGCCGCGCCGAACCGGTTCTGCGATTAGCCTCCGCCTCCCCGCAACGCAGCTGCATTTCATCAACCGTTCTCCATCCTGCAGCTCGACTTGATTTGCCTCGTGCGTGCGTGCGTGCGTGCGTGCGTCCCGTAACTACAAGTACGAACGAAGCAGCTCTCAACATCGGCCAACCGTGGAGCCCCGAGCTCCCGAAGCTGCAGCCGCCCATCAGCAAATCCGCCGAGGGCAAACGCACCGAGCCGTGTGCCCAAATTTCGGACATGCAGCGTGGCTGAGAGGGGTTTGCCTGTCCCTCCTGCACCTGCTCACCAATACCAACTGACGGCGCTGGCGCCGTGCTGAGACATTCGTTTGGCGACCCCTCCCTCGACCTCCTCGATATCTCCCCATCCGGCATCCTGCATGGGCGGCGTCGAATCACGCCCGGCGACGACGACAACTGGCTGCGGTATCTCGCGTTTCAAGTGTTGACATCTGTCGCCCCGCCGGCGGCCATGACCAATTTCCCCGCCGAGTCCCTCTGGCCCTTGCGACCGGAACTCACCAGCGAATCGACGTCCTCGACCATATCCCCCTTGGCCCTCCCTCGAGGCGTCTTCGGGTACTTCGACCAGGCTGCGCCAAAGACCGCCGGCCCCGCCCAGCTGCTTCCCGTCACTTATGCAGCTTCCCAGAGTGCATCTCCCCATGGAGCACTGCCCCGCAGCCCTCTAAGCAGCCAGGTCTATTCGCCGCTCTCCCCCGGCGTCCGAGGCTCAGCTGTTTGCTCTGCTTCACTCCTCTCGCTCCAGTCGCCCCAGCTTCCTCCCTCTGGCAACGAGGGACTCTCTCAGCTCGCTCATCAGCCCCAATCGAGAAGCCTTCCGCCAACGTCACAGAACAGCATCACATCTTCCACCCGACTAGGAGACCCCGCGATGACCATGGGCCTCACAGTCCAGGGGGCGACCTCCCCCTCCCACGAGTCGGCGCCCTTCGCCAGCCTTGCTGCTGCCGGCCACCCGCGGTCCGTCTCGGCTGATGCCGTGAACGCACACCCGCACACCTCCCAGGCCGTCCAGCGCCTCGTTCAGCAAAATGCCAGGATCAGGGAGGCATGGGAGGCCGAACGCAAGTACCTGGAGGCGAATCGAGAGCGGGCCGAGGAGGTGTACAAGGAAGAGCGCGCCATCATGGAGGAAGAACGCGCCGAGTGGGACGTCGAGAGGGCCGCCCTCTTGCAGGAAATCACTCGGCTCCGGCAGGCTTTGGTCCGCGGCGGAGGCAACCCACAGCCCGCAAAGGGCGGGTTGCCCGTGCCCATGACGGGAACGAGGATTTCGGACCTCAGCTCCCCGAGGTCGCCCAACGGACCGAGCGCGTCCACGCCCGACTTCCTGAGGCCCTCTAACGGGACCGAAACCGAGACCAGCCCGGTTCCCATTGTCGACGTCCAGGAGATCCACCCTGAGCTTGAAGGAATCCCGATCAAGGCCACCAGCGTTCAGAAAGCCACCTTCACCGACACGGGCTCGCAGAAGGGGTCCGCAGCAGACACTCCGCCGAGCTCTACTCCTGCCGATTCCGACGGGGCCAGAAGCCCACGAGGAGAGAGGGAGCAGGCAGCCCAGGACAAGGCAGCTATGCCCGCGGGTAACGCCCCCAACCGGTCCACCTCCACGATGGCAAAGCCTCCCCCCAGAGGGGCCGACTCCCCGTATAGCGACAGCGGCGACAACACCCCGGTCGTGGCATACTTTGATGGCACGTGCATCCAGCGTCTGCCCGTGATCGCCGAAGAAGATTCGGATTATCCATCGCGGAGGCGTGCCTCGGTTACGGGCATCATCACCAAGGACGGCCGCCTGTGCACTTATCCTTTCGACCGCTACCCGCGCCTGAGAGAGAGACACCAGTC